>Ga0137371_10005191_pt1 | contig 10202 bp, 10 predicted proteins | sample SagtaG_7_FD_104919 | JGI IMG/M metagenome (GOLD analysis project Ga0137371, IMG submission 104919) | Vadose zone soil microbial communities from Sagehorn Ranch, Mendocino, California, USA - Sage1_R_40_16 metaG | ecosystem: Environmental > Terrestrial > Soil > Vadose zone | place: USA... | reverse complement strand
TGACCGTTTTGATCCGCAGGAGGCCGAGTCGCATCAGCGGCTCGGGATGTCGCTGCTCCCACGCGAGAAAGCCGACGAGCATGACGAGTGACGCTGCGAAGAACGAGACCGTCTTCCCGGCGAGCCAGCCGTCCTGTCCGGCCTGCGTGATCGCGTAGACGAGCGACGAGAGCCCACCCGTCACCAGCACTGCGCCGAGCGCGTCGAAGGACTTGACGGTCGCATCGCGGCTCTCCTTGAGCAGGATCGGGGCGAGGATGAACGCCGTCACGCCGACGGGGACGTTGACGAAGAAGATCCATGACCAGCTGAGCGCATCCGTGAGGATCCCGCCGAGCAAGACGCCGGCCGCGGCGCCGAAGCCGCCGACCGCGCCCCAGACGCCGAGCGCGATGTTGCGCTCGCGTCCCTCGACGAACGTCGTCGAGAGGATGGACAACGCCGCGGGCGTGATGACGGCAGCGCCGAGGCCCTGGAGAGCGCGCGCCGAGATCAGCGACGCCTCGGACCACGCCAGGCCCGCGAAGAGCGAGGCGAGCGTGAACACGATCAGTCCGGCGAGAAAGATCCGCCTGCGGCCGAGCAGGTCGGCCGCGCGGCCCCCGAGGAGCAGGAACCCGCCGAACACGAGCGCGTACGCGCTGATCACCCACTGCAGGTTCTGCTGCGAGAAGCCGAGATCGACCTGAATCGAAGGCAACGCCACGTTCACGATTGCGATGTCCAGGACGACCATGAACTGGACGACGCTCAGGAGCGCCAGTGCCAGCCATTTACGTCGATCAGAAGTCACCATGTCGTCCGTTTTCCTTTCGCTTGGGCAGGGAAGACTTGCAACCTAGCAGAGTTAGCTTTCTTTTTGCAAGTTCATTCTTCACAACAGCAAGTCCGCGCGCTACACTGCGCCCGTGAGCAAGCGCTATGACCAGTACTGCCCCATCGCTCATGCCCTCGGCATGGTCGGGGAGCGCTGGTCTCTGCTGATCGTGCGGGAGCTCATGCAGGGCCCGAAGCGCTACACGGACCTCGCCGCGAGCCTGCCGGGCATCGGCACGAACATCCTCGCGGCGCGCCTGAAGGAGCTCGAGAGCTGCGGTCTCGTGACGAAGCACCGGCTCGACCCGCCGGCAGCGTCGCAGGTCTACGAGCTGACGGCCTACGGCCAGGAGCTCAAGCCCGTCATGCGCACACTCGCCCTCTGGGGGCTGCGGTCGATCGACCCGCCGACCGAAGAGGACGACCTTGCTCCCGGCTGGCTGTACGGCGCGCTCGACACGGTCTTCGCGCCAATTGCCCCGCTCGGCTCGTTCGAGTTTCGGTTCGGCGCCGAAGTCGCAGGGCTCGTCGACGGCGAGCCGCGACGCGGCTCGATCGAGAATCCGGACGTGGTCGTCGAAGGCGGAGTGGATGCGTTCTACTGGCTCTTTGTCGAACGGCGCTGGGAAGGGGTCAAGGTCGAAGGCGACCGCGAGCTCCTCGAGCGCCTGTTCGACGCCGCCGGTGCGCCCGCTCCGGGCACTTCCGTGTTGGTCTGAGGACTCGCGCACCACCACGTTCAGCTTGCCCACGGCAGCTCGGCTGGCCAATCGTCTCAACCGGCCAATCTGACGTTCGGGTAACCGCACCTCGCGGCGTCGCGGGTGACAACGCCTTGGTGGCTATACGAGCTGCTCGAGCCGTCGGCGGATCGCCTCGACGTCCGGAAGCGCGCCCTTCCGTTCGAACGATTTAATCGCCTGCTCGTAGGAAGCCCGCGCCTCGTCCGGGCGACTCGCGAGCTCGAGCACCTCGCCAAGCGCCGACAGCGCCTGCCCACGGTGCAGATACCAGTCCGTCTGCTCGACGATCTCCACGCCCTCTCGGGCGAGCTTCTCGGCCTCCTCGAACTCGCCGCGGTGCGCAAGAACACGCGCCCGCACCGCTCTCCAGCGGAAGTTCGGATCGAAGTCGTCCTCGATCGCCAGGTCGGCCGTCACCTGCGCCCACTCGTCGGCCTCCTCGTACCGTCCCTGACGACACAACGCCTCGGCCAGGAACCCGACCATCGTCGAGCGAAAGCCCTGCTCCCCGAGCCGTTCGAGGTTCTCGGCACCTTCACGCGCGGCTGCTTCCGCCTCCTCGAGGCGGCCTGCCCGCATCTCCTGGTCGGCGAGGCTCATCCCCGTTGCGGCACCGAGCAGCTTGTTGCCGAATTGGAGATAGAGCTCCACGCCCAATTCGTGCTCCTTGTGCGCGGCTTGGGCCTCACCGACCAGCGAGAGATAGAGCGACCGGGCAATTCGTAGTGACGGCTCGATTGATGTTCCCTCGTACTCCGCAAGTAGCTCCCCGCAGACACGAAGCCCGTCGAGGGCGGCCATGAAACCCCACGCTTGCAGCATCACGGGCACACCAGCCGCGAGCCCGACTAGACGGCGGTTCCCGGCTCTACGGGCGTGTTCCATCGTGTTGCGATAGGAACCGATTGAGAGTTCGGAACGACCGAGCCAGCTTTCAAGATTCCCTGCGACGTACCAAGCTTCGGCAAGGCCGGTGTCGTCCTGAAGTTCCTCGAGCTTCGCAATCTCGACCCGCACAGAATCAAGAGGGACGGCGAAGGCGCCGCCGGTCATCACGCCTGCGAAAAGCCATCCGATGCGGGCACGCGACACCAGCGCCTCCTCCCCCGCCGCACCGGCTTCCTCGATCGCTCGAGAAAAGACGGTCTTCATCCGCTCGAGCTCACCTGCTTCGAACAGCGCATAACCGAGCTCGATCGAATATTGAGGCCGTCGTCGATCCGTCGGCAGTAACAGGTCGGTCGCACGCGTGAGCAAGGTGACCGCCGCCGGTGTGTCGCCGCGCTCGGACGCGCGATGACCTGCATGGCCGAGGAGCCGTCCAGCGCGAGACGCGAGCGCCCGCAGCTCGTCATCGACTGGCCCAAGCTGCTCCTTCAGCCTGAACGCCTGCTCGAAGTGATAGCCGACGATCTCCTCGTACTCGCTGCGATTCGTCTCGAGCCAGCGCCCGAACCGCTCGTGCAGCTCCGAGCGCAACTCCTTCGGCATCCCGTCATATGCGGCATCGCGAATGAGCTGGTGCCGAAAGCGGAACGAATCTTCGACAGGGAAGATGGCCGAGCGATACGGCCGAATCAGTTCTTTGCGCACGAGCCCCGGGAGCGCCGCAATCTCGCCGCCGATCTCGACGAGCGCCGTGCGCCAGAACTCCTTGCCGATCACCGAGGCGCGCTCGGCCGCAATGCGCTCCCCTGATGGGAGCTGCTCGAGCCGCGTGGCGAGCAGCGCCTGAATCGTCGGTGGAACGACGACGTCCCCGTTGCCGTTGCCGCCGTTCTGCGCGAGCAGGGCGAGCATCTGCTCGACGAACAACGGATTCCCCTCGGCCGATGCTGTGATCCGCTGACGCACCTGGTCGGAGAGATCAGACCCAACGAGCAAGTTCCCGATCAGCGTCTCGGCTTCGTCCTCGGACAGCGGCTCGAGCAGGATCGTCGCGGCATTCATCTTTCCCCCGCCCCAGCCGGGCCGAGAGTCGAGGAATTCGGGCCGTGCCATACACAGCAAGAGGATCGGCGCCTCGCGGCTCCAGTCGGCGATGTGGTCGACGAGATCGAGCAGTGTCGGCTCCGCCCAGTGAACGTCGTCGAAGATCAGGATCAGCGGGCGGCTGCCGGCGAGCGTCTCCGCGAGGCGCCGCACGGCGCGGAACGCGTCTTCGCGCGACACGATTTCTTCGTCCGCCAGTCCGACTGCCGTCGACACGGTGTTGAGCAGACCTCGTGCCTCGGCATCGGTCGCAAGCATCTCGCCCAGCTCGGCGTCGGTCGCGATCTGCTCGAGGATCTCGACGAGCGGGAAGTACGTAATCCCGTCGCCGTAAGCGAGGCAGCGCCCACGCAGCACGATCGCGTCACGCTGCGAATCGACGAACTCGAGAACGAGGCGCGACTTGCCGATGCCGGCCGGCCCGAGCACGGTGAAGAGCTGACACGAGCTGTCGCGCACCGCTCGGGCGTACGCCTGGACGAGCTGCTCCAGCTCGCCGCCGCGGCCGACGAAAGGAGCATCGAACCGTCGCTCGAAGCCCGGCGCGTCCGCTCGGACACCCAGCAGCCGGTAGGCGACGAGCGGCTCCGACTTTCCCTTTGCGTCGACAGGCTCGGCACGTTCGAGCTCGAGCGCGCTCTCGGCAAGCTGCCGCGTGGCGTCCCCGATCAGAATGTCCCCCGGCTCCGCGGCCTGCTCGAGCCGCGCGGCGACGTTGACGGCGTCACCGGTCGCAAGGGTGCCGCCCTCGCTCGTCACGACCTCGCCGGTGTTGACTCCCATCCTGACCTGCAACTCGGTGCCGAACTCGCGCTGAAGGTCTGCATTGAGGTCGCCGAGCTCTTCGCGCAGCTCGTGCGCGGCCCGAGCGGCGCGTAGCGCATCGTCTTCGTGGACGACCGGGATGCCGAAGACGGCCATGACCGCGTCACCGATGAACTTCTCCACCGTGCCGCCGTGGCGTTCGAGCACGTTGCGCGCGAGTTTGAAGTAGCGCTCCATCACACGCCGGAGCGACTCCGAGTCGAGTCGCTCGCCCAGCGCAGTCGAGCCGGTGACGTCGCAGAAGAGGATCGTCACGGTCTTCCGAACTTCGCGCGCCGAAGGCGCTTCCGCCAGCTCTGAGCCACAGGAACCGCAGAAGCGGAACCCCACAGGGTTCTCGGCGCCACAGCTCGGGCAGGCGGTCACCCGGCGAGCGTAACTGGCGGGTCCGGTTCGCTTCAGGACAGATCCCGATCGTTGAGTAATGATGAGGTGGTGCCCTGGCGATCAAGGAGCGTCATGGCCTCCGCAGCCCTCGTTGCACTCGTCCTCACGGGGACTGTCGCCGGAGCGCCTCCGCGGCTCACAGTCCAGCCGAAAAGCATCTCGCGCGGTGGAACCGTGACAGTGGCCGGCTGGGGCTGTAGGGCCGGAGATCTCGTCTACCTGATCTCTCCGCCGTTCGTCGGCCACGCGTTCGTCGCCCATTCCGTTGCGACGCGAGCCCGCTCGAACGGCTCTTTTTCACGACGCGTCCAAATCCGAACATCCATCCGCGCCGGGCGGTATCTGATCACCGCCCGCTGCGGCGGTGGAAACCTCGGAGTCTCTGCCGCTCTCCGCGTCTACTGACTCGACGCGCGCGTACGCTTGTCAGGTGACGCCAGTGGCACTCGTCGTGCTCGGGAGCAGCCGCCGCGACCGGGCCGGCGCGTACCACATCAGCCGCGCCTGCCGGCGAGTAGTAGCTCAAGCCGCGCAGCTGGCCGAGAGGCTCGAGCCGCGGGTCGTGGTATTCAGCGGGTGGGCGCCGAACGGCGGTGCCTCCGAAGCGGAGCAGATGCAGAAGCTCTGGCGCGGTCCGGAGGTCGAGCTCGTACTGGAGCCGACCGCATCGACGACGGCGGAGAACGCCGCACGAACGCTACCGCTCCTGCTGGAGCACGAAATCGAGCATGCGGTTGTGATCTGCACACCACCTCACGTCTACCGCGCCCGTTGGTTCTTCCGGCGCCTGTACGCCGCACACGGGATTCAGACGACCTTCGCAGCCCCGAGAGTCGTTCCAACGCCGTCGGCGGTCATCTGGGAGCTCGGCGCCCTGACGGTGCGGTCGCGCCAGCTGCGGGCAGCCGAGGAAGAACTGGAACGAGGACAGCGGCAGCAATGAGTGACACCGTGGTCTTCATTCCGGCTTGGAACGAAGAGGAGAACCTCCCGGCCGTCCTCGACGACCTCAAGCGCGAGCTGCCCAACGCGGACGTGCTCGTGATCGACGACGGCTCGACCGATCGCACCGCCGAGATCGCGCGCGGACGCGGAGCAGATGTCCTTTCGCTGGGTACCAACCGCGGTTTGCCGATCGGGAGTGCCTCCGGCTATCGCTGGGCCCTCGATCATGGCTACGCGTACTGCGGCCGAGTAGATGCCGACGGGCAGCACCCGCCGTCCGAGCTGGGGCGGCTGCTCGCAATCGTGCGCGAGGGCGGCTGCGACGTCGCGGTCGGTTCGCGTTTCGTCTCCGGTGACGGCTACGAGCCCTACCGCTACCTGCCCAGCCCGGCGCGACAGTTGGGCACCGCCCTGCTTCGGCGTGGCATGAAGCTCGCCCTGCGGCGACCCTTCGGGGACGCGACGAGCGGTCTCTACGCGGTCAATGCAAAGGCACTGCCGATACTTGCCGAGCCGTTCCGGACGGAGGCGCCCGAGGTCGAAGCCCTCCTCCGGCTCAGCGACGCCGGCCTGCGCGTCGAGGAAGTGCCTGTGAGGATGGAACCACGGGCGGGCGGCGTCTCGAAGCTCCGTGGCCGGAAGGCCGTCAAGGTGACCGCCACCGTGATCGGCACCCTCGTCGCCGCCCGACTTCTCAGGGCGCGGCGATCAGGGTGACCCGCCGCGTGCCCCGCCCGATGACGGACGGGGCACGGTGTTGAGCTAGGCGAACCGGAGAGCCGGCCCGGCCGCCTTCTTCGCAGCCTTGGCGGCGAAGCCGGGGAGAGCGAGCAAGATCAGGGCCAGCACCAGCAGCAGGAAGTAGAAGTGCTTCCTCCTCATCAGACTGCGGGAATGGCCGGTGCAGTGACTTCGGGCGTGTACGTCGCGCCGTAGCCGAGAGCTCGTCCGAGCGGAGCGGCCATTGCAAGACCCGCCTTCTGCAGCCACGCAGGCGGATGCGGCAGTTGCACCGTCTCGAAGTGCGCCCGGGCGATCACGGCGAGCCGCAACGGATTCGGCATGCCCTTGCGATTCGTCTTGCCGTCCTCGGCGAGCGCGAACATCGTCTCGAGCAGCGACTCGAACTGCAGCGCAGGCCGCACCTCGCAGACGAACCGCACGTCCTCCTCGCCCGCGTTCCAGAAGCGATGGGGCGTTCCCGGTTCAACGACGGCGATCTCGCCGCGGCCGAGCGTGAGCTTTTCCTTGCCGCTCTTGAGGCCCAGCGTTCCCTCGATCACGGCGAAACGCTCGCTCTGGGAGGGATGGACATGCGTTGCGGCGACGAATCCGTCCGGCTGAACCGTGCACTCGATCACGACCGACTCGCCGTTCGTGTCGGCCGACGTGGCGTGGAATGTGATGCGTTCCCCGGTGACGGGGTTGTGGATCGTGTCTCCCGTGCGGATCATCTCGAGCCTCCTTCGTGGTGTCGATTGACACTGCGAAGGCTAGGTCTGCACACGTGGAATTTCGTCGGCGCGGCGAACGATCTCGCGTCGTCGTCAGGCGGATTTTCAGGACGCCGCCGTCGTCCTTGCGGATGAGGGCGTCTACGCCTCGTCGCCGCCGGCGAGGCCGCACTCGTATGCGAGCACGACGGCCTGCACACGGTCGCGAAGATCGAGCTTCGTCAAGACGTGCGCCACGTGCGTCTTCACGGTCGTGTCGCTGACGAAGAGCTCTTTCGAGATCTCGGCGTTCGAGAGGCCTCGTGCGACGAGCCTCAACACCTCGAGCTCGCGCGCCGTCAACTCGGCAAGCTCGGCAGGCAAGGTCCGCACCGACTGCGGGGGCCGGCGGACGAACTCCTCGATGACTCGGCGCGTGATCGAGGGCGCCAACAGCGCGTCCCCTTGCGCTACCGCACGGATGCCGGCCACGAGCTGCTCGGGCGGGACGTCTTTGAGCAGGAACCCGCTCGCGCCGGCCCTGAGGGCGTCGTAGACGTACTCGTCCATGTCGAAGGTGGTCAGCATCACCACCTTCGTGGCCACGCCGTCAGCTGCCAGCAGGCGGCGTGTGGCCTCGATCCCGTCGACCAGCGGCATACGAACGTCCATGAGGACGACGTCCGGTCTCAGGCGCAGCGCCTCCGCCACGGCGTCGGCGCCGTCCGCAGCCTCGCCGGCGACCTCGATGTCCTCTTCGGCGTCGAGGATCATGCGAAAGCCGGCACGCACGAGCGCCTGGTCGTCGACGATGAGGACGCTCAAGCTCATGAAGCAAGCGGGAGCTTTGCCCGCAGGCGATACCCGCCGCCCGCCTGCGGCCCGGCATCCAGCTCGCCGCCGTAGACCGAGACGCGTTCACGCATTCCGACGAGTCCGTGCCCGCCGCCGTCTCGATTTCCGACGCCGCTCCCGTCGTCCTTGACCGTCACTTCGAGGTAGCTCTCGCCGTAGCTGACGAGCACCTCGGCCCGTGTCGCCTGGGCGTGCTTCACCACATTCGTCAGCCCCTCCTGGACCAGCCGATAGGCGGTGAGGTCGACGCCCGCCGGAAGCTGGATGGCCTCGCCCTCGATGCGCAGCTTGACCGGCAAGCCCGCTTCCCGCGCCTGCTCGACAAGACGATTCAGGTGATCGAGGCTCGGTTGAGGGGCGAGAGCGGGCGCCTCTTCGGGCCGCCGCAGCACGCCCACCATGCGGCGCATCTCGGCGAGCGCCTCGCGCCCGGTCCGCTCGACGACGAGCAATGCTTCGCGCTCGCGGTCCTGATCGGGCCGCAGGAGCCGTCGCACCCCGGAGGCCTGGACGGTCATCACGCTGACGCTGTGCCCGACGACGTCATGCAGCTCGCGCGCGATTCGTGCCCGCTCCTCCGCGACCGCTGCGCGGGCGCGCTCCTCACGTTCGCGCTCCGCCCTCGCCGCCCGCTCCTTCGCCTCTTCGCCCTCCTCGAACTTTCTCCCGAGCGAGAAGCCGACGATCCAGACAACGCCGAAGACGAGATTGGTGAAGAAGAAGTCGCCGATGCCGCCGTTCGGATCTGTCCGAGCCACGAATCCCTCTGCACCGAAGATGATGGCCAGCCCTGCGACGGCCTGCCTCCAGTCGCGGAGCAGGGCCATGAGGAAGACAGCCGCACACCCGGCAAGGAAAGCCACGAAGTTGTTGGATGTGAGGCGGTCGTCGAAAAGGGTCGTGACGATGACCGCCGCCACGACCCCGGCAGGCGCGCCAAACGGGAACCGTCGACGTGCGAGAAGCGGCGCGATGATGGCCACGATCAACGGGACGTCGAGCCAGAGGGAGCGGTACGGCCCGTCCACCCTGCCGTGGTCGTGGACGACGACCGCAATCCCCATACCGATCCCGGCCACGATCAGGAGGTCGAACCAATAGCGCGACCAGAGCCGCCACAGCAGTTTCACGGTTTGAAGGTACTCCGAATTCGGGCGCTTCGCCTCGTCCGCGAGAACGATCCAAACATCGTCCGCCAGGACGACATTAAATCCCTATCGCGGCCGAAGACTGCTCGGCGCCGTGGCTCTAACGTCGTCACGACCGGAATCAAACAGGAGGCCCGAGATGAGCAAGATCCAGCGCAGCATCGTGATCGAGCGACCGATCGACGAAGTCTGGGACTTCGTCCACGACACGACCAAAGACGCTCTGTGGCAGACCACGTTGGTCGAGTCACGGCTGCTGACGGAGGGGCCAAAGCGCGTCGGCACCCGTGTCCAGGAGGTCCGCCGGTTCATGGGCGTGCGACTCGAAATGGACCTCGAGTTGACCGAGTTCGAGCCAAACCGAAAGTCGTCGCTGAAGGCGGTCTCTGGGGGGATCCCGCTCAGCGGGAGTTACGTCCTCGAGCGCCTCGACGGCGCGACGAGACTCACGGTGACTGGCGAGTTGGACGCACACGGCGCGTTCAAGCTCGCCGAGCCCGTCTTCGCCAGGATCACAAGTAGGGAGCTCGAGGCGAACCTGGGCCACCTCAAAGACTTGCTCGAGGCCGCGTGATGAACACTGAGAAACAACCCAATGGGCGAAGCGGAGGGTCTGCGGCATACGTCGTCGAGACCTCTGCATTGACGAAGCGCTTTGGCGAACGGGTCGCGGTCGACAACGTCGAATTGCGCGTCCCGCGCGGCTCTGCCTTCGGCTACCTCGGCCCCAACGGAGCGGGCAAGACCACGCTGATCAGAATGCTCCTCGGTCTGACCCAGGCGACCGGCGGCACCATGCGGCTGCTCGGCCGCCCGGTGCCGGACGAGCGCGCCGCGGCGCTTGCACGCGTCGGCGCGATCGTCGAGGAACCCCGTTTCCACAAGCATCTGACGGGACGCGAGAACCTCACCGTGATCGCGGCCGCGCGCGAGCCGGAGGCGCACGACCGGATCGACGGCGCGCTCGCGCGCGTCGGTCTGTCCCAGCGGGCGGATGAGCGCGTGAAGCGCTACTCGCTCGGCATGCGCCAGCGGCTCGGCGTTGCCCGCAGCCTGCT
>Ga0137371_10005187_pt1 | contig 10207 bp, 10 predicted proteins | sample SagtaG_7_FD_104919 | JGI IMG/M metagenome (GOLD analysis project Ga0137371, IMG submission 104919) | Vadose zone soil microbial communities from Sagehorn Ranch, Mendocino, California, USA - Sage1_R_40_16 metaG | ecosystem: Environmental > Terrestrial > Soil > Vadose zone | place: USA... | reverse complement strand
GACTCGAAGTCGGCGCGCAGCAGCTCCAGGTCAGCGCCTGCCTGACGTAGCCCGGCCACCGCCAGCTCGACCGTCCGTAGGGATTCTCTGACGTAGCGCTCCAGGGGCGCCTCCAGCGGCCTCAGCGCGTCCTCCCGCCGCCAGCTCTCCCGAAGGTCGCCGGCAAGCTCGACTAGCCGGTCCACGGTCGAACCGACGATCCGGCGGTCGGTTGGCTCGGACATGAGGCGAATCCGGGCTTCACTGAAAGCCCGAATCAGCCGTCTCAGCTTGACCTGGGTCGCGAGCGTACGCATGTTCGGAGTGCAGTATACCGAACGGGCGTTCGAGGTGCAAGGCGGCTTGTTAAGCTGCGCGCTGGTGCGCGAGCTCCTGATCACGGCCGGGCTCCTCCTCCCCCTCGCCCTCGACACCTTCGCCCTTGGCGCCGCCCTCGGCGTCGCCGGACTCGAGCGAAGAGATCGTTTGCGGGTCGCCCTGGTCTTCACGCTCTTCGAGGCCGGCATGCCCATCGCCGGGATTCTTGCTGGGCGGGGAGTCGGCTCTCTGGTCGGGGCGACCGCAGGTTGGGCCGGGATCGCGTTTCTGTTGCTGGCGGGCTTGCTCTTGCTGCGTCCCGGCAACCGTGAGGAAGCCGCGGATCGGCGCCTGCGCCTCCTGGCGCACGCCAGAGGACTTGCCATCATCGACCTGGGCCTCGGCATCAGCGTCGATGAGCTCACGATCGGGCTCAGCGCCGGCCTGCTTGCGCTGCCGATCGCGTTCATCGTCGTCTGGATCGCGATCCAGGCATTCGCAGCGGCACAGCTAGGCTTGAGGTTCGGGCACGCCATCAGTGAAGCCGCGCGCGAAAGGTCGGAACAGCTGGCAGGTGTTGCGCTGATCCTTGTCGCCCTCGTCCTCCTCGGGCTGAGGCTGCTGAACCTCTAAGGAGCGAAGATGACGCAGAGGCTGTCCGCCAGCGACTCCGCGTCGACGCCCGGGTGCGTGAGGAAATAGCCGACCGCGTCGCTCACCGCCCCGACCACCGCCCGTCCGAACACCGCCGGGTCCTTGTCCGCGTAGAACGCGTCGTGCGTCATGGCGTGGCGGACCTCCTCGGCCACCGCGTCGGCGAAGCGAGCCTGCAGGGCGTGACGCACGGCCTCGACCCCCTCGCTGAGCCCGACCGACTCCACAATCAATAGCCGCGCCACGTCCGGTCGCGAGAAGCACTCATGGACGAAGCGGCTGATCCCCAACCGCAACCGCGAATGGTGATCGTGGCCCGTGGCGGCGTCGGTGAGCACCTCGTGGATCAGCGCTCCGCCCTCTTCTTCGAGCACCTCGCGGAAGCAATGCTCCTTCGAGTCGAAGAACTCGTAGAACGCGGACTTGGAAACCCGGGCCCGCGTCACCACGTCGTCGACCGACGTCACCGTGTAACCGCGACTGGCGAAGTTCGAAAGCGCGGCTTCGACGATCCGCCGCCTGCGCCGCTCGACACGCGCGTCCCGCCGCAGCTGCGCCGACGGCACCGCCATGGCCCGCGCCTACCCGGCGGCCAGAGCCCGCGAGATGACCAGGCGTTGGATCTCGCTGGTGCCTTCGAACAGGGTGTAGATCTTGGCGTCGCGGTGCCACTTCTCGACGGGGAAGTCGCGGATGTAGCCGTAGCCGCCGCAGATCTGGATCGCCTGCTCGGTGACCTTCACGGCCACCTCGCCTGCCTTGAGCTTCGCCATCGAACCTTCGGCCTTGGTGAACTCGCCGCCGTTGCGGCCTTCCCACAGGGCTCGCCAGATCAATGCGCGCGTGGCCTCGATCTCGGTCGCCATGTCGGCGAGCATGAAGGCGATCGCCTCGTTCTCGATCAGGGTGCGTCCGAACTGCTTGCGCTCCTTGGCGTACTTCAGAGCGAACTCGAACGCGGCCCGCGCGATGCCGAGCGCCTGGGCGCCCACGATCGGCCGCGACAGCTCGAAGGTCTTGAGCGCCGTGGAGGACCGCTGGTGCGTGCCTTGGCGGGCACGCGCCAACCTTGCCTCGAGCTTCTCCATCCCTCCGAGCACGTTCTCGACCGGGATCGTGCAGTCCTCGAGCAGCACCTCAGCGGTGTGCGAGGCGCGGATGCCCATCTTTTTTTCCTTCTTGCCCATGCGCAGACCCTTCGTCCCGGGCGGTACGACAAAGCTCGCCTGGCCGCGGGTGCCGAGCTCCGGCTCGACCGCGGCCACCACGACGTGCACGTCGGCGATGCCGCCGTTGGTGATGAAGATCTTCTGGCCGTTGATCACCCACTGACCGTTCTTGCGCACGGCGCGGGTTTTCATGGAGGAAACGTCAGAGCCCGCGTCAGGCTCGGTGACGGCGAAGGCTCCAAGGGCCGGCTTGTCCGGCGTGCCGAAACAGGCCGGGATCCAGGTCGAGATCTGATCGGGGGTGCCCTGGGAGAAGATCGCCGCCACCGGGAGGCCGGTGCCCTGGATGGCCAGCGCGATGCCGGCGCAGCCCCAGGTCAGCTCCTCGGCGACCAGCGCCGGCATGATCCCGGTGCCGTCGCCAAACGTCTGCTGCAGGAACTCGGTGCCGTAAAGGCCGACCTCTGCGGCCTTCTTGACGATCGGCCACGGGAACTCCTCGGACTCGTCGTACTGGTGCGCGACCGGCCGGATCTCCTTCTCGGCGAAGCTGTGGACCCAGTCGCGAATCTCCTTCTGCTCGTCGCTCAGCTCAAACGAAATCATGGTTCCTCTCTGCGCTCCTGCTGCATCAACGCTTTGGTACTCGTACGTACCGTTTTCATGTGGGACGTTACGCGGAGCGCCTGATGCCTGTCAACGATTTAAGGCGTCCTGGTGGCCGGTCTGGAACCCTGCCTGAAAAGGCGGTAGGCGCTGAACACCAGGAAACCGCCCCAAACCCGAGCCAGGATCGGGCCTGGGACCTCGACCGCCACCAGCGCCCCGATCACAGCCCCGAACACTCCCCCACCCCCCATCCACGCGGCGGGACCGAGCAGGACGTTGCCCTCGCGGATGTGCGTGATGCCGCCGACGATCGCCGTGGGCACGATGGCGACGAGCGATGTGCCCTGCGCCACCGCCTGCGAGATCCGGAAGCCGACCGTCATCGTCGGCACGAAGAGCAGCCCGCCCCCGATCCCGATGGTGCCGCTGAGGAAGCCGGCGCCCAGGCCACCGGCGATCAGCAGCACATCGCCCCAGCTCATGGGATCAGCAGCTCCTTGAGCCCAACCACGCCCAGGATGAGCGCGACGCCAAACTTCAGCTCGCGGTCCGGGATCCGGCTCAGCAGACGAGCCCCGATGTAGGCGCCGACCACGCTCCCGATGACCAGGAAGAGCGCCGCGTGCAGGTCGACCTGCGGCGACCCCTTGCGGAAGTAGTAGATGGGGAGGGCGGCGAGGGCGATCGGGATGATGGCGACCAACGAGTTCGCGTTAGCGAATCGCTGGGGCACGCCCGCCCAGAGCACCTGCAGGGGTACCAGCACAAAGCCGCCGCCCACGCCGAGCAGGCCGCCGAGCAGCCCGCACAGAAAACCGATCGTCGCAAAGACGCCGTCGCGCCTTGTGAGTTCGATTACTCGGTCGTTCGGGGTGGCGTCTCGGGCTGGTTCGTCACCACCGAGTGGTGGCGGAACTGGACGTTGGCCGGCAGCGCCGCGGCGGGCTGCTTCGCCTTCTTCTTTTTCTTGGCCTCGCGGCCCTGCTTGTCGCGTCCTTTACCCATGGCGCCCAGTTTCCATGACCAGGGCCAGTTCGCGCAAGAACGATTCCACGTCGGTGACGAGCCCGATCGACTGCCAGCTGCCCCGATCCGCGAGCTTGGTGACCACCGCGGGGTTGATGTCGACGCACACCGTGCGCACTCCGGCGGGCAGCATGTTGCCAGTTGCGATCGAGTGCAGCATGGTCGACAGCATGAGAGCGATCCGCACCCCGGGCAGTGCCGCGCGCATCCGGCCCTGCGCCTCCACCTTGTCGGTGATCACGTCGGGAAGCGGACCGCCATCGCGAACCGAGCCTGCGAGCACGATCTCGACACCGTGGTCGATCGCCGACTTCATGACGCCGGATTTGAGCTGACCGCTTTCGATCATCTGCCGCAACCCGCCGGCGGCGCGGACCCGGTTGATCGCGCGCATGTGGTGCTCATGCCCATGCTCGATCGCAAGCCCGCTCGTGATGTTCACGCCCAGGGCGGTGCCGAACAGCGCGGACTCGACATCGTGCACGGCAAGAGCGTTGCCGGCGAAAAGCACCTGCACAAACCCCAGCTCGATCAAACGAGAGAGGTAGACCCCGGCTCCGGTGTGCACCACCGCAGGGCCCGCCACGACAAGGATCCGGCCGCCTGACTCGCGCACCTGACGCATCTCGTCGGCGATGCCGGCGATGAGGACCTTCTTCGGTTTCTCGGCGGATACCTCGCTCCCCATGAAGCTGAAGATCTCGGTCTGGCGCGAGCGCTCCAGCGGCGTGACCCGGACGCCTTGATGACCGATGACGACCTCCATGCCGGTCTTCGCGTCCTGGAAGACGATGCACCATGCACGGTGCGTTTTGCGGTCGACGGCAATCGCGGCGTCCATCTCGATGTTGTCGACCACCACCCATCGGCCGTCGAGCAGAACTTCGGTGGGCAGATTGCTCGTCGAGTAGAAGCCTTCCGGAAAAACCCCGGCCCGCGATACCTTGTCGAGGCGCGCGGGCTGCTCGTGCTCCGCGGTCGCGCCCAGCCCCCGCGCACGCTGCACGATCCGATCGAGGACCTCGGCCGAATCCGCGTAGACCTCCATCCGGCAGATCGATGGATCGGTCTTGTGCTGGCCGACCTTCAGCTCTTCGATCGTGAAGTTGCCGCCGAGGTCCATGACGATGTCCATGACCTGCGGCAGCATCATCGAGTCGATGATGTGGCCCTGCAGGACCAGGCGGGCGCTGTGCTTGCCGCCTGTCATGCGCGAACCCCGGCCGCCGCGTTGATCTGAGCCCGCAGGGCCGCGGCCGCTCGCGCCGGACTCTCCGCAAAGATGACGCTGCGGCTCGCCGCGATCAAGCAGGACGCGGGGTCGCCGCTCCAGGCGGCACGCACTGAGGCCTCGACGTCGCCGCCTTGCGCGCCGACACCGGGAAGAAGGAACGGCAGGTTCGTCAGACGCCGGATCTCGGCCACCTGCGCGGGAGCTGTCGCGCCGACCACGAGGCCGACGTTTTGGTTTCCATTCAGCCGCTCCGCCAGCTCGACGACGTGGCGGTAGACCGTTTGCCCTCCCGCGTCGAGGTGCTGCAGGTCGGAGGCGCCGGGATTCGAAGTGCGGCACAGGACGTAGACGCCCCGATCTTTGTAGGAGGTGAATTCCGCGAGCGAGTCGGAGCCGAGGTAGGGATTTACCGTCGCGGCATCCATGGCGAGCGTGTTGAAGACGGCCCGGGCGTACGCGCGCATCGTGTTGTCCATGTCGCCGCGTTTGGCGTCGAGCAGGAAGGGCGTGTCAGGCGCTGCGTCGCGGAGCTCGAGCAGCGCGGCCCATCCATCGGGACCGTACTGCTCCCAAAACGCGCTGTTCGGCTTGTAGCAGCAGACATGCTCCTCCGTCTGCCGAACGACCTCCTGGCAGTGCCGAAGCGCGCCTGCGGCGCCGCCCTCGATGCGATCAGGATCCGGGTCGAGCCCGACGCACAGCAACGTATGGCGATCGCGTGAGAGCGCGCGGAGACGTTCGAAGTAGCCCAAGCAGCCCAAATCGTAGGCGAGTGGGGTGGGACGCCGATAAGGACGAAAATTGACGTGTGAGGATCGCGCTCGCGCAGGTCAACCCCACGGTCGGCGACCTTGTCGGCAACACACGCCTCGTGCTGGAGTGGATCGACAGGGCGAAAGTCGCCGGCGCCGACATAGTCTGTTTTCCCGAGCTCGCGCTGACCGGGTACCCCCCCGAAGACCTTGTGCTCAAGCCTTCCTTCGTGCGCGACAACATCGGGCAGCTGAAATCGATCGCCAAAGCCACCAGCGACATCTCGGCGGTCGTCGGCTTCGTCGACGAGGAAGGCGACATCTTCAACGCCGCAGCGTTTCTCCATGGCGGTGAGATCAAGGCGATCTTTCACAAGGTCTTCCTGCCCAACTACGGCGTCTTCGACGAGAAGCGCTACTTCGAGCCCGGCCATCGCTGCCCCATCGTCGAGCTCGATGGCGTTCGCATTGGGCTCTCGGTCTGCGAGGACTGCTGGTTTCCGTCCGGCCCGATGGCCTGGGAGGCGCACCACGGGGCCGAGGTCCTGATCAACATCAACGGTTCGCCGTACCACTACGGCAAGCGCGCGCCCAGGGAGGCGATGATCGCAGGCCGCGCCGCCGACTACGGCGCATTCGTCGCCTGGGTGAACACTGTCGGCGGCCAGGACGAGCTGGTCTTCGACGGCAACAGCGTCGTCTGCGACCCCCGAGGCCGCCTGCTGGCGCATGCGGCGTCGTTTGTCGAGGAGCTGCTGCTGTGCGATCTCGACACATCGCGGCCCATGCACCGCCCCGTCGAGAAGCTGCGGCGCGAGAGCGAAGCCGCGGAGCGGTTGGAGCTCGACGTCACCGAGATCTCTGTCCGCAGCTCTTCCGGCGGCCAGGCGAAACCTCCTATCCAGCAGCGCCTCGCGGAGCCGCTGGAAGGCGCCGCCGAGATCTACGCCGCGGTGGTCCTCGGCACGCACGACTACATGCGCAAGCAGGGATTCGAGAAAGTAGTCATCGGCATGTCAGGCGGCGTTGACTCGGCGCTGACGGCCGCGATCGCCTGCGATGCACTGGGCGCCCAGAACGTGATCGGCGTGCGGATGCCGTCGCGGCACACGTCGACAGAGAGCCTCGACGACGCCGGTCTGGTCGCGGAAAGCCTGGGAATGCAGCTGATGGACCTCTCCATCGAGCCTCCGCATCAAGGCTTCGAGGAGATCCTGGCGCCCGTTTTTAGGGGCACCAAACCCGGCGTCGCCGAGGAGAACCTGCAGCCGAGGATCCGCTCCACCATCCTGCACGCGCTCTCTAACAAGTTCGGCTACATCGTGCTCAGCACAGGGAACAAGTCCGAGCTGGCAACCGGCTACGGCACCCTTTATGGCGACATCGCCGGCGGCTACGCGGTCCTCAAAGACATCACCAAGACGACCGTGTACGAGCTGTGCCGCTACCGCAACACGCTGGGTCCCGCGATCCCCGAGCGTGTCATGACCAAGCCGCCTTCCGCGGAGCTCAAGCCAGGCCAGAAGGACACCGACAGCCTGCCGCCGTACGACCAGCTCGATCCGATCCTGATCGGCTACATCGAGGACGATCTGAGCCCGGAGGAGCTGGTGGCCGCGGGCCACAAGCCGGAGACGGTCGCCCGGGTGATCCAACTGGTCGACCGGAGCGAGTACAAACGCCGCCAGGCGCCGCCGGGGGTGAAGATCACCGAGCGGGCGTTCGGCCGTGACCGGCGCATGCCGATCGTCAACCGGTACAGCCCGAACGGAGTTCGGCCGGCGGAAAAGCCTGACCGCTAGGCATAATTTCTATCGATGGGAGATATAGATAGGAGCTATGGCGGCCGCTTTTGACGTAGTCGTGATCGGCGGCGGCCCTGGCGGCTACGTCGCCGCCTTGCGCGCGGCGCAGCTGGGTGCCAAAACGGCCATCGTTGAGAAGGACCGGATGGGCGGCACCTGCCTGGTCCGCGGCTGCATCCCCACCAAGGCGCTCCTCCAGTCGTCCGAGCTCTACACCCTGGCGAAGGCAGGGCAGCCTTTCGGCCTCGTCGCCGACAACCTCGGCTTCGACTGGCCGGCGGCGCAGAAAAGGAAGGGTCAGGTGGTCGACCAGCTCGTCAAGGGTGTCGAGGGCCTGCTGAAGGCCGGCGGCATCACCACTTTCAAGGGAAGCGCTCGGCTCGCGGGAAAAGGCGTCCTCGACGTTTCGGGGGAGCAGCAGCTCCAGGCGAAGGACATAGTCATCGCGACGGGTTCGGCGGTGGCGCGGATTCCTCTCCCGGGAGCGGAGCTCACGATCGACTCGGACCAGATCCTGGAGCTGAAGGAGATCCCCCGGCGGCTCGCCGTCATAGGCGGCGGCGTCGTCGGCATGGAGTTCGCGGCGATGTTCGCGGCGCTGGGCAGCAAGGTGACCGTGCTCGAGATGCTGCCGCAGGTCCTCGCCATGGTCGACAGCGACCTGGTCGCCGTCTACACGAAGCACCTGGCAGGCCGTGGCGGCGAGCTCCACACCAACAGCAAGGTCTCGAAGGTCGTCAAGCAGAACAGTGGCCTCCAGGTGCAGTTCTCGACCGGAGGCGAAGGTGGCGCGGTTGACGCCGACCAGGTCCTGCTGGCGGTCGGACGTGTGCCATTCACCCACGGCCTGGACGCCGACAAAGCAGGCGTGAAGCTGGATCGTGGGCGAGTGGTCGTCGACGAGCATCTGCATACCGACGCCGATGGGATATGGGCGATCGGCGATGTGATCGGAGGCATCATGCTCGCGCACGTCGCGTCGTACGAAGGCGTGTGCGCGGTGGAGAACATCGCCGGCCACGGCAACCGTGTGCCCGACTATCACGCCGCGCCGAACTGCATCTACACCGACCCCGAGATCGCGCACGTCGGGCTGGGTGAGAAAGAAGCAAAGGAAAAGGGCATCGCGGTCAAGGTGGGCCGCTTCCCCTTTGCGGCCTCAGGTCGCGCGCTGACCCTGGGCCAGTCGGAGGGCTACGCGAAGGTGCTGGCCGACCCGGAATCGGGAAGGCTGCTCGGCGCGCACATCATCGGCCCGCGGGCGACGGACCTCATCGCCGAGGCGACGCTTGCGGTGCAGAACGGGTTGACGCTGGAGCAGCTCGACCTGACGATCCACGCGCACCCCACGTTGCCCGAGTCCTTGATGGAAGCCGCGTTGGCGGCGCAGGGACGGGCGATACATATCGCGAATCGGCGAACCCAATCCCCCTCCGGCGCCTTCGGCGCCACCTCCCCGGCGAGCGGGGAGGCCAATCGCAGGACCGACGCCCCCTCCGCCGCCGCCGCCCAAGCAAGTGGGGAGGCCGATCGTGCCACCTCCAACATGCAGAATCAGGAGAAGCAGATGGCTGCCACTGTCAAACCTTCCTCCACCCCACCTTCGGTGCCCAGCGCGATCACACCGAAGTCGCTCGAGCTGAAGAAGGACAACCGCGACTTCCTGCTTGGCCTGCACCGGCAGATGCAGCTCATCCGCCGGTTCGAAGAGCGCGCGCAGGAGCAGTACACAAAGGCAAAGATCGGCGGCTACTGCCACCTGAACATCGGCGAGGAGGCAACGGTGGTCGGCGGCGTGCTGGCGCTGAAGAGGAACGACTACATCTTCACCAGCTACCGCGAGCACGGCCACGCGATCGCTCGCGGCATCGACCCCAAGGCCGTGATGGCCGAGCTCTTCGGCAAGGAGACCGGCACATCGCACGGTCGGGGCGGCTCGATGCACATGTTCGACGCCAACCTGCGGTTCATGGGCGGTTACGGCATCGTCGGCGGCCACCTGCCGCTCGCTGTCGGCGGAGGCTGGGCGGTGAAGTATCACAAGCAAAAGGACGTGGTCTTCTGCATGTTCGGCGACGGTGCGACGAACATCGGCGCCTTCCACGAGTCGCTGAACATGGCGAAGGTTTTCCACCTTCCAGTGGTGTGGTTCTGCATCAACCACCGATACGGGATGGGCACGCCGGTGGAGGCCGCCTCAGCTGTCGCCGACATCTACAAGAAGGCGTGCGCCTACGACATGGAGTCGATCCAGGTCGACGGGATGAACCTGCGCGAGGTGATGCTGCGGACCAGCGAGATCGTGGAGAAGACGCGCCACGACTCGGAGCCGCGCTTCATCGAGGCGCTGTGCTACCGCTTCAAGGGGCACTCCGTGGTCGACCCGGACAAGTACCGCTCCAACGAAGACAAAGAGAAGTGGCGCAAGGCCGATCCGATCGTCGCGTTCGAGCTCGAGCTCGAGAAGAACGGACTTGCTGACGAGGAGTACTTCAAGAACGTGCGCCAGGAGATCGACGCCCAGGTCCGGGAGATCATCCAGTACGCCGACGAGAGCCCCGATCCGAAGGTCGACGATCTCTACAGGTACGTGTACGCAGGCCAGTGGGAAAACCGGCCTGAGCTCAAGTCGGAGCCGGTCTGATGGCGACCGCTGCGCCG
>Ga0137371_10005172_pt1 | contig 10223 bp, 10 predicted proteins | sample SagtaG_7_FD_104919 | JGI IMG/M metagenome (GOLD analysis project Ga0137371, IMG submission 104919) | Vadose zone soil microbial communities from Sagehorn Ranch, Mendocino, California, USA - Sage1_R_40_16 metaG | ecosystem: Environmental > Terrestrial > Soil > Vadose zone | place: USA... | reverse complement strand
GAACAGGCTCGTCCACAACTCTTCTGGGGATGAGAATGATGAGGGCGCTTCAACTTTCATTGGATCTCTTCTTCCGTTTCTCTTTTTCCTCCTATCTTACCATACTTACCACTGTAGTACTAGCAGGATCGTGGATGTTCGGATTCTTATCCACCCCACCGGCCTCTAGCAACAATACTTGTGCGTCAGATGTCTCAGTAAGCCGATTTGCGAGCACGCACCCCGCTGATCCTGCACCAATCACGATATAATCGTATGTCTCCAGTCGTCCCTGGTAAAATCCTGGTTCGTTCATGATGCCCCCTGCAATGCGAGGAACTCGGGTTCAACCTCGGAGACGAGAGAGACCGGCACGAAGTACTCCTGCCCCATCAGTGCCTGCAAGATCGCAACAAGAATGCGCATGGGGTGCAGTGCTGCACGTGTCTTGTTCATCGAGCACCTCTCTTTAGTCGGCAATCGTGAGGAGGAGATCATGCTCTGAGCCGACGGGGTTACCGGTGGCATGAACCCTCATTTGTCCACGCGCTTCCTGGTAGGCACCTGTGCCGCCCGTGATAGCGAACATAGAGTCAGCACCGCTGCTGTAGAAGGGACCTTCGACCGTAATCTGGCCTGCGGAAAGAAAGATCGTCGCGAAACACTCATACACTTGACCGACGACTGTGCGAACGCAATCTCCGTCGTTCTGTCCGACCTGGTGCTTATCGGCAGCGTCGAAGAGAGGGTTATGAAAGGCCAGCTGGTCACCAGCCGAGTTACCTGCTGGCGGAACGTCTCCAATGGCCACATTGGTAAGATGTTCGATGACGTGAATTGCTTTGGTGCTATTGGCATGAACCAAACGACTGCTGATCAGGGCAACTGAAAAGCTTGCTACTGCCAATGCTACAAGGGCAATGATTGTTGGAATAATAAATGTCTTCCTCATATTGAGTCTCCTTCCATTGCTGGTTTGACGTGAAAACGTGCCACTGTTCCGTACATGTTCGTCATCTCTTTTCATGTGACTCGTTCATATCGTGGTGTCTGATGTGTGCTACGCGAAACACCTCTCCGTAGACTTCCCCATTGCAGAAGTGGGATGCTTACACGCCAATCCCGCTGAGGAGCCAAACGGGATGAGCCAGCCAGAGAGCCGAAAGCCCCAGCAAGGCGATGCCTATGATCGGACTGAGTCGCTGCCCGCCCGGAAAGGTTTTCTCCACGACCATCACCCCAGCCAGCACCGTCATCCACACCAGGTTGCCTACCCCGAGACCGAACATGACGAGCATCAGTGCCCAACAGCAGCCCAGGCAGAACGCACCGTGGCGCAAACCCAGATGCCAGGCTGCTCCTACCCCCTTGCGATAGTAGCGTACAAAGAAACTAAACGGGCTGCGGCACTGCTTGAGACAACGTCCCTTGAGTGGGCTGAACTGAAAGCCGCCCGCCACCGCGAAAGTGGCGGCACCAATCAGCCAGGAATGCTGGTCGAGCCAGGGCCAACTGTCTACCAAGCGGTGGATCTGGGTATCTCCCAGCAAAGCAACGAGCGCGAACGCCGTCCAGACGAGGGCATAGCCTGCCAGGAACGCCGCTTGTACCGCTCGTGGATGCGGCTGTTGTCGACTGGCATGCACCATCATGTAGACCATCGGCATACTTGACGGCAGCATCATGGCCACCGTCATGATCTGCCAGCAGGCCAGGAAGATGACCAGGGCAAGCGGTAAGGGGAAGTGGCTCTCCTCGATCAGGTAGTCATGGTTGATCAGGATGTTCTGGTGAGTGAGGGCTGCCACAAGGGCAACCATCCAGGCCACAATGACCAGAATCCAAGACCAGAGAACAGGTGCCCGATGGGGCAAAGAAGATGGTATCCTCTTCTGGCTCTCTACATCAGGAACATGCATTGTATCCATCAGACACCTCCTTGTTTTGAACGTCAGCCGTTATGCTTCGAAGTGGAAATCGCCTTGAATGGCGTTGCGTCCAGTGAACTCCCAGATCATGCCATACTCTGGAATGTTCACACGGTGCTGCTGAGCCTTGGCAAGGTAGGCTGGCGAACCAGGAATCGTGCTGAAGACGGTATCATGGATGGTAGTGGGTCGGCCGTTGGCATCCGTGTAGGGGGCCATCTCCGCTTCAACGACTTCTCCCACACGCAGTGTCCCTTTCCCGCCCTCGACCCGGTGCTCAATGGGCACGAAGTGGACCGCCACGCGTTCGCCGACCAGACCCGCTACGTCAGCCAGGGGGCCGCCCAACTTTCCACCAAAGGCATTGAGGATGGCTTCTTGCTGCGCGGGCGTTGCCTTGTCATCAATGTAGAATACGGCCCTCCAGTTCCCCGCCAGTACATTGCCGGGAATCTGATTGACCTGTACAAACGAGAGGTTCGAGACATCCACGCCCCCCACCCGTCCCCGATCAATGTGGTAGGCATTGACGGAGTCGCAACGACCACCGTCTGGATCATCGCCCACCCAGCAGGGGCATGGTCCTCCGCATGAACAAGCTTCCAGGAGGGTACCATCGAGTACGTAGGTCTTCTTTGTATCTGCCTGTGTTGTCATAGTGTTCTTCTCCTTGTGTGACTACTGCTTTTCGTTGAGCAGATGGAAATCAGTGTGCGCCTAAAGGATGATCCGTCGTCGCAATGACTTCTTGAAATCGGTGGAGATTCTCGCTCCCGATGACCTCCTTTCTTTCTCTTCCGCTGTGATGTGTGACCAGTCGTTCCTGATGGCGCATCTTCGTGCCAACAACCGATTGGCACTCTTCCACCACGAGTGTGCCTGAAAAGTGCCGTTTTTTCATCGTGGAAAACATCGAAATTTTGCGCGAGCAGTGGAGAGCAAGGGGAGGAAAATGCGTAGAAACACGCAGATTTTGAGCAGGGTTCTACCGACACAGCCGTTACATCGCGTCGTTCGAGAGTCCTTTTTCCGTCGCCCATATCGCGATCTGAGTTCGTGAGGTAAAGTCAAGCTTTGACAGAATACTGCTGATGTGCGTTTCAATCGTGCGTGGTGCGACGACCAGCGAATCCGCAATCTCGCGATTCGACTTGCCCCTGGCGATCAAGGCGGCCACAGCACGTTCGCGTTGGGTCAATCCCTCGAAGGTCTTTTTCGTCAGACGATGTGGAGAGGGTTGCCGTGTGCGAGGGAACAGTGCCTGCGCGTGTTGCAGAAAGTGCTGTTGTAATGTCTCGTCTGGTAAGCTGCTCACAAGGTCCTCTAGCATTTCCAGGGCCTCGGCAAATCGTCGTTCAGCCTCTTCGTATCTCCGTTGGGAGTGAGCCAGTTTGCCCTGGGTCAGGGAAATACGCCACAGCAATGGTCGCAGGCCGTGCTTGAGTGCTGTCGCTCGTGCCTGTTGGAGGATCGTTTCAGCTTCTGCTCCTTGCTTCAGTTTGGTGAGTGCCTCCCCACGCAATCTCGAGAGGCGGGGAATGCTCGACTCACTCGAGAGGCCGACGGCGGATGCGAGCAGTTGATCGGTGATGTGCAGGGCAAGAAGTGGATCGTTGCGGGCAAGTGCGAGTTCTGCACGCGCGTACCAGACGATCCGCTGCCCGACCGTTTGGGCGGGATCATCAGGCCCGAGCGCGGCGTTGAGAAGGGATTCGGCCCGCGTCACATCGTGTTGTGCAAGAGAGACGAGAGCCAGGAACCCAGATACAATGCGGGTCCAGTACCGTGAGCCGATCTCCTGGGCGAGTGCGAGCGCTTGCTCCAGGTGCTGCTGGGCCATTGGCAGGACGAGCAGGTCGAGATACAGTGCTCCCAATGCCCGGTGTCCCGCCGTTACCCACTGGCGATGCTCGATCTCTTCGGCGATGACAAGGCCACGCTGTGCCACCTCCAGCGCACGTGCATACTCACCCCGTGGGCCCAGGCACATGGCCATGTGAATCAGGGTGTAGGCTTCATCAGAGCGCTGGCCAATCTCGCCTGCGATCTTCAACGCGAGCTCGCCTTGATGAAGCGACTCCGCAAAACCTACCGCCGCTGGGACGAGCGTCTCGGTCTGATAATTGCCACCACACAACATCAGGGTTGCCAGGCTGTTAGGCAAACGCTCGCGCTCGTCCAGCTCACGCAAGAGCGCGATGGCTTGCTCATAATACACCGCACTTTGCACCAGGTCGCCGCTCAGTAAACTCGCCATCCCCAGGAGGTCCAGCGTCGAAGCCTTGCCGCGCCGATCGTTCAACACTTGAAACGTAGCAAGCGCCTCCTGATGGCAGCGCAGCGCTTCATGCGGTTGCTCGACATTCAGGTACCAGTTGCCCAGACGGTTGAGGCTGTGGGCAAGGGCAGCCGGATCGTCCATGATGCGTGCCAGTGCAAGTGCCCGTTGGTAATAGGCACCTGCCTCTGCGTAAGCGCGCCCCGCCCACAGAAAGCCTAAGTCGAGTAACGCCTGCCATTCCCCGTGGCGATCGGAAGCTTCGTGGGCCATCTGAAGCGCGGTCTCCTGATCAGCACGCGCCCGCTCAAAGTCTCCCAGGGTTTCGTAGGCCAACCCACGCGCACGATACAAGTTGGCAGGAGGCGTGAGAGACACATGACTGGCGGCATCGAGCGCCCGCGTGAAGTGTTCACTGGCGGCCTGCGGTGCATAGAGGGCCTGCGCCTGTTCGCCCGCACGTCGGCCATACTCCAGCGCTTGCTCCCACGCCTCTGCTTCAGAAAAATGGGAGGCGAGATCTGCTAGGTGCGCCTCGAGCGTCGATGCATAGAGACGTTCGAAGGTCTCGGCAATCGTGCGGTGCAACGCCTTCCGTTCGCGTACCAGGAGTTGCGCAGAGACGGCTTGCCGCGTCAGTGCGTGCCGGAACGCAAACTGCTCGGCTGACTCCTCGACGACGAGTTGGGCCGCCATCAACTCCTTGATGAGCCGCAGGAGTTGCGCTTCGTCTTGTCGGGTGAGTTCTTGCAGCAGGGCAAAATCGAAGTGCCGTCCGGCCACGGCTGCCAGGTTCAACACCTGCCTGGCTCCTTCACTCAGATGAGGGGTGCGAAGCTCGACGGCATCCTGAACGCTCCGTGGGATGTACAACTCGCGGATCTCCTTGCGCTTCCAGCGACCTTGCTCATCAAAAATGTCTCCGGCCTCGATGAGCGATTTGAGCAGTTCCTCGATGATAAAGGGATTGCCCTCAGTCAAGGTGTACATGGTATCCAGCAGTTCGCCTTGCGCCAGGGGAGGCACCATGAACACCGAGCGACGAAGATCGAAGATCGCATGCAGCATGGCACTCATCTCACCGCGGGTGAGGGGGGCGAGGGCGAATTCCTGGGCGAGACGTTCACGGTCCAGGTGCGCCAGGAAATGGCTCAGGCCTGGGTGAACCTCGTCACTCCGGTAGGTCAGCAGGACAAGCAGGGGGGAAGCAGTACAGCGTCGCGCCAGGTAATGGAGAAATTCCAGGCTGGTCTCGTCACTCCAATGCAGGTCCTCAACGATCAGCAGCGCCGGTTGTTTGGTTGCCTGGCGGAGGAAGAGATGAGCCAGGGCGGCGAAGAGACGACGTTTCTCTTGCTCAGGAGCAAGTGGGGGCAGCAGGGGGAGAGCAGACGGCAGAGGAAGCAGATCAGGAAGCAAGGGAGACAAGGCAGAGGCCAGGGAACCCATTTCCGTGGCCACCTGTTCTGGGGAAGAGGTGGCCAGGTGTGACCGCAACAGATCGAGTAGAGGAGCGTAGGGACAGGAACGATCCGTTGGGAAAGACTGGCCCTCGAGGAGGAGGAAGCCTTGAGCAGTCGCGTAGGTCTTCGCCTCGGCAACCAGGCGTGATTTGCCGATCCCCGCTTCGCCGGAAAGCAGGGCAACCTGCCCCTTGCCGCTCCTCGCTCGATCAACGAGCAAGCGCAGTGTCGTGAGCTCGGCTCTGCGGCCAATCAAGACCGGGCAAATGATTGGGGTCCCCAAAAGCGTCTTCATAGCGTTTGTCACCTTTTGACCAACGTGTTCCTCCAAGCTTCTATCCTTTGAGGAGGGTTGAGCGTGAGAGCAGACCGACGTTGATGCGTTTCTTGCTCTACTCGTTCCAGAAGGGTAGTTCTGGTGCGACTTTTCTGTGACGAGTGTACCATATGCGCCTGAGCTTTGACAAGTATTTCCTACAACCATCACTTGACGCTTATGGGGCACTATGAATTGCGCTCCTCCAGTGAGGTCTCGTCTTTCACCCGCAAGGACGCAGACCCTTATTTGAGTGTAGCTTGCACCTCCAGGAAACGGGCGAGATCTGTTACCTCTGTCTCTAGTCCTGCAAGCACCTCAGGTGTGAGAGGGTCAAATGGTTCCACCAGCACGTCCAGGTGGTTTTTCTGTCGCTTGCTCTTCCACGTTCCCATTACGCGACCATCTACCAGCACCGTTGGATGAAGCATTCCACCACCGGCATTGATGCGTTTTGCGTACTGAGGTGGTACGGACAGGTCGCGACCCTGATAACCAAGTAGGTAGGTGTCAAAGTGTGGCAATAGGCGAACAATTGGGGCATGTTCGAGTGGCTCATCCAACCATGCTGCACACGATTTGAGCATCCAGGATGGAGAACCGGCAACCTCTACCTCAATGAGCTGGTCGGCAATATGTTGCCATGCTGCTCGTATCTTGCTCAGAGGCATCCCTGACCACGCCGCCTGATCCTTTGGTGTTGCAGGGCCATAGACTTTGAGGTAGCGGCGTGTGAGTTCTGTATGAGCTGCGACCTCGGATAATGCTTGCTCTCTATGCTCCTGACCAATCCAGTCGCTTAGGAGAACGTAGGTCGGCTCGGCACCACGGTCAGGTCCGAAGCAAATGATGCCTTCGAGCGCGGCTCTTTGCAGAAGGTAGGGTCTGGCCTGACCCACGAGCTGGATGCCATGGAATGCTAACTGCTCAACGAGTTCGGCGCGGGTAAGTGGACCAAGGTTCGCGAGTACATTGCGGATGATGTGGATACCTCGCGCACAGGTGTCCTCGTCCAGACCCAGCTCTGCACGCCGTCGCTGGCCTCCTGCAATAAAAATGGGACCGAGGAGCGGCAGAAGCCAACGGAGGTCTTCTGTTGCCAACAGATGCAGTGTCCCACGTGGCCCCCATGTACGGATGATAGTACGCTGCTGTATCCGTGCATGTTCGACATCGGTAGCAACCAATCCAGCACTGCGCACACGTATCGCCAGTGTTGCTGCGCTTGTGTCCTGGGCTTGAATGCCACATACCTCTTTCACGACGTGAGCAGCAGAAGTTGCCGTATCCGGTTGTCCTGGTACAAGCCGCTGAGCACGCATGCGTAGGAGACACACCTGATCGTCAGACAAGGAAATCGTCATAGTACCTCTATTGGTGTTGTGTATAAGCAGACAATGGTCATGGAAGCGTGCGGTGTTGGTAGTGTGTTTTAATAAGAATCGCTTGCATCAGAAGGGTACTCGATTCGTGTGCCAAAAGCAATCCCTTAACGCATATTGGGTGAGCATGATGACCGCAAGGGTCATCACTACTATACACGCATGCGTCGGCCTGCGAAGCCGGAGTATAGTAGTGATGACCGCAAGGGTCATCACTACTATACTCCGGCTTCGTGCTTACCACGCCACACATCCTGCAAAAATCGCACGCGCCCCCTGCTTCAGTGCTAAACTTGCTTTTTTGTTCTATCTGTGTTAAGCTGTTACAAAGTTACGAAGGTAAAAATGTACATTGTTTAATCATAAATAAGGTACATAGAAGAGAAGATCATGACTAAGCCCGAAGAAAACGCCGATGCGGAAGGGAAGCGCATTCCCGTTGAGCGTGTGCAAATTGGCGTAAGAATGGAAAAAAGGATGGTCAAAGTTCTCAAGGCACTCGCAGAATACCATGATATTTCCCTCGGTGATCTGCTGGAGGGAATTACTCTGCATGTCTTCGAGAGCCAAAATCCCTTTAGTGAAGAAACGCTCAAGCGTATTGTGCAACTCAAGGAAGTTTATGGCATGGACTATGGGGTGGGTGCCAGCCATCGGTTTATGGAGTATCCAGCGAGCAATGAACAAAAAGGTAAAGTTCAGGAAGGAGAAGGCAGATGAAAGATGTTATCCTGCTTGGACGAGGAGGAAAGATCCTCGAGGTGCCTGAGGCACATTGGAGGAAACACCTTGCCAAGGTACGACATCATCCATCAGAACGACTCAGTTTTATGACGGATGAGCATCATCGTGTGCGCAACTTTGTTGTGTTGGAGCTACCTCGCCATGCTGGAGAACCTTTGAGTCCTGAAGCTATTGCGGAGAGATTACGTCTGCCACTTGCAACGGTTGTTGCGATACTCGATGATCTCCAGAAAAACTTGTTTTTCCTGGTGCGGAACACGGCTGGACAGGTAAGTTGGGCTTTTCCTGTGACATCAGAGAAGACAGCTCATCGTTTACGCTTTAGCAGTGGTGAGTACACATTCGCGGCTTGAGCCGAAGATGCGATAGCAACGCCCTTCGTGCAAGGGCAATTACGTAACGAGAAGATTTCAGTTGAGATTGAGACCTGCTGTGCGCATTGCGGCCAAGATCTGCACCTGACATTGGATAGTGAGTTGAAGTGGAGGATCAGGGAGCAAGACGCTAATCCTCTGGTCTTTGAGCCAGAAATTGACTGGGCGCATTTTCAGGGGACAACGATCATTCATGACTATTGAGAGAACTCTCTCTTCTTCTGGTCAGAAGAACACGCAAGAGCATATCGTATGAGCCAGCGGCAAATTGACGGGATATACCTGACCCTGGCCCAGATTGCTTACTCTACAAAAATAGCACAATCAGCACTTTTCGGGTTCGATGATGAGGGTAGTGTTTGAGTTCGTAACGTTTACGTAACGCCTCTTAGCATATACATTATCAGGCGTAATAATTTCCAACGCTGAACACAGCATGGATCTCAGCCGAGGCTGAGTCCCGTGCTGTGTTCGGTCTTGGAAAGAAATTTAGAGTTGTGCCAGCAGCTCGTTCAACCGATTAACGAAGCTGACCGGATCATCGAGCTTTTCGCCGATGCTGAGCAAGGATTGGTCAAAGAGAACGTAGGCCCAGTCGGTGAAGCGTTTTTCGTCAGCGACGTTTTTCAGTTTGGCGATAATAGGATGCTGTGGGTTGATCTCCAGAATGGGCTTGTCTTCGGGCAAGGCTTGCCCTGTTGATTTTAGGAGACGTTTGAGGTTGGGATCGATGCCGTATTCATCGACGACCAGACAGGCCGGTGAGGTGATCAGGCGCGTGGTAGTACGGACATCCTTGACCTTGTCGTTCAGCGTTGCTTTGATGCGCTCTACAAGGTCACGTGCCTCGTCAGCAGTCTTCTGGTTCTCCTCTTTCTCCTGTTGATCTTCCAGCTTGGAGAGGTCAATTTCGCCTCTGGCAACGGATTGCAGTTGCTTGCCTTTGAACTCCCGAAGGTCCGGCTCCAGAATATGGTCGATTGGGTCGGATAAAAGCAGGACTTCAATGCCCTTCTTGTTGAAGATTTCCAGCAACGGACTGTTTTTGGCAGCGGCGTAGCTATCGGCGACGATGTAGTAGATCTTCTCCTGGCCCTCTTTCATGCGACTCACGTAGTCTTCGAGCGAGACATCCTGAGTTTCGCTACCCGATTGCGTAGTGGAGAAACGCAGCAGTTTGGCGATAGTGTCGCGATTAGCCGTATCCTCGGCCAGCCCTTCTTTGAGGACGCGACCAAATTCTTTCCAGAAGGTGGCGTACTTCTCCTGATTGTTAGCCACCAGATCGCCCAACAGGCCCAGAATTTTCTTCGTGGCGTTGGAACGAATGGCGTCGATCAGGCGGTTATGCTGGAGCAGTTCACGCGAGACGTTGAGAGGGAGATCACTGGAGTCGATGATGCCACGCACGAAACGTAAGTAGTGGGGCATCAACTTCTCAGCCTCATCCATGATAAAGACACGGCGTACGTACAGTTTGACGCCGTGGTGATGTTCGCGCATCCACAGGTCGAAGGGAGCCCGTGAGGGAAGATAGAGCAGTAAAGTATACTCGTACGTACCTTCCATGCGGCTATGTACGTAGGCCAGAGGATCGTTGAAGTCGTGCGTGATATGTTTATAGAACTCGTTGTACTGCTCTTCGGTGATCTCACTCTTAGGACGAGTCCACAACGCGGACGCTTGATTGACAACTTCGTCCTCTTCCTTGCCTTCCTTTTCAACCTTCATCACGATGGGCAGGGTGATGTGATCGGAG
>Ga0137371_10005166_pt1 | contig 10230 bp, 9 predicted proteins | sample SagtaG_7_FD_104919 | JGI IMG/M metagenome (GOLD analysis project Ga0137371, IMG submission 104919) | Vadose zone soil microbial communities from Sagehorn Ranch, Mendocino, California, USA - Sage1_R_40_16 metaG | ecosystem: Environmental > Terrestrial > Soil > Vadose zone | place: USA: California... | reverse complement strand
GTGGGGAACCGCTCGGCGGCGGAGCGGTAGATGGTGGCGACGCCGAGGTGCTCGGCGAGCCGGTGCTCCGCGGCGAGCCGAAAGCCCTGTCGGCCCAGCTCGTCATAGTACGGCAGGTCGGGCCCGCCCTTGCGGGAGCGCCGGGCGGCGATGTAGTCCGGAAACAAGCCGGCGAGCCAGAGGCTGTAGTTGCCGAGATGCACGCGCAGCAGAAAGGCTCGTTCCCCGGCGTCGTCGAGCCCCGTGAGGTCCTCCACCATGTCGACCAGGTAGTGGTAGGTCTCGTCGTCGGTGCGCCGGATGCGGACATGCCGGTCATGATCGCCGAACTCGAGCAGCAGCGCGGCCAGGTAGTCGGCCAACGCGCGGTCGTCGACGCCCGCGGCGCGCAACGTATGCCGCACCGCCACGTACGCGAACAGCGCCGGCGACGGGACCATGAGCGTGCGCAGTGCCAGCAGAGCGGCGAGCAGGTCGGGCTCGTCGAGCAGCTGGTCGGGTCCCTCCTCGAGCAGCAGCCGCTCGTAGCGCGCCCGGCGGGCGGCATCACCGCGCGCCAGGGCGAGCGCGACGAGCAGGAAATCCTGTGCGCGCAGGCGACCACGGACGTTGGCCAGAATCATGCCCAAACCTCCCTCTAGCGCTGCTACCCCCCGACCCACGCCCGAGTTGCTGGCGCGCCTGACGACGCTCGCCCAGGAGCTGGCTGGGGCGTTCCGGCCGGCCACCGTCATCGAGCTGGTGGCGCTCGCGCTCGCCGAGCTCCTGAAGCCCGACCGGCTCTCGGTCATACTACTTGACGCCGAGTCGAACCGGCTGGCGGTGACCTACGACACGCACGCCGTCCCGGCACGCACCGACGACCCCCTGCTCCAGCTCGCGCTGCGGCGCGGGCCGCTCGCGTTCCCCAAGGACGTACGCGAGGAGGTCCGCCGGCGCGGGGCGGATCTGCCCAGCGACGCGCCCTCCCCCGGCTCCTGGCTCGGCGCGCCGCTGGTCGCCGCCGGGCGCGCCATGGGCGCGGTCTCCCTGTCGAGCGACCGGCCCGGCGTACTGGGTAAGGCCGAGCTGACGCTCGTCTCCGCCGTGCTCGCGCAGGCGGCGATCGCGCTCGAGAACGCCCGCCTGGTCGAGCTCCTCTCCTCCGCCAAGCGCGAGTGGGAGAAGACGGTCGACGCCATCTCGCAGGCGATCTGCATCGTGGACGCACACGGCACCGTGCGTCGCGCCAACCGCGTGTTCGCCGACCTGATCCAGACGGCGGTGACCGCGATCCCGGGCCGGCCGTGGCTCGGCCTCCTGCCGCCCGCCTGGTCGGACCCCGTGGCGCGCGCCATCGCCGAGCCGTCGGCGAGCAGCGTGGAGATCCGCGTGGGCGAGCGCGTGCTGCTCCTGACCGTCATCCCCATGGCCGAGCCGGGCTCGGCGGTCCTCGTGTTCGAGGACCAGACCGACCGGCGCCGGCTGCAGGAACAGCTCATACAGTCTGAGAAAATGTCGGCCATCGGTCAACTGATCGCCGGGGTGGCGCACGACCTGAACAACCCCCTCGCCTCCGTCGTGGGCTTCAGCGACTTCCTCGCCGAGGCGAGCGACGTCCCCGCCTCGCTCCAGGAGCCGCTCCAGGTGATCCGCCAGGAGGCCGAGCGGGCGGCGACGATCGTCAAGAACCTGTTGTCGTTCGCCCGCAGTCAGGAGGGAGAGCGCACGCGGCAGCCGATCCGAGCGCTCCTGGACTCGACCCTGGCCCTGCTGCGCAACCAGTTGATGGCGCACAAGGTCGAGGCCACCGTGGAAGTAGAGCCCGGGCTCCCCGACGTCGAAGTGAACGCGAACCAGATCAAGCAGGTGTTCGTGAACGTGATCAATAACGCGTGTCAGGCGATCGCCAGCGATGCGCCGTCCGGCAGAATCTGGATCGCGGCGCGGCGCGTGCACGACAGCATCGCGGTGAGCGTCACGGACTCGGGCCCCGGAATGACCGACGACCTCGCGGCCCGCGTGTTCGAGCCGTTCTTCACGACCAAGCGGGAGGGCGAGGGCACGGGCCTGGGCCTCTCCATCTGCCAGGGCATCATGAAGGAGCACGGTGGGCGCATCACCCTCGACACGCGGCCCGGCGGCGGGGCGACCTTCACCCTGGAGCTGCCGATCGGTGCGCGCCCCGCGCGCGCCGAAGCCACGCCGCTGCCGCCCGGCGAGTCGAAGCCCCTCAGTATCCTGGTCGTGGACGACGAGCCGCACATCTTGCATTACATGCGTGCCACGCTCGAGAGCTGGGGCCACACGGTCGAGGTGGCGAGCGACGGCACCTACGCACTCGAGCGCGCCCTGGCCGGCCCGTTCGACGTGATCATCTGCGACCTGCGAATGCCGCACCTCTCCGGGCGCGAGATGTACTCGAAGCTCGCCCGGCAGGACCCGCGGGTCGCCGAGCGGATCATTTTCGCCACCGGCGACACGGTGCGCGGCGACACCCTCCAGTTCCTCGAAGCGCTCGGCCGGCCCTACCTGCACAAGCCGTTCACGCTGGCCGAGCTGCGCGCCGCCCTCGGCCATGCCGCGAAGCAGCCTGCCTGAGGGAGGGGCGTGCGCGTCCTCCACGTCGACTCCGGCCGGGAATTCCGGGGCGGGCAGAACCAGGTACGGCTGCTGGCCCGCGAGTTGGCCCGCGAGTCCAGTGTCGAGCAACGACTGGTCACGCGGCGGGGCAGCGAGCTGGCGCGCCGGGCCACGGCCGAAGGCGTCGCGGTTCGTGAGATCCCGTGGGGCCTCGGGCTCGACCCCCGGGCCTGGTGGCGGCTCGTCGTCGAGGCCCTGGCCTGGCCACCCGATGTCATCCACGCACACAACAACCACGCCGTCACGGTCGCGGTCTGGGCGCGCCGCTTCCTCGGGCTTGTGGGCACGCCGCCCCGCGTCCTGGCCACACGCCGGGTCGTCTTCCCGGTCCGCCGCCGCAGCGCGCTGCGCCACGCGGACGCCGTCGTGGCGATCTCCGAAGCCGTTCGGGCGACGCTCCTGGCCGCCGGGTTTCCCCCGGGAGAGGTGAGCGTCGTCCCCTCGGGTGTCGATCCCGATGAAGTGCGCCGCGCGGCCGCCGTACCGCTCGACCTTCGGGCGAAGCTGGGGCTCCCACCCGGCGCGCCGATCGCCGCCAACGTCGCCGAGCTCGAGCCGGCGAAGGATCAGCGCACGCTGATTCGCGCCGCGCACGCGGCGCGTGCCAATCGCCCAGACCTCCATTGGGTGATTGCGGGCGACGGCCCCGCACGCCATGCCCTGGCCGCCGACGTGCGCCGGCTCGACCTCGGCGAACGTGTCCACTTGATCGGTCACGTCGCGCAGGCGGACGCGGTGCTGCGGGAGAGCGATGTTGTCGTCATGTCTTCGCGGGCCGAAGGCCTCGGGACCGTGGTGCTCCACGCGCTGGCGCTGGGCAAACCGGTGGTCGCCACGGCGGGTGGTGGGCTGTCCGAGATCGTGCCCCGCCGCTGGCTCGTGCCTGTGGGGGACGCCGACGCCCTCGCCCGGCGCGTGATCGAGGCGCTGGATCACCCCTCCCCCGTCCCCCTGCCCGCGGCGTACACGGCCTCCGCCATGGCCGCCGGTGTCTTGGCCGTGTATCGCTCGCTCGTCTAGTGCCGTTCCAACTCGGTGTCCAGGGTGACGGACCGGCGCCTTGACGTGAAAAGTTGGAACGGCACTAGATTGCAGGGCCATGATCTACGTCTGCGTCCCGGTGCACGATGAGGCCCGCACGGCGGGCCTCGTGCTGTGGAAGGTGCGCCAGGTGTTCACCGCCTTCCCGCGTGAATACCAGCTGCTGGTCCTGGACGACGCGTCGACCGATGGGACCCCCGAGGTATTGGCGTCATACGCCAAGGTGCTCCCGATGACGATCGTGACGCACCGCGAGCGCCAGGGCTACGCGCGCAGTCTCGAGGAGCTGCTGCGTCTCGCCCTCCAGCGGACCGACCGGCCGAAGCGAGACTGCGCCATCACCCTCCACGCGGACTTCCTCCACTCTCCTGAGAGTATGGAGGACATGGTCAAGCACCTAGAATCGGGAGCGGACCTCGTGGTCGCCGAGCTGGTGCAGCAGCGGGGACGCGTGTCTCGGGCCCTGGGGCTCGCGCGCCGCTGGACCCCTCGATTGCTGCGCGTCGCCGGGCTGCGCGACACGGTGTCGGGGTTCATCGCCTTGCGGTTGATCGTGCTGCGGCAGGCGCTGCGCCGCGACACGACGCGGTTGCTCGAGACGGAGGGTTGGTGCGCGAGCGCCGAGCTGGTCGCGCGCCTGGCGCCGCACGCCCGCCGGCTGGACGCCGTCCCCGCGGCGGCGCGTTACGACCTGGTGCAGCGCCCGTCGCGCGTGAAGCCGTGGCGTCAGCTGCTCGAAGCGTGGCGCGCCCGCTCGGTCATCCGCGCGGCCCGCACCGTGGTGGCGCTGCTCCTCATCACGGTCGGGCTGCACGCGCAATCGGATAGCGCGCGCAGGGACTCGTCCCTGTCGGCCATGGCCATCGTCACCCCCTCCCTCCCCGCCCCCGCCGCGGTGCCGTTCCCCGTCGGCGAGCGGCTGGTGTATGGGGCGCGCTACGGACCCTTCAGCGTCGGCACGGCCACGATGCAGGTCGCCGGGGTCGACACCATCCGCGGCGTCGAGGCGGTCCACTTCGTGTTCCTGATCGATGGCGGCGCGCTGTGGTACCACATCCATCAGAACCTCGAGTCGTGGGTGGGGCGTCACGACTTCCGCTCGCGCCGGTTCTTGAATCAGACCGAGGAAAAGGGCAAGGCGTGGGAGCGGAGATTCGAGATCTACCCGGACTCGGGCTTCTACCGTGAAGCCGGGCGCGACACGACGGTCACGACGGTGGCGGACCCGCTGGACGACGCCGCCTTCCTCTACTGGATCCGCACGGTGCCGCTCGAAGTCGGGAAACGCTACGAGTACCGCCGCTATTTCCGCCCCGAGCGCAATCCGGTGATTGTCGAGGTCCTGAAGCGCGAGCGCGTGGGCGTGGCCGGGAAGAAGTGGGACGCCATCGTCGTCCGCCCGCGCATCCCGAATGGGGGCGGCATCTTCGCGGAGAAAGCCGACGCGCGCATGTGGCTGTCGGACGACAGCCTGCGCATCATGCTGGCGCTGCAGTCGAAATTCTCGTTCGGTCAGGTGACGCTCAAGCTCAAGGAGTACTCCGACCCTCGTCCGGAGCACCCATGACCGATTACCGCGAGGCGGACGTTTCCCGGCTGAAGACCGTCCCCATCGCGCAGCGCCCCAACAAAGTCGATCCCTCGCTGCTCGCGCATCCACCCAGCGGCGATCCGAGCTTCACTGCGTTCTGGGATTCGCTCCCCGACATCCTCGCCGCGAAGGACCTCCGCACCGTCGCCCGACAGTTGGCGAAAGCCGCGGGCCGCCGCGGCGTCGTCGCGATGCTCGGCGGGCACGTGATCAAGGTCGGCCTGGGACCCCTGCTCCGCGAGCTCATTCGCCGCGGCGTCATCACCCACCTGGCGCTCAACGGGAGCGCCGCCATCCACGATTTCGAGCTGGCGGCATACGGCGGGACGAGCGAGGACGTCGCCGCCGGGCTGGCGGACGGCACATTCGGGATGGCGGAGGAAACCGGGCGCGAGATGAACGCCGCCATCGCCGACGGCGCGCGCGCCGGCAAAGGCATGGGCGAGGCGCTGGTCGACTACCTCACACGCCGCCCGCAGCTCGCCGCCGGCGAGGTCTCCGTCCTGCTGGCTGCCGGCGAGCGGGCCGTCCCCGTCACCGTGCACGCGACGCTGGGGGCCGACATCATCCATCAGCACCCCGCGGCGGACGGCGCCGCGCTCGGCGCCACGAGCCACCGCGACTTCAAACGACTCGCTGCGTCGCTCCCCGCGCTCCACGACGGCGGCGTCGTCCTCAATCTCGGCAGCGCCGTGGTGATGCCCGAGGTGTTCCTCAAGGCCCTCACCGTGGCGCGCAACTTGGGCGGCGGGAAGCCGACCGGGTTCACCGCCTGCGACTGCGACATGCAGCGCCACTACCGGCCGCGGGTGAACGTCGTCGAGCGGCCCACGCTCGCCGGCGGTCGCGGCATCCAGCTCACCGGCCATCACGAGATCCTGATTCCGCTCCTCACCTGGGCGGTGCTGCGCGAGCTCGATGCGCGCTAGCGCACGCCGGGCGCTACTGGTCGCGGCGGCGCTCGCCGCCGCGTGTGTAACCCGCACTCGCCGCCTTGCTCCCAGCAGCATGGCGACCGCCGCAGGGACGCCGGATGCGATACAGGAAATGGCACGGCAGGCGGTGCTGTTGGATGCGAAGGGGGACCGGGCCGCGGACACGCTGTACGCGCCCGAGGCGCTGGTCGTGGCGAATGCGCGCGTACGCTTGGGGACGCCGCGCTTCGCCGGGGTCGGCGTCGGCGGTCGGGCCACCGTCGCCGCGGCGGCGGTGACCCTCGAAGGGCGATTTGCGTGGGTGCTGGTGGACTACCGGTGGATCAATTCAGAGCGCAACCAAGCCGAGGCCGGTCGCGCCACCTTCGTGTGCGAGCAGAAGCCCAAGGGCTGGAGGATCGTTCACGTGCACTCCAGCCAGTTGCTGCCGTGGGACCGTTAGTCCCGTTCCGACAGGTGCGCACCCGTGCTCCCGGACCTCTGGGACGACCGGTCGGAACGGGATTAGGCGTCTGCCGGGCGGCCCTTGATCATGTCGCGGATCCTCTCCGCGGTGCCGGGGCTGACGACGCGCAACACGAGGTAGATGATGAAACCGATGGCGGCGAGCCATAGCACCGTCATGGCAAGCCCGATGAGGCCGCCGAGCACGCTGAAGACGAGCTTCAGGCCGAGCCAGGCGAGCACGGCGAAAACGGCGAATCCGAGGACGCTGCGGAACATGGGGTATACCTCCGTGAAACCCCGACGGCGGGGCCGTACGTCGCAATGTAGCAGCAGGTTTCAGGAGGGCGCCAGCCGGTGAAGGCCGTCGATGTCGCGGTGGTCGGCGGGGGAGCGGTGGGGGCGGCGTGCGCCCGGGCGGCGGCCCTGCGGGGACTGGAAGTCGCCATCTTCGAGCCGGGGCCCGACCCCGCCGCCGCGTCGCCGGCCTCCGCCGGGATGCTGGCGGCTCAAATCGAGCCCGGTGACGACGTGCTGGTCGCCCTGTCGGTGCGCGCCCGCGACCTGTACGAGCCGCTCGCTCCCGCCCTTCGGGAAACTACCGGCATCGACATCGGGTTCTGGCGCTCCGGAATCGTCGCCGTGGCGTTCGACGAGCCGGCAGCCGAGCGCCTCAAGGAGGAGGTGGCCCGGCAGCGGCAAGCCGGCCTGCGCTGCGACTGGCTGGACGGCGACGAGGTGCGCGAGCGCTGGCCGGGCGCCGCACCCGACTGCCTGGGCGCGCTCCTTGCCCCCGAGGACGGCGCGCTGGACCCGCAGGCGCTGACGCGCGCCTGCCTCGCGGACGCCCGCCGCCTGGGTGCTACCCTCTACGTCGAGAAGGTCGAAGCGCTCGCGATCGCGCAGGGCCGGGTGACCGGGGTCGTCACCGCCCAGGGCACCGCCCCCGTCGAGCACGCCGTGCTCGCCGCGGGCGTGTGGTCCCCGCAAATCCGCGGGCTGCCGCAAGCCCTACCCGTCGAGCCGCTGCGCGGCCAGATGGCCGCGACCGCGTGGCCCGACGGCTGCCCGCCGGCGATCCTTTTCCACGACCACGGCTACGTCCTGGCCCGCGGCGCCGATGCCGTGCTCGGCAGCACGATGGAACGGGCCGGGTACGATGCGCGCGTCACAAACGAGGGGCTCGCCCAGATCTTCCGCGGCGCCGTCCGGCTGCTCCCGGCCCTCCTGACGCAGCCGGTGCAACGCACGTGGGCCGGACTCCGCCCCGCGACCCCCGACGGGCGGCCCATCCTCGGGCGGGACCCCGAGGTGGAGCGACTGTGGTACGCGACGGGGCACGGACGCAACGGCATCCTGCTCGCCGCGCTGACGGGGGAGATTACGGCGGACTTGCTCACCAGCGGAGTGACGGACGTGGATATTGCTCCGCTGAGCGTCGACCGCTTCCACGAGCCGCAAGGCTCAAGCCGCAAGCCGTAAGGTGAGTCCCACCGCTTGCGGCTTACGGCCTGCGGCTTGCGACTGATGTACCGAACCTGCGCCTTCTGCAACGGCAAGCTCGACGGCGACGGCGGCCCCTCGGGGCTCGGCGTCGGACGGCGGCTCGCGTTCGACGAGTGGAAGGGTCGCCTCTGGGTGATCTGCCCGAAGTGCTCGCGCTGGAATCTCGCTCCGCTCGACAATCGCCTGGAACAGATCGAGGCGCTGGCGCGCGCCGCAGGCGACGGCCGCGTGGCGGCCGCCACCGAGCAGGTCGCCCTGATCCGGTGGCAGCACTACGATCTGGTACGAGTCGGGAAGCCGCGGCGCATTGAGTTCGCAACCTGGCGCTACGGCGAGCGGCTCCGGGCGCGGCGCCGCGAGCAGCTCAAGTTCGTCGTGCCCGTTACCGTCGCCGCCGTTGGCCTCGCCGTCGCCGTCAATGTGGCAGCGGGCGGCTCGCTGGGCCTGTTCGTGTGGAACATGCCCAACGTCGCGCGGATGATGTACACCGGCATCATCGGCCGCCGCCGGGTGAGCCTCGCCGAGCCGCCGATTTGCGAGCGCTGCGGGAGCGTGCTGCATTTGCAGGCCAAGCACGTGGCCCACGCGCGCGTGGTGCGGCAGGGGCAGGCCGACGTCGCCCTGATCTTGAGCTGCCCTAGCTGCCGCACGGAAGGGGCGATGCTCGTGGGCCGCGACGCGCACGCCGCGCTGCGTCAGGGACTCACCTACCTCGCGCTTGCCCGCGGCAGCCGGCAACGCGTCGAGGATGCCGCCCGACTGGTCGAACGCGCCGGCGGGCCGGACCAGCTGATCAGCGACGTGGCGCGTCGCGAGCTCACCCTCCGCAGTCTTGGCGTGGAACGGCGCCTCGCGCTCGAAATGGCCGTGGACGAGCGCGCGGAGGTCGCAGAGTTGGAGCGCCACTGGAGGGAGGCCGAGGAGATCGCCGAGATCGCTGATGGCACGCTCAGCTCGGACCCGTTGCTCGAGGAGGAGCTGGAGCGCATCAGGAAGAAACTCGGTCGGGAGCGCGAGTCCAGCTGACTGCGGGGTTCAGGTACCCCGGATCAACCGTATGGTTGAATTTTTCGCCCTGCGGCTACCCCACCCATCGTGAACCCGCTATTTTGGCCATAGTTATGGCCAGCCCTCCTCTCGTCCAACTGCACCGCCAGCGTCCTGCCCACCCCATCGAGCGTAAGCCGTCCTGGCTCAAGGTTCCCGCGCCTGGCGGGCCCAACTACCTGGCGCTGAAACACCTGATGCGGGACTTGAAGCTCCACACGGTGTGCGAGGAGGCCCATTGCCCCAACATCGGGGAGTGTTGGGAGCACCGAGCCGCCACCTTCATGATTCTGGGCGACGTGTGCACGCGGAACTGCGCCTACTGCGCGGTGGCCCACGGAACGCCGGGCCCGGTCGACGCGGACGAGCCCGCCCGCCTCGCCGCCGCAGTGGAGCAGATGGCGCTCCGGCACGTCGTCATCACCAGCGTGGACCGGGACGATTTGCCGAATGGGGGCGCCGAGATGTTCGCGGCGGCCATCACTGAGATCCGACGGCGGCGGCCCGGGACGTCGGTCGAGGTGTTGATCCCGGACTTCAAGGGCAGCGAGCGGGCGCTGCGCATCGTGGTCGAGGCGAAGCCCGACATCTTGAACCACAACCTCGAGACCATCGAGCGCCTGTACCGGCTGGCGAGACCGGGCGGCCGGTATCCCCGGGCGCTCGAGCTGCTGAGACGGGCCAAGGAGATGGATCCGGGCACGCTCACGAAGTCGGGGATCATCTGCGGCCTGGGTGAAGAGTGGGACGAGCTGCTGGTCGCGATGCGGGACCTGCGAGCGCAGGACGTGGACATCTTGACCATCGGCCAGTACCTCCGTCCCTCGAGCCAGCACCTTCCGATCGCGCGGTACTATACGCCCGACGAGTTCGCTGCGCTCCGCCGCCACGGCCTCGAGATGGGCTACCGTCATGTAGAAGCCGGCCCACTGGTGCGCTCGAGCTACCACGCGTGGGAGCAGGTGGAGCGAGCGACGGCCACCCGTTGAGCGCTCACTGATCGCCATGGCCACGGCTACCGCCCAGACCACCGACACGCCCGCC
>Ga0137371_10005155_pt1 | contig 10244 bp, 13 predicted proteins | sample SagtaG_7_FD_104919 | JGI IMG/M metagenome (GOLD analysis project Ga0137371, IMG submission 104919) | Vadose zone soil microbial communities from Sagehorn Ranch, Mendocino, California, USA - Sage1_R_40_16 metaG | ecosystem: Environmental > Terrestrial > Soil > Vadose zone | place: USA... | reverse complement strand
TTTGTAGACAGGTATTGCTCCCTTCGAACGAATAAACTCTTCTGCAATACGATCCAGCTCGGCGGTATTCATGCCTGGAACAATATATGGACGGAGCACTTCATATGTTTCCGCAACGATGCGTCCTGCCTCACGGAGATGCGCTATCTCGTGGCGGGATTTGAGCATTATAGCCATGTTTTTCTCCTGTATCTTACATGTATCTTATGGATGCACTAGACGTGTGCGCCCTCAAGGTACTGCTCACGTTTTACTGCCTGGGCCGGTTCCCAGACCAGCAAATCGTTCATGGTAACTGTGAAGTAATTACTTGACTACTTCAAAATATCTGGATATCAAACGATTTATTCGGGAGCTTAGAGACATTTTATTATCGCAGTAACCGTAAGTCAATACAATGTATTGATATCTAAGAACATTTCTGGTAATTTACCCTCAAAGGATTTTTTTCAAACACTGCTCCTGGGAAAGGTATTTTCATGACTATCAATTGCAATCTTCGGATACTGCTCGCTAAGGTGAATGTTGAGCGGGCTAAACAGGGAAAACCTATACTCAGCCTACGCCAACTTGCAAAGGAAACTGGTGTTTCTCTGAGCGTTCTCGCATCCTTAAATACCAGACGCAGCCGTCGGATTGACTTTATCACTTTAGACAGGCTTCTTAATTATTTCAGTTCCTATTTAAAAATCACTATCAATGACTTACTTGAATGGGAAAAATCAGGCCAGAAGGAGGCAGAAGGGCAATTTAGCCAAGGGATAAAAGCTAAAGAGATGATCATTTAACAAGTGGGAGTAAAAGCGATATAATTGTTGTGGTATGGCTATCGGCCCAACCACAACAGTGTTATTCAGAGAAACAACAGATAAGGAAAAGCGTGGCTAAATCGTTTTCCTTCCATGCTTCTCTATTTTTTTCGCACCAGCTATTAAAATGAAACTGGTACTCTTCAAGTGAAATATCTCCTTTTGCATATCTGGTAACCCACTTGGAAATTTCCAGAACATGCTCAGGCGCTTCAGGGCTTCTCTCAAGAGCGTTTTCCATATTTACTTATTGATAAAATAAATACGGAGCCAGACAGGAACTTAAATTGTTGCCGATACTGTTGACTTTTAACAGAAATGGGTGTCTGTCAAGAGGTTTTGCAGGAAAGTGCTCCAGAAATGTGGTGTACCTTTCTGAAAAGAGAGGGGAGCGGAGACGTGCTATTGAAAATGAGCAGGAATGGATTGTGAATAGCGACTTTGTCTTGCAGTTTAAATGCGTCCTCTCCGGCATTTGACTGAATCCCTGTAGTGAGGATTATATCTATGTTACTAACAACACTGTATCGTCCTCCAATCATTTTATGATGAGATTGTCATTCTGTACAATTATGTACGGCTGAAAGACATGCCGAAGCTGATGTTGTTCCAAACGCTCACCCCTGATAGAAAAGCGATGTTCCATGTATGCAGGTAGAGCCTACTCCAGGTAACGGATCCGCCACCACCAAACTTGTCCAATGTGATGTTTGTCAGGATATGACCATGCTGGCCTGTTTCAACATGGCTGCCTACATAGACCTCATTGCGGTCAAGATCAGTGAATCTGAGGTGAAACGAGGGAGATGGCGAATCATCCTTAAGGTCCCCAATGACTAATTGGGCATCGCGCCCATCATAGCTGCCTGTGTAGGAGCCGTAAAAATTGCTTGGGCTGGTAAAGCTTGCCATAAGTTCATGCCTCCATGCTGGGTGTAGTAGAGCATTTCTTGCAGTGTGCTAGCTCGCTCTAGTTCGCTTATAGAAAAGACGCTTTTCTATACATCTTTTAGGGGTGACAGTAATATCCAGGGTAAAACTCACTCTAAGCTGCAGAGCCGCTCCTCAGGCTCTTTCTCTGAAGAGTGAAAAACTGTGTTATCTCCTTGTTTTCTCTCTAGAATACCGCTTTTATTCTTTCCTGACTCAAAAGCAGAAATCGAAAGAGGGTAATGAAGCCTTAGAGTGAGTTTTACCCCGGATATTACTGTCACCCCTTCAGGGGTGGTTATAAGCCAGCCTGTTGCATAAGCGACTTAAGGGTCCGTAACTGAGTATCAATATCCTCACCACTTCTATTGCCCCCTCCTACCGACAGCGGGCTCACACTACCCCCTCCTACCGACTGCGGGGCAACATTTTGAGTGCTCCCTCCGGGTTGCGTTCCCGCCTGAGACGCCAATCTCTGGAGGATTTCGAGAATCTGTTGCCATGCAGTAGAGGGAGTTGGACCAGGTGTGACCGCGCTCGGAGACAGACCAAGCGCAGCCATTGCATCGGGAAGACCAGCACCAACGCGGCTAGGATCTCCCAACGCCAGAGGCTGAGCACTCTGCTTGAGAATCTGGAAAAGCCTGTCCACCCGCCGCTCATCACGTTTCGCATATGGGCCCTGTCCCTGGAAGTCCGGATGATGCGCGAGTATCAGGGCAGCAAGACCCGTTACATGCGGGGTCGCCATTGAAGTTCCGTCCCACATAGCATAGTTGTTCGGAGGCACAGAAGAGAGGATCGCCACACCAGGCGCGCACACATCTACTCGCGGACCAAAGCAACTGAACATGGCCGAAAAATAGCCTTCAGCGGTGAATGGATTGCCCTGACTAGTAAAAACCTGTGTAGCGTGTTTGCTATCGGGCGGAAAAGTCCCTTGTTTGCCGATTGCCGCAACAGTAAGAACATTAGGTGACGAGCCTGGATACTGCACAGGGCCGCTCGAATTCCCTGCTGCGACGATACAGGCAACACCCTGTGCCTTCGCCTTCTGGATACTTTGCTCTACCAGTTGGGAGGGTTGATCACTCCCAATGCTCAGGTTCGTGACATCTATCTGGAGCTCGATGCACCGTTCCAGGGCCTCTATAAGGCTACTAAACTGTCCACCAGGAAGGATTTTGAGGGCAAACACCTCTGCTTCGGGAGCGAATCCTCGAATGCCTTGATCATCATTAACGCCTGCTATGATGCCAGTGCAGTGTGTACCATGAAACACTGTGTCTTGGTTCCAAGTGTGATCATTCTCCTGGGTAATGTCATACCCTTCCTTGACTGTTTGTATATCACGGTGCGTTGTTGCAGCTCCGGAGTCGATCACGGCGACCCTTGCCCCTGTACCTGTATAAGAGGAGGGCAAACGATCGAGCTTCATCGCCTGCTCTCCCCAACCTACCTCCTGTTGGTTGGGAAAGTTGGGGAACGTTTGATCGAACGATTTTAAGGTAACGACATTATCTTTTGCAGGGTCAAGTTGTGGACTTGTTATCACAAGATTCCAGTAATCCGTTTCCGGTTCTACGTAGAGCGCCCGTAACCCTTCCCCCGTTTCGCCAAAGAGGGTGAGATGAACCCGTCCCTGCCCATCAGTGACAGCGTCTTTAGACGATTGACGCCCGTAAAGGTAGACATGAGCGTTTGCAACCTGCTGACCATGCTCATCTTTGACCGCAATGGCCACATTGAATTGTAAGCCGTTCGCTACCACTACACCAAGCTCTTGAAAGACGTTCTCAGGGAGGGCCACTGGCGGCTGTGTGTAGCTCAAGTAATGATCGGGCTCAACGAGCAGTTGATCTCCTGCTGATTGCTTGAGTGCCTGGACGCGCTCTTCGGTCATACGTGCAACAATGATTGCCTGTGATTGAGCCTCTGTGGTGCTCAACGCAGAAAAGCCGCGAGGAGCTATTTTCTTCACAATCTCGATATCGGGCGCGTCATTGAAAGCTTGCTCGACCACAGCAAGGTTAAGAGGCTCAACCCCCTGCGGTAAAAATGCTGTTGATTTCCCGACGATGTACTGGCCTTTCGACGCCTGCTGGACAGGTGTCGACGAACCGTTCATTGGGGCGGGGGCAGGCGCTGCCGTACTTGCCGCAGAGATAGTGGTATCTCGGCCACCGTCAGGTGGGGTAGTATTTCTTTTCGTTGTCATACAAAATTCTCCTTACTAACTCAAGTAAACCGAGACGACTGGTTTAACTTAGTCAATTCCCGCCCTAATCGCCGAGGCTCGCTGTGATCCCTACTACCATTCCCGCCCTCTTCATCCTAGAAGGGCTGTAATGGTAAGTTTTTTTCCACGATGAGCTGGCCTTGATACTGAGCTTGAAGCTGTTGGGCATCCTCGGGAGTCAGCAACGCGACCAACAAGGATGGATTATCCTCCGGCCCTTGGACCCGCACAATCTCGGCTTGTGGGTTCGTATTGAGCTCCTCCATGATTTTAGCTAGGGATACGGTTGACCCACTCCCTGCTTCAACACGCCCTATAATATACTCTTGGCGGTCTGACATTTACACCCTCCATGCTCCATCTAATACTAGAGTGGTAAATCCGGTTGCGGCCACTCGTGCTGTACAAGCAATGCGCTTCCCAGGCCATCACATTACTCTAGCACGGAGAAGGTGCAGATGGGCTACCATGCTTAACTACCACTGTAGCGCTAAGTACAAACTATCGTAGATTCGTTCTAGTTTCATACCTGTTCTGCTATACGTGCCCTGTTGATATCTCGGAATACATTTCTGTAGCTGCACTACAGTGGTGGCAGCGCTGGTGTACTCGCTCGCGAAGCCGTAATCAATAGATACACTTGAAAACTCTGGGTAATAGATTGATTATACTCTTGCGCCTTATACATCTCTACAGCTCGGCTGACGAGAGGAATAGCGTCTTGGAGCTGGTTGAACAGTTTGACGTTTGACGCCAAGTAATCGCTCAACTTCTTAATGAGATCTGCGGCTATGTCCTTTAAAAAATCGTTGGAGCCTTGCTGGTACACCGGTAAGATGTTTGTTGAAGGCACTGGCGGAGCAAGGATAGCTAAGGAGCTACTAGCCATAAGTTGCATTGTTAAACCTCCCACTAGAGTTCTGAAGAAGGATCTGAGTACGTAAAACGGCTGAGATTGTGAACCGTTTCTCTCATTCAAGCCATCAGTGAAACCGCGTTAGGCCTCTTCGCATTGCCCTATGGCCCGACTTAATGTACTGAGTTGAATTCCAAGCCCTTTCAGTGACTACTGGACCTGAATAATAGTGTGTCACTACCTCATGTGAATGGCTAAAACCCTAGCGTTTGAATGCCTCACCTAAGCCATAAGTTCGAGCCTGGGTGAGGCAATTTCGCTCTATCCTTGGGAGGCTGGTGTACTAAGTTGATAGCCTTGCTGCTGCAGCGCCGAGACCGTCTTCACGATAATAGGAACAATAGTAGGAAGTAAATCAGTGAACCAGGACTGGGCACTGAGCCCACCAGCCTGACTCTGCTGGCTAAAGGGCGGTGAAACGAAAGGTGGTTGATACCACCTATAGCCATCTGTCGTTCCACCTTGTGAAGTCGGTTGAGAAAGCATCTGGGATGGATTCATCATGAGAGTAGTCCTCCTCTTATTTTGTTACGTAATACACTACAAAGGGCCTTGAGCAAGAATGGAACAAGAAATTGGAATAGACGTTATAGAGCAACCTTTTTCACTTTTAAGAGGTAAAAGAGTTATTTCCATCTTTTTGAGAAAGTGTCTTTCTCCTAAATCTCTCTTATCTCTTCCAGCAAGGATGCCTTTCGTCCTCGTTCCCGGCTCATTGAACTTGCTCTTCCGAGAAATTGTTCCGTTACTCCTCGGACCTCTAAACGTTCTTGCCAATTCTGCATCATTCGGGGATGCTGGTGGTTTGAACCTCCTGTGAAAATGACTAATCGCCAGTTCGGCTTCCTCGCCCTGATCAGTTCTCCTTTGAACAGCCACTGTCAAGAAAGGGGGTAAGTCAGATATACTCAACACTACCCCATCAAACGTTTGAGCCAGCGTCTTATTCGCCAACGTATCCCAAGCTTCACGCCCATTTCCTCTAGGTAGGGCGAGATGAAGTCTTCGATCCCGTCCAGGTTTTTCAGGTAGCGGCGCTTGTTACTGGACACGTGGGTGATATGCCCGTGCCACACACTATGGCCTGTTTCTTCGGCACGGTCTCTGACCCAGACCTTCACGATAAACGATTGGGTATCGGACTCGATCTCATCCATAGTTACCCTGTCTCTCAATCAATCCGGCGCTCAATAGTCACTACCTCGACCGGACCTAATTGGTACGAGTAAAGTGTATCAGGGCGACGTCTCTTGGGGCGTCTTCTGTGCTGTCCGAATTTCCGTCTTTTACCTGTCTCTGTGGGCATCTGCTGGATGTCTCTCGTAACGTCTCTCGTTGGGTGAAGAGGGCGTCTTCTGGCTCTCTCTCAAGAGAGGTTCTACTCGCTGAATGTTCTGTTGTACTTGATGTTGTAAATCTTTTAGGAAGGCTAGAAGCTCTGTGAGAGAGTTAAACACCTCGAGCAGTGGTAGATTGGTTCCGTCGGGTACTGTACCTGGTTTATCCCTCAGGCGAGGCTCCTCGAGCTGATCAGTGAAGATGTCTTTATAGAGTGCTGTGGTTTGCCTGGATGGTTTCACGCCGAAATCTTCGTCCAGGATGGCTGCACAGTGTTCATACTGACGGAGGGCTGAAGCTCGATCTCCAGCTAAGTAATGAAGGCGCATCAATCGTCGATGAGTGCTCTCACGCGTTCGTTCGTGGTACAAAACACGCATTCCATAGGAGAGCCCCATTTCATAGATGTGATGCGCCTCGCTATAGTCCATCAACTTGTCGAGCATCACCAGGTACATGGTTTGAAGCCGTTCACGTTCTCGTAAGCTCCAATCCTCATACCAGCCCTCCAGCAATGGTTTCTGATAGAGTTCGGCTGCATGCTGAAGTGTTTCCACCTGGTACACATTCAGTTCCTGACCTGCTATCTTTTGCACCGAAGCGAAAGCGTGCTCAAACACGGCCACATCAAACCACAGGTCAGCCTCTGGGTTCAGCTGTATCTGTTCTGGTTGGACCAGAAACACGCGGTTGTGGGTAGGCCCAGTTTGAGAACCCAGGATGGACTGGAGCTGCCAAAGGGTTTGCCGCAGATATTTTTTGGATTGGGCAGTAGTAGTATCGGGCCAGAGCACGCTAGCGAGAGTTTCACGAGATAGTGAGACGTCCCGGTGAAGTAGTAGATAGCAGAACAGTTCTTGCACTTTCCTTGCATCAACACCCTCCAACACCTGCCCATTACGCCGGACACAAAATCTCCCGAATAGATATACTTCTAGTGTGGGCATCGTACTTCTCTTGTGTAAATCGCCCTGGATTTAGTGCTAAAAATCAGCACGTACTGCGGACACAATATAAATGAAGATCGCTTGCTCTGTTGCTCTACAGGTAAGGGAGAGAGCGAGAATATTTAGCTTGGATGAGCATCTTGAATTGGCGCAGTTCATTTGAGTTCTCCCATCTGTACAGGCAAAAGTTAGATAGGTGGTGACCACAGTCTGCCTCATAGTTCATAGCTGTGGCTCCTTCAAACGTATAGTGTCATGAATGACGCCGACTGCACTTGATCGACAGGAGCAACATGTTCCTCTCACATAAAAAGTGAGAAGTGCTGCTCATAATGTACGTTGCTGAAGACTGGAGCGCATCGCCAGAGCAGGGTAATTGTCTCTCCTCAGGAGCAACGGCTGCTTGGGTACGCATCGCCAAAACAGGGTAGGGCGTGCTCATGAGAAGGACTGCAGACGGAGGCGCGTAGTAGAAGAACGGGTGAGGGCGCGTCTGTCAGAGGAGACAAACGCGTCCCTTTCACACGAGTTCGTGTTTAAAGGCGTAACCTGCCAGTCCACTCCGTGAGGTAACGCGCGTCTTACGATGGATTGAACGCACATGGGTGTGGACGGTGTGCCGACTCACAATGAGTCCCTTAGCGATCTGCGCGTCAGTCAGGCCTTGGGCCACCCAACGCAGCACCTCAACCTCTCGTGCGGTCAGTTTGTCAGGGTAGGGCAGCTGCCCTTTCAGAGCTGGCGTGGATGCGGTCTCTTGTCCTTGCGTGGCGAGGATGTGCTCTAGCGTTATCGCCCGCCCCTCAGCCCAGGCGATGGCGAAGGCTTGCTCACTCATTTGGACCCGTGCGCTCGCCACTGCTGGTTCAGACGTGATACGCGCAACAGGTGGCAGGGGTCCACTGACGACTTCGTGCAGTGTCTCCGCTGCAGCCCACAGTCGTGCAGCCCATGCGAACTGCCTCTGTGTCACGGCTGTGCCTGCCAACCCATCCAGACAGAGAATGCTGATCCCTGAATAGTCAGACTTCCGGAGGATGGCCAAGCTCTCCTCGTACCGGGTACGTACCCTCATATCGTCGCCTTGACGGAGAGCGAGCCATCCTAGTCCGTAGAGCCCCAGGGCCATGCCACCTCGATCTCCCGCTTTCTTCGAAAAGGTCAAGCTCTCCTCGAACGACGAGCGCGACACAGTGTCCTCTTCCTGGAAAAGAGCCACAAACCCTCGCATGACGAGCACGTAGGCAATACCCCTCGTATCGCTCACCTCCTTGCAGAGTGCCAGGCTTTCCTCTACCCGAGCACGTGCCTGCACAGGATCGCCTCGATACAAGGTCATAGATGCTTGGAGCAAGAGCGCGTACATGATATCCCTCTTGTTCCCTGTCTTCTTCCAGCGCGCTAAGCTCTCCTCGAGAGAAAGCCCCACTCTCACGAATATGCTTCTCACAATAGCACCTTCCTGCTGCGCGACCACTTGCCAGAACCGTTCACAGGTCCGGGCCACATACTACGCTTCGCTTTCCAGGTGACACGCCACCTCCTTGTCCGGATGACACTCTCTCCACCCTCGTACGACCTGACTGAGGTGGGTGCTGGTCCAACACTTTAGGGGCGAGGTCATCGCGTTGCCGCATCGCGCGACGGGGCAACTCCCCCAACACGGATCACTGTGTGTCTCTCCACAGCGAGTGGCGTTGATCTCACACAGGCACTGCTCTGCCAGTGCTACCAGGCTCATATTTCTCGGATGTTCTTCTATTCCACTGCCCATCGCTCTTCACTTCCCTTCTTGGCAGTCAATGTGTATCTTGGTCACTCGTGTCCTCTACAAAGGACAACAAAAAACCGTGGGACTGCGGGTTGCTGCCAGTGCCCACGGCTGAGGAAGTCTCCTCTCCTGTTCCCTCTTATTCTGATGAAGGTGAAACTTCCCAAGAGATGGGCACTCTCAGACCGTGTGCAATGGAGGCGCACAGCAGCACATGCACGGTTCCAGCCTGACAGCGCAGGCCAAACGGCATTGCACAGCTGCCGACAGCATTCCCGTTCTGTCCATAGGGCATCTTGAGCCACTGTCCTGTCGTTGCCATGGGGCCATCTCCTTTTGTGACATTCGCTCTTTGAGCACTCCTCATCATCCCGAGAAGGGTCGCGAGCAGATGAAGCAGAAACGCGATGTCCATTTCCCTTTCTCCATTCATAGACGAGGGTGGACATGATTTTTCGGGGGCGGCTTTGTCACCAGACACAAAGGCTCTGGCACACTTTTGGTTAGTCAAGCTAATCGGCGGGTCAATTGTAAGATAATCGATCGCTCCAGCAGCGATTTCTGTTCGGCCTACCGATTGGAAAACGGCGCTATTTGGTCTGTCAGTGCGATTCTGACAGGCCTCAAGTACTCGCCTCCGCATTGTATACAGATACGCGCTTCTCAAGGATAGGGGGTGGTACTTTCATAGCAAGCGAGCAGTTTCCCCCCAGAATGGAATAGTCTCACGAACATGGCAATGAAGAGCGAGGAGAAGAAAGGATCAGGCGACTACGTCCCGATGAGGGCGCTTGCCCCAACGCTGCACTATGACTTTCAGCTCGTCGTCGAGATGAGTGGGAAGCTGGAGAGCTTCAGGGCTATACGCGCCGAGGTACTTTTGCTTGGTGGGAGCAAGAGCCCGGCTTTCTTGAAAGTGGCCCTTGACGCCCTGGAGAAGGTCTTGCCCCAAGCCAAACGTGTTGAGTTCCCCGGACTGGGTCATGCAGCTTCATGGAATACCGATAGAGGTGGCCAGCCGGAACCGGTGGCGCAAGAGCTGCGCCGATTTTTTGCCGAACCGTAAAATTGCTAAAATGAAATGACGAACAAAGGATTGGGGACAGCTTACGTAGCGATACCTCATCAGGGGTTTGCAGGCCAGCGGTCGGCACACCCTTGACGGCACAGGAGGGGAGATTGAGCCCGGACAGAAACCTGGTTGGGTCACTTTTGACTGTGGTTCTGCTGGTATATTTTGATGGCTTTTTGCAGGAAGGCTTCCTCTTCCTGGTTGTAGGGAAGGGGATAAGGA
>Ga0137371_10005153_pt1 | contig 10250 bp, 15 predicted proteins | sample SagtaG_7_FD_104919 | JGI IMG/M metagenome (GOLD analysis project Ga0137371, IMG submission 104919) | Vadose zone soil microbial communities from Sagehorn Ranch, Mendocino, California, USA - Sage1_R_40_16 metaG | ecosystem: Environmental > Terrestrial > Soil > Vadose zone | place: USA... | reverse complement strand
TATGGGCTCCCGTATGGGCTCCCGACCGAAAAAAGAAGGGAAATAATGACCACAAGGCGGGACGGCGGGACGCACGCCACATTAAACCTATTCGCGCCGATGCTTGTTGCAAAAGCCGTGAATCTCGCGCCCCCGCATCGTGCTTTCGTGACTTCTGCGTACGCAGAAGCCAAGATTGCGGTCACGAGGTTTACGCAACCGCAGACGCCTGCAGCGACCGAAACGCTGCTTCGGCCGGTATGGTCACGATGGACGTCGTAGGATTGAGTACGCACGGAAGGTAGGTGAGGAGTAGTGGCCGGGACATTCAAACGAAGCCTGGTCTGGCTGGGGCTGGTCGAGCCCCCTGAGGAGGACGAGGAACTGGACGAGGTCCCGGTCCGTCCGGCGGGCTGGTCGCAGCCTGGCGGAACCCCCGTGCGGCGCGTGCGCGGCGACGTCAACGACGACCCGCGCCGGCGTGATGCCCAGTACGACGACGCAGAGGAGGCGGTAATCCGGTCGATCCCTTCCGCGATCGGCCCTGGGCGGGTGCACCTCATCCAGCCCGCTGGATTCAACGACGCCGAGGAGATCGGCGACAAGTTCAAGGCCGGTGTCGCGGTGATCGTGAACCTGCAGGAGCTGGAGCCCGAAGCGGCGAAGCGCCTGATCGACTTCGCAGCCGGCCTCACCTTCGGCCTCGACGGCGGCATCGACCGAGTCGCCGACAAGGTCTTCCTACTCACCCCACGAAACGTCGAAGTTTCCGCCGAGGAGCGCCGCCGGCTCCAAGAGCGGGGCTTCTTCAACCAGGCCTGATACTGTGCGCATCATCTCGGTACTGCTGACGATCTACTGGCTTGTTCTGCTCGGCCGGATCGTGCTCGACTTGATCATTGGACTGACCGGTGGACGGGGACTTTCAGGGATGGCCATCATTTACGGTATCTTGTATGACCTGACCGAACCCATCCTCCGACCGATCCGGCGTCTCCTTCCCCCTCTGCGCGTCGGTGCTGTGGCCCTCGATCTTTCCCCGATCATCGTGTTTGTACTCATCGGCCTGTTAGGGCGGGTGGTGACTGGTAGCTAGGTGGTAAGCCGACGATCGAGTGGTGTCTCGGGTACAATGACCGACCCCATGCAGTAAGGAGCGCAAATGCCGCCATTGACGCCGCTGGACATTCAACATAAGGAATTCACCAAGGCCATGCGCGGTTACGCCATGCACGAGGTGGACACGTTCCTCGACCAGGTAACCGAGGAGTTCACCCGTCTGCAGGACGAAATCGCGCGGCTGCGTGAGCAGCAGGCCGCCGGCCCCCAGGGCCAGGTGACTGCCGTCCAGCCCCCGCCGCCGCCGCCGCCGGCCCCGATGCCGATGCAGCAGCACCACGAGCCGCCACCTCCGCCCCGCCCGAGCAGCGGTGGCGGCGAGGAGGCGATTGCTCGCGCGCTGGTGATGGCGCAGCGCATGGCCGACCAGACCGTCGAGGAGGCCAAGGTCAAGGCCAAGTCGATGGTGGGGGAGTCCGAGGCCAGGGCCAAGAACATGACCGAGCAGGCGCAGCTGCGCGCTCGCGAGGTCACTGAGGCCGCCCAGATGCGCGCCCGCGAGCTGACCGAGGCCGCCCAGATGCGCGCCCGCGAGGTCACTGAGGCCGCCCAGGCCCGCGCCCGCGAGCTGACCGAGGGCCTGGAGACTCGCTACAAGGAGCGCATCCAGTCCGCCGAGGCCCGCGCCCGCGTCGCCGAGGAGCAGTCCCGCATGCAGATCGCCCAGGCCACCGAGCAGGTCGCCCGGCGCCGCCAGGAGCTGGAAAGCTCCATCGAGGCGTTACGCGCCTTCGAGCGCGACTACCGGGCACGCCTGCGCGGCTTCGTCGAGGGCCAGCTCAAGGCGCTCGAGGACGCAGCCCCGTCCGGCCCGGTCGCACCGCCGCAGCCGCCTGGTCTTGGGGCCAACTCACGGCCGCTGCCCGGCGCCGACGACCTGCCAGCCATCCCCACCGGCGCACGCCAGGTCAACAACGCCTATTCGGCGCTCCGCGACCCGACCACCGACCACCAGATGGGCAACGGCCGCGACCGGGTCGACCGGCTGCGCCGCGAGGACTGACCTGACCACCGCCCCTGCTCAGGCTTGACTGGTACACGGGTCCCCCGTGGCCGCCGCCGCGTTGCTCGCCTTGGCGGGCGCGATGGCGCTGCTGGTGCTGTCGTTGTTCCAAGGCGACGGGTTGACCTTCATCTTGCTGTCGCTGGCCGCTGACGCGGTCGCCATCACCCTCCTGGTGATCGGCCTCCGCAGACGGAAGCGGTTCCCTCCAGCGGCACGCTGACCCATCCTTCTTACGTTGACGTTGACCCTGCCGCTTTGGCCGCTTTGGCCGCCCGGGCTGGACGGTCCGCCAACCGCACCACGAAGCGCACCGCGGTCCAGACCGCGTCGATAGCGCAGATCTTGTTGTCGACGAGACCAGCCTCGATGCCGACCTGCTGCACCGAGCGGAAGTCCAGGTCAGTCGGGACCCGGACTGGTGACGCCTTCTTCGGCCAGGCGACCCACAGGCCGCCGTCCGGCGCCAGCGCCTCGGCGGTCTCGCCGAAGCGGCGCAGCAGCGCCACCCGCCTGGTCGCGAACAGCACCGCCAGGTCGAGGGGGCCCTGCACCCGGTTGCCCAGCACCACCCCGTCGGGCAGCGGCCCGAGCAGCTCCACGAACCCGGGCGGCGCGGCCAGCAGCACCACCGTCGTCTGTGGCCTGATGCCGAGCTTGCGCACCAGCGGCGTCCCCGGCGCCTGTGCCTTGCCACGTTCCGGCATCCGCCCTCCCTCTGGATCTTGACACACCGACCGGTCGGTCTGTACGGTGCCCGATGAGATGACCACGAGCAGAGTTGGCACCACGACCAAGGCGGACAAGGGTACGCCCGCGTCCAGCCGCCCCGCGTCCCCGACCGACCGGGGCGCGGCCACGCGCCGCCACATCCTCGCGGTCGCCACCGAGCAGTTCCTCGCCCACGGCTACGACGGCACCTCCCTCAACGACGTGATCCGCGCTGCGGGCATCACCAAGGGCGCCTTCTACCACCACTTCCCCTCCAAGCAGGCGCTCGCCCTGGAAGTCGTCGACTACCAGCACAAGGAGACGACCAAGCGCGTCATGCAGGTGGCGGCGCAGCACCCGCGCGCCACCGACCAGCTCCGCGCGATCGCCGAAGTGGTCTGCGACATGAAGGGGCACACGGGCGACCAGCATTCCAGTTTCCAGATCTTCTGCACCGAGCTGCGCGAGGACGTTCCCGACCTCGGGAAGGAGACCGCGCAGCAGACCACCATGTGGGTTGACCTCGGGGCAGCGGTGATCGCCCGCGCCCAGGACGAGGGCGACATCCGCGCCGACGTCGCCCCGCGCGCCGTGGCCGAGGTCCTGGTCACGCTGGTCATGGGGGCTGAGCACATCTCCAGCATGCTGAGCGGCGGTGCCGATTTCCGTGAGCGCGTCGTCCGCAGCCTCGACCTGTTCTTCGAGATACTCCGGCCCGCCGGCAAGCGATAGGGGAGAGGGGGCGCCATCGGCAGCGAATCGGGAACTTGTCTGACTTGAGAACATACCGACTGGTCGGTATCTGCAGGTCGATATCTGCACTTGCACGGCACGCATGGAAGAAGGGCAGCATGGCATGAGACTCTCACCGCAGGGGCTGGCGCGCTGGAGCGCGCGGCGCCGCTTCACCGTCATCGGCATCTGGATCGCGCTGTTCCTGGTCGGGGGGTTGCTGACTTCCAGGTACCTAGCCGGCGCCCTCACCACCCAGGCTGACTTCACCAACAACCCAGACTCCAAGCAGGCCCAGGCGCTCCTGGAGCAGAAGCTGACCGGCCCGCGCCGCGACACCGAGATCGTCATCGTCCGCTCCGCGTCCCTCACGGTGCAGGACCCGGCCTTCCGCGCCTACGTGGCCCAGCTCGGGCAGGCGGTCCGCGGGCTCGGCCCCCAGGTCGTGGCCCAGACCACCGACCCCTACGCCGCCACGACCAAGGGCCAGCAGCTCGTCTCTGCCGACCGGCACGCCATCCTCGTCCCGGTGACCATGGCCGGCTCGCTGGACGACGCCAGCGACCACGCCGACCAGCTGCTCGGCGTGACCGCAAACGGCCAGCACCCGGCCGGCTTCCAGGTCCTGGTCGCGGGGCAGGGCACCGCCGGCAAGGACTCCAGCACCATCGCCGAGCAGGACCTCAAGAAGGGCGAGACCATCGGCATCGTCGCCGCCGCCGTCATCCTGGTGCTGGTGTTCGGCGCGCTGGCCGCTGCGGTGCTGCCGATCGTGCTGGCGATCATGTCGATCGTGGTCGCCCTCGGGCTGGTGGCGCTGCTCGGCATGGCGTTCCAGTTCTCGTTCTTCGTGACCAACATGATCACGATGATGGGATTGGCCGTCGGCATCGACTACTCCCTGTTCATCGTCTCCCGCTACCGCGAGGAGCGCGCCCGGGGCCGCGAGCGCCTCGACGCCGTCGCCGCCGCCGGCGCGACCGCCAACCGCGCGGTGTTCTTCTCCGGCATGACCGTGGTCCTCGCCCTGGTCGGCATGCTGTTGATCCCGACCACCATCTTCCGCAGCCTCGCCACCGGCGCGATCGCGGTGGTGCTGGTGGCGGTGCTGGCCTCGCTCACCCTGCTGCCCGCGCTGCTCGCCCTCATGGGAGACCGGGTCAACGCCCTGCGGGTCCCGGTGCTGTTCCGACGCCGCATGGAAAATCCTGACCGCACCAGCGGCTTTTGGGCCGGCGTCGCCAACCGCGTTATGGGCCGCCCGGTGTTGAGCCTGCTCCTCGCCACCGGGGTGCTGGTGGCCGTGGCGCTGCCGGTGTTCGGCATCAAGACCGGCTTCTCCGGCGTCAGCACCTTCCCCGACGACATGCAGTCCAAGCAGGCCTTCACGATTCTAGCGAGGGACTTCTCCGGCGGCCTCAGCCAGCCGGCGCAGGTCGTGGTCAGCGGCGACGTCGGCTCCGCGCCGGTCACCGCCGCCATCGAGCGCCTGCGGGCGGACCTGCGCGGCAACCGGGCGTTCGGCCCGAGCACCCTGCAGACCAGCACCGCCGGCGACCTCGCCCTGATCTCGGTGCCGGTCGCCGGCGACCCCAACGGCCCGGCCGCCGCCGACGCCATCCGCCACCTCCGCGCCGTCGAGATCCCGCAGGCCTTCGCCGGGGTCGACGCCCGCGTGCTGGTCGGCGGGCAGACCGCCCAGTCGGTGGACTTCTTCCACCTCACCGACCACTACACGCCGATCGTGCTCGCGTTCGTGCTGGGGCTGTCGTTCCTGCTGCTCGCGGTGGTGTTCCGCTCGGTGGTGGTGCCGGCGCTCGGGGTGCTGCTAAATCTGCTGTCGGCAGGCGCCGCCTACGGCCTGCTGGTGCTGGTCAACCAGCACGGCACCGGCGCTGGCGTCCTCGGCTTCCAGCAGGTCCAGACGATCGAGTCGTGGCTGCCGCTGTTCCTGTTCTCGGTCCTGTTCGGCCTCTCCATGGACTACCAGGTGTTCCTGCTCAGCCGCATCCGCGAACGCTACGACCAGACCGGCGACAACCCGGGCGCCGTCTCCTTCGGCCTCCGCACTACCGGCGGCATCATCACCGGCGCCGCCCTCATCATGGTCGCCGTCTTCGGCGGCTTCGCCACCGGCCGCCTCGTCATGCTCCAAGAAATGGGCTTCGGCCTCGCCGTCGCCATCCTCATCGACGCCACCCTCGTCCGCTCCGTCCTCGTCCCCGCCGCCCTCCGCCTCCTCGGCACCCGCAACTGGTACCTCCCAACCTGGCTCCACTGGCTCCCCGAACTCCGCATGGAAGCCACCCACCCAACCCCCACACCCACCCCAGAGCCCGAACTGGAGCCGGTTTCGTAGGAGTCCCTACCCGGAAACAGCTCGATGCCTCGGCCCCGTTCAACCAAGCGGGGGCGAGGCATCCTCTTCACGTTGGACCTCAGCGCGGCGATCCTCAATGAGGCTATCCGCCAGCGAATAGGGGATATCAGCGAAGCGCTGCTTGAGTTCCCTCAGGGCCTGGTCGCGCGTAACGAGGATCAGCGCCCCACCCCGCACCCGGAGCAGTATGTCGTCACCCCAACAATGCCAAGGGCTCGGCGTGCGGCGGCGGGGATCACCACGCGCCCCTCGCGTCAACATGCACCTTCGCCTCGAACTCAATCAACTCGTCTTTTCCATGCCCCTGGCCCATCAAGCCCATCCCCTCCAGCCTGCATTGATGGTTGGCGGACCCTACTTGATTTAAGTCAAGAGTTACAAGCAGGAAATTCCGCTCCTACCGGGGATTCGACCTGAGAAGGACCACCCAGGTGTCTTTCGCAGGCAAACTGCGGGAAGAAGTCATTCGCCGGATGGCTCCACATCTCCTACCTTGGCCTGGTTGTACGAGTACGAGCGCGGATGAAGGAGCGAACGTGGCGGATGGACTCAAATTCGGTCTGTACGGGCTGTTGCGTGGCAGCGGCATCGAACCGGACACGCTGGCCCGCCGGGCGCGGTTGGCGGAGGAGGCCGGGTTCGAGTCGCTGTGGGTCGGCGACCACATCGCCCTGCCCGCCGAGATGGATGGCACACAACCACGTCTGGAAGTGGTTGCCGCCCTAAGTTATCTGGCCGCGGTGACCACCCGGATACGGCTCGGATTCGGTGTGATCGTGCTGCCGCAGCGCCAGCCGGTCCTGCTGGCAAAGCAACTGTCGTCGATCGACATCCTCTCCAAGGGCCGGCTGACAGTTGGTATCGGCGTCGGCTACGTGGAGCCGGAGTTGCACGCGCTGGGGGTGTCGCTTGCCGATCGGGGCGCCCGCACCGACGAGTACCTGGCTGCGATGCGGACCCTGTGGACCGAACCGGCGCCGTCGTTCGAGGGGCGCTTCGTTTCCTTCGACGGGGTCTTCCAGCGCCCGCAACCGGTCCAGCGGCCACACCCGCCGATCGTGGTCGGTGGGCACTCGCCAGCCGCCCAGCGCCGGGCGGTCACCAGCGCAAACGGCTGGTACGGCGTCTACCTGGACGTGGAGCAGACCGCGGAAGCGCTGGCCGGACTCCGAAACGTCGCTGCCGGCTGCGATCGCCCAGCCAGCCTCGGTGAACTTGAGATCACGATCACCCCACCCGGACCGATCGATTTCGACGCCGCGCGACGCTACGCCGACCTGGGGGTGCGCCGGTTGGTGATCCCGCCGCGCGCCACCGAGAGCTCCGGCATCGAGGAACTCATCCAGTCAGTCGGTGAGACGCTCGTCGGCCGCCTCTGACGGTTGTTAGGCGCTTAAGCCTTCACCTATGGAGTTCGCGCATGGAATTCGGTCGGGCAGTCATCGTCGACAGTCTCGGTTCGGTCGAGCTGAGGCCGTCTCAGCCCGTCATCTATGACCGGGAGATCGGGTTGCGGCTCCTGTATCAAGATCCGGATTCGGGGGCGGAGCACTACCTCATCCGCTACCCAGCCGGCCTCAAGGCCCGCGTTCACCGGCACACCGCTGCCCACACCATCGTGGTGCTCGAAGGTCGCCTCGAGGTCAACAACCAGGTCATCGGTCCGGGAGCCTACTGCCACTTCCCACCTGGAGAGCCGATGCGGCATGCCCCCACCGAGGACGACCCTTGCCTGTTCGTCACTATCTTCCATGGCCCGTTCGACGTGCACCCGATCGGGTAGGGCCCGCGACGACCACAACCTCGCCGAGCTGGGCTTGCCGCATGCGGCCACCATCAAGCGGATCGCCGCCAGCGGGCGGATCTACGGCTTCATCGCCGAGCGCCGCTCTGTTGCCGATCTGCGCAGCCTCCTCGACGACCCGGCGGTGCGCAGCGTCGGGTTGGCCGACGAGGCGTTCGACCTCGATCCCCACCGAGGGTGCCCCTGCGCCACGTCGGGGGAGCGGCGCGGCGGAACCTCAAGCAGTCATTTCGAGGTGGGTGGGGGTGATGTCGATGTGGAACTCGATGCCGAGGTGGCGTGCGAGCCGGGCGAGGGTTGCCAAGGATGGCTCATGGTCGCCAGCCTCTAGGCGCGCGACGGCTGACTGTGCCATTCCGAGCCGCTTGCCGAGTTCGGTTTGCGAGAGGTTGTTCTCGATGCGGTAGGCGATCACACGCTGTGCTACCGCCCGTGCGATGGCAGTACGGTCCCATTCCTGGCGAAACGCGGGATCGGTGAGCGCGTCGGCCAGTACCTCCTCGTGGCTTGGCAGGTCCGATGCCTTCACGATCGATCCTCCTGAAGCTCGATGAGCCGTGTGGCGGCCGCTGCGATGGCCCGCTCGAATCCTCGTCTGTCGGCCTCGGCCTCCGGCCCGATGGCCGCGATGACGAGAACGCTACCAATACGGCGGTAGAACCCACGCCAAGGGCTGCGGCCTGCCCGTGGTCGCAGTTCACGCAGGTGTTCGACGCCGCGGACGTCGCTGGAGTGGGGGAACGGGAGCGCAGGGCCGAACGCAGCCAGCTTTTCGATCGCGTTGACCATCGCTGTTCGCTCTCTTGACGACAAATTGGCAAGTTCGATTGTTGCGTCTGGATGGAGTCTGATGTCCCACATAACGCCGGACTATAACATGGATGTTATCGTGTCAGCGGTGCTGCGGAAAGGCAACAACCGAGGTTGCACGCCTGGAGGTCGTTGCCGCTGTGAGCTATCCGGCTGCAGTGACAGTTCCGGGGGCCGGTGCTGGGTTCGGTGGCGCGGGGGAGAGGCCCCACCACGTCTCATCCGTGCAGGTCAGCAGGACTGATACCGGAGCGGATGGTAGGCTCGTGCCATGGACCAGCAACACCTTGCCAACCTCGCGCACCTGCGCCGGGCGCGGGACCTGGTTGACCGGGAGTATGCGCGTCCGCTCGACGTGCCGACCATGGCACGCCACGCGCTGATGTCGCCGGGGCACTTCTCGCGGTCGTTTCGGGCGGCCTATGGCGAGACGCCGTACAGCTACCTGATGACCCGGCGGGTTGAGCGGGCGATGGCGCTGCTGCGCGGGGGTATGAGCGTGACCGACGCGTGTATGGCGGTCGGTTGCACGTCCCTCGGCTCGTTCAGCTCGCGATTCACCGAGCTCGTGGGTGTGACGCCGAGCGCGTACCGGGCCCGGGAGCACCGTGCCGTCACGGCGATGCCCGCGTGCGTGGCCAAGGTGCGCACCCGGCCGACCAGGGACCAACAGATCAGGATTCGAGAAGCGGTCCGCGCCGCCGCTGTGTAGCGTTGGTCGCATGAATATTTATCTTCAGTACTGCCATATCACCGTCAACGACCCGGACGAGTCGCTTGCCTTCTACCGAGACGCGCTCGGCCTTGAGGTGCGCAACGACGTCGCCTCGGGCGGGTTCCGCTGGGTCACCCTCGGCAGCGCGTCCCAGCCGGACCTGGAGATCGTGCTCTCCGAGCCGCACGCCGGCCGGTCCCAGGCCGACGGCGACGCCCTGCAGGAGCTGCTGACCAAGGGCGTCCTGACGCAGATCGTGTTCCGCACCGACGATCTCGACGCGGCCTTCGAGAGGGTGCGGGCCTCCGGCGCCGAGGTGCTTCAGGAGCCCATCGACCAGCCCTGGGGCCCGCGCGACTGCGCGTTCCGGGACCCCTCGGGCAACATGGTGCGCATCTCGCAGGACCCCAAGGCGTAGCCGCGACCCTAACCCGAATCCGACTGGCTGACTTGCTGCGACAATTCCCGCATGGGGCTTGCTCAGTCCTCAGCTCACCGCTTGCTTCACGAGCGCGCCGATCCTTGCCTCGTCGGCGGCGGTCAACTCCGTCAGCGCGAAGGCGGTCGGCCACATGGCGCCGTCGTCGAGGTTCGCCGCGTCTTGGAAGCCGAACGTCGAGTACCTCGAGTTGTACTTCTGCGCGCTTTGGAAGAAGCAGACGACCTTGCCGTCCTTGGCATACGCGGGCATCCCGTACCAGGTTTTCGGCGAGAGGGCTGGCGCGCTGGCTTTGATGAGGGCATGGAGCCGCTCGGCCAAGGCGCGATCTGGTTCCGGCAGCTCGGCGATCTTCGCGAGCACGTCGCGTTCCCCGTCGGCCTTGTCCGCGCGCGGGCCGCGGCGCGCTTCCGCCTTCAGCTCTTGGGCGCGCTCCTTCATCGCGGCTCGTTCCTCGGCGGTGAATCCGTCGAACGTCTTGCCGGTCGCGGTGGTGCTCTTGGCGGACTTGCGCGTGTCCTCCATGGCAGGATTCCTCCCCTGCGAGTCTTGATGGGG
>Ga0137371_10005152_pt1 | contig 10252 bp, 9 predicted proteins | sample SagtaG_7_FD_104919 | JGI IMG/M metagenome (GOLD analysis project Ga0137371, IMG submission 104919) | Vadose zone soil microbial communities from Sagehorn Ranch, Mendocino, California, USA - Sage1_R_40_16 metaG | ecosystem: Environmental > Terrestrial > Soil > Vadose zone | place: USA: California... | reverse complement strand
CACGGCGTGGACGTGGGCGAGCTGCCGACGCCGGCGCTCTACTTCGCGACCCACGTGCTCAACGTGGACGGCGGCGTCCAGGTGACCGGCTCGCACAATCCGCCGGAGTTCAACGGCTTCAAGTGCGTCCTCGGTGGCGATGCAGTTGCCGGCGCGGACATCCAGGGCCTCCGACGTCTCATCGAAGAGGGACGCACCCCCGGCCGCCCCGGCGGCGGGCGCAGTGAGGACAGTTCGGTCCTGTCGCGCTACCGGGACGCGATCGTCCAGCATAACGGCCCGCTGCCCCGGGCGGTCAAAGTCGTCGTGGATTGCGGCAACGGCGTCTCGAGCCTCGTCGCGGTGGACACGCTCCGGCGCGTGGGCGCCGACGTCGTCCCGTTGTTTTGCCAGTCCGACGGCACGTTCCCCAACCATCATCCCGATCCCACGGTGGTCGAGAATCTCCGCGACCTGCAGGCGGCTGTCCGCCGCGAGGGGACAGAGCTGGGTATCGCCTTCGACGGCGACGGCGACCGCATCGGCGCAGTGGACGATCAGGGTCGCCCCGTGTTCGGCGATCAGCTGCTCGTGCTGCTCGGCCGCGACCTGGCGCGCCGCATGGGTCCGGGCCATGCGGTGATCTTCGACGTAAAGTGCTCCGAGGTGCTGCCGCGCGAGCTCGAGCGGGTGGGCCTCGTGCCCACGATGTGGAAGACCGGCCACTCCCTCATCAAACAGAAGATGAAAGAGAGCGGCGCACCGCTCGCAGGCGAGATGAGCGGCCACATGTTCTTCGGCGGCGACTGGTACGGCTTCGACGACGCGCTGTTCGCGGCGGCCCGGTTGCTGCGGTACGTGGCGGAGCAGGGAGGGCCCCTCTCGCGGCTGCTCGCCGACCTTCCCGTCACGGTCGCCACCCCGGAGCTGCGAGTCGACTGCCCCGACGACCGGAAATTCGAGATCGTGCAGCGCGCCGCCAAGCACTTCGCCGGTAAGTACCCGGTGTCCACGCTCGACGGCGTGCGCATCACGTTCGCGCACGGATGGGGACTGTTGCGTGCGTCGAATACCCAGCCGGTGCTGGTGCTCCGCTTCGAAGCGGCCACGGCCGCGGCGCTCGCCTCCTACCGGACCGAAGTCGAGAGCTGGCTCGCGGCTCAGAGCCCCGGCGCGTGAAGCGCGTCGTCCGCCGCCGGGCGTTGCTCGTCGGAGTCGGACTGCTGGTCGCGGTGCTCGTGGGCGGACGCTGGCTTGCCCTGGAGACCGCCGAGCGCGCCTGGGGGGCGAGCGTGCCCGGCGGCGGCGCCTATGTCACGGCCCGGGACTTCGCCCGGCTGGTGTCGGGACTGCTGCTCATCGGGGGGGTCGCCTGGGGCACGGCGAATCTCCTGTTCGTGTACCGCTCCATCGGCTCCATGCAGTTGTCTCGCCGGCTCGGAGACCTGGAGATCGTCGAGGCGGTCCCGCAACCCCTGCTGCTCGCCGGCACGATCGCCTGTGGTCTGGTGTTCGGGTTCCTCCTCACGCTCGGCACAGGGGATTGGTGGATGGCGGCGGCGCTCGCCTCGCGCCCGCCGACCTTCGGCGTCACCGACACCGTGCTGCAGCAGGACCTGGGCTACTACCTGGGACAGCTGCCCTGGACCGAACGCCTGCGGGGGCTCGCGCTGGTGGCGGTGTGCTCCGCCACCGTCGTCGTCGCCCTCTTGTACGTCGGAATCGGCTCGCTGCGGTTCCGTCGTTGGCTGCCCTACGCGAACGCGCACGCCCGAGCGCACCTCGGCGTGCTGCTCGCCTTGCTCGCGCTGACGCTCACCTGGGGCGCCGTCCTCGATCCCGCCGAGACCGTCGCGGGCCTGCACGGTACGCTCACGCGTCGCACGCTCGACGTGCGTCTCGCCGCGGCGCCGATCGTCGCGGGCGTAGGCGCCGCCGTTACCCTGGTGAGCCTCGTGTGGGGTCTGCGCGAACGGCCGGTGCTGCTCGTCACCGCCTGGAGCGCGCTGGTCGCGGCGTCGCTGTTGGGATTCGCCATCATTCCCGCCTCGCTGTCGAGTTCCCCCTCCGGCTCGCGCGGGCGAGGGACCGCCGATCCCGACACGGCGCTCGCGGCCGAACGGAGGCGGCTCGAAGGGCTCGCGTTCGGCATCACGCTCACCGAGCGCCCGCCGCCGGGCTGGCCGAGCCCCGAAGCGGCGGCGGCGGCGGTGCCCATGTGGGACGCCCAGCGAGTCGTCGCGGCCGCCGGGTCCCGGCGTGATCTCCGCCCGCAGTCGACACCCACAGCCGCGGGCCTGTTGCCGCGCTCCTTCGGCGATGGGAGAGCCACCTGGCTGGTGGCGCTCAGGCCCGACGTCGACAGCATCGTGCTCCAACAGCGGCCGCCCGACTGGGCCGCGATCCATCGCGGCCCGTCGGCGCGGGTCGGGCGGCCGCTGGCGGCCGTGGAGGACGATACGGTCCTCGCGTTCGCGCCGGTCGCGACGCGCGACTCCACTGCCTGGTTCGGCCCGCGGTTCACGGAATTCGCGGTCGCGACCCCGGACACCTGGCCGGCGCTGCGGCACGCGGGAATCGCGCTGGCGGGGGGCTGGCGCCGAACCGCGCTCGCGTGGGCCCTCCAGAGCCCCGCGCTGGCGCGCCGCGAGACCGACGGCCTGGTGCTCCTGTGGCGACGGGACGTGCTGGAGCGGCTCGGGCGGCTCGCGCCGTCCGCCTCGTTCGACGAAGCCGTTCCCGTCGTGGCCGACAGCGCCTTGTGGTGGGTGGCGTACGGGTACTTCAAAGGGGAGGCGTTTCCCCTCGCCCGGCCGGTCGACGACGGCGGCCGCGATTCGGTGCGGTACTTGCGCGCGGGCCTCGTCGGCGTCGTGAAGGCCGCCAGCGGTGACACGCGCATCTACCTCGCCCCGGGCGCCGACTCGCTCGCCGCCGCGTGGGCGAGGCTCCTCACGCCGCTGATTCGACCGCTCGACAGCGTACCCGCGACCCTGCGCGCGCAGCTCCCATTCCCCGGACGAGCGTTCCGCGCGGCCATGACGCTCCTGGAACGCTGGCGCCCCGACACCACTCCGTGGAGCGCGCGCCCGAGGGACCCGTTCGAGATCGTGGGGCCTACTGGCGAAGGGTCGACGGAGGCGTCCCGCGTCTGGATGGCCCAGGGATTCGAAGCGGGAAGCACCCTCGCCGCGCTCGTGGCGGCGACGATGGCGCCCGATGGGCCTCGCGTGTCGGTGTGGCGGCCCAGCCCGGCACCGCGCCTGCCGCCGGTGCTGGTCGGCTCCCCCAACACGACGGCGCCGGGCGTGCCCCGACTCTGGAACGTCGCCGGCGCCTGCTTCTTCGAGCAGGCGCTGTTCAGTCAACCGGCCAGCGGGGGTCCGCCAACCGGCATCGACACGGTGTTTCTCTCATGGGGAGAGCACCGTGGCCAGGGCAGGAGCGTGGCCGCCGCACTCCGCAGCCTGCTCGCCTCGGGTGGCGAGGCGCGGATGCCCGCCGACACGGCGCTCGCCGCGCGGTGGCAAAGGGCGCAGCAGCTCGCGGCGCAGGCCGACGCCGCTCTCGCCGCCGGTGACCTGGAGCGGTTCGGCCATTTGTATACGCAGTTGAAAGAGTTGCTCGGCCTGGGGCGTCGCAAGCTTGCTCCCACCCCCGAGCGCCGCTAGTGCCGTTCCAACGGACGATCCTGAGCATGGATCGGGGCGCCCTTCACAACCGGTTGGAACGGCACTAGGTTGCGCCGCCGTGAACCCCCCCGGTACCATCGTGGTCGCGCTCGGCGGCAATGCCGTCGCCCCGCCGGGGGAGCGGCCCACCATCTCCAACCAGTTCCGCCACACGCGGGCGAGCCTCGCGCCGATCGTGGACCTGGCGCGTGAGGGGTGGCACATCGCGCTGGTCCACGGCAACGGCCCGCAGGTGGGCGACGAGCTGGCCCGCAACGAAATCGCCGCCGACCAGGTCGAGCCCTTGCCCCTGGGCGTGCTCGTCGCCGCCACCGCCGGCTGGATGGGCTACATGATCCAGCAATCGTTGCAGAACGCGTTCGCGCGTGCCGGCGTCACACGCCAGGTCGTCACGCTCATTACCCAGACGCTGTGCGACCCGCACGACCCGAACTTGCGCAGTCCCACAAAGCCGATCGGCCATGCCCTCGATCCGGTGCGCGTGGCACGACTCCAGGCGCAGGGCGTTCCTGTAAAGGAAGAGCAGCGGGGCCGGTGGCGCCGGCTCGCTCCCAGCCCGAAGCCGAGCGCCGTGGTCGAGCGGGAGATGATTCACCACCTCGTCGCCGCGGGGCACATCGTGGTGGCGTGTGGCGGCGGCGGGCCCCCCGTGTACGACGACCCGACCCTCCGGCTCGAGGGGCTGGACGCGGTCGCCGACAAGGACCGCGTGGCGGCGATCCTCGGCCGGGAGATCGCAGCCGACGTGCTGCTGATTCTCACCAACGTGGACGCGGTGTACCACGCCTACGCTACCCCGCAACAAGCGGCGATCCGCCGCCTGAGCCTCGCCCAGGCGGATCACCTGCTGGCCGGGAAGGAGCTCGGCACCGGGAGCATGCGGCCGAAGGTCGAAGCGGCGGCCGCCTTCGTACGCGCAGGCGAGGGAGAGCGGCGCGCCATCATCGCCGAGCTGTCTCAGGGGCTCGCGGCGTTGCAGGGCGAAGCCGGCACCACCATCACGAGGGACGGAACGTGAATCTCCACGAATACCAGGCGCGCGACATCCTGCGGCGGCACGGCATCCCGGTGCCCCCCGGGGAGGTGGCGACCACGGCCGACGAGGCCCGCGCGATCGCCACGCGGCTCGGGGGCGGCGGGGGAGGGGGCCCCGTGGTCGTGAAGGCGCAGGTGCACGCCGGCGGACGCGGCAAGGCCGGAGGCGTCAAACTCGCCGCGAACCCGGCCGAGGCCGCCGCGCATGCGGCCAAGATCCTGGGCATGACCATCAAGGGTCTCACGGTGCGCCGGGTGCTCGTGGCGCCCGCGGCCGACATCGCCTCCGAGAGCTACGTGGGCATCATCGTCGACCGGACGTCCCAGCGCCCCGTACTGATGGTGAGCGCCGCCGGCGGCATCGATATCGAGGAGGTCGCCGCCAAAACGCCGGAGAAGATCCACCGATTGCCGGTGGACCCGCGCTACGGCTTGCTCGCGCATCAAGCACTGGGGCTGGCGTTGACGCTGTACCGCGACATCGCGCAGGCGCGCGCCGCAGCGGATATCATGCAACGGCTGTATACGGCCTTTTACGCCGTTGGCGCATCGCTCGCGGAGATCAATCCGCTCGTCACCACCCGGGACGGCGCGGTCGCCGCCCTCGACGCCAAGATCGTGATCGACGACAACGAGCTCGACCGCCGTCCCGAAATCGCGGCGCTGCGCGACACCAGCGCCGAAGCGCCCTCCGAGGTCGCAGCCCGGGAGGCCGGGCTGACCTTCATCAAGCTCGACGGCGCCGTCGGCTGCTGCGTGAACGGCGCCGGCCTCGCGATGGCGACGATGGATCTGGTGAAGTACTACGGCGGCGCACCCGCCAACTTCCTCGACATCGGCGGCAGCTCGAACCCTCAGAAGGTCGTCAGCGCCCTCCGGATCATTACCACGGACGCGAGCGTGCGGGCCATCCTGTTCAACATCTTCGGGGGCATCACGCGGTGCGACGACGTCGCCAACGGCATCGTCCAAGCCACACGGGCATTACCGCTCAAAGTGCCGATCGTCATCCGACTCACCGGTACCAACGAAGAGCTCGCGGTGCGGATTCTCACGCAAGCGGGGTTCTCGGCGCTCACTGACATGGACGAGGCCGTGAAGCGAGCCGTTGCCCAGGCGAAGGCCGCGTGAGCGTCTTCATCGACCAGCAGACCCGCCTGGTGGTGCAGGGCATCACCGGTCGCGACGGGTCGTTTCACACGCGGCAGATGATCGCCTACGGCACCAAGGTCGTGGCCGGGGTCACGCCCGGCAAAGGCGGGCAGCGGTTCGACAGTGTGGTCCCCGTGTTCGACACCGTCGCCGACGCGGTGCGCGAGACCCAGGCGAATACCGCCGTGATCTACGTCCCGGCCGCCGTCGCCGCCTCCGCGATCTTCGAAGCCGCAGACGCCGGCATCCCGCTCATCGTCTGCATCACGGAGGGAATCCCGGTCCTGGACATGACGCGCGTCCTGCCGTATCTGCAGGAGCGCGGCGCGCGGCTGATCGGGCCCAACTGCCCCGGGCTCATCTCCCCGGGCAGGAGCAAGGTGGGGATCATCCCCGGCAACATCTGTCGGCCCGGCCGGGTGGGCGTAGTGTCGCGCAGCGGAACGCTGACGTACGAGATCGTGCACCAGCTGTCGACGCAGGGCCTGGGTCAGTCCACCTGCGTGGGGATCGGCGGCGACCCGCTCATCGGCACGAACTTCATCCACTGTCTCTCGGCCTTTCAGGCGGACGCCGAGACCGACGCGGTGGTCATGATCGGAGAGATCGGGGGCACCGACGAGCAGCAGGCCGCCGACTTCGTGCAGCACACGATGACCAAGCCGGTGATCGGGTTCATCGCCGGGCAAACGGCGCCGCCCGGCCGCCGCATGGGGCATGCCGGCGCGATCATCTCGGGGTCGAGCGGCACGGCCGCCGAGAAAATGGCGGCGTTCGCGCGCGCAGGCATCGCCGTGATGCAGCGCCCGGCGGATGTCGTGCCACTCCTGAAGGAGCGGCTGTGAAGCTGCGCGACGTGCTCAAGCCCGAGCACATGATCGTCCCGCTCCGCGCCGCCACCGTCAAAGAGGCGACTGAGCGGCTGGCCGAGCAGCTCATCACCGCGGGCGCGGTCGCCGATCCTCAGCGCCTCAACGCCGTGATTCGCCATACCTGGCCGGAGGACATGGTGAGCGTCGGGGAGCATGCGTTTCTCCCCCACTTCCGCACCGAGGCGGTGCGGGGCCTCGTGACGGCGGTCGGCATCTCCGCCACGCCGATCCGATGGGAAAAAGACCCGCACCGCACGGCGCGGGTCGTGATCTTCATCTTGGCGCCGATGCGCGACGCCGCGCTCTACCTCCAGGTCGTGGGCGCCTTCGCCCGAACGCTGGCGAATCCCGACACGGTGCTCGGGCTGCTCGCGGCGCGCACGCCGGAGCACGTCGTCGCGCTCGCCGCGCTGGAGGCGGTGGAGCTGCCGAGCCAGCTCACGGTGCGCGACGTCATGACCGCCCAGGCGATCACCGTTGGCCCGGAGCGTACTCTGGGCGACGTGGCCCGCCTCATGGTGGAGCACGACATCCGCGCCCTGCCGGTGGTGGACGACGGCGGCTCGCTCATCGGGATGATCACCCACCGCGAGCTGCTGCGCTTCCTGATCCCTCACCTGGTGCAGCGCACCAAGACTGGGGAGTTTCACGCACCCACGCGCTCCCAGCTGCAGCGCGGCTCCGCCGATCCGCAGCTCATCCCGGCGAAGGAGGCGATGGCTCGGTCGGTCCTCTGCCTGGCGGAGGACCAAACCCTCGCGGACGTCGCCAACCTCATGAGTTCCAAGGACGTCGACCGCTTCCCCGTGGTGCGCGAGGGTGTAGTCGTCGGATTCCTCACGCGCGCCGACGTGGTTCGCCGCCTCATCGCCCCTTAGCCCCTCAGCCCCTTCGCCCCTTAGCCCCTTCACATGCTCACACTCGCCATCATCAAGCCTGACGCCGTCAAGCGCGGCTTCGTGGGAAAGATCCTTGCGCATCTGGAGGCCGCGGGGTTCGTCGTCCGCGCCGCCCGTCTCGTCAAGCTCAGCACCGCGCAGGCCGAGGCCTTCTACGCCGTCCATCGGGATCGTGCCTTTTACCGCTCGCTGGTGACCTTCATGACGTCGGGACCCGGGCTAGCGCTCGCGCTCGAGCGGGACGACGCCGTCGCCCGCCTGCGGGAGGTGATCGGCGCGACCGACCCCGCCGAGGCGAAGCCCGGCACCGTGCGCCAGCTGTACGCGGAATCCAAGGAACGGAATGCCATTCACGCCTCGGATGCCCCGGAGACCGCGGCTCGCGAGGTCGCGTTTTTCTTTCCAGAAGGGGAGCTGCGAGACCTCTGGGGCAGCCGGTAGCAGTTCGCTTGACGCAAGTCCCACAAGGGTTTAGCTTCGGTTGCTCATGTTACAGGTCGACCTCCGGGAGCTCGCCCGTGGTCCGGTCGAAACGCAGGGGCAGCTCGCAGGGAGCGATCCCCTGTTCGAGGGCCTCGACGTCGTGCTGGCCGAGCCGGTGCGCGTGGCAGGCCGTTTGCAAGCCGCCGGAGAAGGGCGATTCTACTGGCGCGGCTCGCTTCAGACCCGTATCGCCGGGCAATGCCGGCGCTGTCTCGTGCCCGTCCCCGTCCCGGTGATGGCGAGTATCGACGCGCTGTTCACCGGGGACCCGGACGCCCTGGAGGACCCGAGTTCGTATGCTCTGGCGCCCGATGCGATCGCGGTCGATCTCCGGCCCGCAGTGCGGGAGGAGTTGCTGCTCGCCGTGCCCCGGTGGGTGGTCTGCCGGGACGACTGCCGCGGGCTGTGCCCGCGCTGTGGGAAGGACCTGAACGCGGGCCCGTGTGGCTGCCCACCCGCCGCGGACCAGCGGTGGCAGGGGCTGGCCGCTCTCAAGCAAAAGCTCCGCGACTGAAAAGGACGATCTTATGGCCGTACCGAAACGCAGGACTTCGAAGCGGAAGAAGCGGGCGCGCCGCACGCACTACAAGGCCGCCCCGATCGCGCTCCAGCCCTGTCCGCGCTGTGGCGACCTGAAGCGCCCGCACCGGGTCTGCCCGACCTGCGGCTACTACCGGGACGAGCAGCGCGTGGCCGTCGAGGACACCTGACGGTGATTCGGATCGCGCTGGATGCGATGGGTGGCGACAACGCGCCGCGCGTGGAAGTGGAGGGGGCGGCGCTGGCCCTGCGCGACCTCCCTCCCGGGTTCCGGATCCAGCTCGTCGGGCGGACCGCCGACATCGAGGCGGCGCTCAAGGCCCAGGGGAGCGTGGATCGCAGCCGCCTCGAGATCGTCGAGGCGCCCGAAGTCGTGGGCATGGGCGAAAAGCCGCTCGCCGCCGTCAAGAGCAAGCCGCGATCCTCGATATCCGTCGGCCTGGGGCTCCAGAAGCAGAGCGAGTCGGACGCGTTCATTTCGGCCGGCAACACGGGCGCGGTGATGGCCGCCGCGACGCTCATGCTGCGCCTGCACGAAGGGGTGCAGCGCGCCGCGGTCGGCCCGCTGTTCCCGACCGCCGTCCATCCCGTGCTGGTCATCGACGGCGGAGCCAACGTGGACTGCGACGCCCGCGAGCTCGTCGGCTTCGCCCACCTCGGCTCCGTCTATGTGCGCGACGTGCTGGACCGGCCGCACCCGGGCGTCGGCCTCCTGAACGTCGGCGAAGAGGACGAGAAGGGCAACGCCGTCGTCAAGGAAGCGCACCAGCTTTTGATGCAGACGCCGAGCATCACGTACGTCGGGAACGTCGAAGGCCGAGACATCCTGGCGGGCCAGTGCAAGAAGGGGCGGATCGACGTCGTCGTGTGCGACGGCTTCGTCGGCAACGTCGTTCTCAAGTTCTACGAGTCCGCGGGTCGCATGTTCATGGGCATGTTGAAGCAAGCCTTCCCGGACGTGCTGGGCCGGCCGGAAGCCAAGCAGCTCTTCAAGTTCCTCGACTCTTCCGAGTACGGCGGCGCACCGCTCCTGGGCGTGAAAGGCGTGGTGATCATCTGTCACGGGGCCTCGCCCGCACGCGCCATCATGCACGCGGTACGGGTCGCGGCGCACATGGTGGAAAGTCATCTCGATCAGGACATCGGCGCCGAGTTCGCCGGGGGGAGGACGGCCCGGTGAAGCGGCCGATCGTGGAGCTCCGGGGGACCGGTCGGTACACGCCCAAGCGCGTGATGACGAACGATGAGTTCTCGAAGATCCTCGACACGTCGGACCAGTGGATCCGCGAGCGCACCGGGATCCGCGAGCGCCGGGTGGCGGGGCCCGACGAGTCCAACGCCTGCATGGCCAAGGCCGCCGCGGAGCAGGTGCTCCAGGAGACCGGCCTCACCCCGCTCGATATCGACGCCCTCGTGGTGGCCACCTGTTCCCCCGACCGTCTGCTCCCCTCACAGGCCTGTGATCTCCAGGCCCTGCTGGGCGCCACGCACGCCGCCGCGTTCGACGTCCAGGCCGCGTGCACCGGTTTCCTGTACGCGCTCAACGTCGCCGAAGGGCTCGTGGCCTCGGAGCAGGCGGAGCAGGTGCTGGTCGTCGCCT
>Ga0137371_10005150_pt1 | contig 10255 bp, 10 predicted proteins | sample SagtaG_7_FD_104919 | JGI IMG/M metagenome (GOLD analysis project Ga0137371, IMG submission 104919) | Vadose zone soil microbial communities from Sagehorn Ranch, Mendocino, California, USA - Sage1_R_40_16 metaG | ecosystem: Environmental > Terrestrial > Soil > Vadose zone | place: USA... | reverse complement strand
GGCCGTCCCCTTCGGGATGATCGGTCGTGCCGACCGAGGCAGGCTCCGCGAACGCCACATCCTCGATTCGCTCCGCGCCGCTCCGCTTCTCGGGGCCGCTCCCCTTCGGGTCGTTGATCTCGGCTCCGGCGCGGGCCTTCCAGGGATACCCCTCGCGATCGCCCGACCAGACCTCTCCTTCCGATTGACGGAGGTCCGGCAGCGACGCGCGGCATTCATCGAGCTGGTGGTCGACAGGCTTCGACTCCCCAACGTCCGGGTCTTCGCCGGGAAGGCCGAGGATCTGGACGAACGGTTCGACGTTGGCCTGTCCAGAGCCTTCGCCGACCTCGCCCGCGCGTGGGGGATCGCCGAGTCGCTGCTTTCGCCTGCCGGGAGGCTCCTCTTCTGGGCCGGTCGGACCTTCGACGTAACCTCGGGAGCGCCTGAAGGAGCAAGCATCTCGGTTTCTGCCGCTCCCGCCCTTGCGGATGCCGGGCCTGTGGTTATCATGACCCGGCAGTGAGCAAGCCTTCTCCCGGTGCTACCTCGTCGTCCGCTCCTTCTGACAAGGGCACCCAGGGCCCTGTCACGAACACGGATCGAGTGAGGAAGAGAGCGCCCGATCCCCCCGCAGAGCCGGGCGTGGCGCGGGTCGTCGCCATCGCAAACCAGAAGGGCGGGGTGGGGAAATCCACCACCGCGGTCAGCCTCGGGGCGGCTCTCGCCGAGATCGGCTATCGGATCCTGGTCGTCGACCTCGATCCGCAAGGCAACGCGTCGACCGGCATGGGCATACGCCACGAGGCACGCAGGGTCACGGTGTATGACGTCGTCCTTTCCGAGGCGCCCGTCGAAAGCGCCATCGTTCCCACTTCGGTGACGCACCTCGACGCGGTTCCTTCCACGATCGACCTGGCGGGGGCGGAGATCGAGCTCGTCAGCCAGTTCTCCCGGGAAACGCGTCTCAAGAAGGCGCTCGTTCCCGTCGCCGACGGTCGTTACGACTTCATCTTCCTCGATTGCCCACCATCCCTTGGGCTGCTGACGATCAACGCTCTCACGGCTGCGGAAGAACTGATCGTCCCGATCCAGTGTGAGTACTACGCGCTCGAGGGTCTCGGCCAGCTCCTTCGGAACGTGAACCTCGTCCAGCAGAACATCAACCCAGAACTCAAACTCACGGGCATCGTGATGACGATGTTCGACCCGAGGACGAAGTTGTCCGAACAAGTGGTCGACGAGGTGCGACGCTTCTTCGGAGAAGTCGTGTACGACGTCGTCATCCCGCGCACGGTTCGGCTCTCTGAGGCACCGGGGTTCGGGCAGCCCATCACCGTCTACGATCCCCGGTCCAAGGGCGCCGAGTGCTATCGCCAGCTGGCCCAAGAGGTCGCCGCTCGACCGCGCCCGGATAACCCGATGCCGGTGTTCGACGATCTTCCCTCGGTGGTGGTCCAGGCGCCGACCCTGGATCCCGGCGGGAAACCAGCCGAGGAGATGTCGTCGGCGGACGAGCTCCCCGAGGAGATGTCGTCGGCGCCGGACCCCGACGTTGGATCAGAGATCGAGACAGGGGCCGAACCCGTCACCGAGACGGGCGTCGAGCGCGGCCGGTCGGCATCTCCGCAGGTGGAACCCGTCACCGAGTCGGAGCCTACTCCCGAGACCGGGGCCGAGATGGCGTTCGCGCCGCCGGAGGACGGAGGAGATCCGCTTCCTGCTCCGCCCACGCCCGCCCTCGACGAACCCGACGCACCGCCCGGGGGATCCGGTGAGGTGGACTGGACCGAGGAGATCGGATCGACCGCCGAGCCTCGGGTTCGACCGCCCAGAGAGGCGGTCTCCCCTGGTCGGCTGCCGGAACGACGGGTGGTGGTGATCGGCGAGGACGCCGAGATCGACATCGAGGCAGCGCGCGAGCCCCTGGTGCAGGTGCCCCGCGGTAGCCGCCCCCCCGTCGATCCCGCCAGCGAGATCGGGGAGACGTTGCAGGACGGCGGGAACGCGCCGAAACGCCGATGGCGACTGTTCCGCAAGGGAGGCCAGTGATGTCGAAACGCGGGGGGCTCGGTCGAGGCTTGTCGGCGCTGATCCCGGGCGCGCCCGAGGCTGGTGAGGCCTCCCCGGGGCTGATGGAGGTACCGGTCCACGCCGTGGCGCCGAATCCGAAGCAGCCCCGCACGCGTTTCGACGACGAGACGATCGCGGCCCTGGCCGCCTCCATCAGAGAGGTCGGGATCCTCCAGCCGCTCGTCGTCCGCCGAGCCGGAGATGGACGGTACGAGCTCATCGCCGGAGAGCGACGCCTCCGGGCCGCCAAAGCAGCCGGGCTCGCGAGCGTTCCGATCGTCCTTCGGGATTCCGAAGATGCGGATCTCCTTCGAGAGGCGCTGATCGAGAACATCCACCGCGAGGATCTGAACCCGATCGAGCAGGCCGAGGCGTTCAAGGCATTGCTCGGGGAGCTCGGGCTCAAGCAAGAGGAGCTGGCGGACAGGGTTGGTGTGTCACGGTCACACATCGCGAACACCATCCGGCTGCTGGCCCTCCCCCTGGAAGTCCAGCAGCTTCTCGCCGACGACAAGATCACCGCCGGTCACGCTCGCGCCGTGCTCTCGTTGGGGGACAAGGACGCGATGACCTCCCTCGCGACTCGGATCGCCGCGGAGGACCTCTCGGTCCGCCACACCGAGGACGTCGTTCGACGCTTCCTCGAGGTTCCGCAGGCGACCGAGGCCAAGCGACGGGTGGCCGAGTCCTTGACCGCCAAGGCCGACGCGAACCTCGCCGAGGTGGAGGAGATCCTGTCGGAGCAGCTCGCCACGCGCGTGTCGATCCAGATGGGCGCCAAGCGCGGCAAGGTTGTGATCGAGTTCGGCTCGCCGGATGACTTGGAGCGCATCGTCTCTGAGATCATCGGGTCAGGCCCGGGCCTCGCTCCCGACTAGGCGCGCATCGCGACCGAGCGTAGGACGCTATCACACAGGTCGCTGAGGGTTCGACCCTGAACCTGCGCGGCCATCGGCACGAGCGATGTCTCGGTCATCCCGGGTGAAACGTTGACCTCGAGCACCCACGGTCGATCGTTCGTGTCGACCATGAGGTCGACCCTCGTGAGATCCCTGAGGCGGAGTGCTCCGGCCGTCTTCCCGGCGAGCTCGCCGACGGCGGCCGAGGCCGCATCCGAGAGTCGTGCGGGGCAGAAGTACTCGGTGGCGCCGGCGGTATACCGTGCCGCGTAATCGTACGGCCCGTCCTTCGGGACGATCTCGACGATCGGCAACGGCTCGAGGTCCCTGCCGGCCAGCGCCGCCGCGACCTCTCGACCCTCGACCTTCGCTTCGATCAAGGCTGCTCCGCTGAACGAGAGCGCCGCCATCACGGCCTGGGGGAGGTCGGCCTCACGCTCGACGAAACTCACACCCAACGCCGACCCGCTCCTCGAGGGCTTGACCACGCACGGGAGCCCGATCCGCTCCACGGCTTTGCCCAGCGCGGCACCGCCGCCGAGGTCGCGGAGCGCCCATCCCTCGATCACGACCCACGGCGGCGTCGGGACGCCGGCGCGCTTCAGCGCGTCCTTCGCGAGGACCTTGTCGAAGGCCACCTCGCAATCGAAGGCGGCGGTTCCCGTGTACGCGATCTCGAGCAGGTCCAGCAGGCGTTGGACCGTGCCGTCCTCTCCTTCCTTGCCGTGCAATGCAAGCCAGCAGAGATCGGGTGGTCGCTCGCCAAGGGCCTCGACCAACTGCGTCTCGCCCGGATCCAGGAGCCAAGCCTCGTGGCCGAGCTCACCGAGTGAGAGCGTCATACGGTGACCGCTGCGGAGCGACACATCGCGCTCCGGCGTTCGGCCTCCCGCCAGGACCGCGATCCTCATGATCCGTGAAGGCTCCGATAGAGGCGTTCCTCGTCCTCGAAGAGCGCGGCCAGCCTCGCAACGCCCTCCCGGATCCGATCTTCCGTGGGGTAGCAGTAGGCCAGCCGCATCCGGTCGCCGCCTCGGCCGTCGGGATAGAAGGCGGTTCCCGGGACGTACGCGACCCGACGCTCGACCGCGGCCGCAAGCATCGCCGTCGTGTCGGACCAATCCGGAAGCGTGACCCACACGTAGAAGCCGCCGGACGGGTGCGTCCACGCGGCGGTGCTGGGGAAGTGCTCATCGAGGGCACCCAGCATGGCGTCCCGACGTGATCGGTACGTGTCGACCAGGCCGGCTAGCGCGGTTCTCCACCGGTCGTCGTCGGAGAACCACCGCTCGGTGAGGAGCATCGTGAGGTTCGACCCGCAGAGGTCGGCCGCCTCTTTGGCGAGCACGAGCCGTTGGATCACCGAGGGATCGGCCAGCGCCCATCCCACCCGTACGCCCGGCGAGAAGGTCTTCGAGACCGTCCCGAGGTAGATCACGTTGCGAGGATCGAGCGAGCGCAGGCACGGCAACGGCTCACCTTCGAACCGGAGCAGCCCGTACGGGTTGTCCTCGATGATGGGGATCCCCGTCTCGCGACACAGGGCGACGAGCTGATCGCGCCGGCGTCCCGACATGGTGACGCCGGCGGGATTACCGAAATTGGGCACCGTGTAGACGAACGTCGGCCGCTCGCCACGGACGATGGCTCGTTCCAGCTGCTCCACGATCATCCCTTCGTCGTCGAGCTCGATCGTGAGGAAGCGAGGTTGGTAGGCGGCGAACGCGGTGAGTGCGCCCACGTAGGCGGGCGCCTCCACGGCGATCATGTCGCCGGGGTCGATGAAGATCTTGCCGAGGAGATCGAGTGCCTGCTGGGCGCCGGTGGTGATCACGACGTCGGCTGGGTCTGCGTCGACGCCCTCCTCGGCCATCAGCATGACCGCGCGATCGCGCAGCGCGAGCTGCCCTTGGCCCCCGCCGTACTGCAATGCGGTCGGCCCGAGTTCGCCGAGGACCTGCGTCGCGACCTCGAGGACCGCCCGCGCAGGAAGTGCTTCGACGTAGGGCATCCCGCCCGCGAGCGAGACGACCTCCGGGCGTGCAGCGACCGCGAACAGCGCGCGGACCTCGGACGCGGACATGCCGGAGGTCCGTTCGGCGTAGCGGTCGACGAACCGATCGATGGAGAACTCGGCCATGGGGATCGAAGGAAGACACCCAGCGTAGCATTCGTCCTCGCCCCGACCGAGGACCGCAGGTCGATCCTCTACGGATCGACCTGCGGGAGGACTTCGCTGGCGACCACCTCGAGCATCTCGAGGTCGTCGTACAACTCGTGGTTCAAGAAGATGCGCTGGACACCCACGTCCGCGTACTCGCGGAGGCGGGTGGCCGCTCGCTCGCTCGACCCGACGATGCAGTCCCGTTCGATCTCGGCCCGGTAGTCCTCGAACGGACCCGCTTCGGGATCGATCGCGTGCGCGCGGCGGAGCTTCTCGAGGTACTCGTCCTCGGTCCGTCCGACGAAGAACCACGTCATCAAGGACGTCACGAGTGAGGACGGATCGCGGCCTTCCGCCTCGAACCCCGCTCGTGCCCGGGCGAAGCGCCCGGCCACATCCTCGGGCAGGCCGCCCACCGTGTTGAACTCGTCCGCGTACCGGCCGATCAACCGCTGCATCCGCGGTCCGACCGCCTTCCCGCCGAGGATGAGTGGCGGGTGCGGACGCTGCACCGGTCCGGGGAGGAACTCTGCGGCATCCAGGCGGTAGTACGTCCCGTCGAAGGTGAACGGATCCTGCGTCCACAGGCCGTGCACGATGGGCACGGCTTCCTCCAACCGCGCCCACCGCTCGTGGACGTCGAAGAACGGGAAGCCGAACTGCGTGTGCTCTTCCTCCCACCAGCCGGCACCCATGCCGACCTCGGCGCGGCCGCCGCTGATCTCGTCGACCGTCGTCGCGGCCTTCGCGAGGAGCGCCGGCTGACGGAACGTGACCGGCGACACCAAGGTCCCGAGTCGGATCTTCGTCGTGCGGGCGGCGAGCCCGCCGAGCAGCGTCCACGCGTCCGTCGCGCCTCGGCCCGAGACGCCTCGCGCGCTGAAGTAATGGTCCGATCGGAACAGTCCCTCGTAGCCGAGCCGCTCGCACGCGTCCGCGAGCGCGCACCAGTCTCGCCACGTGACCCCTTGCTGTCCTTCGATCATCACGCAGGCGCGCATGTAGGTAGCCTAGTGGTCGATGTCCGAGCACCTCGAACCGCCGAGCGAACGCCGTCGCGCCGTCCACGCGATCGTGTTGGGAGCTCTGCTCGGAACGGTGCTCGCCCTGTTCGAACGGTTCCACGATCGACACGCGCGACGCGACGCTCGCTAGCCGAAGAAACGCCGCGCGCCGCCCGCGACCGCGCGAGCGACTCGAGGGGGGAACCCCTCGTCGTCGATCAACGAGGCCTCGAGCTCGTTCGTGGTCACCAGTGGTTCGACCTGCACGGCAGGCATCCTCGTCTCACGCAGCATCCCGACCGTCAGGCGCTGGAGCCGGCCGCGGCGACCGAACTCCCGTTCCAGCTCCTCGAGGATCAGCTCGGCCAGGCGCCGGCCGGCGGGGGAGTAGGTGGTGGCGCTGCCGAAGTAGGAGCAAGTCGGGCCGCTCGCCTCGGGGACGCCACCGCCCAGGTGTACGGACACGCACAGCGACGCGCCCGATTCGTTCGCCGCTCGGGCGCGGTCGGATGGCGCGGTGGTGTCACCGTGCAGGATCTCCGGCTTCGCACCGAGTCCGGCGAGCTCCTGCGCGACGGATGCGGCCATCGCCATCCGAACCTCCTCTGGACCGTCGGCGGGACCGTCGCCCGGATCGATCACGATGACCTTCCCTTCGATCGAGCCACGCATCCCGCGCAGCTCCTCGACCTCTCGCACGACCGCGCGGCTCGGGACGTCCTCCAGCGGACGCATGCGCTCGATCGTCGCGATCGTGTCCAGGCCGACCATGCCGTCGGGCTGCTCGCCGACGTTGCGTTGAAACTCGCGCACCGCCAGATCGGTCCGTTGGCCGTGGACCCCGTCCTCTTTCCCGGCGTCGAACCCCAACGCGTTGAGCTTGTGTTGCAGTTCACGGACGTCGTCTCCTCGGAACGGAGGCACATGCAGGTACAGCGTTCGATCGCCGAGCCGGAACCCTGCCTCGACGAGCTGCATCCAGGTGTCCGGGCCCACCAGCCCGTCGATCCGGAGGTGGCGTAGATCCTGGAAGGCGCGGATGGAGGCTTCGGTGGAAGGGCCGAACCAGCCGGCAAGCTCACCCGGCGCCAGCGCGTACCCGAGCGCCGCCAGGTGCTGCTGGATGTCCAGAACCTCGGGGCCGCGGTCGTCGAGCCGGAAAACGCGCATACCACGAGTGTGCGACTCGAAGGGTGCCCCCGCAAACGCGGCGGGTCGAAGGCTTACAGATGCGGCGCGAGATCTCGGAGGATGGCGTCTTTCGGCTTGGCGCCGATCACGCGGGCAACCTCCTGCCCGCCCTTGAACAGGATCAGGGACGGGATCGACATCACGCCGTAGGTGCGTGTGGCCTGCGGGTTCTCGTCGATGTTCAGTTTCGCCACCTTGAGGGTCTCGCCCTTCTCGTTCCCGATCTCCTCCACGACGGGGGAAACCATGTGGCACGGGACGCACCATTCCGCCCAGAAGTCCACGAGGACCGGGGTTTCGGAATCGAGAACCGCTGTCTGGAAGTCCGTTTCGGTGACCGTTCCGATGTTCGCCATGATCGTTTCGTTCTCCTTCGTTCGGGGGTCCCGCGAGAGCCGCGAGGCCGTCCCTAGGCTCCTAGAACGCTCGCGGACGGGATCGGCATTCCATCAGTGGCCGTGTGCCTCGTCCTCGAGGAAGCGTTCGGCATCGATCGCCGCCTTGCATCCCTGGCCGGCGGCCGTCACTGCCTGCCGGTAGATCCGATCGGTCACGTCGCCCGCCGCGAAGACGCCCGGTACGCTCGTCGCCGTCCTGGGTTCGGCGACCGCGATGTACCCTTCGTCGTCGAGCGCGAGCTGGTCGCGGAACAACGCGGTGTTCGGATCGTGTCCGATCGCGACGAACAGGCCGTCCGCCGGGAAGCTGCGGGACGCGTCGGTGCGCATGTCGTTCAACGTGACTCCCGATACCGCGTCGTCGCCATGAACCTCGCCGACCGTGGTGTTCCAGATCACGTCGACCTTCGGATTCGCCAACGCGCGTGCCGACATCACCTTCGACGCACGGAACTCGCCGCGCCTGTGCACGATGGTGACCTTGCTCGCGAACTTGGTGAGGAAGGTAGCCTCTTCCATCGCGGTGTCGCCTCCGCCGACCACGACGAGTTCGCGATCACGGAAGAAGAAGCCGTCGCAGGTGGCGCACGCGGAGACGCCCCGGCCTCGGAGCTTCTCCTCACCCGGGACGCCGAGCCACCGCGCCGTTGCCCCGGTCGCCACGATGATCGTGCGGCCTCGCCACTCCTGATCGCCGGCCCGCACGGTGAACGGACGTTCCGACAGGTCGACGTCGGTAACGTGGACGGGCAGGATCTCCGCGCCGAAGCGCGAGGCCTGCTTATCCATCTGATCCATCAGTTCGGGCCCAAGGAGGCCGTCGGCGAAGCCTGGATAGTTCTCGACGTCCGTCGTCAACATCAGCTGACCGCCGGCCTCGAGACCCTTCAGGACGAGGGGTGCGAGGTTCGCTCGCGCGGCGTACAGGGCGGCCGTGTACCCGGCCGGCCCCGAGCCGATCACGATCACGTTCCGCGGTTCGTCCACTCGATGCGAATCCTCCCACAGGGCCGAACGCCCGCCTATTCCCCCGAGGTCAGGTGTGACCTGGGTCGAGGTCAGGCCGAGGTCAGGTCGTGACCTGGGTCGACGTTAGGATCGAGCAATCCCGGCGCGATGCGACGAGGACCCTGACGACGTCCGCCGGCCGCCCCGCACCGGGCCCGATGAGATAGACACCGAGGATGGCAGGCGCTCTTTGGTACCGAGCCTGGATCACGCGGATCAGTTGCCCTTCGGGTCCGTGCTGCCCAGCCGGCTCGGTGAAGGCGCCATCGAGGCACGCGACGGCGTCGCTGAAGGAGATCGGCTGCGAGACCGTGAGGCCGGTCGCGTCGGGGACCGGTGTTCGCTGGTCGTTCGAACCGAACGTTGCGCCCGACCCGCTGCGGTAGGACGTCGCGAGTGCCTCGACACCGGCGAGGTCGTAGTTCACGTTCTGCGTCTCCACGGTGGTGGCCGGGCGTGCTGCCGCGCTCGGCGCGGCAGCACCTCCTGCCGTCTCTTGGGGTGGACTCGAACCCACGTGCGGGAGGACGAGCGTGATGACGAGGAGCGCGGCGGCGATCCCGGCCGCGGCGCCGGCCCATCGGTACCACGCCGGCCGCTCCGAGGGCGGCGTGGCTGCGGGAGTGCTCGCGGCACGTCGTCTCGCTTCGGCGATCGCCGTGGCGCCGAGATCGGCCGGCGCCGGCGTCTCGGCCACCGAGGCGAGCGCCCCGCGCGCCGCCCTGGCGAGGCCGACCTCGTCCCGGCATCGGTCGCACGAATCGAGGTGGCGCTCGACGACGGCGCGCTCGCCGTCTGGGAGCGCGCCGTCGACGTACTCTGCGAGCAGCGCGTCGGGATGGCTCATGCTTGCTCCTCGGACGCTCTGGATGGCGCGTCGGGTTCCCGAGCCGTGCGGCCCATCGCGCGGGCGAGCGCAACGCGCCCACGATGCACGCGTGACTTCACCGTTCCGATCGGGACGTCGAGGACCCTCGCGATCTGTTCGTACGCCATGTCGTGGAGATCCGCGAGGACGAGAGCCACGCGGAACTCCTCCGGGACCTGCTTGAGCGCGGCCACCACGTCGTGTGTCCCGGCCAGCTCGTCCGCGTGGTCGGGGACGGGCGGGCCCACCTCCGCCGTGGGGAGATCCTCGTCGCCGGCGAGCCGGAGCAGGGGCTGCCGGCGTCGTTTGCGGGCGACGTCGTAGCAAGCGTTGACGGTGACGCGATGCATCCACGTGGTGAAGGCCGCGTCACCGCGAAACTGCCGGAGCTTCGTGAGGACGGACAAGAAGGTGTCCTGCGCGGCGTCGGCAGCATCCTCGGGATCGCCGAGGATGCGGAGACAGAGGTTGTACACGCGTTGGCGGTGCCGTTCGACGAGCCGCTCGAAGGCGTCTGGGTCTCCGAGCAACGAGCGACGGACCAACTCCTCATCGCGCTCGGACGGGTCCACGAGCGCACGCTACAACGAGGATGGACCCGCGGTTTCCTGCTGAACGACCTTCGTGAGATCCCTCGTGAACGACAGCCGGCCGGCGATGACCGTGTTCGC
>Ga0137371_10005149_pt1 | contig 10255 bp, 10 predicted proteins | sample SagtaG_7_FD_104919 | JGI IMG/M metagenome (GOLD analysis project Ga0137371, IMG submission 104919) | Vadose zone soil microbial communities from Sagehorn Ranch, Mendocino, California, USA - Sage1_R_40_16 metaG | ecosystem: Environmental > Terrestrial > Soil > Vadose zone | place: USA... | reverse complement strand
TGCGGGTTGCGGCGGCGACGCACCCGGGTCCGGGTGCCGTCCACCTCGTCCGGTTCTGGCTCAAAGAAGATGGCGAACCGCGAACGTCCGTCACGCTGGTCCCGTGGCAACGGGTGGTCGTGGCGCTGGTGATACCCGTCGCTGTGGCCGCAGCCGAAGCCGCCGCCGAATTGGTGGTGCCCGCCGCTGTTGCGCATCGTGTCCGCTCCCCGGGGTCGCCAGCCAGCTCCTGCCAGCTACATGCTCCAACCCTGCGCGTCACGACACGGTAAAGACCGCCTGCGCGGCGACGCCGGGGCTGTCAACTGGCCGACACCAGCGTCCCCGGCCACCCCATCCCGCCGGATCGGTACAACGGAGGAGTTTGAGAGGCGGCGCTCGATGGGTACGGCAGCTCTGGATGGGGACTGCGCCTTCGCAGAGACATACGCATTACCGCCTTCCAAGTCAGGAGAACGCGCGCGGCGATGGAAGGGGATCGGCCAAGCGCGACCTGGTCGGTACCGGCGAGTGTTCGCCGGCGCTTCCGGGGACGCGCTGATCAGGTGCGCGCCGCACGGCGCCTGGTTGGAGGCTTCCTCGGAACCGCTTCGCCCCTGTGCGACGTGGCTGTCCTGCTGGTGAGCGAGGCGGTCACCAACGCGCTGCTGCACTCGGCCTCCGGCGACGAGGGGGGCAGCTTCGAGGTCGTCTGCGAGACCGACCGCTCGGGCCGATTACGCGTCGAGGTCCACGACAGCGGTTCCTCCAGCGCGCCGCGACGCCGGGTCCACTTCCCCGACGCCCTCACCGGCCGCGGCCTGGAGTTGTTCGACGCCATGGCCACCCGCTGGGGAACCAGCGGCGGGCGCCGTGGCCACGTCGTCTGGTTCGAACTGGACCCGGTCCCGGATCGGGCGGGCACGCCGAGCCGGCTCGCCTGATTCCCCGGTGTCAGCGGCCCCGGGATGGGGTACGCTCTCCTAACAAACAGTTGTTAGGAAGGCCCAGCGTATGCGGACCCGGCGGGAACAGATCGAGGACGAGGCCAGTGCCCTGTTCGCCGCACGTGGCTACGCGGCCACCAGCATGCGCGACATCGCCAAGGCGCTCGACCTGCAGGGCGGCAGCCTCTACGCGCACATCCTCTCCAAGGAGGCACTGCTCGCCGCGATCGTCCAGCAGGCGAGCGAGCGTTTCCACGGCGCTGTCCGCCCATTGGCCGATGGCCCCGGCACGGCGCCCGAGCGCCTGCGCGCGATGCTCGCGGCCCACGTCCAGGTGGTGACCGAGGCGCCGAGCAAGGCCAAGGTGTTCCTGTTCGAGTGGACCTTCCTCGGTCCCGCGCGGCGCGAACAGGTGGCACTCGCCCGGGACGCCTACCAGGCGCACTTCGAGCGGGTGCTCGCCGAGGGCAGGACCGCCGGCGAGCTGGCCCAGGGCGAGGCCGACCCGAAGCTCGCGGCGACCTACCTGCTCTCGGCCCTGAACGGCATCGCCCACTGGTACCGCCCGGACGGGCCGCTCACCCCGGGCGAGATCGCCGACCGCTACGCCGGCCTGTTCCTCCACGGAGTCGAGCAGCCCGCGACCGTCGCCACAGGGACAGGGACAGGGGGCACGCGATGAACGACCGCATCCAGGCCTTCAACCAGCACGTCGCCTCGGGCGGCAAGGTCGAGGCGGGCGACTGGATGCCCGACGCCTACCGCGAGGCGGTCTGCCGCTTCGTGGAGATGCACGCCAACTCCGAACTGATGGGCGTGCTGCCCGAGCGGGAGTGGATCATGCGGGCGCCCACCCTCAAGCGCAAGCTCGCCCTCACCGCCAAGGTCCAGGACGAGGTCGGCCACGCCCAGCTGCTCTACCGGGTCGCCGAGGACCTCGGCAAGCCGCGTGAGGCGATGATCGCCGACCTGCTCGCCGGGCGGACCAAGTTCCACAACGTCTTCCACTACCCGACCCGGAGCTGGGCGGACGTCGGCGTCATCGCCTGGCTGGTCGACGCCGCCGCGATCGTCGCGCAGCAGGCCCTGCGCGAGTCCTCCTACGCGCCCTACGCCCGCACCATGAAGAAGATCTGCTGGGAGGAGTCGGTCCACATCATGCACGGTCGCGACGTGGTCCTGACCCTGGTGAACGGCACCTCCGCCCAGCGAGCCATGGTCCAGGAGGCGCTGGACCGCTGGTGGGGTCCTTTGATGCAGATGCACGGCCCGCGCACCGACCCGACCAAGGACCGCGACCTCGCCTGGCGCATCAAGAATAAGGACAACGAGACCCTGCGCCAGGAGTTCCTCAACACCTACGTCCCGCGCGTCCGCGAGATCGGCCTGAAGCTTCCCGACCCGGCCCTGCGCCAGGACCCGGAGACCGGCCGCTGGACCTACACCGAGCCCGACTGGAGGGAGCTGTACGCGGTGGTCACCGGCCACGGGCCCAGGTCCGCCGAGCGGCTCGCCTTCCGCCGCGTCAACTGGGAGCAGACTCAGTGGGTCCGCGACGCCATCCTCACCTCCCCGAAAGCGGCGTGATCGTGATGAGGTCGCTCGAGGTCTATGAGGTCTTCAAGCGGGAGCGCGAGGGCGGCCCCATGATCCACGCCGGCAACCTGCTCGCTCCCGACCCGGAGCTGGCCAGCCACTACGCCCGTGAGTTCTACGGCCGCCGGCAGGAGTCGATCCGGCTCTGGATCGTGCCTCGCGCGGCCATCCGCGAGCTGGACGACCCCGATCTCCTGCAGCCGCCCTTCGACCGCTCCTTCAAGAAGCCCGCCGGCTACTCCACCGAGATCAAACGCAAGCTCGCCGAGGCGAGAGGGCGTGTCGATGGTCGTGTCGAGGGCGAGCCCGAGGAGGTCGAGGCCGGATGACCGCCGTCATGGCCGAAGCGCTCGACCGGGGCACCCGCGAGGCGCTGGCGGGTCTGCTGCTGGCGATGGCCGACGACGAGTTCGTCCTCGGGTTCTGGGACTCCGAGTGGACCGGGATCGCCCCGCTGCTGGAGGAGGACGTGGCCCAGAGCTCCATCGCCCAGGACGAGATCGGCCACGCCCAGGCCCTCTACCAGCTGCTGGCCGAGGTGATCGGCGGCGACGCCGACCGGATCGCCTTTGGCCGTGAGCCCGCTGCCTACCGCCACGCGCGCCTGCTCGACCACGCGCGCACCGACTGGGCCTTCTCGATCGCGCGGCGCTTCCTCTACGACACCGCCGACGCGGCCCGCCTCGACCTGCTGGTCGCCTGCGCCTGGCCGCCGCTCGCCGGGGTGGTCGCCAAGATGCGCCGCGAGGAGACCTACCATCTGCTCCACATGCACACCTGGCTGGAGCGCCTGGCCAGCGGGGGCGACGACGCGCGCGGGCGGCTGGCCGCCGCGCTGGAGCGGCTCTGGCCGGACGCCCTCACTGTGCTCGCCCCGCTGCCCGGGGAGGAGCTGCTGGTCGCAGCGGGCATCCTTGCCGAGCCGATGGCCGCCGCCGAGCAGCGCTGGCTGGCGAGCCTCCGCCCGATCTTCACCCGCCTGGAACTGCCGTTCCCGTTCATTCAGCTGGAGGGCGAGCGGCTGGAGACGACCCTGGCTGTGCCCGCCGAACCGCGCGACGGGCATGACGGCAGCGACAGCTTCCGCTGGCTGTGGGGGGAGTTCACGATGGTGTACCGCTCCGACCCAGAGGCGGTCTGGTGAGCCCGGTGCGGACGCCGACGGTGGAGGCGGTCTGGGAGGCCCTGGCCGAGGTGCCCGACCCGGAGATCCCGCTGGTCTCGGTGGTCGACCTCGGCTTGGTTCACCGGATTGACCTGGACCTGGAGGCAGCGGGCGGCGGGCGGCTGCGGGTGGAGCTGCTGCCCACCTTCGTCGGCTGTCCCGCCCTGGAGCTGATCCGCGCCGCGGTGGCCGAGCGGCTCGCCGGCATGGCGGCGAACGTCGAGGTGGCGATGACCTTCGCCGAGCCGTGGACCTCCGACCGGATCACTCCGGAGGGCCGCCGCAAGCTCCGCGAGAGCGGCTTCGCGCCCCCGGCGCCGGCAGAAGCAGCTGAGCAACCAGGGAAGCCCTTGTTCGCCACGATCGCGGTCCGGCCCACGGCCTCTTGCCCGTATTGCGGGTCTCAGGATACCGAGCTGGAAAATCCCTTTGGACCGACGCTGTGCCGCGCGATCTTCTGGTGCAATCGGTGCAGGCAGCCCTTCGAGCAATTCAAGAGGGTATGACGGCGCCCGCAGCCGCTATGATGTTGCCGCTGATCAGCGGCAACCCGCCTCGCTCTCGATCTTGGAAGCGGCAGTTCCGAGAGACTCATCTCCGCGCGGGAGGGCAGTATGGCACTGCTTGAGGTCAAGGACCTCCGGGTCAAATTCCACACCGACGACGGCATCGTGGGAGCCGTCGACGGGGTCAATTTCTCGCTGGAGCGAGGCAAGACCCTGGGGATCGTCGGCGAGTCAGGCTCGGGCAAGAGCGTGACCTGCCTCTCGATCCTCGGGCTCTCCCGCGGCGCGAAGGTCACCGGCGAGGCGCTGTTCGAGGGCCGCGACCTGCTGAAGATGCACCCTGACGAGATGCGCGACGTGCGCGGCAAGAAGATCGCCATGATCTTCCAGGACCCGCTCTCCAGCCTGCATCCGTTTTACAAGGTCGGCGCCCAGATCGTGGAGATGATCCGCACCCACGAGAAGATCTCCAAGAAGGAGGCTCACGACCGCGCCGTCGACCTGCTGCGCCGGGTCGGGATCCCACGGCCGGAGCGGCGCGCGAACGACTACCCGCATCAGTTCTCCGGCGGCATGCGCCAGCGGGCGATGATCGCGATGGCGCTGGCACTCGACCCGGCCGTGCTGATCGCCGACGAGCCGACCACCGCCCTGGACGTCACCGTGCAGGCGCAGGTCCTCGACCTGATCGAGCGGCTCCAGGAGGAGTTCGGCACCGCCATCATCATGATCACCCACGACCTCGGCGTGGTCGCCGACATGGCCGACGAGGTGCTGGTGATGTACGCGGCCCGGCCGGTCGAGGTCGGCTCCCGCCGCGACCTCTACTACCACCCGCACCATCCGTACGCCTGGGGGCTGCTGCAGTCGATCCCATCGGTCGCCACCGCCCACTTGGGCGAGCGGCTGCACCCGATCAAAGGCCTGCCGCCCAGCCTGATCCATCCACCGGCCGGCTGCCGCTTCCACCCGCGCTGCCCCTACGTGATGGACGTGTGCGTCCGTGAGGAGCCGAAGCTCCTGCCCGCCGACCCCACCGATCCCGGGCACACCTCCGCCTGCCACCTGTCGCCGGAGGACAAGCAGCGCATCTGGGACCAGGAGGTGGCACCGGCACGATGAGCGACAACAGCGACAACAGCGACGCCGTGAGCACCGACAGCACCGAGGCCCAGACTCCGGGCGCGGGCCAGCCGCTGCTGCGCGTGGCCGGCGTCAAGAAGTACTTCCCGATCACCCAGGGGATCATCTTCCAGCGCGAGGTCGGCCGCGTCCACGCCGTGGACGGCGTCGACTTCGAGGTCCGCCAGGGCGAGACCCTCGGCGTGGTGGGGGAGACCGGCTGCGGCAAGTCCACCCTCGGCCGGGTGATCTGCCGGCTGCTCGACGCCACCGAAGGCACCATCGAGTTCGACGGCCGCGACATCACCCACCTCAAGGGCGGCGAGCTGCGGCGCTTCCGGCGCGACGTGCAGATGATCTTCCAGGACCCGTACTCGTCGCTGAACCCGCGCAAGCGCATCGGCGCGATCATCGGCGACCCCTTCGAGATCCACGGCATCGCCGACGGCAAGCAGCGCAAGCTGCGGGTCCAGGAGCTGATGGAGGTGGTCGGGCTCAACCCCGAGCACTACAACCGCTATCCGGCGGAGTTCTCCGGCGGCCAGCGCCAGCGTATCGGCGTGGCCAGGGCGCTCGCCCTGCGGCCGAAGCTGATCATCTGCGACGAGCCGGTCTCGGCGCTGGACGTCTCGATCCAGGCGCAGGTCATCAACCTGCTCGAAGATCTCCAAAACGAGTTCAACCTGACCTACGTCTTCATCGCCCACGACCTGTCGGTGGTGCGCCACGTCTCCGACCGCGTCGCGGTGATGTACCTCGGCAAGATCGTCGAGCTGGCCGACGCCAAGCGCCTCTACACCGAACCGAAGCACCCCTACACCGGCGCGCTGCTGTCGGCGGTGCCGGTGGCCGACCCGGACCTGTCGGAGCAGCGCGAGCGGGTCATCCTGCTCGGCGACGTGCCCTCGCCGATCGACCCGCCCTCCGGCTGCCGCTTTCACCCCCGCTGCCCCAAGGCGCAGCAGAAGTGCGTCGACGAGATCCCGCCGCTGGAGCCCAAGATCACCGGCGACCTGGCCGCCTGCCACTTCCCGATCGAACCGGGCGAGAACCTGGCCGATGCCAAGCCGGGCATCCGCCAGGAGCAGGCGGTCCCGACGGCCGGCGCCTGAGCAGGGCGCTCGCTAGGTATAGCGGACGCGGGGATCCAGGTAGGCGTAGACGATATCGACGACCAGGTTCATGATCGCCACCGCGAGCGCGGTGACGATCGTCACCGCCAGCACCGCCGGCAGGTCGCCCGCGAACACCGAGGTGATCGCCCACTGGCCGATGCCCTGCAGGTTGAAGACCGTCTCGGTGACGACCGCGGTGCCGAACAGGGTGCCGAGGTCGACGCCGAGCATGCTGATCACCGGCGTGAGGCTCGAGCGCAGGCCATGTTTCATGATGACCTTCCACTCGGGCAGCCCCTTGACCCGGGCGGTGCGGATGTAGTCCTGGGCCATCGTCTCGATGAGGTTCCCGCGGGTCATGCGCGCGTAGAACGCCGCGAACAGCAACGCCAGCACGACCCAGGGCATGATCAGGTGGTTGAACCAGCTGCCGAAGCTCTGGGTCCATGGGACGTAGCCGGTGCCCGAGGCGATGTGCAGCTTGAACCAGAACAGCCACAGGAACATCAGCCCGAGCCAGAACACCGGCGCCGAGACGAAGAACAGCGCGAACCCCATGGAGAGCCGGTCGGTCAGCGAGCGCCGCTTGATCGCCGAGGCGACCCCGATCGGGATGCCGATGCAGAGCCACACCAGGGCCGCGCCGATGGCCAGCGACGCGGTGATCGGCAGGCGGTGGAACAGCAGGTCACGGATGGGCTGGCGGGTGGCGTAGGAGAAGCCGAGGCCCGGCCAGCCGTACTGGTCGCCGAGGAAGAGGTGCTTCACGAACAGCAGGTACTGGATGAACCAGGGGTGGTTCAGGCCGAACTGGCGCTTGACCTCGGCGATCAGCTCCGGGGTCGGCTGCTTCCCCGCGAAGGCGCTGGCGGGATCGAATGGGGGCAGTACGAAGAAGATGATGTACGTCAGGAAGGTCACAACGAACATGACCAGGGCGACCCACATGAGCCGCCGGACGATGTACCGCCACATAGGTCCTCACCACGCGGGGTCGTGCCGGCGAGGGGTGCGGGGCCGCCGGGCGGCGGCCCCGCACGATCCTCAGCCGTGCGTTATCAGGATGCGCTCGGGCTCAGGTTGTTGTTGACCGCGACCTGAGTGAACGCGATCTGGCCGGCGAACTGGTCGAAGTCGTACTTGGTGACGCTGGTGGACAGGATGTCCCGGACGTTGGACCACAGGTAGGGTGCCCACGGGACCACGTCGTTCATCAGCTTCTTGTCGAGGTTCGCCCAGCACTGGTTCCGGGCCGCGTCGGTCGCCGGGATCTTCTCGCAGGTGGCGATGTCGCTGTCGACGCTGGGCGGTGCGGTGGACGGGAACGGCGCGCTGACCGACTTGGCGATCGACGACGTCAGGCCGACCAGGGCCATGTTGCTGTTGTTGGCCGCGATGATCGAGGCACCGGCGAACAGCGGGAACGCGAAGGTGTAGGCGTCGCCGTAGTCCTTGCCCCAGCCGACGTTCAGGCCCAGCGGGACCTTGTTCTTCGGCGTCTGGATGGCCTGGTAGGCGGCGCTGGTGGCCAGCTCCTGCGCCTTGGCCTTGATGCCGATCTTGGCCAGCTGCGACACGACCGAGGCTTCCTCGGCCTTCCAGGGGCCGTAGTTGCGGTTGATCATCAGCGTGTTGGTGCAGGCGCTGGCGTCGCACATGCCGTCGTGGTTGCTGTCGTACTTCGACAGCTTCATCTCGGCCTGCGCCTTGGTGACGTCGCCGTGGTTGTCAGGCGAGGCATAGGGGTTGAACTGCCCGGCGGCGAGGTTCCCGCCGATCACCACCGGCGGCATGATGTGCTCGGCGACCGTGCCGGCGGTGGACCCGCCCCAGGCCTGCAGCATGGCCGCCTTGTCGAGCACGTAGTTGATCGCCTTGCGCACGTGGATGTCGTCGGTCGGTGCGACCGACATGTTCATCACCATGTACCAGGTGCGGTCGGCCGAGTTGATCTTCAGCAGGTCCTTCTTGCTCTGGTCGGTGGTGTAGGTGCGCTGCACCGTCGGCGGAGGGGTGCTGGCGAAGGTGCCGTCCAGCGAGCCCGCCGAGATCTTGTTGAAGATGTCGTCGGTGTTGCTGTCGATCCGGACGTCGATCCCGTTGACGTAGTTCGCCCGCAGGTTGTCGGTCGACTGGTCATAGTTCGGGTTGCGCACCAGGACCAGCTTGCTGCTCGGGTCGAAGCCGGAGATCGGCTTCAGGGTGCTGCACGAGCTGGCGTCCAGCTTGTCGGACCCCTGGATCATGTACGGCCCCGAGGAGATCACGTAGCGGCCGTAGGTGCCAGCGGGCTTGTTGTCGAAGCAGCTCGCGACCTCGCGCGGGATCGGCGCGGTCGCCGGCATCGACATCCGGTAGAGGAAGTCGCCGACCGGCGCCTCCAGGTGGAAGATGATCGTGTTGGGGTCGGGCGTCTCGATCCCCGAGATCGGCTGGGCCGAGGTGGCCTTGCCGGTGAAGCCCTTGATCACGCCGGGGCCGTAGTAGAAGGCGTAGCCGGCGAGCAGCTTCTGGATGTTCATCCGCTCGAAGGAATACTCGATGTCCTTCGAGGTGATCACCCGGTTGATCGGCGGCGCGAACTTGATGTTCGGCTTCAGCTTGAACGTGTAGGTCAGGCCGTCGCTGGACACCGTCGGCATCGCCTGGGCCAGGTCCGGGTAGAGCACGTTGCCGGCGGCGCCGGCGGTGTGCTTGTAGTTGATCAGGGTCCTGCCGAGCGTCTGGAACAGGTCCCACGCCGAGCCGAGATACTCGCCCGTGGGGTCGAAGGCGTCGGTGAACCCGAAGTCCTCGAGTGCGGTCCGGTAGACGCCGCCCTTCTGCGCCGACGTCCCAGAGGAGGTCGTCGACTTCTTGCTGTTGCCGCCACAGGCCGCGGCGACCAGCGTTACGGTGAGGGCAAGTCCCACCAAACTCAGCAAATGCCGCTTCTTGCCCATCATAGCTCCTTGCTTTCTGAACGGGATGTTCACCACTCTGGTGCGTTCCGTCTGCGGTCTCGCTCCCTCCTTCTGCGACTCCGGGGTGTCCGTCTGTCAGCGCTCATCAGCGCTCCGCCGGACCGAGCGCGTCCCGCAGCCCGTCGCCGACCAGGCTGAACGACAAGGTCGTGAGCAGCAGGAACGCGCCGGGGAAGACCATCATCCACCAGGCATAGGTGAACAGCTGGCCACCGGCGGCGTCAGAGAGCGCCTGTCCCCACGACGGGGTGCTCTGCGGCACGCCGACGCCGAGGAACGACAAGTAGGCCTCGAACAGGATGTTGCTCGGGATGATCAGGGTGGTGTAGACGGCGATCGGCGCGACCAGGTTCGGCAGCAGCTCGCTGGTCATGATCCGGATGCGGCGCGCGCCGAGCGACCGCGCCGCCTCGACGAACTCGCGCTCGCGCAGCGACAGCACCTGGCCGCGCACGATGCGGGCGATGTTCGGCCAGGTGAACAGCACGATGATGCCGATCACCAGGCTCAGGCCCGGCTGCAGCAGCCCGCCCAGGCAGCCCTTGGCGGTGACGCCGCAGACGCTCGCCATGCTGATCGCGAACAGCAGCAGCGGCATCGACAGCACGATGTCGACCGCCCGGGAGATCACCGTGTCGATCTTGCCGCCGACGAACCCGGCGGTGAGGCCGAGCGCGATCCCGACGATCGTGGCCATGCCGGTGGCGATCAGGCCGACCTCCAGCGCGGTGCGCGCCCCGTAGAGCACGCGGACGAACAGGTCCCTGCCCGATGAGTCCGAACCGAACCAGAACTTGCTGTTCGGCCCCTTTGGCAGGCCCTCCGGTGTGAGCATGGTCTGGTTGAAGAGCTGGTTCGGCCC
>Ga0137371_10005141_pt1 | contig 10266 bp, 7 predicted proteins | sample SagtaG_7_FD_104919 | JGI IMG/M metagenome (GOLD analysis project Ga0137371, IMG submission 104919) | Vadose zone soil microbial communities from Sagehorn Ranch, Mendocino, California, USA - Sage1_R_40_16 metaG | ecosystem: Environmental > Terrestrial > Soil > Vadose zone | place: USA: California... | reverse complement strand
CATCGCCCTCGAGCTGTTCGCCCCGCCGGCCTGATCGGCTGGCGACGGGCTACTAGCCGGGCGCGAGGAAGCCGACCCGGTCCCGGACGGCCGCCATGGTCTGGCTGGCGATCCTGCGCGCCCGGCCCGCGCCGGCCGCGAGCAGCCGGTCAAGCCCGGCCTCGTCGGCGAGCATCTTCTCGGTGCGCTCCCTGACCGGCGCGAGCGCATCGACGACGACTTCGGCCAGGTCCTTCTTGAAGGCCCCGTACCCGGTGCCCGCGTACCTGGCCGCCAGGCCGGAGACGCTCTCCCCGGAAAACGCCGAGTAGATCCGCAGCAGGTTGGTCACGCCCGGCTTGGCCTGCTCATCGACGCGGATCTCGTTGCCGGCGTCGGTCACCGCCCTGGAGATCTTCCGCCGGATCGCGGCCGGCTCGTCGAGCACGTCCACGATGCCCTGCGGCGAGGATGACGACTTGCTCATCTTCGCCGTCGGCTCGACCAGGTCCGCGATCTTCGCGACGTCCGCGAGGATGTACGGCCCGGGCACGACGAACGTGCTGCCGAACCGGTGGTTGAAGCGCTGGGCCAGGTCCCTGGTGAGCTCGAGGTGCTGACGCTGGTCCTCGCCGACCGGCACCTCGTCGGTCGCGTACAGCAGGATGTCCGCCGCCTGCAGGACCGGATAGGTGAACAGGCCCACGCTGGCCTGGTCCGCGCCCGCCCGCGCCGCCTTGTCCTTGAACTGGATCATCCTGCTGGCCTCGCCGAACCCGGTAATGCAGCCGAGCACCCAGGCCAGCTCCGCGTGCTCCGGCACCTGGCTCTGCACGAACACGATGCACCGCTCGGGATCGAGCCCGGCACCGAGCAGCTGCGCGGCCGCTGTCCTGGTCCGGCGCCTGAGCAGGGCCGGGTCCTGCGGCAAGGTGATCGCGTGCATGTCCACCACGCAGTACACGGCGTCGTGGGTGTCCTGCAGGGCCACCCACTGGCGCAGCGCGCCCAGATAGTTGCCGAGGTGGAAGGAGTCCGCTGTGGGCTGGATGCCGGAGAAGACGCGTGGTCGGGCCATGCCGGAAGTCTAGTTCCGGGCCGCGGCCGGGCCGGCCTGATCAGCCGTTCACCGCGCCGTTGCCCATCACCGGCACGATGTCCGGCGCGCCAAGGCTGATGGCGTCCGCGTCCTGGTCGGTGCCGGCGTCCTGCGATGCCCGCTCCGCGGCGATCCTGGCGCGGTAGTGCTCGACCTCCCTGGCCACCTGCCGCGATTTCCACCGCATCGGGCCGGCCATCAGCTCGGCGGCCTCCTGCGCCACGGACACGCCGCGGTCCCAGGTCTCGATGGAGATGTGCGTGCGCCGGGCCAGCACATCGTCGAGATGGCGGGCGCCTTCGTGCGAGGCGGCATAGACGACTTCGGCGCGCAGGTAGTCGTCGGCGCCGTCCAGCGGACGGCCCAGGCTTGGCTCGGCCGTGATCAGGTCGATGATCTCCCCGACCAGGCTCCCGTACCGGTGCAGCAGGTGCTCGATCCGCGCCACGTGCAGGCCGGACGACCGGGCCAGCGTGTACCGCGCGTTCCACAGCGCGACATAGCCGTCCGCGCCTGCCAGCGGGACCGCGTCCGTGCAGGACGGCGCCACCCGCCCGTCCAGGCCGTGCGCGACCGCGTCGACCGCGTCGCGCGCCATCAGCCGGTAGGTGGTGTACTTGCCGCCCGCGATCAGCACGAGGCCCGGCACCGGATGGGCCACCGTGTGCTCGCGCGACAGCTTCGAGGTGGACTCGGACTCACCCGCCAGCAGCGGCCGCAGCCCGGCATAGACGCCCTCGACGTCATCCCGGGTCAGCGGGACGGCGAGGATCCCGTTGACCTGGTCGAGCACATAGTCGATGTCGGTCCGGCTGGCAGCCGGGTGCGCCTTGTCCAGCGACCAGTCGGTGTCGGTGGTGCCGATGATCCAGTGCCGCCCCCACGGGATGACGAAGAGGACGCTCACCGCGGTCCGCAAGATGATCCCGGTACCCGACTGAATCCGGTCCCTGGGCACGACCAGGTGAATCCCCTTGGACGCGCGCACGTTGATCGAGCCGCGCCCGCCGACCATGGCCTGGATATCGTCGGTCCACACGCCGGTCGCGTTGACCACCTGCTGGGCCCGGATCTCCAGCGTGGTCCCCGACTCCAGGTCGATGGCGCGGACGCCGGTCACCCGCTCGCCTTCCCGCAGGAATCCGGTCACCTGGGTACGGGACGCGACATGGGCGCCGTAACTGGCGGCGGTACGGACCAGCGTCATTACGTAGCGGGCATCGTCGACCTGGGCGTCCCAGTACACCAGCGCGCCGGTCAGCGCCGATCGCCTGAGCGCGGGCGCCAGCTGCAGCGCGGCCCGCCGGGTCAGCTGCCGGTGCCCCGGCAGGCCCCTGGTATGGCCGAGCGAGAACCCGAGCAGATCGTAGGCGGTGACGCCGGCTCCCACATAGGCGCGCTCCCAGACGTGATGGGTGAAGGGAAAGAGAAAGGAAACCGGCCGGACCAGGTGCGGCGCGATCCGCTGCAGCAGCAGGGACCGCTCCCCCAGGGCCTCCCTGACCAGCCCGATGTTGAGCTGTTCAAGGTAGCGGAGGCCACCGTGGATGAGCTTGCTGGACCGTGACGATGTCCCGGATCCGAAGTCTCTCGCCTCGACCAGGCCCGCCGACAGGCCGCGGGTAGCGGCGTCCAGCGCGACTCCCGCGCCGACGATTCCGCCGCCGACCACCAGCACCTCGTGCTCGGTCGCCGCGAGTTTGGCGAGCGCCGCAGCCCGCTCCCCCGGTCCCAGCCTGACCGTCGTTCCGCCACCGGCCATCACAGTCCGAACGCTACCGGCACCGGCCAGCGCCGGCTGTGGCCGGCCCGCCGCCCGGCGCGCCACCCCGGCTGGCCTGCGGTGACCACCGTGGCCCGGCCGCTCCGGCCGAGACCACCGTGCCCGGGCTTGCCCGGCCGAGACCACCGTGCCCCGGCTTGCCCGGCCAATACCACCGTGTCCAGGCATCCTCGCCCAGGTCAGCGTCGCTGCTCGCTCGGCGTCACGACGACCTCGACCCGCTGGAATTCCTTCAGGTCGGAGTACCCGGATGTCGCCATGGTTCGCCGCAGCGCGCCCATCAGGTTCATCGAGCCGTCGGCGACCGTCGACGGCCCGTGCAGGATCTGCTCGATGGTGCCTACCGTGCCGACCTCCAGCCGGGCGCCGCGCGGCAGCTCCGGATGATGTGCCTCACTGCCCCAGTGGAAGCCGTTGCCGGGGGCTTGCGCGGCGCGGGCGAACGGCGAGCCGACCATCACCGCGTCCGCGCCGAGGGCGAGCGCCTTGGCGATGTCGCCGCTGCGGGTCATGCCGCCGTCCGCGATCACGTGCGCGTACCGGCCGCCGGACTCGTCGAGATAGTCGCGCCGGGCGGCGGCGACATCCGCGACCGCGGTGGCCATCGGCACGGCGACGCCGAGCACCGCCGCCGTGGTATGCCCGGAGCCCCCGCCGAAGCCGGTCAGCACTCCGGCGGCGCCGGTCCGCATCAGGTGCAGCGCCGCCGTGTAGGTCGCGCAGCCGCCGACGATGACCGGCACGTCGAGCTCGTAAATAAACTGCTTGAGATTCAGCGGTTCGGACTGGCCGGACACGTGCTCGGCCGACACGGTGGTGCCGCGGATGACGAAGATGTCCGCGCCCGCATCGATGACCGCCTTGTAGTACCGCACGGTCCGCTGCGGGGAGAGCCGCGCGGCTGCCGTGACGCCGGCCGCGCGCACCTCCTCGATCCTGCGTCCGATCAGCTCTTCCTTGATCGGCTCGGCATAGATCTCCTGGAGCCTGCGGGTCGCCGCCCTGTCATCGAGCTCGGCCGCCTCGGCGAGCAGCGGCTCAGGATCGTCGTACCGGGTCCACAGTCCCTCCAGGTCGAGCACGGCCAGGCCGCCGAGCCTGCCGATCTCCACCGCAGTGCGCGGCGAGACGACGCTGTCCATCGGGGCGACGACGAGCGGCAGGTCGAACCGGTAGGCGTCGATCTGCCAGGCGATCGACACCTCTTCCGGGTCCCTGGTCCGGCGCGATGGCACGATGCCGATCTCGTCCAGCGCATAGGCGCGGCGGCCGCTCTTGCCCCGGCCGATGTCTAGCTGCGTCACGTGCGCCGTCCGCCGTAGTTCGGTGCCTCGGCGATCATCTGGACGTCGTGCGGATGGCTCTCTTCCAGGCCGGCCCCGGTGATCTGGGTGAATCTGGCTTCCTGCAGCTCGGCGATGGAGCGCGCGCCGCAATAGCCCATCGCGGCGCGCAGCCCGCCGACCAGCTGGCCCGCCACGGCGGACAGCGGGCCACGGTAGGGCACCTGGCCTTCGACGCCCTGCGGCACCAGCATGTCCTCGCTCAGCACGTCGTCCTGGAAGTAGCGGTCCTTGGAATACGAACCGCCGCGCTCCGCGTTCCGCAGCGCGCCGAGCGACCCCATCCCCCGGTAGAGCTTGAATTGCTTGCCCTGGATGAACACCATCTCGCCGGGGCTCTCCTCGCAGCCGGCCAGCAGGCCGCCGAGCATCACCGTGTCGGCGCCGGCCGCGATGGCCTTGGCGATGTCGCCGGAGTACTGCAGGCCGCCGTCACCGATCACGGGCACGTTCGCCGCCCTGGCCGCCTGTGCCGCCTCGTAGATCGCGGTGACCTGCGGCACCCCGACTCCGGCCACCACCCGGGTGGTGCAGATCGAGCCGGGGCCGACGCCGACCTTGACCGCGTCGGCGCCCGCGTCGATCAGCGCCTGGGCGCCGGCCATGGTGGCCACGTTCCCGCCGATCACGTCGACCGATGCGTTGGCCTTGACCTGGGCGATCATGTCAAGCACGGCCTGGGCATGGCCGTGCGCGGTGTCGACCACGAGGAAGTCGGCTCCGACGTCGGCCAGCGCCTGCGCCCGGCGCTTGCCGTCCTCGCCCACGCCGACCGCCGCGCCGACGACGAGGCGCCCTTCGGTGTCCTTGGTGGCATTCGGGAACTTCTCGCTCTTCGTGAAGTCCTTGACGGTGATGAGCCCGCGCAGCCGGCCCGCCTCGTCAATCAGCGGCAGCTTCTCGATCTTGTTCCGGTCGAGCAGCCGCAGCGCCTCGTCCCGGCCGACCCCGACCGGCGCGGTCACCAGGGGCATCGGCGTCATTACCTCGGTGACCCGGCGCCCGCGGCCCGTCTCGAAGCGGACGTCCCGGTTAGTGACGATGCCCAGCAGCACGCCGTCGGCGGCGGTCACCGGCACGCCCGAGATCCGGTACCGGGCGCAGAGCCGCTCGACGTCCGCCACGGTGGCGTCCGGACCGCAGGTCACCGGATTGGTGATCATGCCGGCTTCGGACCGCTTCACCATGTCGACCTGCTGTGCCTGGTCCTCGATGGACATGTTGCGGTGCAGCACGCCCGCGCCGCCCTGGCGGGCCATGGCCACCGCCATCCGTGCCTCGGTAACGGTATCCATCGCCGATGAGACGAGCGGGACCCTGAGGGTGATATTGCGGCTCAGCCGGCCGGCGATGTCGGCCTCGCTCGGCAGGATTGCCGAGTGAGCGGGCAGCAGCAGCACGTCGTCGAAGGTCAGCGCCGGCGGGGCGAACTTGGCGGCCGCTGTCATGTCACTTTCCGTGGGGTGGCTGCGAGACATGCTTCATCCTATTGACAGCGGCACGCTACTGGCGCGTTCGCGCGGCCAACGTTCACGCGCCGCTGGCGTTCCCGCCGCTGGCGTTGACGCGGCCGAGGTTTCCGCCGCTGGCGCCCGCATGGCCGGCGTGCACGCGGCCGGCCCACGTGCACGCTGGCGTCCGCGCGCTGGCACCTCCTAACGCGGCCCGGATCAGGCGATCCACTCCTCGCGGGCGATCGCCCGCAGCCGCGCAAGCGCCCGGTGCTGCGCGACCCGGACGGCCCCAGCCGACATCCCGAGCGCGTGGCCGGTCTCCTCCGCGGACAGGCCGGTGATGATCCGCAGCACCAGCAGCTCACGCTGCTGCACGGGGAGCCTGGTCAGCAGTGCCATCGCGCGCTTGGCCTCGATGTAGGCCACTACCGTCTCCTCCGGACCCGGCCGGTCATCCGGCCCGTCCGGAAGGTCCTCGGTCGGGATGGCCAGCCTGCCCGCACTGCGCACTGCATCGGCCACTTTGTGCGATGCGATGCCAAATACGAATGACGCGAACGGCCGGCCCATATCCCGATAGCGAGGAAGCGCGGAAAGGACCGCAATACAGACCTCTTGCGCGACGTCATCGGCCACATGATAATGACCGGCAATCCGGCCAAGGCGGGCCCGGCAGTACCGGACCACCATAGGACGGATATGTTGCAGCAGAGATTCGATCGCAGCTGGCTGACCGCGGGCCGCGAGCGCGGTCAGATCGCGCAGACTGCCCCGGTCACCCCCGTCTAGCTGCGATCCGAGACGTTCCCCCTGGGCCACTGGCCTGATAGCGCATGCCTCCGTCACGAGAGAGTGATGCCCAGTTAAAACGGCATGACTCTCGTCTTGGTGGCAACAGAAAGGTCACATTGATGTGACGCGAAGATATGCCGACCAGCCAAAATAACAATGCGTAATCATGTCACTACACTGCGTATTCAATAGTAGCGCGTAGTTTCCGGGTTATTCCATGACGTGCCATCGCGGATGCTGATCGGCTGGAATATGGCACTCGGCGCGGTTGGCCGATAGCGGTTAACAATTGTCCGGCTATGGCCGGACCGATCTTAACCGCTAATTTGATCTTTGGGCTGCTGTGACCGGCGCGGCGCATGGTGCAGCTGGCAGGAGCCGGCGAGCCCGCGGCGCTGGTCACGACGCTGAGGGTCGCGAGACTCGGGACGACCACGGGCGCCGGGACTCGGGACGACCACGGGCGCCAACATGCGAAAATGCCCCGCCGCCGCGCCCGCGGGCGCGGCGGCGGGGCATCGGTGATGATGCTTCCCTAGCGCAGGTTAGTGCCCGTGGCCATGCCCGTGGCCGCCGCCGGCCGCGGCAGGCTCCTGCTCCGGCTTGTCCGCCACCAGGACCTCGGTGGTCAGCAGCATGCCGGCGATGGACGCGGCGTTGAGCACCGCCGAGCGGGTGACCTTGACCGGGTCGATCACGCCCCCGGCGACAAGGTCGCCGTAGTCGCCGGTGGCCGCGTTGAAGCCATGCCCGGCGGGCAGCCCGGCAACCTTGGCGACCACGACGCCGCCCTCGGCGCCGGCGTTCTCCGCGATCCAGCGGCACGGCGCTGCCAGCGCCCGCCGCACGACCCGGACGCCGATGGCCTCGTCCCCGGTCTTGCCCAGGTCGCCGAGAGTGCCGGCCACCCGGACGAGCTCGCTGCCGCCGCCGGGGATGATGCCCTCCTCGATGGCGGCGCGGGTCGCCGAGATGGCGTCCTCGAGCCGGTGCTTCTTCTCCTTCAGCTCGACCTCGGTCGCCGCGCCGACTCGCAGCACGGAGACGCCGCCGGACAGCTTGGCCAGCCGCTCCTGCAGCTTCTCCCGGTCCCAGTCGGAGTCGGTCGTGTCGATCTCCGCGCGGATCTGCCGGATCCGGTCGTCGATCGCCGACTGGTCGCCGGCCCCGTTGATGAGCGTGGTCGTGTCCTTGTCCACCACGATCCGGCGGACCGAGCCGAGGGTCTCGAGGCCGACGCGGTCAAGCTTGAGGCCGACCTCCTCGCTGACTACCTCGCCGCCGGTCAGCACCGCCATGTCGGCGAGCATCGCCTTCCTGCGGTCGCCGAATCCCGGCGCCTTCACGGCGACCACCGGGAGCAGCCCGCGGATCTTGTTCACCACCAGCGTCGACAGCGCCTCGCCGTCGACGTCCTCGGCCACCACCAGCAGCGGCTTCTTGGTCTGCGCGATCTGCTCCAGCAGCGGCAGGAAGTCGGCCATCGCCGAGATCTTGCCGGCGTGCAGCAGGACGTACGCATCCTCGAGGACTGCCTCCATCCGCTCCTGGTCGGTGATGAAGTAAGCCGAGATGTAGCCCTTGTCAAACTGCAGGCCCTCGGTGAACTCCAGCTCCAGCCCCATCGTCGGCGATTCCTCGACGGTGATGACGCCGTCCTTGCCGACCTTGGCGAACGCCTCGGCGATGATCTCGCCGATCCGGCTGTCCTGCGCGGAGACCGTGGCGACGTGCGCGATCTCGTCCTGCTCCTCGACCTCGCGCGCGACCTTGAGCAGGCGGTCCGACACGGCGGTCGCCGCGGCGTCGATCCCGCGCTTCATCGCCATCGGGTTGGCGCCCGCGCTCACCGACCGCAGCCCCTCCTTGACCATGGCCTGCGCCAGCACGGTCGCGGTGGTCGTCCCGTCGCCCGCCACGTCGTTGGTCTTGGTGGCGACCTCCTTGGCGAGCTGAGCACCGAGATTCTCGTTCGGGTCCTCAAGCTCTACCTCGCGCGCGACGGTCACGCCGTCGTTGGTGATGGTCGGCGCGCCCCATTTCTTGTCGATAACTACGTTGCGGCCCTTGGGGCCCAGCGTCACCTTGACAGCGTCCGCAAGGTGGTTGACGCCACGCTCCAGCGCGTGGCGCGCATCCTCGTCGAACTCCAAGCTCTTGGCCATGAGTACCTCAGACTACGTATATGGAGACATGTGGATGGATGTGGCTCACATGACGCCGCCCCGGACAGGCCTGCCGACCCGCGGAGGTATCTCCGCGGGACCGCGAGCCGATCCGGGGCGGCGGGCACGCATGCATGCCCGGCGCGGGCGTGCCCGCGCCGCATGATCTACTCGCTACTTCTCGATGATGGCGAGCACGTCGCGGGCGGAGAGCACGAGGTACTCCTCGCCGCTGTACTTGACCTCAGTGCCGCCGTACTTGCTGTACAGCACGACGTCGCCGACCTTCACGTCCATCGGGACGCGCTTGGCGCCTGCATCATCGAACCGGCCCGGGCCCACCGAGATGACTTCGCCCTCCTGGGGCTTCTCCTTCGCGGTGTCCGGGATGACCAGGCCGGATGCGGTGGTCTGCTCGGCTTCGAGCGGGCGCACCACGATCCGGTCTTCGAGCGGCTTGAGAACAACCTTGGTGGCGGTCGTCACGATCTGACCTCCCCCTCCGAAAAGGGCTAGCTGAGAATTACTTAGAGAGGGCGACCATGGCGGCCTGCCGTCGCGGGTGCCAGACCAGCCTCGTCGCATTAGCACTCTATCCTATCGAGTGCCAGTTCCGAACATTAGCGTCGCCGCGCGCGCTCGTCAAACGGCCACGGCGGAGCACGCGGGATTACGCTTCAGGAACTACCGGGCGGCCGCAGGCTCAGCGCCGGCCCGGCCAGGCCGCGGGAACGCGTCGCACGAGCCAGCAAACAGAAGACTTTTAACGGGGGTACCGGTGAGCATCGACGCCCTGATCGCGCGGATGACCGCCCAGCTCGATGAACTGCGCCAGGCACGCGACGGCCGGGCCGCGTTCCACGCGACCTACCTGCGGACCACTCGCGCTGTCGCGGACGCGCTGCGGGCCGGCGCCTTCCTCGACGCCAACTGGGTGGAGCGCTGGGACGTGGCGTTCGCCGGGCTTTACCTGGACGCACTCGACGCGGACCGGCGCGGCGACCCGGTGCCGCGGCCGTGGGCCGTCGCGTTCGCGGCGGCGGCCGGCCCGCGCAGCCTGCCCGCGCTGCAGCATGTCCTGCTCGGCATGAACGCGCACATCAACTACGACCTGCCGCAGGCACTGCTGGCGGTGATCAGCGACGACGAGTTCGGCGACCCGTCGGTGCTGGCCCGGCGGGAAGCCGACCACCGCAAGATCGACGAGGTGCTCGCCGCCAGGGTCCGGGCGGAGGACGACGAGCTGCGCGAGCTTGGCGAGCGCTCATGGCAGGACACCGTCCTGCAGCCGCTGAACCGCGCGGCCACCCGGCGTTTCCTGCGCGAGTCACGGACCAAGGTGTGGCTCAACGCCGCGACGCTGAGCCGCAGCCGCCGCGAGGGCCAGCCCGCCTACGCGGTCAGGCTCGCGCAGCTCGAGGAGCTCAGCGCCGCGCGGGTGGCCGACCTGGTCCGGCCGGGGCCCGTTCTGCTCCGGCTGGCCACCCGCGGCTTCGGAGTGCTGCTGGACCACGCGGCCGGGCAGGTGCGCGGGACGCGCGGCCTGCGGCTGCCCCGCCGCGCGCCGGGCCGGCCCGCGGCGGCCCGCCCGGAGGCGGCCGGTGGCGCGGCAGCCCGGCTCGCGGCCGCGCGGGCAGCCGCGGCCCGGCTT
>Ga0137371_10005140_pt1 | contig 10266 bp, 15 predicted proteins | sample SagtaG_7_FD_104919 | JGI IMG/M metagenome (GOLD analysis project Ga0137371, IMG submission 104919) | Vadose zone soil microbial communities from Sagehorn Ranch, Mendocino, California, USA - Sage1_R_40_16 metaG | ecosystem: Environmental > Terrestrial > Soil > Vadose zone | place: USA... | reverse complement strand
TGGTCATGCAGCAGCTGCGCCTGCAGGGGGTGACGGTCGGCTCGCTCGACGATCTCGAGGCGATGGTCGCAGCCATTGCGCAGCATCGCTTGCGGCCGGTGGTAGAGAAGGTCTTTCCGTTCGAGGCGGCGCGCGATGCGTTCCGCTGCATGTCGGAAGGAAGACATTTCGGCAAGGTGGCGATCACGCTGGGCTAGGACAGTTCCGTAGCCGTCGGAGCCCGGCAACGACCTAGAACAGCGGGCCCTGTCGCGTTCCGAACAGCCGCAGCAGCGATCTGCCGGCCGGACTGTTGAGCTCCTTCTTGTCGAGCTTGCCATCGCCATTCTTGTCGGCGGCCCGAAAACGCTTCTCGACCATCGTCAGATATTCGTTCTTGTCGAGCGTCCCATCCTTGTCGGCATCCGCCTGACGAAATTCCCGCACGCTCATCGTGGCGCCCAGTTCCCTGCGATCGAGGGTGCCGTGGCGATCGCGATCGAGCTGATCGAAGCGCGCGCCCGCGGCCTTCTTGACCTCACCGAGATCGAGCGTGCCGTCATGGTCGGCATCCCATTGCCGAATGAATCCATCGGCGTTGACGCCGGCGGCCTGCGTCGGCGGCGCCACGAGAGCCAAGCCCACGAGCGCCAGGGCCGCAAGGCCGAGCAGTGATTTCAGACGCATGGCTGTTCTCCGTCATGCAGCCGAGACGCTCGAACCTTTGCCACCCGCGGGTCGAGGCTTGGTGCGCCCACACACTAATTATACAGGAGTGAATATACATGAGCGGCGAACAGGACGAGCACGCACAGCGTCGCCCTGGGGGGGGAACCGCAATAAAATCAAAAACAACCCCTTGCAAGGTAGGAAAAGGAGCAGAAATGACGGTGGCGTTCGCGGCCGTTTCGGTGGAAAAATGAGAATCGCCGCATGGAGGTTGACCGTTGAGCAGCAGCAAGAAACGCGAGCCACAGGCTCCGAAAGCGAAGTACCAGCCCACCCTGCAAGAGCAGGTCGCACTCGCGCAGCAGGTCGCCCGAAGGGCTGCCAAACCACCGGCGCCTAAGATTAAGGTTCAGGAGGGCGAGCAGGCGACAATCCTCTCGCCGGATCATCCAGACGAGGGCGTCGGTTCCGCGCTCCTGATGGAGGCGCTCGGGACCGCGGATTACGATTTCGGGCTAGGCCTTCTCCAACAACTGGTGAATGTCGATACGAAAGATAAACAGATCGACGGGGGAGGGCTTAACTTCATGCTTTCCGTGGTCAAAGGTATCAAGCCGAGAGACCAGCTCGAGGCGATGCTTGCAGCGCAGATGGCGGCCATTCACGTCGCGATCCTGACCTTCGCGCGGCGACTCGCCCAGGCCGAAATCTTACCGCAGCAGGACAGCGCCGAGCGCGCGCTCAACAAGCTGGCGCGGACTTTCGCGACTCAGATGGAGGCGCTCAAGCGTTACCAGACCGGTGGCGAGCAGAAGGTCACAGTGCAGCACGTGTCCGTGAGTGAGGGCGGACAGGCGATCGTCGGCAACGTGACGCAGGCCGGGCGCGAGACCACGCCGGAAAATCCTGCCAATTCAACGCCAGCTCTCACCGATGGGCAAAAACCCCCTATGACGATCATTGGTGAACCGTCGCGTGCGCCGGTTCCGTCGCGGCGCAGACAAAAAGATGACGGATCATCCGCGTAATACCGGTCCGATGCTGTCGAGCCAACGTTGCGGGGCCAAAACGCGCTCGGGCAAGCCTTGCATGTCTCCGGCGGTGAGCGGAAAAAGACGTTGTCGGATGCATGGCGGAGCGCCGGGATCGGGCGCTCCACGCGGCAACAAAAACGCGCTGAAGCATGGGCGGTATACGCGCGAAGTGATCAAGGAACGCCGGCAACTGCGGGCCTTGCTGCGGCAATCGCTCATGCTGATTCAAAAGATGGAGTAATACACTGTAACACCAACAGGATCACACGCTTTTGTAAATGCCACGCGCGACTTTGGTCGGCTAGCTAGTCTAGTAGTCAAACCCGATCTTCCGGGTGTTTCCGCTCCACGTCCGCTTACGCGCCGCAAGCGGAACTCCCAGCGGCACAGCTCCGCCCGGCACGGCAAGCGGCACGCTTAATAATGGTGCGGCGGCTTCAGGACCGGGCGCAGGCACTCCGGCGGGACCGGGATTGAGTCCGCTTTCCGGCGCAAGCTCGCCTTACGCTTTCGCATCCAGTGGTGGTCATGCCCAGCCGAGGGAACTTTCGAGCGAGGAGAAGGAGAAACTCGAGCGGCTGGACCAGGTATTGGCTGCGATGGACAGGCAACTCAGTTCAAAGCTTCGCATCTGCAAAGGGTGCTAGTCAGCCACTGCGAACCCACGTCGGGCCGTATGGAGCGCGTAGCGAGCGTGCGGCTCTAGCCGAGCATTTCGGTTTCGCCCAATGCCCGCAGCGGGGCAGCAATGAGTGAGCCGTGTCAGGCCGGATATCGCGACCCGACTCGGATACGGTATGCCGGTAGCACTTACGTTTTCAAATCAAAGATTAACCGATGGCGCTTGAGGATTATCCCTTTCCCAAGCACAGGAACGGCAAAAATGCTGAAGATGTCCTTTTTCGTGTGGCAGCTCACCATCCTCCTTTTAACGGTGCTGCTTACTACCAGCTCAGGATTCGTAGCCGGACCGGTTAGTGCTGCCAACGTACCCGTCAAGACGGCACCCCCAGTCGTGCTCGCCCTCTACAATTGGTCGGGCTCCTATGTCGGAGCTCTCGCCCAGGTGGACCATGCGAAAACAGCGAAACGGCTGAAACAGGTGAAACGCGCCGCGATTCACCGCAGGGCGGTGAAAGCAGCGAAACGAGTGAAAACGGTGAAGGCCGACGCGACCAACCGCGCCGCCCTGGGTTTGAAGCTGGTGGGCGAAGAGCTGCGTATGGTTGTGTTTCAGAATCGGCTGCGCGGGTTGTGCGAAGTCGAGAAGGCGGAGCAGGTGAGCGCTGACACATGGCGCGCAAGTTGCACCAACGGCGGCGCCTTCGTCATCAAAGTCTACCCCGACGGGTTCATGACCGTGACGCGATCCTGAAGGCGCGTTGAGTTGACGGCCGCAGCCTTTCGCTATCTGCACGCACGCGCCGCACGGATGGTTGACTTTGCCGGCTCTTACCCAGGCAGTCAGCGCGGTGCTCTCGTCACACGAAGGTGAGCAGCCTTTCGTCGCGGCCGTATCGCGCAGTCAGCTTGGCCAGCCGGTACGCGCCCGCACTTGGCGCATTCGACGTGAAGCGCGCCGAGCTTGCCGATCAGATTGCGAAGATGATAGCGCCGTCGCGGGGGATTCTCGTGAACCCTCAGGCTGAAACGCTAGGCGTTCTATCTTGTAAGCGCGTGAAACAAGTATCCTACAGGGAAAAGTGTGAGACCAAGAACGGCACTTGAGAGATCGATGTGGCCATGGACCACGTCGAATACGAACTTCTCGTCGTCAGTGTGTTCCCCGAGCCGGTGACGCTGTCGAGCGTTACTGTCCTCGATCCCGCCGGAAAAGAACTCATGCGGATCGAGGGGGACGGCCTTACGGCCGCGACCCAGACCCTCTTCGCGCACACGGAGGAATTTTTCGGGCCACATGCGGGAATTGAGCGGACCCCGGCTGGAAGATGGTGAGTCGAACAACCGGGGCCCTCCCACTCGGGCTTGCAATTTTCGCGGGATCACCGCCGAGTGGTGGCGTAAAAATACGGGCACTTATGAGGATTCGTCGGTGATCTGCGTCACAGGGCGCGAAAAAGGGAGGGGTCCGCGGATTGAGCGAACCCCTCGGGCAGGGTCTTGGAAGAAAGATCACGCGAGTTTGGGGGGCGTGATCCAGCTTTTGAGTACCTCCTGAAGATGACGCCAGTTTGGCCGGATTGGGAGTCAACCCCGGCTATGGCCGTCCTTTGCCCCGCGGTCTTCGAGTGGTAACTCGCTGGCGGCGATCGGGGCCGAGCGGGCTGCCTTGGGTAGCGCAAGAAAAAGGCCCCAGCGCGATGACGTCGGGGCCAAGTTTACCGAGGCGTGGGAAGGCGGTGGGCCTATGGGCGCCTCGGATCTCAGAGCGGCAGGGCGCCGAGGAAGATGACGACTGTCGAGCAGGATCAGCGCCACGGTCACGTTGTGCAGAATGCCGATGGCCATCGGTTGTTCCTCCATGGCAAAACGGCATTTGGGCTACGAGGCGAACCGCGTGGACAGCCGATCGCGCGGATTTGGGTTTCCTGGGAAATTTCCCGGCCGGATCTGCGGCGTGAGAGTGTCTCAGCGAGGGGACTTTACTGAGACTGGCCTTGCCACGAGTCTAGACCCTTGCAGGGTCTTGAGACTGCGTGTGTTTATAGCGCAGGCCAATTCCAACCGAGCGAACCGCCATGCCCCTCTACAGCATTCCTCGCCGCTCATTCGGTGCGCAAGGAGACGAACCCAGGCCCATAAATTGGCGTCGAGGAATGTTTCGCATCTGGCTTTCTGTTTTCCGCCGCGTGGATGATGGGTTGGATCATTTATTTGATCATGTCCGGTCTTCAGGACGGTTTCAAAACGCCCGGAGATTTACTTGCAGTGCCGGTCGTACTTTTCGGGCCGCCAATTGCTCTGTTTGCCTTTGGCGTAGCCGCGGGCCGGGCATTTCGCGGGTTTGCAGACGATAGCCAACCGGGCAAATAATTCTCTCATCGGCTCGACCGCGCGAATTCTCTGGCGAGGTGCCGCACGCGCGATTATCTTCTGGACCTGGTCGGCAAGCTGCCACAATGTAAATTCGCGCTCCTCGCGCTAGAAGGGGGAACACCATGCTCTTAGTCCTAATCAACGTACTGATCATCGTTGTCGTAGGCGCGCTCTTGTTCTGGGTCATCGACAGGTTCGTTCGAGACGGGCGGCTAGCGAACCTGCTCAAGATCCTAGTTGTGCTGATCTGTCTCGCGGCGATCCTCCAGCGAGTGCTCCCTCTGTTCGGAGTGGGCGGGCTGCTGTAGGCGGGTTGCGCGACCATTTATGATGTCTCGGGACGGCGGGATCATCTTCGGAGACCTGATCGGCAAGCTCGGCGCGCTCCGCAGCAATCGCCAAGTCCGACCGATCCGAGCAGTAGCACCCCCTTCTATCGCGGCTTCTAAACGGCCACACGGGTCCTCCACCGAACGTACCGCGGCGGATGGAACCCAACAGAAACGAGACGCCATGGCCTGGAATAGTGTCGCACCGAGGAAACCACGGAAGCGTCAACCGCCATCTTCAAAAGCCGAGCTTCGGGAGATGGCCGACAAGGCCGTGGCGGGCTGGACTAAACCGATCACCCGAACGCCAGCCCAGAAAACGGCCTGCCCGAGCTGCGGTCACACGGAATCAATCACGGTGCATTGGGCCAAGTGCCCCCGCTGCGGCGCTCGCATGTAAAAGCCCAAAGAAGGCTAGCGGGCCGCGGAGCGTCGGCCCTAATTCGACCCGGAATCGAGCTAACCATCCGTTCAGGGGTGGCGCGTAGCCTGCCGCTCTGGTCGATAGGGGGAAGGGAACATGAAAGCTCTCGTCGCGCTCGGCCTATTGGCCGCCAGCATCACTCTCACGCCGAGCACCGCCGGCGCTCAGGAGCGAACTGGGGACGCGGCCTTGGGTGCGCTGGCCGATGCCGTCGTTACCGGCCCCTTCGGTCTGGTTGCCGGCGGGGTAGTCGGCTACACGGCCGGGCCGGGCATCGCGAGCGAATGGGGGCTCAGGCACCGGCACTCTCGGCCGCGGCACAAGGTTCCGACGAGCCAGTAGCGCGGCACGTCTGGTTCAGCGCGCAGGCCTGCACAGCGCTGGCGTCTGTTTAGCCTTTGGCCCTCGCACGCCGATTCTCGAAATGCGTTGCGCAAATGGCACAGCCGGCCGCCGACGGTCGGATCTTGAAGACGACCGGCGACGGCCTGCCTGAGTCAGGGGAACGGGGTGGCAAAGGATCGAACAACCCGCCAGACCGCGAGCCGTTGGCGGTCACAGTGGCGTCCTTCATCGGAATGAAGCTGCCAAGAGTCGGCAAATAATCGGTGCTGCACGCGCGCCTGGCCTCTGCACCTCGGCTCCCGCCAACCCGATCTGGCCGTTAGCGGACCGGCGGCTGCGACGGCGGCGTCAGCGGCACGGGTTTGTGCGTTGGGGCAGCGGCCGGCCGCGGCGGAGAGGCTGAGATTTTATCCAGGAGCTCTTGCTGCGCCGCCCGCAGCTTGGTGATCTCGTTTGTCATCTGGTCCTGGGCGGCGGCGAACTGATCGACGCTTTGTCGCATCGCGCCGATACCGAGCAACATCGCCTTGAGTTGCTGCTGATCGGGCGAAGGGGCGGCGGACGCGACCATATTTGGTGGAGTCTGCACGAATGCCGACTGCGGTGCCAACCAGCTAAGTTGCGGAGAAGAGTTCGCGATCATCTCTCTGGCCGTATCGCCGTAGGATTGCCAAGCCAACGTGGCAGCGACACCGATGCAAAACGTGAACAGGAAACGGGCGAGGGCGCGCGGGGCTCGCTTACGGCGTGACGGCCGAATGCTCGGCAAGTTGTCGTTTTTCGAGTCGGCCCAGCGAGAAGTCTCGTCCATCAACGGCTCGGTGCCCCACAAGCTTGTGGACGCGTCAGATCGTGAGTGGCTCAGCTTGGAATTCATCGGCATCCCCCTTCGGCTGGCGACGTTCCTCATCATGGAACTAGAGCAAGGCCGGAAGAGAGCGGCCGTGGGGCAAAAAATTGGGTGCTTTGCGGCCTTTGCGGGTCTCTGTGTCTATCTCCCTCGCCACGATCGCATTCACGACCCCAAGCGCAGCGCAAAGCGTGCCCAACCGATAGACGGGCGAGCCGGTGGGACTGAGAGAGTCGGGTCCCTGGCGATTAGGCGGACCTGGCGACTTTGGCGGGGACAGACGTGCTCTAGCTTGTCTTGGTCGTCGGCTAGGTGCAAGAAAAGCGCATCCTTAGATATTTTCCACCAACGGCGCTGCTTAGCTCGCCGAACATTGGCCTACAACACAATGGGAGACTTGCAAATGAATGAGGTGGCAATCCGAAGAAGCAAGCCGGTGCTCGCGAGATTGCCTGCGGCGGTGATAGCGTGCGCATGGGCAGAAGATCTCAAGCGTCCGCACTAAGTCCGCTCTTCGTGCGCCAACGTTCGTTTCCCTTCACCACCGGAAAATGGCTCGCCGCGCGATGCGCGCCATGGTGTAGGGATGCGTAAGAGCGGTAGTGATGCGGCCGAGCGCGCGCTCCGGCTCGTGAAACAGGCCGAGCTGCCGCAGCACCATGGCGCGGTCGTAGTAGATCCGCTCACCCGCCAGATGGTCGGCCTTGTCGAAGGTGAAGATGCCGCATAGCGGAAATTGGAGTCGGGCGCCGGTAGGCGGAAGTCCGCGCCACGTGCCCAGGTGCCGTCCTCGGATGATCACCTCCAGCACGACGGCGGTTTCGCCGACATGCCGGTGCTGAACGTCGATCTGCAGATCGGGGATGGCCTCCAGGAGTCCTTGGTAGAATCCGCGAACTTCGTCGCGACCCGCATAATGAAGCTCCCACGGCTCGTCGTCGTAGCGCGCCGCTGCCCCAAAGGTCCGCATGATGCCTTCAAGATCGTGCTGGTTTTCCAGCTTCACATGCTCCTCGACCAGTCGCAGATGAGCGTCCATCACTATAATGCCTCCACGTTAGACGTCGGGCAGCACCAACAGCGGTACGGGTACACACAGGTTGTCATTGACCGGTGGGGCAAGCAACCAAAAGCCCTCGATACCTCGTTCGCTTGTCCGCTAATGGGATGGTCCGGCCGTGCTCCTGCCCCACCGGCGAGCGAACCTTGCCGGGGCGCCAAAGTCAAGGAGCACGTCATGTCTCAACAACTAAGCGCGACGATCGCCGTGATTGGTATCGATATCGGTAAGAACTCTTTCCACGTTGTGGGTCTCGATGAGGAGGCCGTCAAGAATTCGAATTGCACAGCCATCCTTCGGCTTGCAAGGCATCCGCAAGACGTGCCGTCGCAACCTCAACAGCTCGCCCCGTCCTGATCTCAGCTGCCGTGATCAACAAGTCCTTGGCTTTTCGCCACCCGGTTTGAAACCGCAATGTCTCCGGAAGATGCTCGTCGATCATGTCGATCGCGTCTCCGAGCGTCTGAATAATTGGCGGCAGAGGACCCCGGAACGTCCTCAGCGGATACGCTAGTTGAATATCCCAGTTCACGGACGGCCTCTTCGACTCAATGTTCAATACCGTACCTATTTTTGGCCGGGGGGCCACGTCGAAGGCACCCGGCCGTGGCCGGTGGGCGATTCGCTGGTGCCCGGCAAATCGAGCATGAGTGATCCTCCCTTCAGGTGTCCTTCGCCCAATTGAGTACTTCTGTGTTGCGCGGTAGGGGTCTGAGTCTAAGCCGCGGATCGCTTGAGTCCATTCAGCCTAACAACTGACCCGTTTTCTCGGTTGCCAGTACCTTCGGAAATCTGGCCGACCAAGGTTTGGGACAAAAAAGGCCCGGCGCCTCGCCGTTACCACCTGGGCCCTTCCATTCCACACGCGGCTCCGCGGGCGAGCGGCTGTCACCTACGGCATTTGACCGGCTCTGCCCCACGGTGCCATCACGGTGACCTGTAGGCTCGGGACGGGGCGCGGCTTGTCGATCTGAGGCCAGCGTGTCCTGTGCCGGGTCCAGCGAGTCGACGCTGTGGGCCCGATTTACGGGGCGATTGCTTCCAGGGATTGCGGCGGGCGCCGATGCGGCTTCGAGCGGCTCTCCTCGACCTGCCGACGCTGAAACGAGTCCTGGTCCTCCGCCAACTTGGCGCACACGACCCATCTCTCAGCCATGCGTTTCCATACTGCCTTGGTTTCGCGGTCTTTCGACGCTTTGGCCATCTTTTCGCAGTCGGCTGCGTGTTTACGAAATTCCGCTGGGGTGTCCATGCTGATCTCCGATTAAAACCCTTATTTCGGAGATCGCAGGTTTGGTTCCCCAGTCCGCGAAGCCGGCAGCTGCCGACATTCGCGCCGCGGAGTGGGTCAATCTCGTCGATTCGAGCACGCGGTGACTTTGTCTGCTCGACCCCCGGGAGCTCCCCCGTCGAGTATCTGCGACCATGGCAATGATCGTGCGACTTTGCGGCGGTGTAAAGTCAAAGTTCGAGCCACAATCGAGCAATATCCCAAGGCGCGCATTCGGCTGCGCAACCGTGCGCTAGTGATGCAAGAGCATTTGCCGAAGGGCTGGGGCGCAGTATAATTCGCGTTTGATACTGTCCCATTGGCGATCTGCAAACCTACTAACCATGCGGAGGACTGAGATGGCCAAGGGGACCAAAATCGGCCGGGCTGCCAACCGAACACCTGGCATCAGCATCTCAGACCCGAAGTTCTTAGACACTCCGCCTCCGTCGCTTGGAGGCGCGTGGTCAGGTTCCATCGCTCGCTTGCGCATTTACCATTCAACCGGGCTGGTCTTTGCCTACAAGGCTCCGGGTGCGAACGCAAACCAGGTTGGTGTCACGGACGATCCCAATTTGATTCGGGCGTTATTTCTGGCGCGGGATAATGGACGCTTTATTTGGGGCTATACATACGATGATGGCTCCATAGGATTTATCGATTATTGAGGAACAGTCGATTAGGCCCCATAAGCAAACCCCGGCGGAGCATGCAGGCACGCCGGGGGAGCACCGCTCGCGGAGCCTGCTTGGGAGCTAAACTAAGCCGCGCGGACGGTGCCAGTAGGGTACCACCATCGCTCGCGCTGGCAAGCCGCCGCCCAAATGAAAAAAGCCGCCCGGAGTGACCCGAGCGGCTGAGCGAGCACCCCCAGGAGGAACAACCGGGGCCGCACCGTTCGGGGCACGCTGCCGAGAAATTACCCGAACGGCCTCAGTAGAATACAACAAAAAGGGCGCCCCGAAAGGCGCCCCAGATTGGCCAAGCCAGTCTGTCAGATCACGGCGCCGTTGAGCAATACCCAAAGTCCCGCATTCGGCTGCGCAACCGCGCATTAGTGATGCAGGAGCACCCGCGAACGCGTCAGTAGCGTACCAGTGTCAGTGACGCTGGCAAGCCGCACTCAGCCCTATTGCATCCGGGGACCACGATCAGATCCCGTTCTCCATTTCAGCAGCCTCTCGGTTATCAATCTGGTCGATTCCATCGCGCCCTGATTTAGGCGGGTGTACTCAGCGATCTCTCGCTCGATCCTCTGGCCTTCGTTCAGCAGATAATCGCGAAGCGACTGTAGCTCGCCTATGAGCCT
>Ga0137371_10005130_pt1 | contig 10276 bp, 10 predicted proteins | sample SagtaG_7_FD_104919 | JGI IMG/M metagenome (GOLD analysis project Ga0137371, IMG submission 104919) | Vadose zone soil microbial communities from Sagehorn Ranch, Mendocino, California, USA - Sage1_R_40_16 metaG | ecosystem: Environmental > Terrestrial > Soil > Vadose zone | place: USA... | reverse complement strand
GTCGCCGGCTTCGTCGAGGGGCCGCGCTTCTACCCGTACCTCTCTGGGCGCAGGAACTTGGAGCTCCTGGCCGACTACGACGGCGGTGACTCGCGGACGCGAATCGACGAGGTGCTCGAGCTCGTCGAGCTGCGCGACCGGGCGAAGGATCGCGTCGGCACGTACTCCCACGGGATGGGCCAGCGCCTGGGGATCGCGGCGGCGCTGCTCCGGAACCCAAAGCTCCTGCTCCTCGACGAGCCCACAACCGGCCTCGATCCCGCCGGCATGCGGGACATGCGCGACCTCGTCCGCCGGCTCGCCGGGGAGGGCCTGACCGTCCTCCTTTCCAGTCACCTGCTCGGAGAGGTCGAGGAGCTCTGCAACCGAGTGGCGATCATCCGCACCGGACGGATCGTCTACGAGGGCTCGCTCGGGGAGCTGCTCGCAACCGCCGCGAGCGGCTACCGCCTGAGGACGACCGAGACCGAGCAGGCCCGCACGGTTTGCCTCTCGCAACCTGGGATCGAAAACGTCCAGTCCGACAACGGAACTCTGCGTTTTCAGGCTGACGAGGAAGCCGTCGCCGCGCTCTCGATCGCGCTTGGGCAGGCGCGGATCGGCGTCACCGCGCTCGTGCCCGAGACGGCGAGCCTGGAAGAGCTCTTCCTAGGGATGACCGAGGGCGAGCGAGCGCCGAAGGAGGCGGTGGCGTGACGGCCGTCGCGAAGGTCTACCGCTGGGAAATCGCCAAGCTGCTGGCACAGAAACGCACCTTCCTCGGCCTGGGCGCGGCGATGGTCGTGCCGCTCGCCTTCGTCACGGTGCTCGTGCTGCGCTCCGGCGGCCCGAACGACATCCCACTCGGGCGCTACATCCGCGAGACCGGGCTCGTCGTCCCATTCGTCGTCCTCTTCTTCATGTCGATCTGGGCGTTTCCGCTGATCATCTCGCTCGTCGCGGGAGACATCGTCGCTGCGGAGTCGCACAACGGCACGCTGAAGACGATCCTGACCCGCTCGCGCGAGCGCGGCGAGGTCTTCATCGGCAAGGTGCTGGCGACCGCGACCTACACGGTCGTGGTGGTGCTGGCGATGGGCCTCGTGGCGCTCGTCGCCGGAAGCATCGCGTGGGGCTTCCATCCGCTGACCTCGCTCTCGGGCACGAAGGTCTCGGCAGGCCACGGGCTTGCGCTCCTCGGAGCGAGCCTCGCGATCTACGCCTTGCCGATGCTCGGCATCGCTGCCTTCGGCCTGGCGCTCTCGACGATCACGCGGAACAGCGCCGCATCGGTCGTCGGCACGCTGATGTGGGCGCTTTTGATGCAACTCCTCGGCGTGCTGCCGGGAACCGAGAGCATCCGTCCGTACCTGCTCGGGACCCAGTTCGAGGCCTGGCACGGGTTCCTGCGCGTGCCCGCGGACTGGGCGCCCGTGATCCGCGCGGCCTGGGTCTGCTCGCTCTACATCGCGGTCCCGCTCTTCGCCGCCTACGTCGTCTTCCTGCGACGTGACGTCGCCAGCGAGTAGCGGCTAGCCGCCGCGGCGGAGCGGACCGAGGGCCAGCAGCACGACCGCCTCGACGGCCACGATTGCGGCTGCCCCCGGCCAGAGCCGCAGTCCCCAGGGAGCGAGGCCTCTGCTCCGAAGCACGCGCCACGCGGTCAAGCCGGTCACCGAGCCTGCCGAGACGGCGTAGAACAGCATCCCCCAGCCGGTCCGGGTATCGGTACCTGCGGCGATCCCGTGGACGAGCGCCAGCGTCCAGACGGCAAAGTTCAGATAGTGAACGCGGCGCCAGAGACGATGGGGAAGCCGCTTGCGGTAGCGGTTCGTAAGCGCGACCGCGAAGAGGAGCTCGGCGCCGACCACACCAAGGGCGGTCGCGAAGGGCCGGTAGGCAGCCGTCCCGGGCACGAGCAGGTTGATGAGCGAGAAGGGCAGGTAGGTATCGAGGAAGAGAGCGAGCGCGTGCACAGCGATGAAGATCCCGGTGAGGAGCCCGAGAAACCGGTGAACGTCCTCGACCGCGAAGCGCGGCCAGCTTTTTAGCTGGGCGCGCCCCGAGAGGGCCAAGCCGAGCACGATCGCCAGGGTCAAGAGGCCGAAGGCGACCATGCCGCCGGCGCGGGCGACGTACCAGGTCAGCGTCGTCGAGGCGAGCGTCACGCTACGGCTCCCAGCTCGTCACCGGCGGCGTCCATTGCCTCGCTCCAAGCTCGATTGGTGACGACGACATCGTGGCTTCCGGTGAACCTGCCTGGAAGACCACGCTCGTCGAGCCACGCCGGACCGTCTTCCGAGAGCAAGAACGCCGCCTTGGCCGCCACGTCCGCGGCGAGACAGCTGCCGGCGGCGACGGTGACCTCGAGCCAGCAGGAATGGGCCGGACGGCCGGTACTGGGATCGAGCAGATGATGTTGGAGCTCGCCGCCGCGACGCCAGCGCCGATAGGTCGTTCCGCTCGTGGCGAGCCCGCCGCCGAGCAGCCGGATCGACTCGCCTCCCGGAAGCCCGACGTCGAGCCGACCGTGTACGGCAATGTCACCGCCCGCGGCGACACAGCCGTGCCCTATGAAGAGCGCGACCGCCTCGTCGACGGCGAGCGCCTTCACGACGCCGTTCAGGTCGAGGGCTGTGCCGGGCGGGCGGGAGAGCAGCCGTCCGTTCAGACGAATCGCTCGCCAGGCCCCGGGGACCGCCGCTCCGAGCGGTCCGTCCTCTCCGAGGCGGTCGAAGTCCCGGTCATACCCCGCCGCCTCGATCGCAGCCCCGAGCGTCGTATCGACGAGCCCGTCGGTCTGCGCGGCGGCGTCCAGCGCGATTCGCACGACCCGGGCGAAGAGTGGGGAGACCGCCACGACAGGCGACGTGCTCCGGTTGACGCGACTGAGCTCGCTGTCGACGAGGAAGCGGCTGAAGACGAGCTCCCAGCCCTCGAAAAGCTTCGAGACGGCGAGCAACTCGGCATCGCCGACGCCGAGGACGACGACATCGACCCCCATGGCGCGGAACGAGCGAGCGCCTCGATTTGGCTCAGGAGACATGCGTCTGCACCTGCACCGGCGCCTGGGGCGTCGAAGTGCCGGCTGCAGGCGCGATCGACCCCGACCCAAGATTCAGGCTGCCGCTGTCGGTGCTCTCCGCGGTGCTAGTGGAGGTCGCCTTGCTCGCGCTGCTTGCCTTGGTCGCGGCCTTGCCTGGATGGCTGGTCCGCACAAGGAGAAGGCCGGCCATGAAGGCGACGGCGCTCGCGATCGCGAGCGCCCGTTTCGCCCCTCCCGCGCGCTGTCGCGCCCGTTCGATCCTGGAAGGAGCGTTTCTCATTCAGACCTACTTAGATCCCCGGCGGGTGGGCGAAGGACTGTCCGCCCCGAAAGCCCTCGGGCCGGAACGGTGGGTGAGCCGGGCGAACCCCGTTGACCATGGCGGTCACGTGCTCCTTGATGTTGCTCAACAGCGTCTGCTCCTCGGCCTTTGTCAAGCGTCCTGCCTTCACCGCTGCGTCGAGCTCCTTCGTCTTCGCAGCCACCAGAGCGCTCACGAGGCCGTCGACCGACTTGTTCTGGCTCTTGGCGACCTGCGCGAGAGTCTTGCCGCTCTCGAGCTGCGTTTGAAGCTCGGCGGCCGTCAAGCCGAGGTAGGAAGAAGCGGCGCTGAGATCGTCCTCGTGCCGGAACCCGTGGTGCTCGAAGCCCTCACCACCGCGGAAGCCGAAGAGCGGGACGTTGCCTGCCTGGATCCGCGCCTTGAGCGCGGTCCCTTCCGCCTTGGTCAGCCGGCCGGCGGCGACCGCAGCGTCGACACGATTCATCAGCGCTTGCTTGAGGGCGGCGCTCAGGGCACTCGGCTGGACTCCGAGCTGCTTGGCGGCGTCGCTGACGACCGCCTGGTTGTCGGCGTTCGAGGGCCCGAACTGCGTGGCCGCAATTGCCACGCCGCCTCCGGCCACCGCGAGGCCCGCGATCGCGCCGGCCGCGAGCTTGTGCTTGGCACTTCCGTCCATCGTGAAGCTCCTTCCGATTCGCTGAAGAGAGGGGGTGTTCCTCATGAAGGGAACCACGCGCGGTTGAACGCGGGCTAAGACGTCTCTAAGAAATCACTAAGAACTCGAGCGCCCGTTCAGCCACAAGGTCATGCGCGTTCCGCCTCCCTCGGCGGGCTCGGCCTTGACGCCGCCACCGTGGGCCTCCGCCACCTGGCGGACGATTGCGAGCCCGAGACCCGAGCCCGGCATGCCACGCGCGGAGGTCGAGCGGTAGAAGCGGTCGAAGACGCGCGGGAGGTCCTCTTCGTCGATCCCCGGTCCGTGATCTCGCACGGTCACCTCTCCCGCGCGGACGACGACCTCGACCTTGCCGCCCGGTGGGCTCCACTTAGCCGCGTTGTCGAGCAGGTTCGCGACCGCCCGCTCGATCGTCGAGGGAACGCCGTGTATGACCGATTCCTCAAAGTCCGTCGAGAACTCCACCCCGGGACGATTCCGGCGTGCCCGCTCGACGGCGCCGGCAGCAACGAGGTCGAGCCGTACCTCCTCGGGCTCGTCCGCCCGCTGCTCGCTGCGGGCGAGCTCGATCAACTCCGCGATCAGCGTTGTCATCTCACCGAGCTGCTCGATCACGTCGTTAAGCAGCCGCTTGCGCTCGCCCGCGGGGAGCTTCTGCTCGGTCGCGAGGACTTCGATGTTCGTGCGCACGCTCGTGAGCGGGGTTCGCAGCTCGTGCGAGGCGTCGGCGACGAGCTGGCGCTGTGCGCGCGTCGATTCCTCGAGCGCACCGAGCATCGAGTTGAAGCTGCCCGCGAGCGCGCTCAGCTCGTCCTGGCCGCTTGCATCCACGCGCTCGGTGAGATCTCCGGTCTCGGTGACCTTCCGGGTTGCGCTCGACAACCTGCGCACAGGGGCGAGCGCCGCCCGAGAGACCGCGAGTCCGAGGCCCGCGGCTACGGCGACCCCACCGGCGGCGATCAGGAGCAGGATGAGCGTGATCCGGTGCAGTGTGTGATCGATTCCGCTTAGGTCCTGGACGACCTGAAGCGCGTAGCGCTGCCCGGTAAAGGCCTGAACGGGAACGGTGAGCACGCGGACGTCGGTCCCGGAGACACTGGCGTCGCTCAGGAACGAGCCGCCCCTTCCTTGGGCGACAGCGAGCGCGTGTTTGTTGACGGGAAGCGAGCCGGTCTCGGTCCGCGTGCGGTAAGTCTTCCCGTTCGAGCCGACGAGCTGGATATAGCTCGACGGGCCGAGCACGGCCTGGGACACGTCGACGTACTGCTGTCCGGTGGTCGGATCGGTGTCGATGTGCAGGCCTCCGCCGGGCCCGGGCCCGTTGTCGCCCGCGATTCCGGCGGCGCGGCTGCGAAGGTCGTTGTCGACCTGGCTGCGGAGCTCGTTGCGGACGACGATGTAGACGACGGCCGAGGCGGCGACGACGGCGAGCGCGACGGCCGCGGCTGCGACAAGCGTGAGTCGGACCCGAAAGCTCACGGTTCCCGCAGGGCGTACCCCACGCCGCGGACGGTCTGGATCAGGCGCGGCTTGTCGCCTGCCTCCGTCTTGCGCCGCAGGTAGCCGATGTAGACGTCAAGCGAGTTCGAGGCAAAGCCGAAGTCGTAGCCCCAGACCCGCTCGAAGATGACCGAACGGGTGAGCACTTGGCGCGGGTTGCGCAGAAAGAGCTCGAGCAGCGAGAACTCGGTTCGCGTCAGCTCGATCGGCTCCCCGTCGCGCCGCACCTCGCGCGTCCCCGGGTCGAGCTCGAGGTCGGCGAAGCGGAGCACCTCCCCCGATTCTTCGCTCGCCCGGCGGAGCAGCGCGCGAATCCGCGCCAGGAGCTCCTCGAGTGCGAACGGTTTCGTCAGGTAGTCGTCGGCGCCGGCATCGAGGCCCGCGACGCGGTTCTCGACCGCATCACGAGCGGTCAGCATCAGCACCGGCAGCTTGCTCCCCGAGCGGCGCAGGCGCTTGCAGACCTCGAGCCCGTCGAGCCCCGGCATGAGCACGTCGAGGACGACGGCGTCGGGTTCTGCCTGCGACTCGAGGCGGTAGAGCGCTTCCTGCCCGTCGTTCGCAAGCTCGATCTCGTAACCCTCGAGCTCGAGGGCGCGACGGAGCGACTCACGAACGGCTCGTTCGTCGTCGACGACAAGGATTCTCATCGGGAACATTCTCCCCGCTGAACCTGAACGCAAGCTAAGAAGCCACTCTTAAGGAGTTCTTAGGCACGTCTCACCGCGCTCTTAGAGACGAGTGATTCCATCGATTCCGTCGCATGACTCCTCCCCGCCAGCACCGCATCCGCCCGGCTGCCACTGCCCTCGTCGCCGCTCTTTGCGTCGGCGCGGGCGGTGGGGCAGCCGTATACGCGGCGTTCTCGGATCACGGAACGAAGACGGTCGTGCGGCAGGTGACGGTGACCGGCGCCCAGCCGGCGGCGAGCGTGAAGAGCGCGCTCTCGGTGCACGACATCTATCAGCGCTCCTACCGTGCGGCCGTGGAGATCACGGTGGCCCTCAACCAGCAGAGCAGCGACCCCTTCGGCGGCTCGCAGAGCGCACAGGCCCAGGCTTCCGGCTGGGTCTACGACTCGAAGGGCGACATCGTCACAAACCAACACGTCGTCGACGGCGCCACTTCCATCTCGGTCAAGTTCTGGAACGGCGCCACCTACAAAGCGCACGTCGTCGGCAGCGACGCCTCGACCGACCTTGCAGTCGTCAGGGTCGATGCACCGAGCTCGCTTCTCTCCCCGCTGCGGCTCGGCGACTCGAGCAAGCTCGTTGTCGGCGACGGCGTCGTTGCGATCGGCAGCCCGTTCGGGCTCGAAGAGTCGGTCACAAGCGGGATCGTCAGCGCGCTGCATCGCCAGATGACCTCGCCGAACAACTTCACGATCGACGACTCGATCCAGACCGACGCGGCGATCAACCACGGCAACTCGGGTGGCCCGCTCCTGAACGCGCAGGGCGAGGTCGTCGGAGTGAACGCGCAGATCGAGAGCAACTCCGGCGGCAACGACGGCGTCGGCTTCGCGATTCCCTCGAACACGGTTCGCTCGATCGTCACCCAGCTGATCGGAAGCGGGAAGGCCGAGCATTCCTACCTGGGCGTCTCGATCGAGACGGTCCCGGCTTCAGCCGCATCGAGGCTCGGCCTCGTCGAAGGCGCCGAGGTCACGTCGGTCAAGGCCGGCGAGCCGGCCGCCAACGCTGGGTTCCACGCAGCGAAGGGCACGCGCACGGTCGACGGACAGAGCTATCCCACCGGCGGCGACGTGATCGTCGAGGCCGACGGCAAGAAGATCGCCACGGCCGACGAGCTGCGGAGCGCGATCAGCGCGAGGAAGCCGGGCGACAGGATCTCGATCACGTACGTTCGCGCCGGTACGAAGCACACGGTCCAGCTCACGCTGGCCAGCCGGCCCTCGTAGCCTCTCAAGTCTTAGGAGCTTTTCAGCAGCTTCTCACGGGCGCCTTAGAGCCCGCTGATTCGATCGAGGAAGCGAGCCTACGAGGCGCTCGAATCGATCGAAAGGAGCGCTGCAATGACCCCGTACTACGAATCCTCATCGTCGCGAACGAGACGATCGAAGGAACGAGACTCCGGCGAGCGATTCGATCGCGTGCCGCAGGCGCGGCCGCGGATGTGCTCGTGGTCGCGCCGGCCCTGAACTCGAGGCTCCGGTACTGGCTCTCCGACGAGGACGAGGCTCGCCGCAACGCGGAGTCGCGTGTCCGTAACTGCCTCGCCGGCCTCGCCGTTGCGGGCATCCACCCCCGAGGCGTCGTCGGCGACGCTGATCCCCTGCAGGCTTTGGCGGACGCGCTGCGCGTCTTTCCAGCCGACGAGCTGATCATCTCGACGCAGCCGGAGCATCGCTCGCACTGGCTCGCCCGCGACCTCGTTGGGCGTGTGCGGGCACGATTCGGGCTCCCGGCCGTCCACATCGAAGAGACCGGCTACCAGGCCGAGGTGAACGCGGCCGCCGGCTTCTGAGCGACAGCGCCGGCGAGTGAAAGCTCCTCGTCGGCCTGCTCCAGGACGAGGGGATCGTGGGTGGCGCAGACGACCGCGGCGCCCGTCTCGTGTGCAAGCCTGCGCAGGAGGGTGGCGACCGCGACTGCATTCGCCTCGTCCAGGCGCGAGCTCGGCTCGTCGGCGAGCATGAGCGCTGGGCGACCGGCGAGCGCGCGGGCGATTGCTACGCGTTCGGCTTCGCCGCTCGAGAGCCTGGCGACGCGCTGGCCACGCCGGTCTGAGAGGCCCACGGCGTCGAGCAGCTCGGTGGCACCGTCGCCGGATCGTCCGCGCAGCACGAGGCCGAGCTCGACGTTCTCCTGAGCGCTGAGGAAGGGAACGAGACCTGGTTGCTGGCCGACGACGCCGATCAGGGGGGCGCGGAGCGCCGCGCGGGCGGCGCGGTCGAGGCACGAAATCGCCTCTCCGAGAATCGCCACCTCGCCGGAATCGGGCAGCACGAGGCCGGCTAGCAAATGCAGGAGGGTGGTCTTGCCCGATCCCGAGGGACCGCTGACCGCGTAGAACCGGCCCGCCTCGAACGACGCGTCGAGGCCGGTGAAGACCGTGCGGGCGCCGAAGCTCTTCTCGAGCGCGCGAACCTGAGCCACGACGCCTGTGCGCTCGGCCCGCAAGTGTGTGCCCGATCCCGAACCGTCGACAGGAGACCGCTCTGCCTCGACTCCCGAGAGCAGGATCTTGGTGCCCTCCAGCCGGGCCGTCGCACGTTCGCGGATGCCCGCGCGCGCAAGGTACTCCTCCGGCAAGCGAACCCAGCCCCCGCGACCGACGACGATCGATTCTTCGCCCTTGTCCCGCGTCGACTCGCCGGCGACCCGGCCGTCGCGGATCCGAACGACGCGGTCGGCGATCGTCGCTGCCTCGGGATCGTGGCTGACGAGTAGGGTCGTGCACCCGAGCTCGCGGCCCAACTCGCCGATCAGCTCGAAGAGAATCCGGGCATTCGCGCGGTCGAGCTCGCCGGTCGGCTCGTCGGCGAGGAAGAGCTGCGGCCGGTGCGCCAGGGCGGTGCAGATCGCAACACGCTGCTGCTCTCCGCCGGAGAGCTCGTGCGGCCGCGCCTCACGCCGGTCGAGGAGGCCGACACGCTCGAGCAGCGCCTCAGCACGCGCAAGCCGCGCCGCGCGGGGCTCGCCACGCAGCCCCAGAGGAACCGCGACGAGCTCACGCGCTGAGAGCTCCGGCGCGAGCGTGCGCGAGTAGTGCTGGTCCGCGTAGGCGAGCGTCGAGCGCCGGTAGACCGCCAGTTGGCGAGGCGGAAGCTTCGCCAGCTCGAGCCCGAGGACTCGGATCGTCCCGGCCGAGGGGCGGTCGAGCCCGGCGAGAATCCGCACCAGCGTCGTCTTGCCCGACCCGCTCGGGCCGAGCACGGCGACGGTCTCGCCCTTCTCCACATTCAGCGAGAGCCCCTGGAGCGCGGCAGCGTCGCCCTCCCCCGTCGTGAAGACGCGGAAGAGGTCGCGGATCTCGATCGCCGTCACCGGAACGTCCGCCAGGTGGGGCCGGCAACGAGCGCGGCAGCGACTACGGTCAAAGCTGCGAGCCCAAGCGCGGCGAGAGGCCAGTCGACGAAGAGCCGCAGCGGCAGCGTCGGCAGCGAAGCGTCGGTGCTCGGGCTCGCCGCGAGCGTCACGAGCCGAACGACGAGCCGGGTGAGGACCGCTCCGATCACGAGGCCGCCCAAGAGCCCGAAGAACGCCACGAAGAACGCGCGGAGACGGACCTGGCGGCGAAGGACCGCCGGCGCGGCGCCTTGAGCCTCGAGGTCGACAAGCTCGCCTCGTTCGTCCGCCAAGTCGGTCAGAACCGCGAGCAAGAGACCGGCCAAGGCCAGCACGAGCGCCGCGAGCGCGCCCGCCTCGAGCACGAGCAGGGAGCCGCGCGCGAGGGGTTCCGCCGCAAGGCGCGCCTCGAGATTCCGGCGCGAGCTGGTCGCAAGCGAGCTGAACGGCGGCCGCCGCAAGGCCGCTTCGAGCGAGCCGACGCCCTTCCTAGGCCGAGCGTCCAGCCAGATCTCGTTCGCAGTCGCGGTGCCCGGCACCGCCGCATTCATCGCCGTCGCAAGCGTCTCTCGGTCGGCCAGCACGAAGTCACCGTCGACCGACGGAAAGCGGGTCGCCTCGGCGACGACGCGCGCCCTTAGCGACTGGTTGCCCACCTCGATCGCGAGCAGGCCGCCCGGGCCGGCGGCCGCAGCGACCGCGGGGGAGGCAACCACCGGCACCGATCGACCGTCGGTCGACACGCGTGGGCGGAAGCTGGC
>Ga0137371_10005129_pt1 | contig 10277 bp, 8 predicted proteins | sample SagtaG_7_FD_104919 | JGI IMG/M metagenome (GOLD analysis project Ga0137371, IMG submission 104919) | Vadose zone soil microbial communities from Sagehorn Ranch, Mendocino, California, USA - Sage1_R_40_16 metaG | ecosystem: Environmental > Terrestrial > Soil > Vadose zone | place: USA: California... | reverse complement strand
CGCCTCGTCGTACGACGGGGTTCTCTACGACCTGGTGGAAGTCTTCGACGCCTGCCTGGCCGCCAGCCCCGGCCTGACGTTCGTGGTGGACGAAGCCTGGACCGCCGTGCATGCCTTTCACCCCAGGCTGCGGGGGCGGACCGCGCTGGCGGCGGCGCAGACCGTCGCCAGGCGGCGCGGTACGCCCCCGCCGGTGCTGGTGACCCACTCCGCGCACAAGTCGATGACCGCGGCTCGGCAGGGCAGCTACCTGCACGTGCTCGGGTCCGCGGACCTGGTGGAGGCGGTGCGGCAGGCCATCTTCCGCCGGCACACGACCTCGCCCAGCATGCCGATCCTGGTCTCCCTCGACCTGGCCAGGGCGCACGCCCAGCAGGACGGGCACCGCCTGCTGGACCGGGCGCTGCGGCTGGCCCGCCGGTTCCTGGACACGCTCGAACGAGACCCGCGGCTGGCCGGGTTCGGGATCAGGCCGGTGCTGCCGGCGCGGCCCGACCTCGCCGGCTACCTCAGCCAGGACCCGCTGCGGGTGGTGGTGAACGCCAGCGGATCCGGGCTGACCGGCGGCGAGCTGCGGACGATCCTGTTCCGCGACTACCGCGTCTACATCAGCCGGGCCTTCGACGAAGGCTTCCTGCTGAACTTCCACATTGGAGTCGACGACCCCGAGGTGGACCGCCTGCTCGACGCGCTGCGTTCGATCGCTGCCCGGCGGGCGACGCGCGGCCGGATGGCGCACGTCGAGGTCCGCCGGCCCGGCGAACCAGTTCAGGAGATCGTCATCGCCTACCCGCCGGGGGTGCCGGTCGCCTACCCGGGTGACACCTGGACCGGCGACCTGCGCCGCTCGGTGGAGGCTCACCAGCGGGCCGGCGCCGAACTGTTCGCCGCGCCAGCCCGGTCTCCCGCGTCCGCGTCGGACCCCATGCCGTCCCTGCCCGCCCAGTCGAGAGTGTGAGCCGAGAAATGATCCCCTACGACACCATCATCGAACACGCTGCGGCGCGGCCGCAGGCCGTCGCGCTCGCGGCGGACACCGGCCAGCTCAGCTGGGCCGAGTACGCCGAGCAGGTGCGGGCGCTGTCCGCTTGGCTCACCACCCGGCTGTCGGCCGCGGACCACCCGCGAGCCGTCGTGATGGCCCCGGCGACGCCGGCCACCGTGGTCGCGACCTCGGCGCTGGCGACCCTCGGCATCCCCTGGGTCGGCCTTGACGCCACCGCCGCTCCGGATCGGGTCCGGGCCCAGATCGCCGCGGTGTCCCCGGCCGTCGCCGTCGTGGACAGCTCCCGCACACCGCTGCCGGACGCCGACCGGAACGCGTTGGGTCTCCCCGACGGGGTCGTGGTGCTCGACCTCGCAGGCTCCTCCACGCCGGGGGGAGTGGCCAACCAGCCCGTCGGCACCCCGCTGGTCGAGGCGATCGGCTACGCCGGCCCGGCCGCGAGCTGGCAGAAGCCGCCGTTCCTGGCGCTCGGCTTCACCTCCGGCACCACCGGCACTCCCAAGCTGGTGCTCCGCCGCCGAGCCAGCGAGGCGCGCCGGCTGGCAATGCTCGAAGAGACGTTCGGCTTCGGTCCTGCGGACACCCATCTGGTGACCGTGCCGCTCTCGCACGCCTCCGGACACGGCTGGGCACGGGTGTTCCTGGCGGTCGGCGCGACGGTCGTGCTGGGTGACGCCGACCCGGTGGCGAACCTGGCCCGGATGCGGGCCTGGGCGGTCCGAACCACGCTGATGGTGCCTCCCGTGCTCGACCGGTTCCTGACGGCGGCGGGGGCGGCGCCCGAGGTCGCGCTGCCGCACCTGCGGTTCCTGCTCACCGGTGGCCGCCATCTCGCCCCGGCGGTGGTGCGCCGATGCCACCGGCGCTTCGGTCCGGTCCTGCATCTGTACTACGGGACCACCGAGACCGGCCTGAACACGATCGCCACTCCCGCGCACCTGGCGGCCGACCCGCGCAGCGCCGGCCAGCCGACGCCGGGCACCAGCCTGCTCGTGCTCGACGAGCGGACCGGACAGCGCACGCCGCCGGGAACGGTCGGCCGGGTGGCGATCGCCAGCTACATGAACTTCGACGGGTACGCCGACCGGGCGGCGTCGACCGTCGTCCGGGACGGAGCGGAGTACGTCGTCACCGCCGACTACGGCTACCTCGACGGGGACGGTCAGCTGTTCCTGACCGCCCGGTCCGACCAGACCGGCGCCGGGACCGGCCCTGTCGACGTGATCGGCGTCGAGGGAGCGCTGCGTGACCTCGACGGCGTCGCCGACGCGGTGCTCGCATCCACATCGGACGGTTCGGTGGCCGGGCTGACCGCGGCTCTGCTGCCCACCCCGGCCAACGGCGTCCAGCCGGACGCCGTGCTCGAGCGTGCGGAACGGTTGCTGGCCCGCCTGCTCGGCGACCTGCGCGGCAGGCCCGCAGCGGTCGTCGTCGCGCGCATCCCCTACAGCCCCACCGGAAAGGTCGACCTGCCGGTGCTCGTCTCCATGGTGAAGGAGCAAAAATGAACAACCGAATCCGGCTGTCCGGCGCCGGCCTCGCCCTGACCTCCGCGGCGGCCTGGGGTGGCATGTTCCCGGTGGCGAAGTCGATACTGCCCACCGTCAACCCGTTCCACCTGACCCTCGTCCGCTACGTGACGGCGTCGGCCATCCTCGCCGTCCTGCTGCTCGCCTTCGAAGGCCGATCCCGGTTCAGCTTCGAGGGCCGGGGCGCTGCGCTGTTCTGGCTGGGCTCGGCCGGCTTCGCCGGGTTCAGCCTGTTCGCGTTCGCCGGCCTGCGGTACACGCACCCGCAGAACGTCTCACTGATCATGGCCACGATGCCGCTGATCAGCGTGCTGGTGGCCGCCGCCCAGACCGGCAAGCGGCCGCCGGCATACACCATCGGCACGGTGGCCGTGGCGCTGTTCGGAGTCAGCCTGGTCATCTGTAAGGGCGACTACGGCCTGCTCCTGCACGGCCAGGTCGGCCGCGGTGACCTTCTCGCCCTGGCCGGCGCGGTCTGCTGGGTCGTGTACACCCGCGGCGGCGCCAGCTTCACCGGCTGGAGCCCGCTGCGGTACACCACGCTCACGGCCTCGCTGGGCAGCATCACCATCGCCGCCGCCACCGCGATCGCCACCGCGACCGGATACGTGCACACACCGTCCACTCGCGACTTCACCGCCGCGGCGCCGCAACTGCTCTACCTCATCGTCATCGCGGCAGTCCTGGCGGTGTTCACCTGGAACCTCGGCATCCGACGGCTCGGCCCACAGAACGGCATCCTGTTCATGAACCTGGTGCCGGTCACCACGTTCACCGTCGAGATCGTCCGCGGCTACCGCCCTGGCACGGTAGAACTCGCCGGCGCCTTGGTCACGGTGGCGGCGTTGGTCGCGAACAACCTGCTCGCCAGACGGTCCGCGGCGCCGCCGCTGCCGGCCCGGCTGCCGGCCGTGGCCCAACCGGCCCGCAGCGCCGCCTGACCGGAACCAACGGCGCCATCGCCCCCACACCACCGGCCTCGGTCAGCCGACCGTGCCGGTGGTGTGGGTAACGGAACCCGCAGCGGCCTGCGGCAGAACCGAGCGCCCTCGACCGGAGTCACCGTCGTGCAGTACGACGTGGCCAGCGGAGACGCCTTCGGCACGTCGGCGGCCGCAATCGTCGGGCATACCCTCGCCGCCGCCCGCTACGGCTCGATCATCGTCATGCACGTCACCCTCGCCAACGCGCCGCTGACCCCATCGCACTACCCCGAATCGTCGCCGGCCTGCGCGCCCGCGGAATCACCCTGGTAAAGCTGTCCGACCTGCTCACCGCCCACACCGGCTGACCGCCCGGTCGGCGGCCGGCCGGGCCCGCTCCGCGGCATTCTTCCAGACCCGCTCGTCGGGGTCGAGCTCGTTAGTTTGGGTCGAAATACCGCAGGGCGCATGCTTGCGTGCGCTGACCACCGTGGTCCTACCACTCGGCTCAGCTTGGGAATGACTGACCAGATTGGCGGCGAAGGCGCAATGGACGCTGGATCGCCGCGACCTGGCGAATGTGTGGACGGTAGTTTCCGTTCCAGGACACCGTTGCGAGATCTGGGGACCCCAGAGGCGGCTGCGACCCGGCGGGGATAGTCCTCTATGATCAACCCGCACCGGCGGGCGACGGAGTCAGATTCGCGCTGACGGCCGGTGGCGGAACGGGGGAAATCATGAGCAAGCCGACGATCGATGGACTCCGTGAGCAGGTCCGGGCGTCCATCATCACCGCCGACGATGCGGGCTACGACGAGGCCCGGGCGGTCCACAACGGGATGTTCGACCGGCGCCCGAAGGTGGTGATTCGCGCCGAGCAGGTGGCAGACGTGATCGCCGCGGTGAACTTCGCCCGCGATTCCGGTCTGGACCTGTCGGTGCGGGGTGGTGGGCACAGCGCGCCGGGGTTCGGCACCAACGACGGCGGCGTCGTGATCGACCTGTCGCCGATGAGACACGTCCACGTCGATCCGCGCGCGCGCACGGCCCGCGCCGGAGGAGGCGCCACCTGGGGGGACTTCAACTACGCCACCCATGCCTACGGCCTGGCCACCACCGGGGGAATCGTCTCCACCACCGGCGTCGCGGGCCTGACCCTCGGCGGAGGCATCGGGTACCTGTCCCGCGGCTACGGCCTGTCGATCGACAACCTGATCTCCGCCGACGTGGTCACGGCCGACGGCCAGGTCCGTACCGCGAGCACGGGCGAGAACGCGGACCTGTTCTGGGCCCTTCGGGGCGGGGGCGGCAACTTCGGCGTCGCGACCTCGCTTGAGTTCCAGCTCCACCCGGTGAAGGATGTCTATGTCGGGCTCTTCTTCTACGAACTGGAGTCCGCGGGCACCCTGCTGCGTTTCTTCCGGGAGTTCATCAAGGACGCGCCCGAGGCGTACGGCGCGTTCCCGGCGTTCCAGGTGGCCCCGCCGCTGGAGTTCATCCCGGCCGATCGGCATGGCGACACCTTCTGCGCCGCCATCGTCCATTGGGCGGGACCGCTCGAACACGGCGAGACCGCCATGAAGCCCTTCCGCGACCTCGCCCCGGTGGTCGCCGAGATGGTCGGGCCGATGCCTTATCCGGCGCTCAACGCAGCCTTCGATCCAATCTTCCCCAAAGGGATCCGCAGCTACTGGAAGGGCAACTTCGTCACCGAGCTCACCGACGCCGCGATCGAGCAGCACTTGATCCACGGTCCGAGGGCGCCCGAGGTCAGCGCCACGATGCACCTCTACCCGATCAACGGAGCGTGTCATCGAGTAGCTCCCGACGAGACCGCGTTCGCCTACCGAGAGGCCACGCTCGCCACAGTGATCGTGGCCGCCTGGCAGGATCCAGCGCTCGACAACGCGCGCATCCAATGGGTCCGCGACTACTACCAGGCCACCGCGCCGCACTCCGAGCCGGGCGGCTACGTCAACTTCATGGCCGACGACGACCAACCCCGGATCCAGGACAACTACCGCGGCAACTACACCCGGCTCGCCATGATCAAGCGCCGGTACGACCCCGACAACCTCTTCCATCTGAACCAAAACATCCAACCCACCGGCTGAGATCCCAACCACGCCCGAACCCGGCATCTGAGTACATCGCGACCACTACAGGGCCGGCCCGGCAGCCGCGCCCGCGGGAGAGGTGGGGTGCACGCCGCCACCTGAACACGAGGCCAACGTCCTGATCGGGGTGTCGGCCGGCGTAGAGCAGGTCGAACAGCCCGCCGGTGGAGTTCCCCGGCCAGCAGGCACCGGTGGACTGGGCGGACGGCGGGTGCCGGCACGTGGGGAACGAGACGTTCGGCGGGCTGGCCGTTGACAGCAGCCGTGACCGGGACGAGTGTCGCCCGGTGGGGCTGCTGCGTCGACTCGGCTCGGGGTGGGCGTGACGGGACGACACGGCAGCGCCAACGGTGGGAGGTTCGATCGGGGCCGGGAACATGCCGGGGGATGCGGGGTCGTCGTGATCCGCTGGCGGGTGACAACTCCGACCGGGCGGGTCAAGGGCGGCTGCGTGCCGACCGTCAGCCCGAGCCCGAGCACGAGAGTCGCCGTCCCGCCTGCTGCCAGGCGGGCGTTGCGGTGAGCGCTCCCGATGCTCCGCCGACCAGCGATGTCCTTCCAGGTACCGCCCGGGTCAGCGGCCCGCGGCGTCGGCCGACGGGCGCGCCGCCACCTCTGCCGAGGAAGCTCGGGAAGAGCGGAAAGGTCTGGTTGGCCCTCGCCGCGCTCCTCCCGGCGGCGGTCGTCTGGCTCTCGCCGCAGGGGCAGCCCGTGGCCGCCATGCATGCCGAGACCGCGGTCCTCCGCTCGGTTGCCGCGCTGCGGGCCGGCTGGCTTACCCCGGTCATGCGCGTCTTCGCCGCCCTCGGCACGGCGTGGTCGGTGACGATCCTCGGCTGGGGGCTTGTCGCGGGGCTGATTGTGTTCAAGCGCTGGCGGCACCTGGCGACGTTCGTGGTCTACCTGTCCGCCCTGGGGGTCCTCGGCACGGTGGTCAACTTCTTCACGAAGCGGCCGCGTCCCTACGGGGTCACGATCACCGGTGACTGGATCGGCTTCTCGATGCCCTCGTTCCCGATGGCCATCCTGGCCGCGTGCCTGATGGGAATCGGGTACTCGCTGGTCGTGCCGGGCCGGCTTCGCACGTGGACGAAGTGGGGCATCGGGGTGCTCCTCGTCCTCGTCGCCTTCGCCCGGTTGTACCTCGGTGTCGACCATCCCTCGGACATCCTGTGGGCCGTCATACTCGGCGTGGCGGCCCCGCTCGCCGCCTTCCGGTGGTTCACGCCGAACGAAGCCTTCCCGGTGACCTACCGGCGCGGCAAGACGGCCCACCTCGACGTCACCGGGGCCAGAGGTGAGGCGATCCGCCAGGCGATCGGCGACCAACTCGGGCTCACCGTGCTGGAGGTCAAGCCGGTCGGGCTCGCGGCCTCCGGCGGCTCGACCCCGCTCCGCCTCCGTATCGCCGGCGAGCCGGACACGTACGTCTTCGCGAAGCTCTACGCGAAAAGCCACGTCCGGGCCGACCGCTGGTACAAGCTCGGCCGGATGATCCTCTACGGGGCGCTGGAGGACGAGACCTCGTTCCAGAACGTCCGCCGGTTCGTCCAGTACGAGGACTACACGCTGCGCCTCATGCAGGACATGAAGCTCCCCGTCCCGGCGCCCTACGGCATCGTGGAGATCACCCCGGAGCGGGAGTACCTGATCGTCATGGAGTTCTTCGACGGCGCGGTGGAGATCAGCGACGCGAACGTCGACGACGGGATCATCGACGAGGGCCTGCTGCTGATCCGGAGGCTGTGGGACGCGGGGCTGGCTCATCGGGACATCAAGCCGGGCAACCTCATGGTCCGCGCCGGCAGGGTCCTGCTGGTCGACGCCTTCTTCGTCCAGGTCCGCCCGTCGCCGTGGCGGCAGGCCGTCGACCTGGGCAACATGATGCTCGTCCTGGCGGTCGGCTCCGACCCGGAGCGGGTCTACCAAAGCGCCCTGCGGTACTTCACCCCGGCGGAGATCGCCGAGGCGTTCGCGGCGACCCGGGGCGTCGCCAGCCCCACCCAGCTGCGGTTGGCGATGAAGCAGGACGGCCGCGACCTGCTCACCCAGTTCCGACGGCTGGCGCCCCAGCGCCGACCGATCGCCATCCAGCGCTGGAGCGTGCGGCGGGTCGCCCTGGGGGTGGGACTGCTGGTCTCGCTGCTGCTCGCGGGCGGTTTCACCTACGGCATCCTGACCCCGTTCCGAGGCGTCGACGCCTGGGACCCGCCCACCTGCACCCCGCAGTCGACCACCGTGCTCGTGGCCCAGGCGGTCCCGGCTGCCACCTCGCTGCCCTGCGTCGCGACCCTCCCGTCGGGATGGGGCTTGGAAGAGGCCACCGTGCGCAACGGCGAGGCCAGATTCGGGCTGAACGCCGGTCAAGCAGGCCCGGTCGTGTCGGTGACGCTGGCCGGGACCTGCGACACCTCGACGGCCCGGCCGGTGCCCACCGACGAGACCGGAACCCAGCGGTTCGACGACGCCGTCCAGTCGGACCGAGGATCGCGACCCCGTCGCCTCTACCGCTTCCCGGGCGGATGCGTCACCTACGACTTCTCCCCGTCCGCCCGAAGCGACTCGAAACTTACCGCCCTCGCCGACGCAGCGCTCGGTTTCGTGGCGCGGGAGCAGGTCGCCACCTACGTTCGGGAGCAGAGCAGCCTAACCCTGTGCGGCGCCGGCGCGAGCTGCCCGGGCGGGTGAGCCGGGGCGTCGAGGGTGTTCCCTCACCGGTCGTCCGTCATGACCCTGTCTTTGCACTGTCCAGCCCGAGCACGCCCGCGGCCGCGCGGGCGGCCAGCAGCTCGTCGTGCGGTGCCTGTCCAGCGAGCGCGATCACCGCGCCTTCGACCGCTCCGAGGAAGGCCAGCGCAACCGCTTTGGCCGGCGGGCCGGGTGGAATGGACCCGTTCCTGCGTCCCGCGTCGATCAGGCTGGCACAGCGCTTGACCAGAGCTCTCGAGATCCGATGGATCTCGCGCCCGACCGGATGGTCCTGACCGCTGAACTCCACCCTAAGCGCCATCATGACGCGGGCAACGTCGCGGCGGCAGAAGACGGTGTGGCCGCGCGCCAACGCGATCAGCGCCGCGACCGGATCGGGCTGGTGCTCGGCCAGCTCACCCACCTCGTGCCGCCACGTCTTGTCGACCCACTCGACCACCGCAAGGGCCAGATCCTCCTTGTCCTTGAACTGGTGGTACAGGGCGCCCCGCGTGTAGCCCGCCTCGCGCGCGACCTCTTCGAGCACCAGGTTGCCGTAGCCGTAGCGGGAAAGGCCCTTCGCGGCCGCCTCCAGCAACGCGCCGCGGGTACGCGCGCTGCGCTCGGCCTGGGTTGGACGCCCGCGGCGCGTCTGCGCCGTCGAGCCGCCCCTCGACTCACGTACATGCATGTACGTATGATGCGCGCATGAGGCTGCCGAGCACGGCGCTTACCTCCCACCCGTGGCGGATCCACGAGCTGACCTGGGACTTCCGGGTGGAGGATGTGTGGGCAGTGCAGACGCCGGGCGGCCCGGACGACTTTCATCGGCTGGTGGAAGGGATCGTCGCCGGCGACCCGTCGCAAGGCTCGTCCCGCGCTGCCCGAGCGCTCTGGGCGATCCGCTGGAAGCTCGGCGAGCAGCTCGGCTGGGATGGCCCGGACAGCGGTCTCGGCAGCAGGGTGCCCTCGCTGCGTGACAGGCTGCCGGCGGATCTGCGCGATGCCCCGGGCCCAGACTTCCATGCGCTCCCCTTCACCCCGCTGTACCTGATCGACGACGAGTTCGCCGCGGAGATCGCCAACCAGACCATGCACGGGGTCCTCCACCTCGGCTGGGTGCCAGACGGGACCGGCGGCTACCACGGCCAGATGGCGGTCTTGGTAAAGCCGAACGGTCTGCTCGGGAAGGCCTACATGACCGCGATCAGGCCGTTCCGGCATCTGATCGTCTACCCGACGGCCATCCGACAGATCGAGCGGCGATGGCGGGACTCGACCAGCGAGGCGACACCCGGCGCACCCCGTAGCCGACAGGGTTGAGCGCAGCGACCCGTCGGTGGCGCCGTGTGGTTCAAGCTCAACCCCAGGTCCCCCCGGCTGCCCCAGGCGAGGACCCAGGAGTACATCGGCTCCTCGCTGCCGGCGTCCACCGGCTGAGAGGGTCGGGCTCGACACCCGGTCAGCGCTCGGGGCGCCGTTCGGCTGAGTTCGAACTACGATCGCGACTGGCGGTGGCACGTCACGGCGCCGCGTCCAGACTGGTGACGCGAGGCAAGGAGGTCCCTCCATGGGGAACTGGCAGCTCGACCCTTACCACACGCAGGTCGAATTCTCCGCCAAGCACCTGGGGATGATGACGGTGCGGGGTTACTTCGACGAGGTGAGCGCGACCGCCGATATCGACCCCTACCGCCCGGAGGCGGCATCGGTCGAGGTGACCATCTCGACTGCCAGCATCCGCACCAACAACGGGATCAGGGACAACGACCTCCGCTCGTCGAACTTCCTCGAGGTGGACAAGTTCCCGATGATCACGTTCAAGAGCACCAGCGTCGAGCCGGCCGGGCCGGACCGCTACACGCTGACCGGTGACCTGACCATCAAGGGCAACACGCGCACGTTGGCACCCCAGGTGACCAGGTACGGGGAGTCCGACGACCCTGGGATGATGTGACGCCGGGTCGCCTACAGCGCCACCAGCAAGCTCAACAGGAGCGGCTTCGGCCTGGGT
>Ga0137371_10005128_pt1 | contig 10279 bp, 6 predicted proteins | sample SagtaG_7_FD_104919 | JGI IMG/M metagenome (GOLD analysis project Ga0137371, IMG submission 104919) | Vadose zone soil microbial communities from Sagehorn Ranch, Mendocino, California, USA - Sage1_R_40_16 metaG | ecosystem: Environmental > Terrestrial > Soil > Vadose zone | place: USA: California... | reverse complement strand
TTCGTGCACTCGATCCTCAAGGACCGCGCGCTGACGATCTATGGCGACGGGACCCAGGTGCGCGACCTCCTCGACGCGCGCGACCTGAGCGCGCTCTACGCCACCGTGATTGACAAGATCGGCATCGCGCGCGGCGAGATCTACAACGTCGGCGGCGGGCCGGAGAACCAGCGCAATCTGCTGGAGGTCATCGACCAGATCGGCGAGCTCACGCGCAAGAAGCCGGAGTTCAGCTTCGCGAACTGGCGCGAGGGTGACCAGAAGTTCTATGTCAGCGACGTCGGCAAGGCGCGCAAGGATCTCGGTTGGGCGCCGCAGATCGGGTTCGACCGCGGCCTGCGCGACCTGATCTCATGGGCGGAGTCGGTCCACTAGACCGTGGTGGCGGCGGTCGGATCCCTCGCCGAGACATCGGTTCGCCGGCGCCCGTCGCTATGGCTTGCATCGGCCGCGACCGCCGCGGCCTGGGGCGCGCTCTACAGCCTGGGCCGCTGGGTGTTCGGCTTTGTGACGTTCCCCATCCACGAGGACGTCCGGATCAATTACGTCGCCGCCCAGGCGGGCCTCCAGTACGGGTGGTCGAAGATCTACGACTTCGCGACGCTGAGGCAGCTCTCCCTCGTGTTCCCGGCGGCCGATCGCAGCATCGACGCGACCGCCACGTACATCAGCCCTCCGCTGCTTGCGTGGCTGTTCGTGCCTCTCACTCTGGTGCCCGTGCCTGCCGCGTATCTCATCTGGACCCTGGCCGCGCTGGCCGCGCTCATCTGGACCTGGCACGTCGCAGCGCCCTACAAGGGTCTCGCCAAGCTCACCCTGCTTCTTGTCGCGCTCGCGCTGTGGCCCGTCATGCAGGTCTTCTACTACGGCCAGCCGGGCGTGGTCGTGGTTGCGGGTGTGGCCCTGGCCTGGTGGCTCATCCGGCACGATCGCCCGATCGCCGCCGGGATCGCCCTGGCGTTTGCCACGACGCTCAAGCCGCAGGTCGTGATCCTGGTCCCGATCGCCCTTCTCGTCGCGGGCCACGTCAAGCCTGTGCTCGGATGGGCCGCGGCGGGCCTCGTCATGGCCGCGCTCAGCGTGGCGAGCCTTGGCGTCGAGGGCATCGCGAGCTATTGGCAGGCGCTGAAACTCGTCGAAGCCGACACAGGCCACGCGTACTTCACGATCGCTTTGGTTTTCGGGCTGGGCCCCGTGACCTACGTCCTGCTGGCGCTCCAGGGTCTCGCGTGCCTTGCCGTCGCCCGAATTCGACGGCGTGAGCTGGAGACAGTATTCGCGGTTGGGCTGCTCGGCTCGCTCATGGTCGCCTTCCACCTCCACCAGTGGGACTACACGAACCTCGTCCTCGCTGCCTGGCTCGTCTTGAGAAATTCGCCTCCGCTCTGGCACCGTATCTGGCTCGCGGCCGGCATCTTGACCATGCAGCTTCTGTCGCTCGGTCTGGCGGTGCCGCAGCTTGTTTGGGACGTCGTCTGGCTCGCCATGCTGGCGCTCGGCGCGCCGAGCGCCAACTCAGTCCGAAACCGGATCCGTCCGGTCGCGACGCCGTCGGAAGCGTCGTCGCCCTGACGCCGCGACCCAGTACAGGAGAAGCGCGGCCAGCGCCAGTAGCGAGATACCGTCCCCAGTCCACTCCAGTCCGGTGCGCGCGAAGCTGAGCTTCACAACCGTCCGCTGGCTGAACCCGTTGAGCGGGATGTACATGAAGTCGGGGCCGGCGCGATAGATCTCGACATCGTGCCCATCGACCGTCGCCCGCCAGTTGGCGACCCAGTTCTCCTTGAAAAGGACCCCCTTCGCCGGACCCTCGAGGCGGATCGACCGTTCCTGCGGGCTCACGAAGCTCGCCTCGTATTCGGCCGGCGGACCGCCCGCCGGCGCGGCCCAGGCGATGGCCTGAGCCAGCAGCTGAGATTCCACCGCGTTGCGCGTGCTCGACGCGTGGTAGGGCAGGTTCATCCCGCTCCACACAACTCGGCCCCGGCCGAGGGTCCCCGCAACGAGCACCGGGTAGCCGTGGCTCAGCAGTAGCGGAGCGGCCCACGGGGCTATCGAGCTCTCGGGGATGTAGGAGATGCCCCAGGGCCCTCCTGCGTAGATGGCCGGCGAGAACCCCGTCAGGTCGAGGCCGGCGGCGATGGGACCCGATCCTCGCTCCAGGTCCCAGTCGGGCCCGATCCCCGCCCGCCTGATCTCGGCGCCGGGGATGGGCGGCGCGGCCGCCCCGGCCTGTTCCAGGTCTGAACCGCTCGCTTCGATGAAGGCGCTGCCACCGCGCTCAACGTACTGATCGAGCAGGCGCAGCGCCCTGGCGCGATCGTGGACGCGGTACTGGTACAGGATCACCTCGTCGAATCGACTGAGCTCGGCGATGGAGTGGTCGTCCAGGTACTCGCCACCCCGGATCGGAATCAACGAACGGCTGTCGAAATCAGAGAGCGCGATGGCCCTCAGGACGAGGCTGTAAGCCGTATCGCCGCCGATCACGAGCGCCGTGCGCGTATTGCCTGCCGAGAGAACGGGCGTCGCGGCCGCGTATTCGAACGTCCGCGCGAAGTCGGGTGAGCCGGTGGAGAGCGGCCTGTAGAGATCCGGCCTCGCCTCGAAACGGCGCACGACGTCTGGATCGGGTCCCCCGTACAGCGACCTCACCGCATACCAGTCGAGCAGGAAGTTCGCCTCCGCGTAGTTGGCGTCGGCGCTCCACACCGCGTGCTCGAGCCAGTACTGCCAGTCGGCGCGAAGGACGCCCTGTTGCTGATATCCGCGCGTCTGGGGCACGTCGGCACGACTGTCAATCCAGTCCGAGCCCCCGTCCCAGCTCACCCCGACGCGATAGTCACGCTCGGCGGGGTCGACGACGAGCGCGTCCTGCACCGCCCGTTTGGCCTGGTTGTCTCCGCTGAACGTGCCGCGCGCCGGTTGAGGGGCGGTGACCGCGATCACCGCAAGCACGGCCACCAGCAGGATGGCTGAGATCTCCGCACGGATCGCGCTCCGACTCAGGGCCAGGCCGGAGAGGGCGGCAAGAAACCAGGCAGCAAAAAACGGAGCCTGTCCGGGCTGGATAGCGTAGATGAACAAGTGCGGCGCCGGGAATCCGACAAGCGCGTAAACCAACGCAGCCGCGCCGGCCACGGCCGCCACGATCATCGCCCGGTCCATGACGGCGGATGCGTTGGTACGCGGCTGACGAAGGGCAAGGATCGTCGCGATGACCGCGAGCGGAATCAGAAATACCGGCAGCGATTCGGTGCCAGGGGGAAACAGGTCGCCTGGGGAGAGAGGCGAATACTCGCGAGTGAAGGTCGGCAGAGGCGCCGGCGCTTGCCTTGACAGTGCATCGACGTAAGGGAGGTAGAAGTACGCGACGAGCAATCCCGCCGGCACCAACACCTTCACCGCCTCGACCAACCTTTGCCCAAGGGGGATTGGCTGCACGGCCACGAGCAGGATCGCCAGGGCGATGCCGACGGCCCCCAGCAGCAGGTGGCTGCTCAGCGTCGCCGCGAGTGAGAGCACCGCGGCGACCAGAAGGGCGGTCGACCGGCGGGTGAAGTAGAGCACGGCGAAAAACGCGAACAGGCTCAGAAAGGCCATGCCCAGGATGCGCGGGTAGAGACCGGTCTCGACGACGTACGCCCAGTACGCGCTGGAGGCCACGAGCAGGAACGCGGCGACCAGGCCGGCGACACGGCCTCCGCCGGCGACGCGGACGAATCCATACAGCCCGCAACCGATGACGACGAAGCTTGCCGCGGCGATGGCGAGGAGCGCGCCGCCAGACGAAAAGCCGAACCATCCCACCAGCACGGCACCGAGGTAGTGGAAGAGAGGTGGAAACGAAGCCTCGGAGAAATACTGCCCTGAGTACCACTCGTAGTTCCAATCGGCGTTGGGAAAGTAGTCGACGAGGAACTTGATCTTCGACATGTGGCCGAAGGCGTCGTATCCCTTGGGGAAGCCCGTAAAGGCGCCGTTCGCGAACCCGACGCCGAGCGTCACGATGGCGACCATGGCCACCGAACCGGCGTCGGCGAACCAGGGAGGGAGTCGCCTCAGGCGGTTGCGGCCTCGGCTGCGCTTTGCTCGTGCTCCCTGGCCACGTCGAGCACGACGCGCTCCATCGTGTCGATGTGCCTCTCCCAATCGAAGCGTCGCGCCCACTCCACGGCGCGCTCGCCGGCAACCTGGTTCTCGGCCCGGCTGTCGAGCAACGCGGCGATGCCCGCCGCGTAATCCTCGACGTCAAGCGGCTCGGCCAGGTGTCCGGTTCCCGGCCCCACCGTTACAGTGGGACCGGCCTGGTTCCACGCCACCACCGGGACACCCTTGGCCATCGATTCGATGACGCCCATGCCGAAGTCCTCCTCCGGCGCGGGATAGACATAGACCGCGGCGCCCTCGTACAGCGACTGCAGCTCCTCCTCGCTGATCGGCCCCAGGAAGAGCACCGAATCTTCGAGCCCGAGCTCCTTGACGAGGTCCCTCAGCGACGCGGTGTGCGATGTCGGCGGCCCCGGGATCACAAGCTGCGCGCGGGGATGGCGCTTGCGCACCGCGGCGAACGCCTTGATCGCGAGGTCGAAGCGCTTCTGCGGATAGTGGCGGTTGGTGAGAAGCACATAGGGCCTGCGGATCGGATAGCCGTTGATTGTCATGCCGCCGGAGAACCGCGCCTCGATCGGCAGTGGGAAGCCCGACGCCGCGACGTGACATCCCGCGGGGCAGTCGATCGCGTCGCGCTTGTAGGTGTGGCGGATGATGTCGCCGATGTAGTCGCCGTTGACCAGCAGCTGATTTGCCTCCTGGATCGAGCGGCGGTCGGCCCATGCGACAAAACGGGTCGCCCGCAAGACGATCGCGGCGAGCAGGCGGTAGTCGGCGTTGGAGACCCAGCCCGTCTGGCGGTCGATGTTGCGCGGGTAGACGAGTCGGTTGGGCTGGTTGAGGTAGACGACATACGGCACATCCATCAGGCGCGCTGCCCACCATGCGATCCACGCGCTCGGCTGGTTGCAGCCGACGATGGCGTCGACTTCGCGGAACCGCCACGCATAGAGGGGCATCAGGAGCGAGGTCGCGGCCATCTGCACCGCCTCGCGGAACGGGAACCAGCGTGGCAGCTGAGGCAGGAACGTCTTCACCCGTACCTCGCCGATGAGATCCGGATAACAGCGAGACGAGTCCACCGTTGGCGCGTAGCACTCGACGTCGTAGCCGCGCCGGCGTAGGCCAAGTACCTCTTCGATGACAATCCGCTCGCCGCCGCCCGAGTACGTGAAGCCGCAGTGAAAAACCGCGATCCGGCGGGTGCCTTTCTTGCGCACGTCGCGCCTGCCGCCGACGAGGAAAAAGCTCATCACGCCGAGCGTCAGCGCGTAGGCGGCGGTGAGGGCGTGGTAAAGGACGATCGCGCCGGCCGCGACGCCCGCGGCGAGTCCGAGTCCGCCGCCCAGCACCAGCGCCCCCGCCACTTCGAGGTTGCCCAGATAGCCGGGACCTGCAGGCACCGCGAAACTGAGAAGCAGGGCGGGATAGGCGGCCATCGCCTTCAGCGGCGGGACCGAGATGCCGACCGCTGCCAACAGCAGCGTGAAGTTGAACGCGTCGATCACCAGTGCCAGCACGGTCAGACCCGCGAGGCGCGCTGTCAGCTGAGGCGTCCAAAGCCCCCGCGCGCCTGCGCGGAACGCGAATGCCTGGCCGGCGATCGCCGTGGCGAACCGTGCCGGAATGAGCCGAAGGGCGAGACTCGACCGAGCTATCCGGGGACCGCCGAGCGCCGTGCCGAGCACCGCTGCCAGGAGCGCGATCGCCAGGGCCGCCGCGCCCGCGAGACCACGCGGTGCGTCGACGGCTCCGCTGAGTGCCACCACCTCCAGGCCCGCCAGGAACAGCGCCACCGCCGCGAGGTCGCATGCCTTGTCGATGACGATCGTCGCCAGCGCCGATCCGGCCGGGATTCGGTGCCTGCGCCACAGCCACCACGCCCGCGCAGCGTCGCCTGAGCGGATCGGCAGCACGTAGTTCAGCAATCCGCCCGCGGCGTTCATCGCGAAGGCTCGGACGATGCCGACCGGGGCGAGTGGGCGCAGCAGAAGCAGCCAGCGGCGGGCGCGGATCAGGCTGGTCACGAGAAACAGCGCGACCATCAGCGCCACCGCCCACCAGCTCTGCACTCGGGCGTGGGCAACGATCTCGGGCAGCGAGACGGTGCGCAGCCACAGCCACAAGAGCAAGAGGCCGAAGGCGGTCTGCAGGCCGAGGCGGATCCAGCGGTTCATGCGATGGCTTCGCCCTGAAATGGGACGGAGCCGAGGATCCAGCGCTGGGCGAAAGCCCAGAACGCGAACAGGAATCCCACGAACAGGACGGTGCCGCCGTAATCGTGAAAGAAGATGGCGGGTCCAACACCGAACGTCGCCGCGATCCAGGCGACGAGTGCGACTCGCACGAGGTTGAGCAGCATCGTGCCGGCCACCCCGATCAGGACGACCTGGGCGCGCATCTCGAACCCATGACCACCGCGCAAGCCCGAGATGAGGCTGACCCCGAAGAGGATGAGGCTCTGCCAGCCGATGCAGTTCCACGAGATGAAGAGCGTGTGCATCGACCCCGCTCCGTCCCAGACCACCATGTGGCTTCCCGATGCGGCCGCGTGGACTCCGACGAGCCCAAGCATGCTCACGACCATGCGCGACTCGACCGGCACGATCGACTGCAGCGGATTGTTCGCGCCGAGGCCCATCGCCCATGCCGTCAGGAGGTCGTCGAACGTCGTGACCAGGGGCAGCACCATCAGCAGCGCGCAACTCAGCGCGATCAGCGTGAGGTTGACGTTGTCGCGCTCCCGCGTCCTCATCGCCGTCTCCTGACCAGGCGTCTCGCGAACAGCGGCACCACCATCACGAGCCCGACCAGACCGAACAGCGACTCGGGGACGACAATGCTCGGCGGCACGACATTGGTGTCGCCGACCCCGGCAGTTCCGTCGTAGACCATCGACGGCTTGCCGCCCGTGATGTGCATGAGCGTGACCTGGATGCACAGCGACCCGCCAGGCGGAATCACCATCGCAAGCTGGCTCGCGCTTGTGCTGACGGTGAATGGACTCGTCGTGTGCACACCGTTCAATCCGTAGGTTGTCGTCCACGTCGATCCCACGTTGGGGACGGTGGCGACAAAACCGGTGCAGCTCGATGTTGCGGAGAAACCCGCGGCGACGGCAACAGTGTCATTCGTGGACCCGGAGCCACCCGTCCAGTTCATCGTGAAGGTCCAGACGCCGCCGGCGACCGTCTGGGCGGGCAAGCCGCTGAACGACCAGATTGTGACGACGCCCCCGGAGGTGGACTGGATCTCGCACGCCGTGGTTCGCGAGCCGATCGCCTGGTCGACCGTGCTGGCGACGCATCCGGGAGCCGTGCCGGTGCCATGGAGGTAGAGCGGGTTGCCGGCGGCCCTCACGATCGGGGCACGCGTCGATGCCACGACCAGGCCGCTGAAAAGCAGGACGAGCAATCCAACTGCAAACCAGCCAACCCACCGCTTGTGCGGTGCCGCGCGGAGTGGCGACGCCTTGGCGACGGACGTGGTCGGCGGCGTCCAGCGCGGCGCGCCGCGGCGCCCGCGCAGCCAGCGGCCGAGCATGTGCAGCCTCCGGAGGTGGCGCACCTCATCGGTGACCCGGCCCGTTTTCGGCGTGCGGAACCACGGGCCCTCGTCGCGACTGATCAGTCCTTTGAATGCCGCCCAACCCTGGAACGGAACGAGCGCGAATGACAGCACGAGCGCACCGAAAACGCCCTGCACGTCGCGGGCCGGCGCCTCTTCGAGGATCAAGCCGCCGAGGTTCATCAACGGTAGCGCGAAGATGTTGGAAAACAGAAGCGACCATCCGAGAAGCGTGGTCCAGCCGGGAACGTGGGTCTGGAAGACGACCTCCGAGATGAGCCAGCTCACCGAGCCGATCACGAACAGCCCGGCCTGCAGGTAGTAAGACGCGTCGTACAGGAACTCGAGCTTTTCGATCGGCGTGACGAGCGGCGAGGTCATGATCGGCAAGAACCACTTGCGGACGTTGTGCGTGTGCCCTTCAGCCCAGCGCATCCGCTGACGCGCCAGCCGCGAGAACGTGCCTACGCATTCAGCCGGCGTCTCCGCCCATGGGGTGTAGATCACCTTGTAGCCGCGCGTGTAGAGCTTGAGGGTGAGCTCCCAATCCTCGGTGATGCTCGTGCCCCATCCGACCTGCCGCAGAACGTCGGCGCGGATCATGTACGCGGTGCCCGCGATCATCTTCAAAGAGCCGATCGCATCCTGGAATGGACGCTCGATCATGTAGCTGCCCGCGTATTCCGCGCGCACCGCCTCGGTCAGCCAGCTCTCCGATTTGTTCAGCACATGCCACTGATAGCTCTGCACGGCAGCCACCTCGGGCCGGCGCTTGATCTGGCCAGGTTCTGACGGAGGTTCGGCGCGGCCGAACGCGGCTTCGAACCGCTTGCTGGAGGCGCCCTCGCTGACGCGATAGAAGAGGGGCAGCAACCGTTCGATGGAGTCCGGGAAAGGCACCGAGTCGGCGTCGAACACCACGACGTACTCGGTGCGGGGGTCCATGACCCTGAGCGCCTCCCGCAACGCCCCTCCCTTGTAACCGGCGCGACTCGTGCGGTGCAGGATCTTGAATCGAGGCCTGTTCACCCAGCGCTGAAGAATCTGGATCGATTCGTCGGTGGAGTCGTCGACGACGACCACCTCGTACTCGGGGTAGTCGAGCTGTGACAGCGCGGTGAGCAGCCGCTCGATGACGCGTTTCTCGTTGAAAGCCGCGACGTGGACGGAGACGAACGGCTGATATCCGATGTCGAGGTGATAGCCGTTGCCATTGCCGTTGATCCGATTCAGCCCGTTGCCATTTGTCTTTCCCGCGCCGTTCCCGTTTCGCGGTGCTCCGACGAGAGTCGTCAGCAGCACCATCGCTGTGCTCAGGTAGTACTTGACCGCGTAGGCGAAGAAGATCGCGCCGAGGAAGAGTCCCGCGAAAGCGAATCCATAGGCGATCCAGTCGGCGCCGCTCTGGATCTTCGATTGCTGGACCAGGTCCAGAAAACCGTGTGCGATGGCGACGATCGGGATCGCGCCGATGACAAATGCGCCGACGAGCACGGCGTTGAGGAGGGTGCCCCAGGCGAGGCCGCGGAATCCGCGACCGGGCTCCGGCGACGCGCCCGTCAGATGAGCCGGATCTTCTCCCGCCACGTCAGATCTCGTCCTCGACATAGAGAGCCGCGCTCAGCTCGGCGCTGTCGAAACGGCGGTGTCCGCCCGGAGTCGTGAGTGTCGGGTGGAGCAAGCCTCGGCGGACGGCGCGATTCAAGGTCGGCTGGCTCACGCCCAACAGACGGGCGGCCTCGCCGGTGGTGATCAGCCGGGCGCCGTCAGGCTCGTCCTGGAGGCTCAAGGCATACGCCTCGATGTCCGCCTCACTGAACCGCCGGTGGCCGCCGGGCGTGATCATGGCGGGGCGCAGGACGCCCCTTCCCACGGCGCGCGCCACGGTCGCCTGGCTGACGCCAAGGCGAGTGGCCACATCCTTCGAACTGATCAATCTTTGCAAGGCGTTGTGCTGGGACTAACGAACCCATATCAAAAAGCCGTCGGGTTTCAGCTACCTTTGGAGAGTTGGCTTGGGATTCCAAGAGTGGCGCAGGCATTTCGTCGTTGAAAAAGTGCAGAGATCGACCAATCGTCTCCCCGATTTCGTGCCAAACTTTTCACCGCGCAAAGTGCGCGAGGGCCTTCAGAAAGGAATCAGGAACTCATCTTTAGTTAGAACCTCACCCCCCGCAGCCAAGCTCGGAGCCGGTGTCGAGAAATCGCCCGGCCCGAGCCTTTTTTAGCCCCTCCCTTTGCCCTCCCCATAAATGGGGAGGGGTCTGGAGAACTCAGGGCGACGAGTCCGGTTGCCCTCCCCGTGTATGGAGAGGGGTCAGGGTGAACTCAGCCAGAGCGAGTCTCTTCGGCCCACTCGTGCAGCGCCTGCCTCCACGGCCGCAGCAACCGGTAACGCGTGGTCGCGAGGCACCCGTTCGCCGGCCGCCGTGCGGCTGACGCGAAAGCGCCGGTGGCGACTGATTCCACTCCCGCGGAAACCCCAAAGTCCGCGAGCACGGCACGCGCGAACGCGTCCCACGAGACGCAACCATCGGCCGCAGCGTGGACGATGCCTGTGACGCCACCCTCCCACAGCTCGACCGAGGCGATTGCCAGA
>Ga0137371_10005127_pt1 | contig 10280 bp, 7 predicted proteins | sample SagtaG_7_FD_104919 | JGI IMG/M metagenome (GOLD analysis project Ga0137371, IMG submission 104919) | Vadose zone soil microbial communities from Sagehorn Ranch, Mendocino, California, USA - Sage1_R_40_16 metaG | ecosystem: Environmental > Terrestrial > Soil > Vadose zone | place: USA: California... | reverse complement strand
TCATCTGGAAGGCGCCGCACATATCGTATCAATTATACCATTACGGACCTGCTTTCCATGCCTTCCTGATGAATGTTCCAGGGAACGTGTTTGCCTGTAATTGTTCTGTTACCCTTGAAGTGATGGGTGAGACCTGGTCAGCAGCCTCCGAGCAGCGAAGGGTCTGACTCGCTGGGCACAGAGATCCTTCCCCTTCGCTACGCTCAGGGCTTCGGCTCATGCGCTCAGGATGACATGATAGGTTGGGAGGGGCGACCGAGACGGTCGCCCTGAACATTAAGTGAACGCCTATGTGGTCGCCCCTACATTTCTACCCTTCACACATCAGGGGTAACATGCCAGTAAGTGCCAGATATGGGGAGACTAGGTCGTCAAAGGGGCAGTCTCCCCATATCTAAGATTCCGCCGGATGGTTCAGGACGTGTATACCTGCATAGCAGTGCTCTCAAGGGTACTGAGGATGCTATCCAGTTTCGTCGGGTCTGAGATGAAGTCCAGCGAAGCTTTCCAGTAGGCAGATTCCATGGCGACGGGCATCAGGTCATCTTGACTCAAGCTAAAGAAGGTCGCCTGGGACAACTGCATGGCGGAATTGCGCGCCACATCGTCGGGATAGACGCTCAGGGGCACCGCTTTGTTCACAGAGGTCTTGCCACCACGTTTCACCCAGATCTCCTGCGCTTCAGCTGTTGCCAGAAATTGCATGTACTGGCGTGTGCCATCGTTATCTTTAAACGCCATTAACATATCCGCGCCGCCGGTGACCGCGCCGGCGAACTGCGAGTTGATCGTGGGGAAGGGGAAGAAGTTGAAATCCGTGCCCGGCGCGATCGATGGGAACTGCGTCTTGATGAAGCCCGCCGTGAAGTCACCCAGGTAGTACATGTAGGCCTTTGGTGGAGCTTCATATGGCAGGAAGGAGGCAGGCTGGAAGTTGGTGGCCAGGATGGACTGCGGCGCGCCATTGATGTAGTGCTTGCCGGTGACGATCTGGCCGAACATCTGGAAGGCATTTTTGATGCTGGGGTCCGTCCAGGGGATCTGGTGGGCGACCCACTTGGCAGACATGTCGGGGCCATTGAGGTTGAGATAGATCTGGTCTATCCAGTCGCAAGAGGGCCAGCCGCTGGCGGCGCCACTATTCACGCCCATCGACCAGGGGTATTTGCCACTGCTGGCAATCTTATCCGACAGGGCGATCAAGTCATTCCAGGTCTTAGGAACGGTATAGCCATTGGCCGTGAACTGCTTCGGGTTATACCAGATGGTGCCCTTGGTGTTGGCCGTCGGGGTCACGGCGAACAGGTGGCCGTTGTCCGAGGCCAGATCAATCCAGGTCTTGGCGTAGTTCTGCTGGATATAGCTCATGTCGAAGAACTTGTCCAGCTGCAGCAGTTTCCCCTGAGAAGCATACTTGTGGAACGCAGCTACGGTGGGCACACCGCTGACGTCGGGCGGGTTGTTCCCCCTGACGCGCGTGCTCAGGATGGTAGGCAGGTCGCGCGATGTCTCGACGTTGACCTTGATGTTGGTCTTCTGGGTGAATGCGGTGTTGATGGCATTGAAGTTATCCAGTTCTGAGCCGCTCCACACGCCCAGCGCGTCAATGGAGGTGACTTTGGTCGGCCCGCCGCTGGGGGTAGGGCTGCCGCCACAGGCTGCCAGCAGGGCTGATGCCCCGCTGATGCTCAGGCCAGCCGCAGTGGCACGCTGCAAAAACTGGCGCCTGTTAATGTTGTTGGTGGTGATGTACTCTTCGACGAGTTGATCCAGATCCCGGCGGTTACGACGATCGAATGTTGGCATAATGAGCTCTCCTTGCGCGTAATGCGCACAATAGCAAATAGTAACTAACTGTGCTAGTGGTTAGTCCATCTTGAATGTTGCGGTAGAGCCTGGGGCCGCATGGGGCGGTCCCACGATACATCGGGATACCTGCCCCCAGGCAGGATACCTACTACATGTCCGCCTCAAAAATCTCTCTGGACTGACTACTAGTTGAGGAAAGCACAGTTGCTATTTACTACTCCGACGAACTTAAAGCGGAAAGTGTTTGAGGTCCTCCCAAATGCTTAGCATAGTGGGCAAACTATCCACTTTCCCGGTGTTCCGCGAAAAAGCTGCCGCAATTATTTTACCACACACTGGTGAGAAAGAGGATCAACCCTCTAAAGAGAATGATGAGACTGAAGATGACCGGCGGATGTGTGCAAATACTTCTCAAAAGAGGTCTGATCATAACTTATAGTATAGCAGGAATGCAGCCTCTGGCGGAACGTCTTTTGGGGGGCTAGCGTGGGGCTTTTCAAAATCATGAGCATGATTGGGGATTGGAGGGTGAACTCAAGGTGATTTTTGTTGAAGAGCCTTCTGATAGCCCCCCAAAAGACGTTCTACGAGCCCCCTCCATCCCAATATACTGGTAGTGAAGTACCCCTTAGCTGAAGGCTCTGGGCTTCAGCAGCCGTTGCGCGGCATTCGGTGGCTTTGACAGGTGCAACCCTGTAGGGCCCTTCCGGCCCTGGCAGCACAGGTGAGGCAACACGGGAGTGTTTTTACCCGTCGAACCGCGAGATTTCGGAACCCAAACACTCTTGACTGGTCACAGTGCTAGCACAAGCATACGAGATGGAACAGAAGATGTCAAGCGAAGTACCCTGCGGTCCTAGACGCTAGGCGCGCCTCTCATCTCTACGGTGTGATTCCGAGGGATTTCTCGGCGCGGGGGCTAAGTCGATTCGCTCGCGCCTGGCACGAAAACACCGTCTATGCTGTGCCGGGCTCTCTTTTATAGCAATATATAGAGGTTCTGTAGATGATTGATGGAAATGTACGTACATATCTGCCGATCAACTCTTATGGGATGATAGGAGATTGTCATTCCGCCGTACTTATCGCGCCTGATGGCGCGATAGATTGGGGCTGCCTACCTGATTTCGATAGTCCCGCTATCTTTTGTCGTTTACTGGATGCAAAGCGGGGTGGATACTTCCAGATCGCACCTACAGATACTACTATTGCTGGATCACAACACTATCTGCGCAGTAGTAATGTGCTTCAAACCACTTTTGCCAGCAGTACAGGCAAAATTGTGCTGACCGATTTTATGCCGGTAGAGACGCTGAACGCCTGGTCGTACCGGGAAATGAACAATAATACCTGGATACATGATGATGGTTCCTGTCATTGCCTGGTACGGAGCGTGGAATGTACTGATGGTGAACTTCCAATCGCAATGATACTCAAAGTCACTCCAAACTACGCGGCCTCTCCCAGCGAGGTTTTTATTGCTACAGATGATAGAGGCGCCGTTATCTCAAGCGATAATCAACACGTTGGCCTGGCAATTGTGGGCGCATATCGCGTCTCGTCGTTCTCCCTGGATGTCAAGCAGGATGAAAGGGACCTGCATCCTTCTGTTATAGCGCAGATCACCCTGCGTGAAGGCGAGCGTATCCTGTTTGCCCTGGGCGTAGGGCGCAACGTACGAGCTGCTCGCAGGCTGGTAGAGGCTGAACTGCCGCAACGCAACTTTGATTGGGAGCTGGCTCACACCCTGCACTGCTGGCGCAAATGGGTGGCAGGCTGCAATTATCATGGTCCATACATTGATTGGGTGCAGCGCAGTGCGCTCACACTCAAAATGTTGACGTACGCTCCCACCGGCGCTATTGTTGCTGCTCCAACCACTTCCCTGCCAGAAGAACCGGGTGGCGTGCGCAACTGGGATTATCGCTTCATCTGGCTGCGAGATGCCGCCTTTACTGTCTATGCACTCAACATGCTTGGTTTCACCGAAGAGACCCGCGCGTTCATCCGCTGGCTGCTCCGTCTCTCTTACGCCAATGGCGAGGACCTCCAGATTATGTACGGTATTCGCGGTGAGCGTGACCTGAGCGAGCATGAACTGGTGCACCTCAGTGGTTATTGCGATTCATCGCCGGTACGTATTGGTAACGACGCAGCAAGACAGAAGCAATTCGACGTTTTTGGTGAAGTGCTGGACTGCATACACCTCTACTGGCGCCAGGGCTGCGCCGAAACCTATGGCGAAACGCCCGATGGTCCCCTCTGGATGCTGATATGTACATTCGTAGAGTATATATGCGCTCATTGGGAGGAAATGGACAACGGTATCTGGGAAGTACGCGGCGGGAAATGTCACTTCGTGTACTCCAAAGTCATGTGCTGGGTCGCACTTGATCGTGCTATTCGGGCTGCTGAAGTATTTCATCTAGAGGCGGACATGCCGCGCTGGTACCTGGTGCGCGAGCAGATTCATGCCGACATCCTGTCACATGGATACAATGACACGCTTCAGGCCTTCACGCAGATCTATGACGACACGGCATTAGATGCATCAAATCTGTTGTTGCCGCTCGTTGGCTTTATTTCCCCGAACGATCCTCGCATGCATGCAACAGTTGAGCGCAGCATTGAGCAACTGACGGACGACCAGGGTTTCGTTTATCGCTATCGCTCCGATGATGGATTAGCCGGGTCGGAAGGCACCTTTACAGCCAGTACGTTCTGGCTTATCGAGAACCTGGCACTGCAAGGGCGTTTAGCGGAGGCGAAGTCTTTGTTCGAGCGCGTACTGACCTGTGCCGGTCCTCCTGGCCTGTTCTCCGAGGAAATCAAGCCGGGCAGTAACGTTTCATTAGGGAACTACCCGCAAGCCCTTACGCACATCGCATTGATCAATAGCGCTATAAACCTGGAGAGGGCCGAGGCATACTTCTTCAACACCAAGTCAGCTTGATCAGGTCGCCTGCCAGACCTGCACGGTGTTATCCCAACTGCCAGAGGCAATCAGGCGACCATCAGGCGACCAGGCCAGGGCATCCACGTTATCGCTATGTCCACGGAAGGTGATAAGAAGGGAGCCTGTTCTTGCCTGCCAGACCTGCACGGTATGATCCCAGCTGCCGGAGGCGAGGTAGCGGCCATCGGGCGACCAGGCCAGCGCCCAGACTTCATTGGTATGCCCTTTGTAGGTGAAGAGGAGCCTTCCCGTGTTTGCATTCCATACCTGCACGATGTGATCTCTATCCCCAGAGGCGATGTAGCGGCTGTCAGGCGACCAGGCCAGTGTATTGACCACACTGTCGTGTCCATAGTATGTGAGGAAGAGGTTCCCCTTCTTTGCATTCAACACATCTATCCACCTGTCACTCCCACCAACAGCGATGTAGTGGCCATCGGGCGACCAGGCCAGTGTATACACAGTCTCATTATACGAGTAAGCGAAGGAGAGGATTCCCGTCTGTACATCCCACACCTGCACGCTATGATCCCAACTACCCGAGGCGATGTAGCGGCTATTGGGCGACCAGGCCAGCGCAGAGACGATATCTTTGTGCCCTGTATAGGTACGGTAGTGGGTTCTGGTGTTGACATCCCAGACCTGTACGGTATTGTCCCAGCCGCCGGAGGCGAGGTAGCGGCCATCGGGCGACCAGGCCAGAGCATCCACGATATCGCTATGCTCGTAGGAAAAGAGGAGGGCTCTCGTGTTGACGTCCCAGACCTGCACGGTATGATCCCAGCTGCCGGAGGCGAGGTAGCGGCCATCGGGCGACCAGGCCACGGCATTCACAAATTCGTTATGCCCCCCGTAAACGAAGAACGTTGTTCCCAATGGACGTGCAACCGTGGTGTCGATATAGCGTGTTCCGAAGAACAATACCAGGGCCAGCACCAGACATGCAACCATGGCGCCTGGGAGTACTTCCTTGAGAAAGGAGGAAAAAGGACCTCTCCGCACTGCCTGTTGCCTGGTGCTGTTAGATCGACGAGCGGACTCCATGCGACCGCCCACATCCACCCTATTTCCCTCTCCTTTATCTCTCAAAGGAAATGCAGTAGAAAGACGAGGTAGAGGCTTCATAGCGGAAGTAGGTAACGCTTGTATGCGAGCATCAAGGAAATGATAGTCAGCCTGAGCTGCCCGACAGGAGGGACAGGTTTTCACATGTGCATCGAGTGCTGCGCGATCAGCAGGTGAGAGGTCTTCTTGTCTGAGAGCAAGTTTTTCTGCCCAGGCTACGCAGGGAGGTGGGTTACTCATTGATTTTACCTCCCTCCTATAGGCGTCTGTTCACTCGTGAGTCGATGATAGATCTGGCGAAGTTCTTCTTTTCCCCGGCTTACGTATTTGCTCACACACGATTCCTTTATTTTTAACAGGTCAGCAATCTTTCGCTGCGGGAGTTCTTCTACAACATATAAGATAAGGCACGGACGGTATGTTGGCGAGACGCGAGCAAGGGCGAGCTTCAGCAGCACTGTTTCTTCCACCTGTTCCTCTGGCCCTGCGATGCTCAGTTTCTCCATGCCGTCTGTATAGGCATCCCATGGGACCAGATGAAGATTCTTCGCACGGTGCTGGTAGTTATATGCGCAGTTCGTGGCAATACGGTAGAGCCAGCTAACAAAGCGTGCTGGAGCACGAAGACCTGGCAAGGCTTCCCATGCTTTCAAAAAGGTCTCCTGCGTCAGTTCACATCCAACCCCATCATTGCCTACCATGCGGATTAAGTAGCGACATATCCGGTCATTATAGCGCTCATAGAGTACTTCGAAGGCCACCTGGTCTCCACCTTGCGCTCGCACCACAAGGTTAGACTCTTCAGAGCAATCAACCGATCCAGATGAAGAGATATCCCGTGTCCAGGAAGACATCGGCTTACTCCCTATTGACAGGTTCTGTCAACCTCTATGACAATTAGAAAGAAAAAAATCTGACAGCTTACAGAAATTGGGCCTATGCTATCTCTTCCAAATAATACAACATTCTTGCCAGGTTAGTGGTATCTCCCAGGGAGCGAGCAACCTGTTCGGCACGCTTCAGGTGGATTTCTGCCAGTTCGTACAATCCCCGAGCGCGGAGGAAAGGCGAGAAGGCAATGGCCCCGCGTACCTGGGCAGCGTGCATTTCTTGCTCGAAGGCTACCTGGAGAGCAGCCAGCACATTGCTTGTTTCCTGTTCGAGTGCCTCGTAGTCTGCCTGGTGTGTTTCCACGTAGCTGATAAAATACTCGACCATGCGCGCATCAGCATCAGCATGGCTGTGTTGAGTGCTCGCGTAGTCGGCAATGGTGCGGTGAAGCATGTAGCGGCCCGGTCCCGTACTTTCCAGCAATCCAGCATTTAGCAAAGTGTCAAGTACTTCTATAGGAGCGCCGCTCACTGCTAATGCTGCCTCTTCCGAAAAACTGTGCGGTTTCGCGGGAAGAGCTGATAACATGGCGAGGGCATGTTGTGTCGCTCCGTCTAATTGCCAATTGCTTATCCCTATGACAGCTTCTAATGATAGAGGTGTGCCCGCTGGCAAGCCTGCATGGCGCTCCAATGGCGACTGCGGAGTCGTTAGCTGTAGCCGTTGCTCCGTATAGCGCAAGTGCTCCAGCGCTGCTCGTAGGTGACGAGGTTGACCATCATAGGTCTGTGATTGCAGGTACTTGCCTATCAAGGTTAACGCCAATGGAAGTTCGCCGACGGACTGGACTAATGATCGTGCTGCACCCGGTTCGCCAGTAACGATATCTGGTACAAAGCGTGCTAAAAGTCTCAAGCCATCTTCTTCACTCAGTTCCCGCACGATAAAGGCTCCATCATTGGCAAAGTGAAGAGCAATCGATGGGATACGTGTTGTGAGCAGATAGGCACAGTTAGGCCCACCTATCTTGAAAGCGAGAGCCTCCTGGCTCTTCCAGGCATCGTCGATTACCAGCAGCATCCGGCGCATGCCAATTGCGGTGCGAATGGCCCTTGCCCAGGCCTCTTCATTCGTCAAGTTCGCCATTGCGGCAGGGATCAAACCTAGCAATATCCCCCATCTTCTCAACAGGCCAGGCACATCTGGCCCGGGTCCCAGCTCTACCCAGAGCACTCCATCGCTGAAATGCCGCTGGACAGCGTAGTCAAAGGTCAGTTCGATGGCAAGAGCAGTCTTACCAACTCCAGGCAGGCCATCGAGAGCCAATAAAGTCGGACGATTAGTAGTGCACAGGCGGCGCTTGAGCAGGTCCAACAACTCATGCCGGCCCACAAGACCGCCAATGCCCGTGAGTGGCAGAGGGATAGCAGGATCGTAAAGTGGGGGTGTAGAAAGGGAGAAAACGTTGTCTTGATCAGCCAGCAGTTGCCTGGAGGCAGAAAAATTGTCACTCTTTTGCTGGTATAAACCCAGGTCCTGAGCTAGCATACCGAAGAGAGTGCAAAGTTTCTGTAGAAAGTAAGAACTGGGAAAGGCGACTCCGCGCTCCCAGCGTCCAATAGTCTTGGCATCGGCAAGGCCAATCTGTTCAGCCACGTATTCCCGAGACCATCCTCTGCGTTGACGCTCCCGTCTTAATTGCTCATTAGGCAGCATGCTGGCAGCGTTTCTCACCTTTTGCTCCTTTCTTCTACGTGTATTGCAATAATCACCTTGCAAATGTTGTTCGGTCGCACCCGTAAGAGTCTGTCTGCTTGCCATCACGCTCGCTTGCTCGCGCCTGATTTAGGGTGTGGTGTGGAACAGGCGCTTCACGCCTGTTCCACACCACACCCTCCATTTTTGCGCGGCGAAGATGCGCGAGCACCCAGCGAGAGAGGGCGAAGCCTCTGAGCATCAGACACGCTCTAAGCGAAGAAGGGCAATACCTAAGTTCTGAATGATTTTCTGTGCATTTGTCTTACTATTGCAAAGAAGCTTTATTGGGAATTATCTATATTATTAAAGACAATAGAAACACTATAAAAATGACAATGAGTTTGATGTAGGCGTTTCGCCAGGATGTTTAGATCTGACATTCACTTATAAATTTTCTGGCGGGCCTGCGGCCCGCTTGGGGAGGAGAGAGTGAGCGAGGACACCTCGCGCTCCGGCAGGAGGCTTCGCCCCCTGCACTCCTAGTAAGGAGAGGGTGCTTGTATGGCATCGGGCAGCACCTTGGACTCTCAACGGCTTCGCCCCCTGCACTCCTAGTAAGGAGAGGGTGAGCGAGGATTACCTGCCCCCAGGCAGGGTCGCTCGCGCTCCGGCAGGAGGCTTCACCCCCTGCACTCCCGTTACGAGTGGATCTCAGGTTCAATACCTTGCCAGTGGCTGTTATACAACTGTATAATGGCAGCAATGAGAAGACGAGCCACACCTGGAGGTGACACAATGGATTACGGCATTATTGTTCCGCAGGGCTGGCGTATGGACCTGGTGGGCATCGCTGACCCGGTGGAGGCTTATGAAGCGATGTCTCGCGTCGCTCGGGAAGCTGAAGCGCTGGGCTATCACTCTATCTGGCTTTACGATCATTTCCACACTGTTCCCGTGCCAAGCCAGGAGGTGACCTTTGAATGCTGGATTAGCACGGCTGCCCTGGCTCGTGATACGCAGCGCGTGCGCATTGGGCAAATGGTGACCTGTAACGGTTATCGCAATCCTGCACTGCTTGCCAAGATGGCCAGTACTGTCGATGTGCTCAGTGATGGCCGTCTCGATTTTGGCATTGGCGCGGGCTGGTTCGAGCACGAATATCGCGCCTATGGTTATACTTATCCTGATACCAGGGAACGCCTGCAGCGCTTGCGCGAGGCGATCCAGATTATCCTGGCCATGTGGACGCAAGAGGAAGCGACCTTTGAAGGGTCCTACTACCAGGTCAAAGGGGCCATCAACCAGCCCAAAGGGGTACAGCGGCCGCATATCCCCTTATTGATTGGAGGGGAGGGGGAAAAGGTGACTCTCAGGCTGGTCGCACAATATGGGAACGCGTGTAATGTTGGGGGAGATATCGCGAACATTAAGCGCAAGTTCGCCATCCTCAGGCAGCATTGTGAGGAGTTGGGTCGTGATTACAACAGTATCCGGCGAACCATTCTCATCGATGATTGCGCGATTGCCGAAACAGAGGGGGCGGCGATTGGGAAATTGACACCGACTCAGCGCAGCAATCTGGAGGAGCTGCGTGAGACGCAACTAATTGGTACTCCCGCGATGATTCGCCAGCGCCTGGCGGAGTATCAAGAGGCCGGGGTGCAAGAAATCATCATTCGCTTTGTTGATGCAACACAATTGGAATCAATGCGTCTCTTTGCGCGCGAGTGCATGCGCATAGCCTAATACTACTGCGTTGGTTTTCATGTTGTGCCGCCTGCGGCGGCACAACATGAACGTTTTCATCTGGAGAGCGAACAGCCAGCGAGGGCCGATAATGAACTTTCACGACCAAGATCGGCAAGAGAATGTCATCCTGAGCGCAGCGAAGGATCTGATACGCCGGGCAACGAGATCCTTC
>Ga0137371_10005125_pt1 | contig 10283 bp, 9 predicted proteins | sample SagtaG_7_FD_104919 | JGI IMG/M metagenome (GOLD analysis project Ga0137371, IMG submission 104919) | Vadose zone soil microbial communities from Sagehorn Ranch, Mendocino, California, USA - Sage1_R_40_16 metaG | ecosystem: Environmental > Terrestrial > Soil > Vadose zone | place: USA: California... | reverse complement strand
TGGCCAGCAAGCACTTTATTCCCCTCGTCGAAGGCGTTTATGAAATGCAGGACCTGACCGACGCTGACGAGATCTTTCTCACCTCCGCCAGCTTGGGCGTGGCCATCGTAACAACGTTCGACTTTCGGACTTATTCAGTACCGGCGGGAAGCGTGGCGGTAACACTGCGTGAGGCTTTTCGCCAATTAACCCGTCATGCTTGAGCAGAGCGAATCAGGATTAGCGCTTATCCTTATACCATTCAAGCGGGAACAACTCGCCGGCCTTTTCCGGTGAAATCGTCACGCCAACTAACGACGCGGCATAAGCGAGCACAGGATCTCGCTTTGCTGCCAGATCCGCGGCAGTCGGGAGTCGGATTTCGTCCGGCGTGACGCCAACGTGCTCCAGGCTCTTGCCATCCGTCATGATGACGTCAGCGTCGGTAACGCTGAGGCCATAGAAAATCTTGACGTCTACGCCCACGTTATGACTGAACTCCCTGGCTCTCATTACCGCACCCGCCGAACGGTCGCCGATTACGGTGCCGCGCTTTTCCAATTGCACTACGCGTGCGAGCAGTTCCGCCGCGGACCCTGATTCACTGTCGATCAGTACTATCAGCTTGCCGGCAAAAATGTTATCTCCACGCGTTTTGGCAGTGAGCGCCTTTTCCTCTTTGCGACGTTTTAGATCGCCCACCTTTAGGTCCTTATCAAAGAGATTGCCTATCAGGCGCAGCAATGTTTCTTCGGCGCCGCCGCCATTGCCGCGGAGATCGAGAATCAGCGCCTTGCGCTTCTTGAACTTATCCACCCATTCGTCGACTCTCGGTCTGGGAAGATCGAACTGGGGCATCTTCCAGATGAACAATTCGTCACCCATCTCAATGCCGCGCTGGCGATACAAGTGGTTCAAGTTTTCTTCTTCTCTTTCGAGGTCCCAAAAGTCAGAACCGCCGTTGTCGAAAGTGAGATCTTTTACGCGCTTTCCTTGCTGCACCCTGGCTATCGCGTCGATTTGCTGCTGCTGTCCGTCAGGTTTGATTACCGCTAACCGCATGACCGGCTGCGGACGAAGAGCGTTGTAAAGATATTGAATCTTCCAGAGGTTCTGCCGCACGGGACGGAACCGGCCGTCGATCGTAACGATTTCATCACCTTCTTTGAGTCCCTTCGCTTCGGCGTCGCTTCCGGGCTCAACCGCAACCACGTAAGACTTGTCTCCGATCATTTTCATCCGCCAGCCGTAATCAGTCCGATACGAGCGACGCGGAGGCACGAAGTATGTGTGCGAGTCATCGAGGTCAACCAGCAGCTGGCCAATGACACCGAGTAGCTGACCGAGCGACGTTGCTTGCTTCATTTTTTCGTCGGCAGTCTTGAAAGCGGTGTCCAAATCCATCCCATGATAATTCGGGTCGTAGTAGTTCTTTCGTATGTCCTCTTTGATCGTGCCCAGCACCGAGCGGAATCTTTCGATATCAAACTTGCTGGGAGGTGGCTGCTGCTGTGCATGAGAAGACAACATTATGCCCGGCATCAGCAGGAGAAGGGTGGCGGCCAGGGCGCGGTTGAAATACTTGCTCGAAGATTGTGAGCAGTCTTTCATCTTCATAAGACCCCTTAAAAGAATCCGGAGTGTTGATTCTGCTTCGCGCGACTACTTCCTTGCCAGTACCACCGGTGCTTGTTCAGCGGCGCGAATCTTCTCAAAGAAACTGCGCACTGAAGGATATTGATCGGCCGGTATCGTCACTGCCCGTAAGGTAAGCATACGCGTAAAGACCAGCTGGCCGTCTTTGACGTCATAGCTGGTGGCGTAAGTGCCGAAAGATGTGTCGAGCTTCAATGCGTCCGGGACCTCGTCAACGTCGAAGCCCACTGGAAGCTTCACTCGCACAGTCTCGGACAACGCGTGAGACTCGAGCACGACCGGATACTTACGCGTTGGCTCGGTGAGAAACAGCGATTCTCGTCGCGACACGATTGCCGGCTTGAAAACGAGCAATCTATTCTGCATCAGCTGGCCGTAGCTCGCCGCGGAAAAATCAACGTCCAGCGCAAAGCGGTTTTCGGTTTTCTCATCCGCCGGCTCGACCTTTGACACTTTGGCGGCGGTCGCCCCGCGGCTTATCCAGCGCTCAATCATCTGCCGGTAGCCGGAAGCTGAAAGCTCACGCAGCGCGCGCCGCTCGTTGACGGCTGTTTGTCCAATGGACCTCTCCCTCACGCTTGCGGTAATCGAGCCTTCCGGCGTGAGCGACACATCCGTCTGTCGCTCGAGGCGGCTGGCTTCCGGCGGCATCACCGGCATGCGCATCAGCGTTCCCTGATCTCCGGCTACGAGTAAGGCAAAACTCCCCTGCTCTTCCTCGGGTAGATCGCCGACCGGGGTGCTCTCGTCAGTGGCATCGAAAATCAGTAATCGGCCAAGGCTTGCATGTTTGATGACCGTCGGAAGGTTTATCTCGTCCCCGACTTTAATCGCCACTATGCAATGATTGAACTGATCGGGCGAGGCCCATTCCTCCCGCACGTACGTGGGATCGCCGAGATAGATCGCGACCGGGAAGGCCGTAATGTTCACCGCCTTCAGCAGCGCTCGCATCAAGTTTGCTTTGTCTTTGCAATCGCCGTATGCCTTTTTGAGGACGTCGGCCGCCAGGTGCGGACGATAACCGTTGCCGCGTCCGACGCCGATGTCGATCGAAATGTATTGCAGGCTTTGGATGAAGCGCGCGACTGCCCTAATCCGATCGAGATCGTTTTTTGTGCCGGCGGTAAGCTCCCGCGCCTTTGCCGCGACGGTATCGTCAACTATGGCCTGCGGGTCGTTTAACTCGCTGGCCCAGCGTGACACCTGCGACCAGGTCTCGAACGCGCGCGCATTCGGGCCCACTCCCGAGTCACCGACAAAATAGGTAACGGCGAGAAGGGGAGCGAGATTTCGGATCGCCGGGCTGCTGGGCTCGGGCTTGATCGGAGGCAGGTTTGTTAGTTCCCAAGTGTAGGTTGAGCCGGCAATGTTCGGATCCAATTTCGCGCGGTTGAAAGTAATGCTCGAGGCCCGCCACCCTGCCGGCAAGCTCAAGACATAGCGGGAAACAAGGGTCGGGAGCCGGTTCTGGAAGCGCCAGAGATCCTGACTAAATAAGGGTCGTTCTTCCTTAGTCGCTTCGTAACCGAAGATTGCTCCCGCGTCAGCTTCGTCAACTGCGAGAATGCGCTTGATTCGATATTCGTTGTAGATGTCATTGTCGTCGGAAATTTGGTCGAGAGTCTCATCCTTGCCAAACTTCTTAACCTTGCCGCCAGGATAGATTAACCAGGCGTGCAAGTCACGAATCTTGCTCGATTTTGTTAGATAGCCCTCGGTTGCCTGCGCAAATGCGCGGCCCTCGCGCGTTAGGATGCGCACTGCGAAAATCGTGACGCTCGTGATGCTTCCATCGCCGGCGACGGTTACTGTTTGCTCATCCCTGAGGACCACCGCCGGAACGTCTTTGTCGTAAGACGGAACGGTCGCCGCGGCTGCATCCTTCAGCCAGGAAGGAGCGTCATCTCCGGCCAGGACACTTGAGGCGGCGAAAAAGAGAATACACGGCAGCAGCAGTAATCGAAGTTTCATTGCTTTCCTCCAATGTCAGGCCGACAGGTGTACTCTACGTCGCGCTCCAATCCCAGGGACGGCTAATTCGTAGTGTCCTAGTTTGGCGTCGATGCGGCTTGCTTGAGCGTGATTGTGTGATCGTCCGCTTTATTGATCATGTCAAAGAGTTGCTTGAGCGCGGAATAGCTACTTGCCGGAAAGATAATGCCGCCGCCGCCGCCAAAGAAAAAACTCCGATCATAGATTAGCGATCGCCCGTCCGTGGTAACCGCCATCCTGGTTTTCTGTTCGCAGATGTTCTGCGTCATCTCCCTGGGGATGGGGGCAGGTACATCGGCGTTATCGAGAGTGAAGCCAGCCGGAAGCTCCATTGTCAGGTGATCCTGTTCGGACCACGGGGTAGTGAAAGTAGACGGCGTTCTTTCGCTCGCTGGCGCTGAACAATGGGCCCACACCGCGCTCGAAGAAAGCGGGCTGCAGAAACAGCCGTTTCCCGGTGCGCTGCGCATATCCCGGAACACGCACGTGGTAAGCATAAGCGAAGTGTTTGACCGGATCGGCGGCATTCTCGATCTTGATGTCAGAGACCTCGGCCGTGCTCATCCGTTTCTTGACACTGTCGCGAAGAGTCTCTTCGCGCTGGCCAGGGGAGTCGTCGTGGCTTTGCTGTTTTTTGTCGAAACCCAGGTGACCGGTGTATTCAATGCGCACGTCACCTTCGAGAGTGCCGTCCTCAAGCAGACGAAGCTTGGCTGTCCGCTTTTCAAGCGACTTCTCCGGCGGCGAAACTTTGGTCTTCACCCAGACAGGCTCTTTCGAATCTGTGATCAGCGCGTCCTGGCCTTCCTCCGGCCAGCCCAACATGCCGAAAGATGTGTACATTTCCGCCGGGCTGAAATACTGCCAGTTCTCTCCAACACGCACGGCGATGAAAGACGAACCGAGAAAGTAAGAGTTAGCCAGAGTCTTATCGAAAAAGAGATCGTCGCGGTTGCCTGAGAGGGCGAGGCGAGCGTCAAACCCAGCGGCTCTTGCCAGGGCAGCAAAGAGCATGTCTACGTTGCCGCTACTGCCAATTCCCCGCTTAAGTGTTTCGGCCGGCGACTTATTAGCTTTGAATTTTTTCTTCTCGTCTTCCGTCATCCCCGACGTGTCATGTGTGACGTTCTTGATTTTGGCCCGACAGAAATCGTAAATACGCTGGAGCTTGTCCTCGTCAGTCGTCGCGTCGCCAACGATGCCCGCGACGGCGTTCTTGACTTCGTCGTTGACCTTCATTTCGTCTTTCGTGGCTTCGAAAATCTTCTTGCCATATTCCTTCCAATACTTGTCCGGTTCTATCTTCATCCCATCCGAAAAGAACAGAAAGACCCAAGCCCGCACCTCGTCTTCAGGCGGCATCCTTGACTCTTCGCGGAAGGCCGGCATATTCGTCATGCTGAACTTATAAAAGCCGTCTTTGTCTTTGACAAACTTACCTTCACCCATATGAAAAGGAAGATAGTTCATCCCCGTGAACGGCTTGAAGTAATAAGTAACGGTTTCCACCGGGATCGCGCGCTGAAATTGCATACGCAAGTGGTTGGCGCTAGAGCCGGGGAACACTTCGCGCCACCGATACTCGATGATCGAGCCCGGCTCGACGCCAGAGAGAGCAAATGACTTAGCCTTGATTTTCAAGCCACTGGCCCTGATTATGGTGCGTTCAAGCACGTCGTCTTTTTTCAGCTCAACGATTGAGCCGTCAGGCTTGATCACGCGCGCCGCAATGTCCTTGATACTCGCGAAGCCTGGATAGGGCAGGTCAACCTTGCTCTGAGACTCCTTACCGCGTTCCGTGAAAACCTTGATCCGTATATAGTGCTTCAGCCCCAATTCCTGCGGCTGGCTATCATCCACGCGGACTTCCCAAAAGATTGCTTCCGCGTCGGCGTCCTTCTCGACGACGGGTGTCTTCAGGGCCAGGTCCGCTGGGTCGATGGGCTTCCAATCGTCGCCACCGGCCAGGGCCGATGCCGGCAGGAAGTAGACTAGACACACAAGCGCCAGCAGGGAGTTCATAAAACGGGAGGAAATCATAGTGTTTCTGACCTTTCACCAAATCGCGGCGAGGTCGTCCGTTCGTCTTGTCGCGAGATGGAGGATAAACTCTGGCGCCGTCGGGCAACGACCGAGGCTTTCAGCGAACGACGCCGAATCTTAACTCAGTCAAAAACTCGGACGCAAGATCAAATCGCAGATTCTCATGCTCGCCCCTCCGGGCAATTCAGCCTGGATGCCGGTATGCTATAATCGCCCCGCTCCGCATCGATTCAAGCTTAGTGCCCCGGCCGCCAAATCCAATCAGGAGGACGCAAAAGCAATGGCTACTGAACTCAAACGAACATCAACCTCACTTGACCGCTTCGAAGAACTTCTAGGATCGGAAGCGAGCAACCTGCTCGAGCACAAGTCGCAGACAATTCCAAGAGACCAGCTCAATCTACCGGGGCCTGACTTTATCGATCGGGTCTGGACGAATTCCGATCGCTCTCCGGCGGTGTTGCGTTCGCTGCAATCGCTCTTTGACAACGGTCGGCTTGCCGGCACCGGTTATCTTTCGATCCTGCCGGTCGATCAGGGTATCGAGCATTCTGCCGGCGCGTCTTTCGCGCCCAATCCGCAATACTTCGATCCCGAGAACATCGTCAAGCTCGCGATCGAAGGCGGTTGCAACGGCGTGGCCTCCACTTTTGGCGTGCTGGGTGTGGTGGCGCGCAAGTACGCGCACAAGATCCCTTTCATCGTAAAGATCAATCACAACGAATTGTTGACAGTACCAAACAAATTCGATCAGGTGCTGTTTGGGACGGTGAAGGAAGCGCATACCCTCGGCGCGGTGGCTGTTGGCGCGACGATCTATTTTGGTTCGGATGAATAGACTCGGCAGATTGTGGAAATCAGCCAGGCGTTTGCCCAGGCTCATGAATTGGGAATGGCGTGCATCCTTTGGTGCTATCTGCGCAACCCGAAGTTCAAAACCCCGGAAGGCGACATGCATGCCGCAGCGGATCTCACGAGCCAGGGGAATCATCTCGGCGTCACGATTCAGGCCGACATCATCAAACAAAAGCTGCCCGAGCGAAACGGTGGCTACATGGCAGTCGCGAAGGAACTAGGCGGCTCGTATGGGAAAACCAGCAAACTGATCTATGAAAAACTCACGACCGAAAATCCAATCGATCTCGTTCGTTATCAAGTGGCCAACTGTTACATGGGCCGCTGCGGTCTGATCAATTCAGGCGGTGAATCAAAAGGCGCAAGCGATCTCGCCGAAGCCGTACGCACCGCCGTTATCAACAAGCGCGGCGGCGGCACGGGACTGATCTCAGGCCGCAAAGCCTTCCAGCGACCGATGAGCGAAGGCGTTGAGCTGCTGAACGCGATCCAGGATGTCTATCTCACGGAAGAGATCACGGTTGCTTAAAAATCTTCGTCCGGCGATATGACGGGCGCGGCGTATCTGTGCCTCAAGTAGTGGGTCAGTTTGAATTTTGCACCGCCACGCTCAATACAGAACCGCGGGCTGCCCGCACGGGGACCCCGGTCCGCTCCCGGTTCTGTAGCGACGGCATCTCGCACACCGTTTCAAAATAACCCATTACCCGTGCCTCAAACTTCCTAAAGTTTTCCCCGCAATCTTGCTATGATGTCTGAGCCGTATATTCTTGATCCCAGTCTGCGGATTCGACTGCCCTTGCGATCCGAACCAGCACAAGTTTCTGATGTCGAACTGCTCCAGGCGATCGCGCGACGCGACGAGCTGGCGCTGGGACTTTTGTTTGACCGCTACCGCCTAATCCTGTTCGGGCTGCTGGTGCGTATATTGAACAGCCGCCCGGAGGCAGAAGATATTTTACAAGAGGTTTTCCTGCAGGTTTGGCGGCGAGCAGCAGATTTCGACGAGCAACGAGGCAGGCCTTTCACGTGGCTGGTCACCCTGGCGCGCAGCCGCGCCATCGATCGTCTGCGCATGCTTGCATCGCGCGAACGTCTGGCGGCGTCGGCGGCCCGAGAGGTTTCCGACGAAGCGTCCGACGCAGTGCTGGACGCATTTAGATCCGAGCAGAGAGAGATTGTGGCCGGCGCGCTCGCGGAGCTTCCCGAGGAGCAGAGACGGGCTCTGATGCTTGCGTACTTTGAGGGGCTGACGCAATCGGAGATCGCTACGAAGCTCGGCACACCGTTGGGTACGGTCAAAACGCGCATGCGTTCGGGCATGATCAAGCTGCGCGAGCTATTGGGTAAGAAGATCGAGAGTTTACGTTAGACCAACAACCGGATTCGTTGGATCGCGCAAGTAGATTTGATGACTCACCAGGATTACAAAGAGATGCTGGCGCTTCAGGCGCTCAGCGCGCTTGATCCGCCGGACGAAAGCGTGTTGCACGAGCACTTGGCTGCGTGCGCGGAGTGTCGCAGGGAACTCGACAAGTGGCGCGCGAGCGGGAGCGCTTTGGCTTACGCCGCCCAGCCGGTTGAGCCGTCGGCACAAGCGCGCGAGCGCATTCTCGAAAGCGTGCGGGCGGAGAGCGGGCCGTCAAGATCAAGTCCTGCTAATGTCGTTCAGCTGGCGCAAGCGTCGAAGCGCACGTCGCCGCTCCCAAGATTCGAAGCAATTGCCGCGGCCCTGGTCTTTGTTGCACTCATCATCGGACTTGCGATTCTTTGGAAGCAGAATCGTAATGCTAAAACAGAACTCGCGCGCCTCACGTCTCAGATCGAAGAATCACGAAGAGCACTCGATCAAGAACACGAGGCACTCGAGTTGCTCACCCATCCAGACACCAGAATGGCTGAGCTCGCGGGAACAAAAGACGCGCCTGGCGCGCATGCCATGCTCCTCTTCGATCACAAAACAGGGCGCGCGATTCTGATGGCCAGGGGCCTGCCATCGGCGCCCGCAGGGAAAGCCTACCAACTCTGGTTTATGGCTGGAGGACGGCCCATGGCAGGAAAGGTGTTTACAACAGACTCTGCCGGTAACGCCATGTCGCACGATCAGGTGCCCGCCGAGGCGCTTGGTTCCACGGTTTTTGCCGTTACGCTCGAGCCGCAGGGTGGTGTGGGGTCGCCGACGGGGCCGATGTATCTTTTGAGTCCCGCGCACTCCTCGTCCTGAGCCCTTGCGGCAGAGATCGGTTTTTGTAACGCGCTGTTTAGTAGATGTCCCGGGATTGTGTTGCTACAGCACGAGCGGGGCACTAGCCCGACCCGGGGTCCCCAGACGGGCAGCCCGGCTGGGGTGGGGGCGGTGAGGGAGGGCTCCGGCCCGAATCGCAACTGAGCCCTCCCTGACGGTCGGGCTAATGCACCGGCAACACACTAAACTAATAGGACACCTATCGGCTGTTCTAGCTAAGTGACAAGTTTGGGGCTTAGGCGTAGGCTGTGCAGCTGTCCGAGTTGGTCGAACCATCGAAATCACCGATTGAGTTCCTTCAATAAATCCAAATCGAGCACGTGGCCCGTAAATAGAGTCAGTCAAAACCACAACTAAAGGGTCCCTGGGATGAAACCGAGGGAGAGATACTGTTTTTTAACCAAGGAAGGAGAGCAACGTTATGCATAAGATTAAGCGAGTAGCATTAGCCGTTTTCCTGCTGGGAGCGATCGCGGCCACCGCCGCGGCGCAGAGCTCAATGGCCGCCCCCGTTCAGGAAAAATCCCTGTACGATCGTCTCGGCGGCATTGACGCCATCAAGGCGGTAGTAAATGAGTTTGCCGGACGCGTCCTGGCAGATGCGCGAGTGAACAAGAAATTCGCCAAGACCGACGCTCCGCGTTTGACACTGCACCTGGTCGAACAGATTTGTGCGGCCACCGGCGGACCTTGCGAGTACACCGGCAAGGACATGAAGTCTACCCACAAGAACATGAAAGTCACAGAGGGTGAGTTCAAGGCCCTGGTTGAAGACCTCGTAGGCGCGTTAGACAAATTCAACGTGCCGGAGAAAGAGAAGGGAGATCTGTTGACGATTCTCGGCAGCCTCCATGACCAGATCGTCGAAGTCAAATCAGACGACACTGGCACACCATTGCCGGACAACTTTAAACCACTGCCGGCACTTCCCAAGAGTCAAATCGACGCCGGCCCGAAGATGAAAAAGCCCTAAGATGTAAGGCTGCGTCTTTGTAACGCCGGGCGAACTTGAAACCAGCCTCCGCGCGCCAGAAGGCGATATCGCTGCTCAGCGCGCGGGGCCCATTCAAGATTCGCTGCCACCATTCGAGTCCCATCATTCGATCGCTAACCCGTGACACCGAACATCAACCGTTGGTGAATCTTCGGAGAACTCTCGTTCTCTGTGGTGAATGGTTGTGCGCAATTCACCCAAGGACCGGAGCGTATACACCGCTTTCTACTAAGCCCCTCAGGGATTTCTTCGCAGGCGCGTCCCTGCTCTTTCCGGCTCGGGATCAACTATTCCCGCAAAACTTGCTAAACTAGGTCATGAGCCGAAACTGACAAACAAGTTGGGCGAGGGATCATGGCTAAAAGCGGGAAACTGGAACCACCAGTCGACAATGAGATCTCGGAAGAGACCGGGCAGTTTGATCTGCGCTTTATACTCTGGCGTCACTTCTGCACGCAGAACAAGATTCCCGTCGAAACTCTGCCCAGCCAGCTCAACAACGAACAGCGAGAGAAG
>Ga0137371_10005124_pt1 | contig 10284 bp, 8 predicted proteins | sample SagtaG_7_FD_104919 | JGI IMG/M metagenome (GOLD analysis project Ga0137371, IMG submission 104919) | Vadose zone soil microbial communities from Sagehorn Ranch, Mendocino, California, USA - Sage1_R_40_16 metaG | ecosystem: Environmental > Terrestrial > Soil > Vadose zone | place: USA: California... | reverse complement strand
TCCGGCCAGGGTGCGCGACATGGCGACTTTCGATAAACCACATGCGTACGCGGAAGGCTTCTCTTACGTCATCGTCAACGGCCAGATCGTCTTCGAAGCAGGGACGATGACAACAGCAAGGCCCGGGAAAGTTCTGTACAGACTTCACTCCAGTAATCCGTCGAGATGATACGATCATTTAAGCATAAGGGCTTGCGCGACGGCTGAGGGCTAAGGGTCGAACGGCTTACGCCGAAGGCGTTGTATAACTCAGCCCAGGGTAGCACCCTGGGATGAAGGATTCCTGCCACGACTCGATTACCCTGCAAGGGGTTCGATAACTTCTTGACTTGTTGGGTGTTGTATCACCCGTTATTAAACGCTTTCAGCGTAGGATCGGGTAGGTCTCCAAAACCCAGGGTGTTACCCTGGGCTAGTTATGGAACGCCTGTGGCGTAAAGAATAGATGAAACAATTCAAAGCTCGGTATCAAGAAAGGCTCGAACAACTTGTGACTTTACCCATCCGTGTGCCGCGATAGGAAGCAAACGATTACCGCAAGAACAGCAAAACGCCCCTTTTTCAGCAATCTCACAATTGCCCGCAAAGTGAAAATGGAAGCAACAGCTTGCCGAAAGTATTAATTGGCGGCAACCACTTGCCGGAAGTACAGGTCTTAGAGGTTTGCTCTCAAGGCAAATGGAACCAATCCCGACTTAGATCATCACCCAAACCGAATAGTGCTGGCTGTCGCGGCCTATCTTGACCTAGAATGAATCCCATCGAGCAGAACATAATTGGTGCTCTCTAATCTCTAAGCAGATTCTTTCGCACCGGCGAAGCCAGCTTCTGCAGGGGAATTCGAACAAAGCAGAAACTTCGCCGTCTCGTTGCATTCTAGGCCAATGATCAGTCCCGAGGTCATACCTGTCTTCTTCTCTTCCGCGTTGGCCGAAGGGGGTAAACTTGCGCACTCCGATGTGACGTCGACCGTTTTTGTTGCTGAAATCCTGCTCATGCTGCTGGTCGGCAGGTTGCTGGGAGAGTTGATGCGGCGTCTCGGCCAGCCGGCCGTCTTGGGCCAGTTGCTGGCCGGCATTCTGCTTGGCCCAACGGTGCTGGGAAATCTCTGGCCCGCGGCGCATCACGCGATTTTTCCGAACACACCGGAACAAAAGAAGATGATCGATGCCGTCTCGCAGCTAGGCATCCTGATGCTGCTTTTGATTGCCGGCATGGAGACGGATTTTGCAATCGTCAAGCGGATGCGGCGTGCGGCGCTATCTTCTTCACTCTCGGGGATTGTCTTTCCGTTCGCCTGCGGTCTGTTTCTAAGCGAGATGCTGCCCGACTCGATGCTGCCCGAGCCTGAGAAGCGGATCGTCACGGCGCTGTTTCTGGCGACCGCCCTTTCAATCTCGTCGGTGAAGATCGTGGCAATGGTGATCATGGAAGTGGACTTCATGCGCCGGAATATTGGGCAGTTGATCCTGGCCTCGGCCATCATCGACGACACTGTTGGGTGGATCATCCTCGCGATGATCTCCGGCATCGCGGCCGAGGGCACGCTTAATGTGAAAGGCGTGAGTTTCACTGTCGGCGGCACGTTAATTTTCCTCGCGCTGAGTTTTACCCTCGGCAAGAGAATGGTGGCCCACGTGATTCGGTGGACCAATGACAATCTGCGCATCGAGTTCGCGGTGCTCTCGGCCATTCTCGTGCTCATGTGCCTGATGTCCATCATCACGGAATTGATTGGCGTGCACACGGTACTAGGTGCCTTCGTGGTCGGCATACTGGTTGGTCAATCGCCGATTCTGACAAAACAGATTCACGAGCAGATACGCGGCCTGATCATCGCTCTCTTCGCCCCGATCTTCTTTGCCGTGGCTGGTCTCAGCGTTGATTTGACCATCCTGAAGCATTTGTACCTGGTTGAGTTGGCAATCGGACTGATCTTGATCGCGAGTCTTGGCAAGCTGGTTGGCTGTTACATCGGCGGCCGAATCGGACGATTGAATGCGCGCGAAGCGACGGCGCTCGCAATCGGCATGAACGCGCGCGGCACGACGGAGATCATTGTCGCCACCATCGGACTCTCCATCGGTGTGGTTTCGCAAGACATCTATACGTTGATTGTGGTGATGGCCGTGACCACGACGATGGTCATGCCGCCGATGCTGCGCTGGGCCTTGACGCGCATCCCACCCACCGGGGAAGAGAAGCAACGATTGGAACGGGAGCAAGCGGAAAAAAAGGATTTCGTTCCCAGGGTCGAAAGGCTTTTAATTACAGCGGATCAAAGCGAAGACGGCAAGCTGGCTTCGATTCTCGGCGGACTATTCGCGGGGTCGCGCAAGATCATGGCGACGGTGCTCGACCTGGGATTGAAGGAGCACGCGACTCACTCGGTAGTCAAAGAGAAGATCGAAGACTGGGTCAGGCTATCAATCGAATTTGCCATTCGCAAAGAAGCGAAGCAGAGCGGTGACGACGCGAAGGCCGCTGTCCCGCCTGCTCAACTGAATACACAATCATCAACCGAAGAACCCTCCGCAGCAGTTTTGAAGGCGTTGAAAAAGGGCTACGACATGCTTTTTGTCGGACTCGATCAGTCACTGTCGAGTAACAGTCAAAGGCCGGGCGCCTTACATTCCTCAATTGAGAAGATCGTGAGCGACTTCAAAGGGGCCCTGGCGATCGTGGTGGCAAAAGATAAAATGCCTCCCAAGCTCCGTATGCGCTCGATGGATATTCTCGTGCCCACTTCGGGAGCCGAGTATTCCCGCCGCGCCGGCGAGGTGGCGATAGCGATTGCCAAAGCCTGCAGTTGCGGTGTGACTGCCTTACACGTGTACCCCCCACAGGATGAGGGTTTGTTCATGCGGCGAGTTCGGGAGCACCTGAAGCCCGCGCGCGCTCTGGTGCGCGACCTGCAGGAACTCGGTGAACGCGAGGGCGTGCCGGTGAAAACAGTCGTGAAGGTTCGCCGCGCGCTTGAGCCGGTGATCTTCAGACAAATCAAGAAGGGCAAGCACAACCTCCTGGTGCTCGGCGCCAACGCTCACCCGGGTGAAGGAGTGTTCTTCGGCCATAAGGTAAGAGTGCTACTCGAGCGCGTGCCTTGTTCGCTATTGCTGGTGAGATCGTAACCACATGATGGTCTGTTGTCGCAGTGGTTTTCGGTTGATTGTTACGTAAGTGCAACTCTTTATTGCGCTGTCCGGCCTTCCCTGTCGGCACCGCGGAAGTAATTTAATAATCTCGGATAGTACCTAACCTATAGGCGATGGGTTGTGCTTTGATCAGCTGATGAACGAAATTGGAAGCATAAGTTGGCGGCTTGCTAATTGGAAGCGTCAGCTGTCGTTTGCCGCCAACTCATGCTTCCAGTCACACAACTTGACCTGTGGATGGTGAGCTAAAGCATCGAGGTCGAATGAGTGAAAGTTTGAATCGTCGGGGAGAAGCGCCATGAAAAAGCACATTGTTTTTCTCTTTGCGTTGCTGTTTGTGCTCGCGTTGGGACGGCCATCACGAACTCAAGAGTCCGCCGCTACGCTCACTGGTTTGAAACAGGAAGCGATCAGCGAAGTGGACAAGCTGCAAGTCCTGACCCAGCAAATGGTCGATCAAATTTATAGTTATAGCGAACTGGGTTTTCAGGAATACGAGACTTCGCGTTACGTCAGTGGTCTGCTGGAGAAGAATGGTTTCAACGTTGAACGCGGCGTCGTCGGAATGCCGACGGCCTGGGTGGCCAGCTACGGATCGGGCAAGCCGGTGATCGGCTTCATCACCGACATCGATTGCATTCCGCGCGCTTCGCAAAAACCGGGCGTGGCCTATCACGATCCGATCGTCGAAGGCGCCCCCGGGCACGGTGAAGGCCACAACTCCGGCATGGCCGTGAACGTGACTGCGGCATTGGTCCTGAAACAGTTAATGGAGAAACACAAACTGACGGGCACCATCAAGATATTTCCCGGCGTCGCGGAAGAACTGGTTGGCGCGAAAGCTTTCTTCGTGCGCGCCGGATTGTTCAAAGACATCGACATCATGCTCGGCTGTCACGTCGACAGCGATTTCCAAACCAACTACGGCCAACCGGAACGCAACAGCGGTCTGATTTCGGTGCAGTACTTCTTTCACGGCAAGTCGGCGCACGCGGCGGGAGCTCCCTGGTCGGGACGCAGCGCGCTTGACGCGGTTGAGTTGATGAACGTCGGGTGGAATTATCGCCGCGAGCATCTGCGTTTGCAGCAGCGTTCGCACTACGTAGTCATTAATGGCGGCGATCAGCCGAACGTGGTGCCGTCCGAAGCCGCAGTCTGGTATTACTTTCGCGAACTCGACTATGCGCACATCAAGGAGCTCTACGAACTCGGCAACAAAATGGCGCAGGCCGCCACTATGATGACGGACACAACCGTGACCCAACGCGTGGTCGGCTCCGCCTGGCCAAATCATTTCAACAAGGTCGTGGCTGAAGTTCAGCACAAGAACATCGAAACAGTCGGCATGCCCGTCTGGAGCGAAGCCGATCAAACGCTCGCCAAAGCTTTGCAGAAGGAGATCGGCGCGAAAGTTGATGGGTTGAAGACAACAGTAAAAGCCCTTGAACCGCCGAAAGAATCGATGGGCGGCGGTTCCGATGATGTGGGTGACATTTCGTGGAACGTGCCGATGGTTTACTTGCGCTATCCGGCGAACATCCCCAACCTGCCCGGCCATAGTTGGGAAAACGGCATCGCCATGGCCACACCTATCGCGCACAAAGGTTCGACTGCCGGCGCGAAGGTGCAGGCAATGACGGCGCTTGATTTCCTGCTCTCACCCGAATTGGTCAAGCAGGCCTGGAGCTACTTTCGCGACGTGCAAACAAAGGATATCAAATACACTCCGCTGATCAATGCGAGTGACCAGCCGGCGATTGAACTCAATAAGGATAAGATGGAGAAGTTTGTGCCGGAGTTGAAGAAGTACTATTACGATCCGACTCGGTACAGGACTTACCTTGAACAACTCGGCATACAGTATCCAACGGTCAGGAAGTAAACCGGGAATAGTCTCGCGAATTGAATGGAGTCGACAGCGCCGTCGGGGCAGTAGCCCGCGCGTTAGCAAGGGCGTCGGTGCGCCCTCCCTAACCGCCCCCACCCCAGCCGAGTTGCTCGGCTGGGGACCCCGGGTCGGGCTACTGCCTTCAAAAGGTTGTTCAGAATCGACAGCGCCGTCCCTTCGAATATTTTCCGCTTCTCGTCGTGTTCGATGTTTAAGTTTTCGATCGACGAGACCGCCCGGTCGCGCCGTCGATTACTGAGCCGGCCATTCGCGTCATCGACCTTGGCGGCCAGGTGATCGCGCCGGGGTTCATCGACATTCATACTCACTGGCGGCGCGGCGTCTTCGACGTGCCTACGGCGGACAACTACATTCGGCAGGGCGTCACAACTCTGATGGAAGGGCTGGACGGCAGCGCGCCGAAGGCGCCTTGCCCGTCACCACTAAAGAAATAGAGCGCGTCATCGGCGCGACCTGCTACAACCAGATCGCAATGGCCGTCAGCATCGAAATCACCTGCGGCGAGCCAATCGGGTGCGTTTGGGATCGAAAGGACTTTCGCTTCGGGGTAAAACGGCTGCTTGACAAAAGTGCCTTGCGCTTTGTGCGCCTGAGCATCCGGACTATTGGGATAGATGGAATCAGCATTCCCACGATGCAACGTGAGTAAGCCTCCACTTTCAGTCGCGTATGCTGTGATGAGATCAGGCACGCCATCGCCATCGAAATCAGCAGCCGCCAACGCAGTTGGTCGCGCGTTCCCGCTAAGGAGTGTCCGATCTAATCCCACACCGACAGCATATTCGGTTGGCAACTCACTACCGTCCCGCAGATTGATCCAGGGCCAACCTTCGCCGTTGGCATGAATGCTCACCGGCTCTTTCAGTGGCGCGGCTGGTGGCGACGATGGTGCCTTACTCGCGTCGTGAATAGGTCCGGATACGCGGATAAGCGACCATTGACGCGCAAGTAATCAATGCCAATCCAAATACGACGGTGTATCTTCTGCGCTTGTTCATCGGACTACTCCTTTGCCTGCTCTTACCCGAACAGCAAGAGCGATCGCTTGCAAATGCGAGGTTCTCCCTCGGGCGTCTCCACCCCGTGCGCTTTACCGCCAGCGAGCCATTGATGGACTTTTTCCTCCTTAACCTGAGTCAAAGCCGCAGCCTGCATGGGTGTCAGCAACTCGGTCCGCGAAAGGCAAACCGGACAGTCAGTCACGACTGAGCACTGAATAATTCTTTCGTGCTCGAACACAACAAGCTCAATTCGCCGTCTCATCACACCTCGTTGATGCGGATCTGCCCAGTGGCGATGACTTCGGCATCTGCCAAGCGCGAAAGGCATTGATTAGCCAAGAAGACGCATTGTGGCGCCGCCCGCGATGCCGCTAGTTGTCGATGCCGATAGCACTCCTCACGGCCTCTCAGTGAATGACGACCTGCCCCGTGCGGATCGTCTCCCAGCAAATGACGCCGCCGAATTCGGGCACGTCGAGGGTCCAGTGGCCCACGCCGGGCCCGCCGAACGCCTGGATCGTCACGGTGAATTCGAGGTTTTGGGCCACGAAGAAGTATGGCGGGAAGCTTACGACCTTACCGATGCCGCTATAGCTGATGGTCCCATCCTCATTCAGTGACCAACTGGTGACTTGCCCGTAGAAATTTCCCGGGAACGAGTCACCCATCTGGTCAACGCAATCGAAGAAGCCCTGTGCCGATCCATCAGACAGAAGTTTCACGCCCATCCCGAACAGGGAGGGCCCTTCGCCATCGTCCATGTCGGCCACACCCCCGCCGTTGATGGTCGCCACTACGGAAGGGTGAGCGGCAGCCGTGGTTGTGAGCGGAAGACTCAACCCAATAACCAGCAGCCCGACTACTGATAGTGCAAACAGTTGTTTTCTCATTTTTGAATTCCTCCTCTTTGTTCAAAAGTTGATGTTGGCCTTGCGTACGAGCGGCGGCCTGACCTCTGACTTCTGATCTCGCCGTTGCCCATGCTGAAGTCGGCAGAGCGTCGAGTGAGAGGCAAAATGGGGCGGTTGGTGATTTCAGATCGCTAACACCTCGCGTCCGTTCAAAAGCGACTATCTCGATTGCCTTTCTCATCGCGCCTATCTCTTGTTAGAATGACCTCATTCGAGTCGGTTCCTCGGTTTTAAATTCAGGGGGAGATTTACTTCTGCAACCCGTGACGCGTCCTGAAAAAAAGCCGAACTATTCCTGATTTATTACTGCCGAACGGTAATTGGCGCATGGCTGTTCAGATTCACAAGGTATATTTGCTGGGGGATTTCCAACTCGAGCCCGACAATCACCTGCTCAAGCGCCAGGGTTTGCCGGTTTCCCTAAACAAAAAAAGATTCCAGGTTCTGGTTTACATGATCGAGCAGCGGGACCGTCTGGTTCCGCGCCAGCAATTGCTCGATGAGTTTTGGGATGGCAGCGAGGTTTATGAAGAAAACTTGACGAAATGCATCAGCGAGATCCGCAAGGCACTGGATGACCAGAAAAAGCCGCACAAGTTTATTGAAACCGTGCCGGCGGTCGGCTATCGCTATATCGGTCCGGTCAGCGAAAAAGTTTCGGAACTAGAGCCATCCATGTTCGCGGCTGAGAAAATGCGCGGAGTCAAGATTGTAGTCGAGGAAGATGATGCACTGAATGGTGAGTTCGTTAGCGAGAAAGCACTGCCTGTGCAGCGTCGCGCGCCCGGGGTCAGAGAGCTTCGGCAAGAAGGTTCCCGACGAGGTTCGTGGCTACTGCCTGCGATCTTAGGCGGCGCGATCATCATCTTCGCCGCCAGTGCCTTTGTCATTCATCGTTCCCGGATTCCTTCCGCGACCTCAAGCACTTCTGCGCCGATTCGCTCGATTGCGGTGTTGCCTTTCAAGAATCTGTCTGGGGAGCAAGCTGAGGAATACTTCTCCGATGGCATGACTGAGAGCCTGATTACTGCCCTTTCGAAGATAGATGACGTAAAGGTGATTTCGCGTGGCTCGGTGTTCAGTTTCAAAAGCAAAGAACTTGATCCGCGTGAAATCGGTAGGCAGCTGAATGTCGAGGCTGTGCTGGAGGGCAGTGTGCGAAGGGATGGGAGTTCGGTGCGCGTGGCCGCGCGGCTCGTTAGCACAAAGGATGGCCGTATCCTTTGGTCCAACGAAAGTTACGAACGCAAGCTCGAAGACATCTTTAACGTGCAAGACGAAATTGCGCGAAACGTAGCCGCCGGTCTAACACGGAAACTCAGCGAACCGGGAACGCGGCGCCTCACTAAACGTTACACGGAAAACAGTGAAGCTTATCAGCTCTTTATGAAAGGGCGGTATCACCTTGGGCTTAGGAAAGGCGCTGACGTTGAGAAAGCTATCGGATATTTCGAGCAGGCGATTGCGTTAGATCCAAAATACGCTTTAGCTTACGCTAATCTTTCCATTGCCTACGCCTCACGAAGTGACCTCGGCGCCCTTCCACCGACAAGCACAATGCCAGAGGTCCGCGCGGCTGCCTTGCGAGCAATAGAAATGGATGACAGTTTAGCTGACGCTCACACCTCTCTTGCGAACTATGAGCATACGTTTGCGTGGAACTTGCCGGAGGCGGAAAAGGAATTTCGGCGCGCGCTGGAACTGGACCCGAATTCGTCGGACGCTCATCACTACTTCAGTTGGTACTTGCTGTGTTTAGGACGCTTCGATGAATCAATAAAGGAGATAAAGACTGCACAGGAACTTGATCCCGTCTCCCTGTACATTAACAAAGATGTCGGAATGTTTTTGTACTTTGCGCGCCGGTACGACGAAGCAATAGAGGCGTTGCAAAAAACGCTCGATATGGATCCTACTTTCGCCACTGCCGAAATCTACCTTAGCGGCTGTTACGAGCAACAGGGAAAGTACGATCAGGCGTTCGAGCACGCGATCAAAGTGGGTGAGCTGCAAGGGCTGAGCCCGGCCGCCATAGCCCAAATGAGAGCGGCGTATACGTCATCAGGATGGAAAGGTTACGTGCGTAAGCGGCTGGAGCAGCATAAGGAGTTGGCAAAGCGGCAGTATGTGCGGCCCTTCGGGTTTGCATCGGCCTACGCACGACTAGGAGAGAAAGATCAGGCCCTGCAATGGCTGGAAAAAGCGTGCGATGAACATGAGGTCTACGTAACCAGTCTTAAGGTCAACCCTGTGTGGGACAGCTTACGCTCTGACCCTCGCTTCACGAACCTGCTGCGGCGCATCGGCCTCGCTACCTGAGACAAGTTCTTCGGGTCGTTTACAGTCTTCCTTCCGGCCTGACTGATGAGTATTATTCGGACCCAGGCGTGGCCCGTCCCGGCGCAGGGACAAGTGTTGGTTATGGGACGACGAACACCTGGATTACTTCGCTATGCGATGGCCAATTAAAGCAGTTGACGTTTGACCGCGAGGCCATGATGGCTTCTTGTTGGTCGCCGGATAGCAAGCTGCTCGCCTTGGGTATCAATCGCGGCGAAGGTGGTTACATCGGGATCATGGCAAGCACGGGCGGCGAAGTGACGCAGCTGACCTTTGGCCATGTCCTCAGCTCGCCCCACGGTTTGTCGCCGGACTGAGACCAAGATAGCCTTTGCCGGCAACCGAAATGCCTATTGGAAAGTTTCTTCCCATAAGAGTGGCACAGCAGGATTATAGGCACTTTAAGATGAGCCACCCACAGATTTTATTATCATGTAGGTGGCCCAATTTCGGCGGAAGCTAGCCTCTTTGTTTTCTGCTATGGTTCTAACTTAAATGATCCTACTAACCCAGCATGATCTGACGGCCAGAGTCCTGAGGGCGTCAGATCAGTTGATTGATTGTTCCCGATCAGATCTACGTTGAATGGCATGAGTCCTTTCCGCCCATTGCGTGAGAATACCAAGTCAATTCTCTCGTTAGGAGTCGAGAAGGGAGTGAATGGGTCTTCGCCGTGGAGCGGCCATGTAAAACCGGGATCATTGGGATGTAACTGCTTCCACGTGTCCACAAAGCCAGCACTCAGTAGAATCGGATACGCAGGATTAGCTGCCGCGTCGCTGCTCTCAGCATCAGAGTTGAAATCGCCTGCGAATATAACTGGTACATCAATGTTGCCTGGGCCGTTAACCAGCTCGGCTGCTTGTGCGGCCTGAATTGCGGGGGAAAGGGACTCCAGATGAGTGGTTACAAAGCGGTATTGTTTGCCGCGGAGCTTCGCATCAACTGAGATCCACCCATGAGGAATC
>Ga0137371_10005123_pt1 | contig 10285 bp, 17 predicted proteins | sample SagtaG_7_FD_104919 | JGI IMG/M metagenome (GOLD analysis project Ga0137371, IMG submission 104919) | Vadose zone soil microbial communities from Sagehorn Ranch, Mendocino, California, USA - Sage1_R_40_16 metaG | ecosystem: Environmental > Terrestrial > Soil > Vadose zone | place: USA... | reverse complement strand
TGCAGGTTGGCGGCGTGACGCCGTTCTCCCTTCCTCACGGAATGCCGCTGTATGTCGACGACCGGATGATCGGACTCGATTGGATCATCCTCGGCGGCGGAGGCCGCAGTTTGAAAATCAAAACGTCTCCCGAAGCGCTGATCAAGCTTGGCGCGGAGGTTGTGCCAGGGCTTGCCGGTTGATCTCGATCGAATTCGCATTTTATTTGAAGACGAAACTATCCTCGTCGTCGAGTAGGTAAAATGTCAGTTTGACCAGCAACATTCGACCGCAATGAATGCCGCGGCACCGTGGCTTCTGCCAACCAATGGCCGGATCACCGTTACCGTGAAACCCCGAATCGGCGCTTACACAAGATTCCGGACACTACCGGCAGTTCCTTGGCTCCGGTAGTGTCCGCAATCAGGAAAAGCCATTTCCTCGTGAGCGTTTCGCTTTTGCTCGTCAGGAAAAGCGATTTGCTCGTGAGCAAAAGCCATTTCCTCGTTGCCGACGAACTGGCGTCGTTTTCCGACAATCTGTCCACTTTTTTAAAAATTTTCACGAAGCATAGGAAAAATGAACGCGGTTTTCCCTCCCTGGCCGATCCGGGAATTTCGGGACCGGAGTGATGGAATACCCGAATCCGGGCGTGAGGATAGGCGCTTCCCGAAACAACATCGACAAAACTTTGTCGGTTCTAAGCGGCAATGCGCAGGTCTTGGAATAGCGTGAACATGTCCTGCCGGATCGTTTCGTAGTGTTCATCAATCAACCTCAAATTTTTGGGTTTGCGGGACGACTCGGCCGGACTGATGCAGGTGCAAGGACACCCCCGGGTGTATGCCAGGTCAGCCCCTTTGAGGACTCTCCATTAACTGCCTGAGCCACACGGTTGCACGCAAATTTCGGTCAGTGCCGCAGAGATATTTTCAAAAGTCCCGTCTGCGCTATTACGCAAATCTATATAGTGGCGGCCCCGAGCGCCAGCGAGGGGCATCTCTGTCCGGCCGCGAATGTCGGCAGTGAACGTTCTACGTGCTGGTAGGTCGCACCGATTTTGAATTGGTCCCATCCAACTCACTGTGCGGTCAGCATGCAGATATTCCCAAGCCCTATGGGAACGACGAGAGCCCCGCGAATGGCTGCAACGCGTTTCTTGATGTTACTTCTGGCGTTCGTACTTGTAGTCACCAGATACATGACCCTCAACAACGTGGGTCGCGATGCCATGGTCGTCCCGGATGAACTGGTAGCTCAGTCCGGTGCCGGAAAACTTGGTCTCCGACTGCGGAACGATAGGCTGTTTCGGCCCTCCGTTCACGGAAACGGACAGCGCACCGTCAGAGAAAGTGACCTCGACCGTCCGGGCGTTTCGAAGGTAAATCCCCTTGTAGACGCCGACATATTTCGCCAGGAGTTCGGGAGCCACCTTCACCGCGGTTTTCTGTGCGTCGGAGGCTTTGCCGATCCAGTGCTCTTGCCCGTTGTCCGGACGTTCATTGCAGACGGATTCCATCATTTCCGTGTCGGCAGCCAACCGCGCGCTGAGTCGGAGTGTCCAGGCCTTGTTGTAAGCCTTGGGGTCATCGAAGGTTACTGCTATGTCCAGGTGGCCGAAATCGGTGCGGCGGAAGCGCTCCGTCATGCGCAGCCCTTCTGTATGAGGATAGCCGCCGATCAGCCATGTCCGGTCGTTGTATCCGTTGCTTTCCACCACCAGCGTGTCTCCGTCCCAGCGGCCTACCGAATATCCCATCCAGGTCGGGTTGGGATCGGTCTCCAAGGCGCGACCGTCCATGTGGATCTGGCGGTAAGTGAGATCTTCTTGCAGGATGACGATCATCGCGGGAGTCTGAAGGATTCTCTTGAAACCTTGCCCGGTGCTGTAGCTCGGGCCGCTGGGCAGACATTTGTAACGCGGGTTATCGATGCCGAAGTTTTCAGCGCGCTGCTGAACCAAGGCTTGCGCCCAAGGCTGAACGTCGGCGGGCTGGAGGTCCCCAGGTCTACGGACGGCGCCAATCATTTCCCACAGACCCGCGAGATCGGGCTTGCCATCGGCGGTGCGCGGCGCTGCGGCGGTAAGGTTCGGTTTGCCATCGGCAGTGCGCGGGATGCCGGGCGTGCGACGTTCCAACCACTGCGCCTTGAGCGGCGTCACCAAGGCAGTCAAAAGGATTACGGTTGTGAAGACCTTCATCGGCTTGAATACCTCCCGTAGCCACATACTATACGCTTAAGGATGGCGGGAGGCTAAGACGGCCGGGCGGCCAATTGGAACAGATCCACTTGTTGACCCCGTGTCCGTTTAACACTTCTTTTGCAGGTCGCTATACGTTTTGCGGCACAGACAGAGAATCAACTATTCCGATGCTCCGAAACCGTTTCGTATTTGGCTTTGGCCGCGTCCCGCGCTTCCGTCAGCGGACGGCTGACTTGTGGGTTGTTCGCAAGACTTCGCGATGGCCAATTGACGATGTCATCAATTTTCTCTCAGAGATTTGCCTCAATTCGTCCCGGGTTAAGTTTGAGCATTAGAGACGCTCAAAGAGGTTGATCCAGGCTTTGCAGTCGATCGGGATATTTTCGATTTCGATCACGTAGGATTCCGTCAGGACGCCATTCCAGTAGCCCCAGACCTTGAACGGTTTCCTCGTGGATACTCCACCGGATGTCGCAGGAAACGTAATCGCCGTAATCAGGTAGCACGTTCATATCATGCACGTCACTTTCGGAGGATTTCAGCGAATGCTCTTTTACTATCGGAGTACGCTTAGAGCAATGGCCCGAAAGGGATAGCACCTTCGTGGGACTGGCGGGAAATCAGGCGCGATTGTGGAACCTACGCGGCCGTGGTCAAAGTTCCGCTGCGCTCGTAAACACGGACCAGATCGATGCTCAACACGCGCCGCTGCCGACCGCCGAAATCGACGCGGCACCATTGAACATCACGCCCCAAAAACACACTCGGCTGAACGTCCAGAACGGTTCCCGTCAAGCCCAGACAGTCCGATTGCACCAGCCATCGAACCCGAACGCGGTCACCAGGTCTGAACATGTTTTGCGAGAACCTTCCCGCGCAAACATAGTCCTCACTCGCCGGGACAATACAGGTCCATCGCGAAATCCGTTAGGATTTCGGTTCAGGTGGCGGTCCAAACGGGCCGAAGTCTTGCCACATGCGCTGCCGAAATTTCTCGCGTTCTTCCGGCGTCATCTGCGCCCACCGCTCGGACATCCACGGCCCCCAGTGTCCCCCGCGATGGAGCCTCGGCCGCCCCATGAAGCCACCGAAGAGAATCTTACTTAGGATCAGAAGACCCACGGCTTGCCAATAGCCGATGGTTCGCAAGCCGAACATTGCAGGCGTCAGCCAATTCCAGAGGCCCATGACCACGAAGCCAAAGACGGCCAGTAGCAGTGCGCCGAACAAAAGAAACTTGAGTATCCAAATCTTTCTAAATTTGTGTACGTGAACTCCATTTGGTTCTTTCATATTTGTCCTCATTCCTAAACGAACTCGTCATAAATCTCTCGCAGGCGTTCGCGGAGATGAATGACCGCATAGTGCTTTCGCGAAATCAATGTGTTCACGCTCACGCCGGTTTCTGCTGCAAGGTCTTTGAAACTGCGGCCTTCGAACTCATGCGCGATGAATACGTCACGTTGTTCTTCAGGCAACTCGGCCAGAGCGGTATCGAATGTGTCCCAGAACAGGCTTTGTAGATAGGCGTCTTCCGGCCCAGCCGTTCGCGATGAAGGCAGATTGTCTGGGTTCAATTCATCGAACCTCGCGAATTTCCTTTTTCGGAAGATATCGGTAATCCGATTCTTCGCAACTCGGAAGAGCCATGCGCCGACCTGCTCGATTTCGATTAGCCGATACGCCTGGATGAACTCATAGAAAACATCCTGCAAAATGTCTTCGACGGTGCTTTCATCAGGCACCCACGTCCTGACAAAGTTCCGCAGGCGGTGTCTCTGCCTTTCAATTGCGACGATTAGGTTCTCGTCTGCCGCCATTTTTTTCAGTGCGGTGTCGGTCGCCATCATCTGTGTAGACGAATGAGAGTGCCGGATATTTTAAAAAACTTGAGGCCCTTGACTGTTACAGGCGCACAACTTGGCACTTTCGGGAAGACGGTGGTCTCATCTTCTAGCGACGAACAACGGCATAACCGCAAAGACGCCGAGCGCGACAAGGTATACGGTTCCGGCCACGCGTCCCGGCTGGCGAGATACTCGCTAATTGTCAGGCCCTGAAGCCAGAGCACGAACGTAAATTCCGCGCCAAGTAGAAGGGCGAGCGCGAGTAGACCCGTTGCAATTTGTCGCCGCCGTAGGAGGGACACACGCGCGGAACGACCAACAGGACGCGAATGGTGCCGAGCACGAAACCGGCTGCGAAGACGAGGGCGAAATAGAGTATTGCTGATTTGAGATTTTGCATCTTCAACTCATCGAAAAAATTGGTGCCAAGGTACCTCCTGGCGAACTGAATAACCACCCGCCACTGGGCTTTGACACGGTCGTTCGCTGGGCCTATATTGAAATTCACCGCACGGCTCCGTTAGCCGGTTTGCATTTTTATCCGGTCTTATGAAGTAAAGGAGCTACCAACATGAAATCCCTCCTTATCTGGACGATTCTACTTTCCTCAGCGGCCTCGAAACTGGCAGCCGCCGTACCATGTCAGGCGAGCTTGCCCGCAGGAACCATTATTCGAATGTTTCCCGACGAGAGGCTTGTCGCAGGCAGGGCGTTCGGCCCGGTGGTCTTTACTGTGACTCCCGATGTCCGGCTATTTCCCAATCGCCCCGCTGTCATCCCGCGGGGTTCCAAGCTGCTGGGCAACCTGATGGAATCCAAACAGGCCGGAAGGCTTGTGGGACGAGCGCAGACCCAAATCGTTCTGACTTCGATTCTCACTGCGGATTCCTGTGAATATCCCATCGACGCCAAGATTCTCGAAGCGGGCCGCTACACGGCGACGAGGGACGGTGTTGTGGTAGGAAGAGGCCACGCTCGACGCGATCTGTTTGAAGTGCTGTTTCCGCCGACCACGATTTACCAACTCATTCGCATCCCGAGTCGCGGCCCCAGCCTTGTCCTTGATGCCGAAACTCCGATAACCATCAAGCTCATGGAGCCTCTGGCGGCGCAATCGGCGGTTTCACAAGCCGAAGTTGCGCCCTCATTTCCGAGTGCGCCTGCGCCGGCACGGCTTGACTGTGCTACCTCTGGCGCACAGACGACACCCTGGCCCGGCATCCGACAGATTTTTTATCCGATCCGAAATAGGACGCCATACAAGGCACGTTTATATATGAATGGTCGGCCTGTCAGCGTCCTGCCTCCCTGTTATGGCCCGACGATGCTCATTGCGTTTACGTCCAATTTCAGATTGGCAGCCACCGCGGTCCTGGCGACGAGGCAGGGACAAAGGGAGGTTAAGCTTCAGATCGTTCCAAATGAGAATGAAGATGGCTGGGACATCGTTGACGAGGCCGGTATAGCGGCAGGCGTTGACCTACGTTAACGAATATCCTGAAGGGGACCATAGTAGCCGACTTTGGCACGGCTGTTTGGGATTGAATGGCACGTATACCGCGCAAATGTGAATCGTTGGTGGCCAAAGCAACCACCGGCAGCCAGATGATGAAAAGAATGACAAATAAAGTCGAAGGCATTCGCCTTCCCTCCCATCATAAGGCTGCCCGTGATCAGCCGTGTATGGGCAAAGCGCCTTTTATGTAACTGGCTTCGCGGTTCGCTTCGTCCTTACGTCCGCTCTTGCTTCTTTTTCAGCCTTGTCAGCTTCGTTATCAGCGTCCTTTTCCGTCACATTCGGTTTCAGCGCGTGGATCGCCTGACCCAGCGACATCGGAGAATTCGATCCCATCATCTTCGCTTTCAGTTGATCGAACGGGATGCCGAGGTCCTTGGAAGCGTGCAGCGCCGCCAGGAACTGCCCCCTATTCTTGAATCCGCTCGCAGCAGTCTTCAGATTCTCGCCAGCGGGAAGCATGCTTTCGACCTTGCTCTTTAACGCGGGATTTCGCTCGATGCGCGCTTCAAAGTTCGCCTCGGTTTGATCTTGTCGGCTTTCCGTCCTAACCTGAGGTCTGTCGTGACTGACATCACTGCTGTGGTCAACACCATGAGCCTGCGGGATGCCGCCCTTGCTTTGAGCAAAAGTTGCGGCACTCAAATAGAGGACAAAACTCAATCCAAATATAAGCGTGAAAATCCTTCTCATACTGATTCTCTCCTTTTCGTGATAGGAATCTGCCTATCGCTAATTGCGCGACAGTCGAGCCGATTGGACGATGGGGACAATTAAGCCAAGATTAATGGAACATTAAGTTCAGTTAATCTATCTCCTGTGCCTCGCCAAAATCTCATCTGTCTTGTAGACGGTTGATTTTCTTAGCGGTGGGGCAAGTCTGCGCATCTATACGCAACATTAATCCCGCTTGACAATACAAAGACCCGAACACAAAACGATCAAGGATGCAGAAGTTTACAAAAGGAGCAGTTTGAATTAATGACCATAACAACACTAACGATTGGTTCTGTGCTTGTGGTGCTGGCAGGGCATGCTATCACGAAGCACGGCATCGGCAATGGGATCGTCACTTTGATGGTGGTCGGAACGGCGCTTTACCTTTGGTGGGTGCGTTGGTCTATTTATAATCTGTTCCTAGAATTTTTCAGCGGATCGGCGCTTCAAGAGGCCTGTTGCATATCCTGCGCCTAAACTTGTCCCGCCTTATGCCTAGAAAGGAGAAGGCCATGCCCAAAGGCTTGAAAACGTCGGCGACACTTCATTTGAGGCCCCTGGTACTTGCTCTAGCCACCCTTGGTTCAACTCCGCTTGCGACAGCATCCCCCCAACAAACACCGGGTGAGGAGTATGTGAACAGGAATGAGGGCTTTCGCCTTCTCCTGCCCCCAGGCTGGCGTAAAGTGGAAGAAACTACCAAACGCACGGAGGGTTCTTTAAGAACCGACATCAGTTTTGAAGATGGTAAGGGCCTATTAGTCACAATTGTGCATGTACTCCCCCCTGGCACTCTAGAAGGAAGGTGCCGGTTTCGACAAGGGCCGGACGTGAACGGGATGTGGCCGAGCATCACCATGCCTGGAGCGCTTTCAGAAGAAGACATCCTTCTGTCGGCACTTCCCGCGCGGAAGGTAATTTCCAACTCTCCAGGACCGTCCCGGGTTTGGACCATCATCCTCTTCGGCCAGAGGGATTGGTGGTCGTTAGTTTTATCCGCCGGTGCCTTAAATGAGGAGGAGCGGGAACGCATACTGGCCTCAGGGAGTCCCGGCTATGAGCAATTCCAGCAAATCCTCTCCTCGTTTCAGTTCCTCGAACCAGTTTTGGGGCGGTTGAGAACCGCCGCAGCCACTGCGAAAGAGCGCTTCTACAGCAACGATCGACTCGGCATTAAGATACTGCTGCCCCCGTATTGGGAAGTAGTGGAGGAGAAGCCGCAAACCTCAAGCAAACCGTTGGCGGTCAGTCTTGCCTGCCCAGGAGGCTTCGGCCAAGTCACCTTGGTGCGTGAAATTTCTGGGGCAACGCCTCGCGGATACATTGACGCTGCTATAAAAGGAATGTTCTCCCATGAGCGGGAAGAGTACCGTGTGGAAGTTGAGGAGCAAATAACCAGGTCTGGCATGGTTGGCGCGAAGCTCACTGTTCGCCATAAAGCTGATAACTATTGGTTTCGCCATTGGATGCTGATCTTTTCCAGCGGGAAAGAGCACTTCCGTGTTGTTGCCCTTACCCAGGAAGAGTTTGTCGATGGCTATCAGCCGACCTTCCAGCGGATGCTGGACTCAGTGGAGTTTCTCGGTAGAAAACCATGATCCTGGCTATCTCCGTTGGTCGGTTTTGAGGTGGCCGCCGACGCTTAATCGCCGCACTCACCAAGCTATTATTATGGCTATGGAAAGCCACTTACAGTCGTCTGGAACCGATGAAGAAATTCGCTCAACTGGTTCGGTCGCATATCGAAGGCATTCTGGCCCGACCACGTTGCGGATTTCCAATGGAGCCTTGGACGGCTTGAACAACAAGGTAAAACTCGTCAGTCATCGCGCTTTCGGCTTCCGCACCATTCCCTACTATATCGCCGCCATCTACCACGTCTGTGCGGATCTGCCCTTGCCGGATTTTGAGTCAGCCTAACCCAAAACAATGACTCCTAACGCGCTACATTTTCAGGAGACGAACCTGAAAATGCTTGGCTGTTTTGTCGCGTCCATAACCGTGACTATCTTAATCAGCCGTCCAGGAAAAGCAAGTGTGACTCGCGGACTTAAGGATCTTTGAGATAACGCTGGTTGGTTCTCCGTGCATCATTCAATTTGTACGCAGGTCGAGGAATTGTGAGAGCGGCCTACCTCTATATATAAGCGGCCCAATCAGCCCAACCGCGCCACAGGCACGACCTTGAAACGCTCAGGACGCAACGCTTATATTTACGACTGTATTGGCTCTGTTTCATTTTGCGGAAGTCTTCCTAGCTGCGACGTTGAGCTACCAGGCGCTGCGCCTCGCGTCGGCCGTGCCGCCTGCCGCGCCGTTCAATGTTCTGATCGGCAACACCGTCCTGGCCGTCGCTCAAGTAAATGACGAAGGCGCGGTCACCGTCGTCAGGGTGATGCAAGGGGTGACGCCATTCACGGATGAGGTAGTTAAGGCCGTAAGGCAGTGGCATTTTGATCCGGCGCACCTGGACGGCCATGCCGTGGCAAGCCAAGTGGGCGTGATGTTCCGCCCGCACGCCTTCGGCAACGCCGGGTTGGGCGGGCCTACTTTCGGATTTACTCCGCCGGAAGTGCCGCCAGGAGATCACCCTGTGTTGCCGCGTGTCATGTTTGATCCCGGCTGGCCGGTCACGGCGCTGTCTGAGATACGGCGGCTTCGTCACCTTCATTGTTTCGACAGCGAGTTTTACGCTGGTATTGCGCACCACCCGGTTGCGACCTATCGGTTTTGTCGCTTTCGCAGGCGGCGTCGGAATTTTACTCGTCATACTGGGCGTGTATGTCTCGCTTGCAATGTGGGCGCATGAGCTAGTACGGAAACCGACGAACAAATCGTAGAGCGGTTTGCCTAGCATCCTAACAGACCGCGCAACTCGGAAATGCCGGATATGGTGAACGTGGGCGCTAAGGCAATGCAAGCCGAAGCGTCGCCATATCCGTAGGCTGCCCAACAACTCTGTGCGCCGATATTATTAGCGAAGCGGAATAGCGTGAACATGTCCTGCCGGATCGTTTCGTAGTGTTCATCAATCAACCTCAAATTTTTGGGTTTGCGGCCGGTTTTCCGCTTGCCGACACCGGCGAGAATGGGACGGAGGACCTTTTCGCGGAGAATGACCAGTGCTCCGATGATTCGGATGGCTTCGGAGGGAATGGAGTATCGGCGAGAGTTGCCATTGGTTAAGAGATTCTTGGCCCGGAGCTTTTTCAGGTCGTAAGCGGCTCGGCGTGCATCGTATTGGAGAAGGGTGGAGTCTCTCATCGATTGCACGGTGGCCGCGAAGTCACCGACCGTGAATCCACGTGGAGCACAAGCAAAGACAGGGCTGCATTCAAGACGGTCCTGGTTCGGGTCCTGTTGATGTCGATACCACCGATTTTGGTCTTGCCCAGGCAAGACGGTTGAGGCAGTTCATCCAGAGTGGCATCGCCGAGGAAGGTGGCATCCATGGCGTACACATGATCTAGAAACTGGTTGGCGATTTGCTTCAGACGGGTCACGATGAGCAGTTTCACATTCGAGCGGGCGTATGTAGGCAGGTCCAGGCTGTCCGCCAACCCCACGTGTTTGATGGTGAAGAATTACTCGAACGAAGCGGTCTTGACAACGTGGCCCGCATCGGCCCTCGATAGGAACTCTTCCAGGTGCGGCTTATTTTCGATGCGCAGCGCGGAGCCGATGAGCGGACTCAGCATCTCATCCGACATACGCATTCCTCTCGGCCACGAGAAGAAGATTTTCACCAAATGGTAATGGGGCGGAATATAACGTACGAAAGATTTCCCGGTTGCGCGCCTTCTGGGCCTGGTCTTTTTCTTTTCGAAACGCGATGCGGGTGTACAGGAACATCCAAGGAACGAAGATAGCGTAAAGATAACTGAGAGGCTTGATGTGAGTGCACGATACCTCTCGAAGCCGGAAGCCAAGCGTGTGCAGGTCGTACCGCAACCGCTGGAAGGAGCGCAGGCCGATATGATGTAAGGGATGTCTCGAGGCCTCATTAAGAGGCATCGAATC
>Ga0137371_10005118_pt1 | contig 10287 bp, 8 predicted proteins | sample SagtaG_7_FD_104919 | JGI IMG/M metagenome (GOLD analysis project Ga0137371, IMG submission 104919) | Vadose zone soil microbial communities from Sagehorn Ranch, Mendocino, California, USA - Sage1_R_40_16 metaG | ecosystem: Environmental > Terrestrial > Soil > Vadose zone | place: USA: California... | reverse complement strand
ATCATCACGTCTGATAATCCGCGCAAGGAAGACCCCGGCGCCATCATCGCGGAGATCGAAAAAGGATTTCGCTCGAATCGCTATGAAAAAATTGTCGATCGCACCCAGGCCATTGATCGCGCCGTTGCGCTCGCCCGACCGCGCGACATCATATTGATTGCGGGCAAGGGACACGAAAATTATCAGGAGTTCGGCGATTACACGATCCCGTTTGACGACATTCAGGTCGCGCGTCGGGCGATTGAGGATCATCCAGTGGAGTTTTGACTTTACCTGTTAGCATGAATCCACTTCCACTTTCTCAAATCGCGCAGTTTGCCGGGGCTTCACTCTCATCCGGAGATGCGAGCGTGATGATCGACAAGCTCAGCAGCGATTCACGCACGCTTAAGCTTGGCGAATTGTTTGTCGCATTGCGCGGTGAAAATTTTGACGGTCACAATTTTGTTCAGGCCGCCGCAAAAGCTGGCGCAGCTGGAGCGATCGTTGATTCCAATTGGAGGGGGAAGGTTCCGGAGACTTTCGCGCTCGTCCGGGCGAAAGACACTTTGCAGGCGTACCAGCAGCTGGCGGCCAACTACCGGAAATCGCTCGCGCTAAAAGTGGTCGGGATTACCGGAAGCAACGGCAAGACGAGCACGAAGGATTTTACCGCGTCAGTGTTCGCCCGCCGTTTTCAGGTCACGAAAACGGAAGGAAATTTCAATAACCACGTTGGGCTGCCCCGAACTATCTTAGATGCCACGTCGAAAGACGAAGTCGCTGTCTGGGAGATCGGCATGAATCACCCTGGTGAAGTTGCGGCGCTGTCGAAAATCGCCGCGCCCGATGTGGCCATCATCACCAACATCGGTGTCGCACACATCGAATTCATGGGTTCGCGCGAGGCAATTGCTGATGAGAAAGGCGCCCTTGTGGAAGCTGTTAGCGTTGGGGGGACAGTCGTCTTGAATGCGGACGATCCTTTTAGTGCGCGCATCGCCGCGCGTGCGCGCGCCAAAGTCGTCCTGGCGGGCACAACTGACGGAACGATCCGCGCCGCCGAGTTAAGCCAGAGCGAGGACGGAACGGAATTCACTATTCTCGAGGGCGCGCATCGCTGCCGAGCACAGTTGCCCGTGCCCGGTCTGCACATGGTGCAGAATGCGCTGCTTGCAGTCGCCGCTGGTCGTGTCTTCGGTGTCTCCCTGGAGGAATGTGCTGCCGGCCTCGCTGCCGCGCCGCTCGCCAAAGCGCGTTTGCAAATCAAGAAGATCGGTGGCGTTGAGTTCATTGACGACAGCTACAACGCAAATCCCGATTCCATGAAGGCGGCCTTGCGCACCCTGGCGGAACTGCCCGCCGAAGGGAAACGCATTGCCATTTTTGGGGAAATGAGGGAACTCGGCGCTGAATCGGAGGGCGGCCATCGCGAGGTGGGAGAAACCGCGGCCACGTTAAAAATCGATCAGCTGATTACGATCGGAAATATGGCGGCGGAAATCGCTCACGGCGCCAAAGATGCCGGACTCAAAAATACCGCAATCGTAGAATCGACCGCAGAAGCCGCTCAGTTGTTAGGCGAAATCGCTGCGCCGGGCGATCTCGTGCTGGTAAAAGGCAGCCGCCTGGCTCAGACCGAGCGCGTGATTGAAGCATTCCGCAATTCGCAATCCGCAATGGTCAGATCGCCATGATGTACTACCTCCATCGCCTGAGCGATCAGTTCATTGGGTTTAATGTTTTCCTTTATGTCACTTTCCGAGCTATCGCCGCCGCGGTCACTGCATTCCTCGGCACGTTGGTTTTTGGAAACCTTATCATCCGAAAACTGACTGCGCTGAAGGTGGGACAACCCATTCGCCAAGCGGCTGAAGTTCACCGTCTCGCGGAGCTTCATGGCGTTAAACAGGGCACGCCTACCATGGGAGGCGTGCTCGTTATCGGAGCAGTTTTTGTGTCGAGTCTTTTCTGGGCCCGTCTCGACAATCGGTTCGTCTGGTGGGCGCTGTTCAGCATGGTCTATCTAGGGGCGCTCGGTTTCGCGGACGACTATCTCAAGGTCACGAAGAAGAAATCCGAAGGGATAAGCGGCCGAATCAAACTTCTTTTTCAAATCTCGCTCGCGGCAATCATCACTGGCGTTTTCCTCACGAATCCATTGTTGGAAGTGCAGGCGCGCTCTCTGTACGTGCCGTTCGTTAAAGCGCCGGTCATTGTGAACATGAGCTGGTTTACATTCGTGTTTTTTGCGCTCGTTATCGTAGGCTCGTCGAATGCGGTGAACCTCACTGACGGGTTGGATGGCTTGGCGATCGGTTGCACCATTCCGGTAGCATTCGCATACGCATTGCTTGCTTATGCAGCCGGCAATTTTCGGATCGCGGAATACTTGCAGGTGCCTTTTTATCCGTTCGCTGCGGAGCTAACGGTAGTCTGCTCGGCCCTGATCGGCGCGGGCCTCGGTTTTCTCTGGTTTAACTGTTATCCAGCCAAAGTTTTCATGGGCGACACCGGATCGCTGGCCATCGGCGGGATGCTGGGTGTCGTCGCGATCTGCTGCAAACAGGAACTGCTTTTGGTCGTGGTCGGCGGCGTGTTCGTGATCGAAGCCGTCTCAGTGATTTTGCAGGTGTTGAGTTTCAAACTCACGGGCAAGCGATTTTTTGCCATGTCGCCACTGCATCATCATTTCGAACTAACGGGCTGGAAGGAGAGCACCGTGATCGTTCGGTTCTGGATTCTGTCAATCATCTTCGCCCTGCTTGGCTTGGCGACACTGAAACTGAGATGAAAAACGCGCGCTACAAAAATCAAAATATCGCCGTTCTTGGTGCAGGCCTGAGCGGGAGTGCTGCGGCGCTTCTGCTCAGATCGGAGGGCGCACAGGTTACGGTGCTCGATAGCGCCGAGGAGAAGAACTTACTTAAATCGACGATAGACAATCTGCGGGCACAGGGTATGAGCGTGATTTGCGGGGCGGCAGCGGATGAAGATTCATCCGCGTATCAGATGGCCATTTTAAGTCCCGGCATCGATCCGGCTTCGCCGCTGGCGCGCTTTTTTTTCGCGCGCGGAATTGAGACAATCGGCGAACTCGAGCTGGGCTGGCGGTCCTGTGAGACTCCGGTCATCGCTGTTACCGGCACAAACGGCAAGACGACCACGACGGAATTGTTGGCTCAAATATTGAATGCCTGCGGTCAGCGAACGATTGCTTGCGGGAACATTGGCAAACCGCTTTCCGAAGTGGCGCGGGAAAGGCAGCCATTCGATGTACTCACGGTTGAGGTGAGCTCGTTCCAACTGGAAGCGATCGAAACCTTTCATCCATCCATCAGCCTCTGGCTGAACTTCGCTCCCGACCATCTCGACCGTTATCGTTCCGTGGCTGATTATCGCGCGGCCAAGCTGCGCATTTTCGAAAATCAAACCGATACCGACGTGGCAGTGGTAAACGGGATCGAAGAATTTCCCGCGATTTGCCCGCGCAAGATCACCTTTAGCGCGTACTCCAATCAAGCGGATTTCCAGCTTTCTGATGGTGCGATTGTTTACCATAACCAAGCCGTCCTCCGTTTGTCAGACAGCAAACTTCGTGGGCTGCATAACATCGAGAACCTGATGGCGACGCTCGCCGCTGGTATGGCGCGGGGACTCTCGTTCAAGGAAATGGTCCCGCCCCTCTGTGAATATCAGCCCCGGCCGCATCGTTGCGAATTTGTCCGCGAAGTCAGCGGTGTCGAATATGTGAACGACTCGAAGGCGACAAACCTCGACGCGGTGGACAAAGCGCTGCGTGCGCAAAGTAAGCCGGTCATCCTCATCGCTGGCGGCAAGGACAAAGGTTTCAGCTTTGATCCGCTTCGCTCTCTAGTGAAGGAGAAGGTCAGATCGACGATTTTGATCGGCGAAATGGCCGACAGCATCAGGCGTTCCTGGAGCGGCGCGGTCGAGTGCGAAATTGCAAACTCGCTCGCGGACGCAGTCGAGCGCGCGCACGCCAGCTCAAAACACGGGGAAGTGGTTCTGTTTTCCCCGGGCACATCGTCGTTCGACATGTTCAAAAGCTACGCCGATCGAGGCGATCAATTTCGCGCGCTCGTGCGAGCGTTGCCTCAAACAGACCGATGAAAATCCTCCGGCTCTTCAGACATAAAAAACTCGCGGCCGCAACCGCGCGGCGCGCCTCGGCTGCATCTGCGGGAATGGATTTCGGAGACATCCCAGAGCCAAACATGAAGCTGTCGCGGGCGTTGCTCATAGTGTTGCTATTACACGTGGTTGCCGTGTCGGGAATCATCGCGTTCAACGCAATCAAGACGCGAGAGAGTTCATTTGTACCAGCAATTCCAGCGAACACGGAAAACAGGACGGCGGACACAACGGGAACGCCAGTTCACGCGGACGGTGCCAAACCGCGAGATGGGGTGGCACGAAAGGAAAGCGCGCCACACAACGATGCAAAGCCTTCACATTCGCCTTCGAAGGACGAACACGCGAAGGCGCCTCCGTCTTCGGGAAAAACCTACATTGTAAAGAAAGGCGATAATCCCGTCACAATCGCAAAGAGATTCAAGGTCTCTTACGATGATCTGCTAGCTCTGAACCACATTGAAGATCCCCACAAATTGCAGATCGGCCAAAAGCTTTTGATCCCGACGACGAACCAAAAGAACAACAAGAAATGAAAATCGATGCTGGAATCTAGTTATGCATCGTAAGAGCGCCTATATCCTCTTCCTTGCAGTGCTGGCACTGCTGGTCATTGGGATCGTTATGCTTTTTAGCACGAGCGCCTTTGCGCGCGACAGTCACGGCGACGTTTATTTCTTCATTAAACGGCAGGCCGTTTGGGTTGGGATTGGACTTGTCCTCTGCATCTTCGCCGCGCTGATCGACTATCACTTGTGGCGACGGACATGGTGGCTTTGGTTCGCGTTGGCATTGGCGGCTCTGGCGCTGTGCTATGTTCCACACATCGGAATGCGCCTCAACGGATCGCGCCGCTGGGTCGGCTGGGGCCCGGTCACTTTCCAGCCATCGGAACTGGGAAAGTTGGCCGCAGTCTTTTTTCTCGCAGCCTGGTTTGCGCGACATGAAAAACCGCACAGCAATGTGCTCTTTGGACTGATTCTTCCACTCGCGATCATCAGCCTGCTGGCTGGGCTTGTGCTGGGCGAAGTCGATCTGGGGACAACGGCTTTGATCGGTACAACGGCGTTCGTCGTAATGTTCATTGCTGGCGCTAATCCTCTATGGCTCGGTGCTGTGTCGTTCGCCGGCCTGAGCGCTCTTCTCATTGTCGCTACCCAAATCTCCGAGCGAATGGGACGGCTCTCCGCTTTTCTTCACCCGGAGAATTTCAAAGAAGATGCTGGCTTGCAGCAAATGCAGGCGTTGATCGCCTGGGGCAGCGGCGGAATGGAAGGCCTTGGCCTGGGCAACGGGCGCCAGAAGATGCTTTATCTGCCTTACGCGCACACTGATTTTATTTTTCCAATCATCGGTGAGGAACTGGGGCTGCGGTTCAGCCTCCTCGTGGTTTTCTTATTCGTGGTGATAATTGTTTGCGGCATCATGATTGCGCTGCACGCCAAGGATCGTTTCGGACTGCTGCTCGGCTGCGGCGTTGTTTCGCTCCTTGCGTTACAGGCTGCAGTCAATATAGGCGTGACCACGTCGCTGCTGCCGAATAAGGGGTTGCCGCTGCCTTTTATCAGCTACGGCGGTTCGAATCTGGTCACGTGCATGTTCGGCATCGGTTTGTTGCTGAACATCTATCGGCAGGGCATTCTAGAACCGCCGCAAAAGAGACACGCCACCATGCATGCTAGGACAACACTGCGGATTTAGGGATTTAGATGCGACGGATAAATTCTATGAGCTTTGTGCAGCGACCAAAAATCAAAAACCAACTTTCATGAATGCAGTAATTGCATGCGGAGGAACCGGCGGCCATCTTTTCCCCGGCATCGCCGTGGCGGAAGTGCTGCGCGATCGCGGCCACGAAGTGATGCTGTTGATTTCCGAAAAGGATATTGACGCCTTGGCGCTTTCGGGCCACACAAATTTTCAAGTCGAAAAACTACCCAGCATTGGGCTGCCTTCGGCATTTTCTCCAGCGTTCTTTGGATTCATTCGCCGCTTTTACGAAAGCTTGTCACTTTGCCGGTCTCTTTACGGTAAATTCAAACCTCAGGTGGTTCTCGGCATGGGTGGATTCACTTCCACTGCGCCGGTCCTGGCTGGGCGCATACGCGGCATTGCCACCTTCATTCACGAATCAAACGCCATTCCCGGAAAGGCAAACCGACTGACAGCGCGGGTCGTGAATGCGGTCATGCTCGGCTTCAAGGAATGCGCGCCCTTTTTTCCAAAAACGCACACGGAAGTCACCGGCACTCCAGTCCGGACCGAACTGGTGCGTTTGGATCGGAAAGTTGCGCGCCAAAAACTTGGGCTACACGAAGATCTTCCGACGTTGCTTGTTATGGGAGGCAGCCAGGGCGCCAGCGGAATTAATCAGGCGCTGATCAAATCACTGCCATTCCTGCAAGGCGCGCCGCTCCAGGTGATCCACCTCTCCGGCGTGCGGGATGAACGGTTTGTTGCAGATAACTATCGCCGCGAAAATGTCCCTGCGTACATCGCCGCTTTTCATCATCGGATGGAAGAAGTGTACAGCGCCGCCGATCTCGTTGTCGCGCGAGCAGGCGCGGCCAGCTTGGCTGAGTTCGCAGCTTTTTCATTGCCCGGTATCCTGATTCCATTTCCCTACGCCACCAATGATCATCAAACGCGTAACGCAGAAATTTATGCTCACGCTCAGGCAGCGATTCTCCTCAAGGAGTCAGAGGTCTCTGGCGAATTGCTCGCACGCAAGATCCGCGAGTTGATCCAGGAGCCGCAACTGATTCAGCAAATGGCTGCCAATTGCTCGCGTCTGGCGCCAAAAGATGCAGCTGGGCGCGTAGCAACAACGATGGAGAATTACACGAGTCATGAACCCCGCGTCTAAAGAATGCAGTGCGCCCGCCGATCGCGTCCCACCGCTCGACTTGTCGCACTTTCTGACGCGTGAACAGCACCGGATCCATCTTATTGGCGTGGCCGGAAGTGGCATGAGCGGTCTCGCTGGGCTTTTGATCGAGCTCGGGCACGCAGTGAGCGGCTCAGATAAGGTCACCAGTACGGAGACGGAGCGATTACAGCAGCTAGGCCTGCGGTTTCACGAGCAGCATCGTCCGGAGCATGCGGCCACGGCCGATCTTGTCGTTTTTTCCTCCGCAATCAAAGGCGACAATCCAATTCTAGTAAGTGGGCGCGATTCGGGTAAACCGGTCGTGCGTCGCGCGGAAGCCCTGGCTGCAATCATGAGTGCAAAGCGCGGGATTGTTATCGCCGGAATGCACGGCAAAACGACTACCTCAGCTATGACGGCACACGTGTTGCGCGAAGGCGGACTCCATCCATCCCATTATGTCGGCGCCGAAATTCCGCTTCTCGGAACGAACGCACACTGGGATTGGCGCGGCGAATTTTTTGTTGCTGAGGGAGACGAAAGCGACGGCACCCTGCGCTGCTTTCGTCCCGAGCACTCCCTCATTCTGAATATCGAGGAAGAGCATCTGGATTTTTATGCCGATCTGGCTGCGATTGAAAAAGTCTTTGGGCAACTCATCGATCAAACGAGCGGAACAGTCTTCTACAACATTGACGATCCCAACACCGCTCGATTGTGTGCGAAACGCAATAGCGCTGTCTCTTACGGATTTTCTGAGAATGCCCGTTATCGCGGCATCAATGTCGAGCTGCGGGACTTGGGCTCGGTTTTTTGCGTTTATCGGCACGGCCAAAAACTCGGCCAAGCGACCCTTAATGTTCCCGGCGAACATAACGTGCACAATGCCCTTGGCGTGATCGCACTCGCCTCTGAGCTTGGAATTCCATTTGAGAAGATTGCGGCTTCTCTTCGTAAATTCGAGCACGCGCGACGCCGGTTTGAGATCAAGTATGAGAGCGATCGCTTTTTGCTTGTTGACGATTACGCGCATCACCCTACCGAAATTCGCGCTACGTTGAGGACTGCGCGAGCCACTGGTCGCAAACGGGTGCTGGCCATGTTTCAACCTCATCGTTATTCCCGTACCAAAGCGCTGCGCAGCGAGTTTGGCTGCGCCTTTGATGAGGCTGATCACGTCGTGGTGACGGATGTTTATCCTGCAAGCGAACCGCCGATTCCTGGGATTAGCGGGCACACGATTGTCGATGAAATGGTGAAACACGGTCATCGCGCTGCGAGTTACCAGCCGCGGTTCGAGCACGTGCATTGGGGTATCGGCAACGCGCTCGATGTCGGCGATCTCGTGTTGAGTCTCGGTGCTGGCAACATTCACGAGCAATTGTCGATCCTGGCTGCGGATCTGGTGATTGCCGAAAAGTTAAAGGCGATCGTCGGCGAAGAAGGCGACGTCCGCCTTTACGAGCCACTCTCGAAACACACGACGCTGCGCGTAGGCGGCCCCGCGCAATTTTGGGTCGAGCCGCGGAATGAAAAATCCTTTTCGGATTTGATTCGGTTTTGCCGTGGTGAAAATCTGCCGCTTTTCGCAATGGGTCGCGGATCGAATCTTCTTGTCCGCGACGGTGGCATCCGCGGTGTGGTTGTTCATCCATGTGGCGGCGATTTCGACAAAATCGAGGTCAACAACTCCGAAATTACCGCAGGCGCAGGTGTGAAGTTGAGGGAAGTTGCTTATGCTGCGCGCGCGGCAAATCTCGGCGGACTCGAATGGATGGAAGGAATCCCGGGCGTAGTCGGTGGTGCGTTGCGCATGAACGCCGGCGCGATGGGCGCTCAAACTTTCGAGAGGGTGACGCGCATTCGCTATCTCGACGCCGAAGGCAATCCGCACGCCAAGAATCGAGATCAGCTTGAGGTCTTTTACCGGCGGTTTCCGTTGCTGGAAAATAATTTTGCGATTTCGGCGACATTCCGCGCGCAGCCGGCCGAGCGTGCAGAGATCGATGGTCGCTTGCGCGAATCGCAGGAGAAACGGCGCGCCACTCAGCCAATCGCCAAGAGCGCAGGCTGTATTTTTAAGAACCCCGGCAGCATTCCGGCAGGAAGACTGGTGGATGAATTGGGTCTAAAGAATTTGCGCGTCGGAAATGCGCGCGTGTCGGAGGTGCACGGCAATTTCATCGTGAACGATGGCGGCGCGACCGCAGCGGAAATGCTTCAATTGATCGACAAGATACAAAGCGCGGCGCGGGCAAAACGTGGGATCGAGTTGGAGACTGAAGTGGAAATTGTCGGGCAGCCGGGATGATATGAAAGATTTGCCAAGAAAAATTGCGGTTCTCATGGGAGGCCCCGGCGCCGAACGCGAGGTTTCACTCGCCACCGGGCGAGGGGTATCGAAGGCGCTTCGCTCGTTAGGCGCGGAGGTAGCGGAGATCGATGTGCAGGACAAAGACTTTGAATTACCCAGCGATGTCGATCTTGCGTTCATTACGATTCACGGAACCTTCGGCGAAGACGGCCAGCTCCAGAGAATTCTGGAACGCCGCGGCATCGCTTATACGGGTGAGGGAGTAAACGGAAGCGAGACTGCTTTCGACAAAATTCGGACAAAAGAAAAATTTCGGGAACACGGAGTAACGACTCCTCTCTGGGAAGTAATTCATCCCGGGCAGCGCTCAACGTTTCCGTTGCCGATCGTCGTCAAAGCCCCACGGCAGGGATCAACGGTGGGCGTCGTGATCGTGAAAAATGAAGGCGAAATCGAATCCGCGATTAGTGAAGCTGCAAAGTATGGCCGCGAATTGTTGATAGAAAAATTTGTGTCCGGCCGAGAATTGACCATAGGTATCCTCGGTGACCAAGCCTTGCCCATTCTCGAAATAATTCCCAAGGGCGGCTTTTACGATTTCAATAACAAGTATCCGTTTCTCAATCCGCAGGCGGGCGGCGGAGCAGAGCATGTTTGCCCGGCGAAGATCGACGCCGCGAAAACAAAAGAGATTCAGGAACTGGCGCTCCGCGCATTTCGCGCAGCGGGTCTGCAGGTGTACGCGCGCGTAGACGCAATTTTGTCTGAGAACGGGCAGCCGTTTATTCTGGAGATCAATACTATTCCTGGAATGACCGAGGCCAGCCTCCTGCCCGAGGCCGCGGCTGCAGCCGGGATCAGCTACGTCGATCTTTGCGCCCGCATTATAGCGCTCTCTCGCGCCAGAACAGAAGGGAACGGGAGATGAGTCTTGGCCAAAAGACATCCCGATCGCGCAACCGACGAGTGT
>Ga0137371_10005116_pt1 | contig 10291 bp, 10 predicted proteins | sample SagtaG_7_FD_104919 | JGI IMG/M metagenome (GOLD analysis project Ga0137371, IMG submission 104919) | Vadose zone soil microbial communities from Sagehorn Ranch, Mendocino, California, USA - Sage1_R_40_16 metaG | ecosystem: Environmental > Terrestrial > Soil > Vadose zone | place: USA... | reverse complement strand
TGATGCTTTCATCCAAATCCGTCGGAGCATTCTTAGCTGGCCAACGCCATTCGATTTCAATTTCATGACTGGCCATTCGCCATCATGGAAGCGCCATTTGTATTATCGGGTCCTTTGGACAAAACCTTCCGGTGCACAATTACAAATGCTCTGGCGTTATGAACAGTATTTTTATCCGGGCAACGGCTGGGCGAGCGGTTTCATGACCCGTGAGGGTTCCACCGGCTTGATCCGGCTCGATATCCGACCGTGAGCCAAGCCCCAACTGGCTTGTCTCTCGCACACTTCCCTGCATCATTTACGAGTGCAGTTTTCCCATAAATTCCAAAAGCTGTTTTCCCGTGACGCGGCGCAAAGCCTGTGGGAACACGCATGTCGCTGGACGCACCCGGTGAGTGCTCGGCGGATTCTGGCTACGATTGATCGAGCCGAATTAGAGAGGTTGCGCCAGAGCTATCCCTACCGACCCAATGCTCGAAAGATCAATGCTTACGAAGACGCCGCGTACTGGATCAACGTGAACGTCAAGCGCGTGCAGGATCTTTGGCTTGATCGCTCGCCGCCACTCCAGATTCTCGACCTTGGCTGCGGCCCGGGTTATTTTCTCTACCTTAGTCGGCTCTTCGGGCACGAAGGACTTGGCCTTGACCCAGACGACGAACCTTTCTTTCGCGGCACAACTAAGCTTTTCAACATCCCGCGCGTCATAGCGCGGATCAGTCCCCAAGCGCCTTTGCCCGACGTTGGAAAAAAATTTGATCTCGTGACTGGCCACCGCGTCTGCTTCCACCGCATCGCACGCGCTGAAAATGGCAAATGGCTCGAGTGGTCGCCGGCAGATTGGGAATTTTTCATCAACGATATTCGAACACGATTCCTCAAACCTGATGGACGTCTTCTTTTGGAATTTAACCGGCGACAGGACGGTTCTTCATTCTTTACTGAGGAATTGCGCGCTTTTTTCGAATCGCAAGGCGCGCGAATTTTCCGCTGGAAAGCGCTGCTTGCAGCGGATCCGAACGAGCGTCCGCGATTCAAACGAACAGGTAGGAGCGATTGACCTTAATCGCCCGTCAGGCCTTGCAACCGACGCGGTCGCCCTACAAATCGACCTCACAACTTCCAGTCTGAGCAATCCCAGTCGAGTATCTGCTCAACCTCTGCGATGTCTTCCGCAAACAGATTGTAGAGGAAAACCCTCTCCTCCCAGTTCATCGCGCGCTCGTATGGCACGATATTTCTGTCTTTACTGCGCACTGAACGCAGTGGCTTGCGCCCAAGAAAGGAAAAGATTGAGGCAAGCGTTTCCGCTGGGTTCGTCTTGAAGTTTTCGAACTTCGCGACCTTCACTTGCTCGCGAGAAAAGAATTTGAAGACACGCGCGAGTTGCCGTCCATAGAATCCCCGATCGATATAAGCAAAACGACGCGCTTCAGCCGGAGGTGCGCCACCGATGCGCGTTTGTTCTTCTCGCACGGCGTCAAAGAAATCCAACGGCTCGCGGCCTTTGAATCGTTGCATGTTCCAATGCGCAAAGGCGCGTTCGACCGGATTTCGCAGAATGATCAGCAGTTTGATTTCCGGATTGTATTTCCAAATTCGTTCCGCGGCTGGCTCATGATACAGGTAACTAGGCGTGCAATCACCTGCGATCGTTGATTGAGCGACCAGCGGATAATGCTTGTGCAATTGTTCGTAGTCGACGTCGGAAATGAACATGGCGTCGTTATCAAAGAAATGCATCTCCTGCTGGTCGCCCATGGTGATGTCTGGGTGCCTGCTTAAGAAGTAATGCAACGCCGTCGTCCCGGATTTTTGCGCGCCGGCCAGAATGAAATCGAGTCGGTCGAGTTTGCGACGCTTTGTTCGGAACATCGTCATCAATCAAGAGCCGCTGATCGCTTCACGCAATCGGGGCCGTAGTCAATTCAAAGAAGCGGCAGCCCTGGCGTTGTCGATCTTTTTGTAACCTCAAAACGCGGTTGCCTGTCTCATATAGCGATGAATCCCGCTCCGAAGGCGCTCACGTACGGGATATTGACTTTTCTCGAAATTACTGTCGTCGTCCTATTCATCATGTCGCTTGGTGCAATTGCCGTGATCAGTTCTCTTGGCGCCGCAAACGGAACCGACCGCTCGAAAATGCTAACGCGCTCTAGTTGATCGGTTCAGCCAGCGATCACCACGTTGACTGAACAGCCAGCGTTAGCAGAAGAGTTGTCCGCCACAGAGCAGCGTTCTATGCTGCGCGATGCTTACCGATTTCCTCGCGCGACCTAAATTACAAGCGTTCGCTATTGCATGCGCAACCAGCTTCGCTGCATCCGCTCTTGCCGACGAAGGGATGTGGCTTTTCAATGCGCCGCCGCTGAACCAGCTCAAAGAAAAATATCAATTCGAGCCGACACCGCAGTGGCTTGAGCATCTGCAAAAGGCCAGTGTCCGTTTCAATTCCGGCGGCAGCGGCTCGTTCGTTTCGGCGAATGGACTCGTCATCACAAACCACCATGTGGGGGCCGACACATTGCAGAAGATGGGCGACGCGCAGCACAATTATCTGCGGGACGGCTTTTATGCGAAAACGCAAGCCGATGAACTCAAATCGACCGATCTCGAGCTCAACGTCCTGATGTCGATTGAGGATGTGACTGCGCGCGTAAACGGCGCGGTCAACCTAGGCATGACCAGCGACCAGGCTTCCAGTGCGCGCAACGCTGTGATCGCTGCGATTGAAAAAGAAAGCAAAGAGAAAACCGGGTTGCGATCCGATGTCGTTACCCTTTACCAGGGCGGCGCTTACCACTTGTATCGATACAAACGTTACGACGACGTCCGGCTCGTCTTCGCGCCCGAGCAGCAGATGGCTTTTTTTGGCGGCGACCCGGATAACTTCGAGTATCCCCGTTATGATCTCGATATCTGTCTCTTTCGCGTTTACGAGAATGGCCAGCCCGCGAAGATCGATCATTTTCTCAAGTGGAACTCGCACGGGCCGAGCGACGGCGAATTGACCTTCGTCAGCGGCAGCCCGGGTAAAACGGATCGACAACTTAGTTTGGCTGAACTCGCCGACACGCGCGATCGATATCTGCCTTACGTATTGAGCATGTTCTACCGGCGCGAAGTGCTGGAGCTGGCTTACAGCGCGCGCTCTTTTGAGAACGCAAGGAAGGCACGCGACGATCTTTTCGGGGACCAAAACAACCGGAAGAGGTACGACGGTTATCTGGCAGGGCTGCTTGATCCGCAAATTTGGTCAGCGCTCAAAGCGCGCGAACAAAAATTGCGCGACGCGATTGCACGCGATTCCAAATTTAAATCGACGTTTTCTGCCTACGACCGAATCAAACGCGCCCAGGCTGAGATCGCAAAAGACGCGCCGCTGTACAACTATTTGGAACAAGAACGGCCGAGCACGGTCGGTTATCGTGGCCCGCGGGCACTCTCGGGAAATCTTTTCAAATACGCTCGGTTGCTGACTCGCGCGATCGAGGAACGCGCTAAACCGAACGGCGAACGGATCCCACAATTTCGCGATAGCGCGCGCGAATCGCTCGAGCTGGAGGTCTTCTCCACCGAACCGATCTATGATGATTACGAAATATTGCGACTGACCGATTCGCTAACCGATTTCGCTTCTCAATTTGGTGCAGACAATCCGCTCGTTCAGAAGGTGCCCGCCGGAAAATCGCCGCACGCACGCGCTGTAGAATTGGTCGCCGGCACGAAACTGAAAGACGTCGCCGTGCGAAAAGACCTCTATCACAAGGACGCAGCTGCGTTGCAGGCAGCGCATGATCCGATGATCGATGTCGCGCGCCTTGTAGATGGACCGGCGAGAGAGGCGCGAAAAATCTACGATGCGCAGGATGAAATTAAAAAGCAGGCGTATTCAGAGATCGCGAAGGCCCGTTTTGCCATTGGAGGTGCCAGCAGCTATCCGGACGCGACTTTCACGCTTCGACTTTCCTACGGACGAGTTCGCGGCTATGAACAGGACGGAAAACAAATCCCCGCCGTCACCAATTTCGGTGGGTTATATCAACGCTCCGCCGAACACAACAACAAACCGCCTTTTGATCTGCCGCAGCGTTGGATCGACAAAAAGACAAATCTCAATCTGACAACGCATTTCGACTTTGCTTCCGACGCAGACATCATCGGCGGGAACAGCGGCAGCCCCGTAGTAAACAAGGCGAACGAATTCGTCGGGATTATTTTCGACGGCAACATTCAGTCGCTCGTGCTTGATTGCGTTTACACCGATACACAAGCGCGCGCGATCAGTGTCGATTCGGCAGCTATCATTGAGGCCATACGCAAGGTTTACGATGCGAACGCGCTCGCAGATGAACTGGAAGGCGTGACAAAATAGTTTTGTCATGGCTCCGATAAAAGTCGGATGTCCCGCAATTCTGATTGCGCTGCTCGCGGGACTTGCCGCACCGATTTCAGTCAAGGGCGATCAGATCGATGACTACATCAAAGCGCAGATGCGGCAGCTGCATATTTCCGGCGCCTCGCTCGCCATTGTGCGCGATGGGCACATCGCGAAAGCGCAAGGGTACGGATTCGCTAACCTAGAATCACAAGCGTCGGCGAGGAAAGACACCGTCTACGAAATCGGTTCGACTTCAAAGCAGTTTACCGCCGCCGCAATTATGATGCTGGTGGAAGAGGACAAGGTCCGCCTCGACGACACAATCACAAAATATTTTACCGAAGCGCCGCAAAGGTGGCGCGGCATCACAATCCGGCATCTCCTCACCCACACATCTGGCATTCAAAACCATGTCGCGGTTCCGCATTGGCTTGACGTTTTCAGGACCAATCTCGCTTTTGAAACGACCCCCGTCGCGAGATGAGCTGCTGAAGATGTTTTTCAAGTTGCCTCTCGAGTTTCAAGCCGGCGAGACGTGGGCATATGATAACACCGGTTATTATTTGCTCGGCATTATCATTGAGAAAGCGAGCGGCAAATCTTACTGGCAGTTCCTGGACGAGCGGATTTTCAAGCCGCTCGGCATGAGGGCAACCCGCAACACTGATCCGCAACCGATCGTGCCGAACCGAGCCTCAGGCTATGAGTGGAAAAATAATCGGTTCGAGAACCGGCCGGTTCTGCTACCGGCGATCGCATTCTCGGCTGGAAGTTTTCTCTCCAAAGCCGAGGACATGGCAAAATGGGATGCCGCGCTTTACAGCGAAAAGCTTTTAAAGAAATCAAGCCTCGAGCAGATGTGGAGCGCCCAGGTAACGAAGGATGGCGTGGCTCTGCCATTTAACGGCTTCGGCTGGTTCGTCGACAGCTACCATGGGCATCGGCTGGTCCAGCATAGTGGCGGAACACCGGGCTTTTCGTCAGTCATTTACAGATTCCTAAATGACAAAATAACGATTATCATTCTGACCAATCACGGTGACAGAGTCCTTGATCAATTAGCTGTTGATCTTGCAGGAATCTATTTGCCAGTGCTGAAACGGCCTGAGGCAAATCCGGACCCTGACCCTGCAACTACGTCTCGGCTAAAGGATGTTATGTCCGGTCTGCTTACCGAGAAGTACGAATCCGCATCCTTGACGCCAGAGATGCGCAGCTTTCTTGGCACAGCATCCGGTAAAGCACTTTGGAAATGGATAGCGGATCACGGCACGTTAGGCTCGTTTGTTTTCTCTGACCAAGAAGACAGAGGAGACGGCCAAGTGCTACGCTATAAAGTAAGCCTGGGAGGAAATTCGTACTGGTTTTCCGTCCTTATGACAAAAGACAGAAAGATCGCGCAGATCTATTGGTGGTAGATGAAGCCTCACAGATTAAGACCGCCGATGGGGCCCCCCCGCGGGTAATCGACGACGATAGCTCGCACATTGCTGAGGGCCTTCACGTGATGAGATGCCATCGAGTCTGGCTAAAGCTGCTTTAGCAATGTTTTCCAGCGCGCCCAAGCTTCGTCGCGCGCTTTCTTGTCGCCTTCGCGCATATTCGGATTGGCGGCTTCGCCGGAACGCATGAATCCGTGACCGGCACCCTTGTAAATCACCGGCTCGTATTTCTTGCCAGCAGCTTTCATTAACTCTTCGGCTTTGGGAATGGTTGCATTCACGCGCTCGTCGTTCTCGGCATAAAAACCGTAAACCGGACACGCGATATTCTTTACGTTGTCTGCCGAATCCGGCGCAGTTCCGTAAAATGAATAAGCTGCTTTGAGCTTCGGATTTTCATTTGCGTAGGCGAAAGTGACTCCCCCGCCCCAACAAAATCCGCAGACCGCCAGCGTACCGTTGCAGGACGGAATGTTCGTCAGAGTGTAATCGCCCGTCGCATCGAGATCGCTCTTCACCTGGCCTTTCGACAACTCGGATGTTGCTTTGCGCGCTGCGTCGAGGTCCTCGAATTTTTTGCCGTGCAAATCGGGCGCTATGGCAATTACGCCGTTCTCCGCTAGCTCGTCGCACAAACTGCGGACCCAATCGGTCAGACCAAAAATTTCGCTGATAACCAGCACAGCGGGCGCCTTGTCCTTACGCTCGGGATAAACAACGAACGCTTTGATGGTGCGACTGCCCGATTTGATATCGATCCACTCACCATGCCGCGGCGAGCTGTTCAGCCGGTCGCGACCGAAATCCTTCACCTCCTCCGCTTTGGCCTTACAAGCCGAATCGCACATACAGCAGATAACAAGTGCTCCAATCAACAATCGCACGAGCAGGAGTTTTCGTTTTATAAAACGAGGGCGTGTTTCGAACAAGGCGTTCATTTTTTTCCCAGAGATGACGACGATGCAACTCAAGTTGTGGCCGGCACGGCAGCCTTACCTTTGAAGATAACTGCATCGATGCTCCAGCGCCCCGGGCCGTAAAAGACCATGAACAGGAACACCCAGCAGAGAACAACGGCCAGTTCTCCTTTGTTCAGGATCGGAAAAAATTGCTCGGTCGGCGTCGGCTGATGACCGATTGCTTTACCCGCGGCGTGAACCATGAAATAAGCCACCGCCATTTCACCGGCTGAGATGAACGCCGCGAGGCGTGTCAGAAAACCAAACGCGATCATGAGCCCGCCAACCAGTTCGATGATCCCTCCTAACAGCATCAAACCTCCGGCCCCGCCGTGGCCGCCGGGAAACCCGAGAAGTTTTTGCCCACCGTGACAGGCGAACATGAGTCCAACTATTAGTCGCATGATGCAGTAAACCGGATCGGCAAAACGATTCAGGGCGTTCATAGCCACTCAGGCTGAAGGACATTGATATTCGCTGTCAAGAAAATGACGAATGACGAATGTCTGATGACGAAAGAATGACAAAATACGAACGACGACCTGCCTCTCTCCAAAACCCCATCTCGGTAGCGATAAACCGCCGGGCCGTCCAATTCTCTTGGCGCGCCCGCCCCGCCAAGAGCCAATTTGTCATTCGACATTCGGATTTCCTTGGACATTCGTCATTCACGTCAGGCTGCTTTCTTTGCGGGGTGCGCTTTTTTAGCGCGCGATCTGGCCGTCGCTTTTCTCTTCGCGCCGGTCTCCTCCAGGCTCTTCTGCAACACCGAGACGAGATCGATCACCTTGGTTGGCTTGGGCGCTTTTCTGGGTTTCTCTTCGATCTCTTTTCCGCCAGCCTCAACCTTTTCTTCAATCACTTCCATTAGCGCTTCGCGGTAGTCGTCGTGATATTTTTCTGGATTCCACTTTGTGCTCATGCTGCCGATAAGAGACTTGGCCATGTTCATCTCGCGTTGGCCGACCTCGACCTTTTTCGGAATATGCAGCTTGCTCATATCGGCCAGTTCGTCAGCAAAGTGCATCAGCTCCAACACAAGCGCGCCATCCTCGGGTTTCACACCGGCAAGATACTCCCGCGTTTTGATCACGACCTTGGCAATGCCGACCTTCTTGCTGTCCTTCAGCGCGTCGCGCAGTAGCGCGTAAGCTTTGTCACCGCCTTTTTGCGGCTCCAGGTAATATGGCTTGTAAAAGAAAATAGGATCGATCTCACCAGTTCGACAAAATCCTGAATATCCACAGTCTGGGTCGCCTCGAGATCGACGCGTTGAAAATCCTCATCCTTGAGCACGACGTATTTCCCTTTTTCATACTCGTAACCCTTCACGATCTGGTCCCAGGGAACTTCCTTGCCGTCTTTTTCGGCGACGCGCTTGTAGTTGACCGGGCTCAAATCACTCTTGCGCAACAGACGAAACTTGAATTCTTCCCGTCGCGTAGCGGGATAAAGGGCAATGGGGATGTTAACCAAACCGAAGCTGATACTGCCTTTCCAGATTGCGCGTGCCATACAAAAGATTATTTCGCACGCCGACCGCGATTTGCGCGGATCGCACTCCAAAAGTACTGCGAGCGAAAACCGATACGTCTGGTTCCATTTCGCGAAGCTTTTGGAGTGCGCATGCGTCCTCGCGTCGCTTTTGACGATTTGTTGCGCTGAGGACAGCGCACGCTACGCCGGTTTGGAAGGCAACACGCAAGGCGTCGTGTTTTCGACCTACGCTGCCAGCTCGAGTTCTTGGCGCGAGATGCCGCGCAATTCGAAAAGACGAATCAATGTTTCCTCAATCAAATTATTTGGACAAGACGCGCCGGCAGTGATGCCGATGACGGCCGGCCCGTTCGGCAACCAAAAATGTGAAACGATCTCGCGTTTCTCGTGCAAATCGTAATGCTTGATCTCATTGGCGGAAACCAGTCGCGAGGCGTTTAGCACGAAGTAGGTGGGCAATTTCTCTTCGCCCATCTCGGCCAGATGAGATGTATTCGAGCTGTTGTAACCGCCGACCACCAACAGCAGGCCCATTGGCACGTTGAGCAATTCGCGTAACGCATCCTGCCGTTCCTGAGTCGCACCGCAGATTGTATCGAAGAAGCGAAAATTTTTCTCTGCAAGCTGGGGCCCGTCCCGATCGACAATCGCCTGTCGAACGCGCCGCTGCACTTCTTCGGTCTCACCGCGGAGCATGGTGGTTTGATTTGCCACACCGACCGTTTGCAAATGCACGTCGGGGTCGAAGCCCGGCGGATAGGCGCCCTTGAATTTCTCGAGGAACGCCTCTTTGTCGCCGCCGTGCCGGATGTAATCGCAAACGTAATCGGTATCTGCAAGCGTCAGGACCACCAGATAATGTCCGCTCCCATCGCCGAGCGCGCGCGAACTGGTGGCCTTAGTCTCTTCGTGCTCGGCTTTGCCGTGAATGATGGAAGTAGCGGATTCGCTCGCGTATTTGCGCACACGTTTCCAGACGCTCATCACGTCGCCACAAGTCGTATCGACAATCTGGCAGCCGCGGTCTTTGATCTGTTGCTGAATCGACAATTCGGTGCCGAATGCGGGCACAATCACCACGTCTTCGGGTCCGAGATCAGCAATGTCGGCCTGCTTGTTTTTGCCTGTGAGATTTTTAATGCCTAACGAGGCGATTTGATGGTTGACCTCCGGGTTATGAATGATTTCGCCGACAATAAAAAGCCGGCGATCTTTAAAAACTTTGCGCGCGGCATACGCGAGATCGATCGCGCGCTCGACGCCGTAGCAAAAGCCAAATTGTTTCGCCAGCCGCACCGTGGTATCGCCCACCGAAATGATTCCGCCGGCGCGCCGGATTTTCTCCACAATGTCGCTGCGGTAATGCGATTCGACCTGTTGCTGCACCGCAGCCATCACGTCGGGCGTGCGGAGGTTCACTTTCTCCCGCGCTGTTGTGCCGCTGGAAATCAGGTTCGTGCTCATGCTACCTCGTCGTTGTCATTTTGAGCGTAGCGAAGAATCTCAGGTCATTTTGGCAACAGAGCGCCAAAATCGCGGCCAGAGATGTTTCGCTCCGCTCAACATGACATAGTCAAGCGTTGGCGGCAATGCCCGCAGCCGGGCTATTGGAGCAGTGGTCCGCTCGGTTTTTCGAACGCCGCCTCGGTAACCATGATGTGTGGGTCTGGATCAGGCGTGCGCGAGTCGTCCACTCGCTGCACCTTCGGGCCGATCGTGGCATCCTCCGGCTGGGTGGTCGCGATGTTCACAGGCGTGCCGATTCGCACCAGCGCAAAGAATTTCGCCGCAGCCTCGCCCTTCAACCGAATACAACCGTGGGTGCGCGGAGTGGGATGGACGAAGCCTTGGTGAAAGCCGTACGCAGGAGCGAACTCGCACCAGTACCCCATTGGGTAGCCAACGTAAAGGCCACCTCCGCCGCCAGTGGAAGGAACAATTCGATCGCCTTGCACGCTGAAGCCGTACGATCCCGAACGCTTGTGCTCCTGTTTGGAATAGATTGTGAAATT
>Ga0137371_10005114_pt1 | contig 10292 bp, 9 predicted proteins | sample SagtaG_7_FD_104919 | JGI IMG/M metagenome (GOLD analysis project Ga0137371, IMG submission 104919) | Vadose zone soil microbial communities from Sagehorn Ranch, Mendocino, California, USA - Sage1_R_40_16 metaG | ecosystem: Environmental > Terrestrial > Soil > Vadose zone | place: USA: California... | reverse complement strand
GCATCTTGGGAATAGAGAAGGAGAAGAGAAGTCTCTAATCTTCGAGATCCAGAAGCGCGGACCGTTCGACTATCAGACGCTTCAACACCTGCTCGTCTGACTCATCCTCGAACCGGGCAGCGTCCATTTCGCGCTTCGAGACGCCGTAGGCGCGTCTTATCGTAGCCAGTTTTCTCTCAGTGCCGATCTCGATTAGACTATCGTCAGGTTCCCCTAGGATCGACGTTGAGACTTTCCCCAATTCGTTTAGAGCATCTTTCGACTCGGACAACGCCGCCAGGACGACCCGATCATCGGTTGGCGCTACGCCCAAGAGGCCGATTGCCTTGGAGATCTGCCGTTGGCAGGATACGTAGAGGAGATACTCGACTGCCAAGCTTTTCGACCTGGGATTCTTCCCTCGGAATGAATGGAGAGCGTTTCTAGCAGCAAACCTCAGATGCTCGGGTCCCGCGATCAGCCCAGCCTTCAAGAGTTGCAGCTGGACCCTGTCGGTGGTGGAGCGGAGATAGCGTAGAGTTTTCTCTGGATCTCGGATTCCTGGGGTCCGAAAGCCGAGGACTAGAAGATACTGGTGGTCAATTTCCTCCATCATGGGAAACGATACTCCACAGCTCCTCAACGAGTCTCTTGCTTATCCCGCTGTGTTTGAGTTCCTTCGTGACTGAAGACAGTTTGGCTCTGTTCGAGTTGAACCGTCGTGCGATCAGACGCACGGCTTCGAGCCTCTCCCAGGGAAAGATTATCCACTTGCGAGTCTCCTTCACGTAGAAGTCAGGGCGGAAAACGCTCTGCGGCTTCATGTAGATGGTGCAGACCTTAAGCTCCTTGGCGCGCTTTCGCTTCAAGTGGTTGGCAACAACCTTCAGACTATGTCCGGAGTCCGCCACGTCGTCCACGACTAGAACCCGCTTTCCAGTCACTTCAGCAGTTACGGGTTGGGTGATCACAGGCTTCTTTGACCGAACTCCAATGTCTTTGTAGAATTCGACCTTCATGTTCGCAACATGCGAGTTCTCAAGCAGGTCACTCATGATCCTTGCGGGAGGCCATCCTCCCCTAGAGACACCGACAATTACGTCTGGAGTGTAGCCCGACATCTTGATCTTCTTGGCGAGAGAGAGAAGCATCTCGTAGATCTGATCCCATCCGGGAGCTTCGTACTTTGAATTGGACGTTGGGCTGACCCTGATCCGCTCGTCCTAGTTTCTGAACTCATTAAGTCTTTGGAAAAACCAGCCATCGGGATCAACTCAATATATTGGAAAATCCATCTCGTCTAGTGGCGTTCTAACGGACGCCTATGATGTGGACTGACCTGCACAGAGGGCTACCTCGCCCAGATGAAGAAATGCATCTCCACTGACTCTGCGGAACTTTGGACTTGCCGAGGCAGGGCCGAATTATAAGTCTCTCTCGTTATCAGAAAGCGCAGAAGTCTTGAGCATTCCCGATGAACGTATTGTCGGCGATATTGTTCTGGTCGACGGGTGAAGTTGAATCGGTTGTGATTCCGCATTTGTTATAGCCGATAAGATTATCGCTGATGGTGTTCCCGGTAGCAGAATTAGCTAGAAATATTCCGGTAAACTGATTGTTCGATATGGTGTTCGATGTAAGGGTTACGCGGTCTGAGCTGCCTATGGAGACTCCGACTCCGTCTATGCTTGGGGCCGAGGCGATGTTGTTTGAAATCATAACGTCCTCGCACCGACCAACAGATATTCCGGTATCGTGAGCAGTGGCATTGTTCCCGTCAATGGTCACGTCGCCACAGCTCGCCACGGCGATTGATACGTGCGCGCGAAGACTGTTCTGGCTGATCAACAGACTGGCGATGTTATCTAGGTCAATTCCATCCTCTGCACCTCCAGTGTTTCCTACAATGGTTGCGTCGCTCAAGTTGCAACCCTTGATTGCGAACGGGCCGCCCTCGAGGCTGTTGTTACTGACATCAAAGCTACTTGACATGCTGAGAAAGATCACCCCCTCGGAAAAGCATTCGGCACCTCCACTGTTCTGCCCACCACTACCATGGATATGGTTGGCCGTAATCTGGAAATTGTCTGAGTCGTCGACTCGTATTCCATTTCCTCCGGCAATGATATTTGAGTTGTCGATCAGGAAATTATTTGAAGTGTTGATTCGTATCCCGTCTCCTTGGACATTGATGTGTGTGCTTTGCACTTGACTGTTTTCTATCGAGAAGAGTAGGATGCCGTCGCCACAGTTGTTAACTCCGCATAGTATTTGGTCGTCGCTGATTATGAAGTATGCGGTGGTGTCGGTTATCTCTATGCCATAGCTCCCGACTTGAACGTTTAGGGCCCAGCCGCTGATTACGTAGGGATCGTCGCTGGTGCCAGTCCCGCCTGTGACCCCGTTGTCAGCCGTGAAACCATCGTTTCCGGCGATGAGTATTGGTGGACGGTTCGTGTAGGTCTCTGCAAACACAGGATGTGTGAGGCTCGTCACGATCGGAACTAAAACTATCATGAGTGCAAGCAGTATCAAACGCGCCATTTTGGCGATGCGAACAGTATTCACAATGATCAATGGGAAAAATATTCGGTAGACACGTGCAGATAAAAGCAAGGTACACATTCGATTACATTCGAATGCGAGGGGCTAGACATGCCATTTGTGGAGTATCGGATCACCGTTCTTTGGACGTTCCTAGCGAGTCTTGGAGCTTCTCCACTACGATGTTTCCGCATTCTTTGCAGAGGAAGCATCTTCCGCCCCAGCGGAAGTTTATGTTATGAGTAGTGACTTTGCAACAGTTCCAGCACCACACCTGGACCACGCGTGCGTGAAACTCGTAACGATCAGGGTCCATGAAATGGATTCAAGGATAGCTTCTTTATCTCGAATAGAGAGAAGTGAATTAACGAGAAGTCGAACTCGAATCAAACCAACTCAGCGGCTATTCCTCTCGGCTTCGAGGTTTCGACCATAATCTGGTTTTTCCTCTCTGGACTACAACTTTTCACAAGCACGAATGATTAGGCGTCTCGTATCACACAAACTCTCTTTGGATATCGCCAAGATGTTGCGGAGGAAAGTGAGGTAATTTAGTAATGCCAGTTGACTATTCTTTTATCCTGTCTAATGTTTGACCGTTAGTATTAGATACGTAATGGAACGTGATAAGAAACGTATCTACCGACCTCGACCTACATCGATACGGACTGCTAGAGACTCCCTGTTCGAGACAATCCTGGCTAACAGGATTCTTCTGATCTGGATACGCTAGACTAACGAGTCTCCGGGCGCTAATCCGGAGTTACGCCCCTTCTTTCCCGAGAGTGACCGAATTATCGGAGATAGGAACCGATTCGTGTTGAAATGAAATGGGTGTTGCTAATGGCCCTTCCAGAAGTTTGAGATGTCTGAGGAAATGCGTTTAGGCTAATGTGACCAGCGGGACATCGAGATGACCGGGATTACAGTGGAAGTGTTCTCTATGTTCGGAATGTTCTCAATTCGAGCGAGAAGGAACCAGTAGATGTTTTGAGCATCTGGTTCCAACAACTTCCTCTCGACCTCAGCTACAGCCAAGATGTCGTATTTGCCGGGGACGATGTGGACTTCCTTTATTTCCGGAACCTTCCAGAGATCCTCTGCGACGTTCTTCTCCTTGCCTAGCTTGGTGGAAAGATAGATGAAGGCTCGGACGTACCTCTTCATCTCCTCTTTCGGATGATAGTGCTCCACCGCGAACGACTTCGAAACGAAGACGCAAATTCACTACGTTATAAGCTCGCTAGACTGGTTCCACGTCTGCTGTGGTAGTAACGAGGGCCTACATGTACCGGTATCGCTCTCGTGATTAGCCGCTACCGGAGGCAAGCTCAATATAATATCAGACTAGGCGAAGTTGTTGGCCATCACTCAGCCAGAGAGACACTCGCGCTTTCAGCTTCCCAGCTCACTTCGGCTGTTACTTGCGCCTGGAATACGAGGGCATACTCTCCTATTCATCGGTGTACTCGTCATTCTGTTCGGAGCCGCTTACATTGGCGGGGCCCTGAATGTTTCAAGCACGTGGACATTTGTGTTTGGAATCGGGGCAAGTGCTTCAGCCAGCTATCTGGTCTTGTCCCTACTCGCGCTCTCTGAAAAGATCAGAAACAGCATTCTGTTCGCGAAAATGCGGCGCAGAACGATCCTCTTAGCGGCTGTTTATGGACCGATACTTGCCGGCTTCTTCTACTGGATCTATCAAGCGGGGTCAGTGGAGGCACTCCCCATACTGCCGTACTTCATTGGCATATTCTACGCTTGGATACTCTCTCAAGCCTACTTTATCGCTAATCCAATCACGCATGCTATGGTCAAGTTTGAGAATAGACTTGTCGGTCAAGGCTTCTTCAAGAGGATCGCGAGAACACTCGGAATCACCGTCCTCTTCCTGCCAATCGCTCCCCTCGGTTTCGGAGTTTACGAGATTTCAACCTGGGCGAAGCAGAATTATGCCAACATCAACGGTGCTGACACTTACATACTCGCATGGACGTTGATGGTTTCTCTGCTGCTTGTCGCAACGTTTTCTGTTATGATTATGTGGGGCTGGAAGAACATCAGGAACGGAAGGCCACAAGTAGCTGTCTTCGCAGGAGGAACCTTCCTCATAGTATGGGGCTATCTTCTCTATCGAGCAGCGACCACTCTGATGGCTGCCATCACGCAGAATCAACCATCACTTCCAATCGTCGACATAGGACTAATGATAATCTCTATTCTCGGTGCAATGCAGACTTTCGCCCGCAAAACGGTTAAAATGGCCGATAGGCGCTGGAGCCAGGCTCTCCCATTCCTCGTATTCTCATTCGGTTCCGTATATGCAGTAGCACAGTACTACTTCATCCTGCAAGGAGGATTAACGAGAGCCAGCCTCTCGGTCATCGTCAACGGCACTGTATTCGCCGTCGGAACCCTTACCCTCATGTTGCTTCTCAGATTTCACCTCAAGGTTCCAGGCGGCTCCTCGCCTGAGATGACAAAACCGCCTCACCAAATGCAACCGGTCTCCTCTCATGAGGCAGTAGAAGCGCCGAATCTGGGCTCTGAAAATGAAGCCTCTAGCATACAGGCCCCTAACACGATTCAAGACACAGAAGAAAACCAAGTCGATTCGAGAGCGCAAGCCGTCGACGAAGCCGAATCGGAACCGAGCGGCGCCTCCGATTCTGATACTTAGAAGGAGTCTCTGCTAGAAGATTCTTCTACTACTGACCGGCCATCCAGCACGTCATGTCTACTGTTCAGCTTGCACAAATTAAGACCGATTCAAAGACTAGCGCCATTCAGTCCGAACTGAGGATTGGACAGCTCAGAATTCCCCTACCGAATAGGTTTCCAATAAGCCCAGAACGCAACGCACTGAAACCCGCGGGCGTTAAAGACCCACTACCCGGCGAGGTGGCAGTGTTGGCGCGACTCGCGCCACCAGAGACGGTCAAGAAGATTCTCACACAAGAGGATGCGTTGAAGTCGATGGCCCGGTTTCTCTCAAAGGAGACAGCACCAGACGCTGTACGAATGCTTTATCTTGCGTTCAAGGGGGGAGCAGTCATCAACCAGACCCAGGACCTCAAGACCATTCTCGACCTTCAATATCTAGCCGGGCTCGACATTATCACAGTCCAGCACTCACTCGACATTTCTCTCGACGACTACGAGTCTCATCTACGCTTCGCGGAACGATGGGCCGACGAGCGAGGAGTGAATAAACCGATAATGCCCATCATCCAGGCCTCCGACAACAAGGAAACCTCCGCGAAACTGCTCGGCTTAGTCGAGAAGCATGAACCGTCGATGCTCGGATTCGACCTGCGAGGGGGCTTCTACTATCACGCTTTGCGTGGCATCGAGGAATTCAAGAAGCGAAAACCTGAGATCTGGATTCACGCGTTCCAGACCCCACCCAAGATTCGATTCGGCCGAGGATTAATGACATGCAGCGAGGGAATGGTTCTTCCAATGTTCGGAATAGACAGCTTCTCAAGGTGGATAGTTCCCCCACCGCCCACACCGCTCACTAAGGAGGTCATCAACGTCTTCGACCGCAAAGGCTGGGGCAGCCTCAAGAAGAAAGACTACGAAGCAATCCGCAAGAACACGACTAACTGCAACTGCGCAGTATGCCAAGGAAAAGACTTAGAACCGTTCTACGAAGGAAAAGTGCTGGACGTCCTCGCCAAAGCCAAGGTGCATGATCACCTAGCTCAAAGAAAAGAGTTGGAAACCGCTAGAGAGTCGATAAAGAAAGGCCAATTCCTATCCCTGCTAAACACGAAAGAGTACCCGCGAGAATTCCTCAAACAGATACCAAAGAGCGAGAACCCAGACAAATCCAAAGACTGAGGCATAGCCACGGAAACCCGTTCGGTGCCATTGCCCTATTCCTAGTATATGGATAGCGTGAAAGGAGAAATCGAGGGCTTGAATATCAGAAAGTTCAGAATGGAAGATTATTCCAGTGTCCTTGAGCTTTGGAAGTTGGCTGGACTCACAATTCGGCCGGGAGACGAAAGAGATGATGTCAGATTGAAACTTCAACGGGACCCCGAACTGTTCCTGGTTGCCGAGGAGAATGGCGAAATTGTTGGGACAGTTATGGGAGCCTGGGATGGAAGACGCGGATGGATCTATCATCTTGCTGTGAGACCCAACCAACAGAGGAAAAGGATCGGTACAACCCTCCTCGGAGAGGTTGAGAACCGGTTGATTGCAATAGGAGCAAAGAAGGTGAACGCGCAAGTCTACTCATCAAACCATCGGTCGCTTGATTTCTTCAAAGCAGCAGGTTACCAAGCTCAACCCGATTTAGTCATGATCGGAAAATATCTAAGAGGGACATAGAAACACCGAGAACCATCATCGAAGGAACGCTCGAATGTTCTGTATGAAATGCGGCGCCCAACTTCCAGATGATGCGGCCTTCTGTTTCAAATGCGGGACCCGAATGGGTCAATCAAGTCAAGGTGGAATGGTCCAGCCTCAGTCCGGCTTAACGTCGACTGCCCAAGTCCTAGCACCATCAACAGCGACCCCGCTGAAATGTCCCAGCTGCGGAGCACCGATAGCTCCCAAGTTCGGAGAGATGATAATCACTTGCGAGTATTGTGGCAGTAGCGTAACGCTCGGGAACAGTGGCTGGGCGAATATTCAGAAGCAGACAATGCTCCCTCTGAAGATTCAGAGCACTGACGACATATCCGCCCGGGTAAGATCTATGATGGATACAGGGCTACTTCACAGGCACCTTCAGGAGTCGTCGACTCTCGAAGAACTGACCCTCTCTGTTGTCCCCTATTGGCTTGTGGCTACTTCAGCAAGAACTTCGCTCATAGCCACGGATATGGTGGCAGAAGGCGCAACGATCGCTACTACGGCTGCTCTAGTCGGTGTTATGGGCGGGTTGGCCGGTGGGCGTAGAGGAGGATTCGGAGGACCGCTGGTTACCGGCGCGTTGCTTGGCTCGATGATGGGAGGCGGAATGGGCGGCGGGGGACAGAAGAAGGCGATTCAAATGGATGACAATTACAACTTCCCGATCGTCGCATTGAAAGCCTTAACCACGTACCAGCCGCATGACTACCAGTTCGCAATCCAGGATAGAACCCTCTTCGACATTTCGCAATATCCCAAGGGAATCAAGGTCCTTAACGGCGACATCAGCGAAGATTCAGCGAAATACCAGGCAAGAGCATTAGTTGACCAATTGCAGTCCCAAAAGGCTCACACCAAGTACCACATGATTCAGCAGATCCAGTCTCAGGTAGACGTCTCTGACACAGAGCTCCTCCACGTACCAATCTGGTTCGTGAGATACGATCACAAGGGAAACAAGATCGTTCTTGTTGTTGACGGTAATTCTGGGAACCCTATCAATAGTATCGGACTATAGGTTGACTGATCTCAGCTACGGTCGGCCGTGAAGTAACTCGCGACAGTGATGGCAGAGACCGAGCTCTCGATCCTTCTCGTTCTCCAATTCTGAGCCGCATCTCCGACACCTCTTTCCCTCGTGTTTCGAGTCCAATCGGTGATTAGGATGATAGAACCAAGGGGAGGCAAGGTATGCTGCCATTTGGTAACCGGGACCTGGAACAAAGTGGGCCGCGCATGGATTGGATGGAGGTGGGCATGGACAAGTGCAGACGACCATTTAGGTTCCTCGAATAATCTACAACGTCCACCACCAGGGTGATGATTGATAAGTTTGCGGGACGACAATTGCTCGCTGTTGGTGCGGCCGCCGGGATTCGAACCCGGGTTCCCGGCTGTCTCCTCGTTTGAATGGGAAGCCGGTGTCATAGACCAGGCTGTCCGCCAAGTCCCGAGACTAGCAGTCTGAGGAGCTGGCTCTGGACCACGGCCGCCGATTGGGTCCTTCCGCGAATGACTTGTAAGGCTTGCTTAGAAGCTTGCGAAATGCACCGAACTGGCCGGCCCGTAGGCAAGTGGCGCAAAGCCAGAACGAGTGCCTAGACCGCTTGCCGGCAGAGTTATCAAGAATATTCCGGCCCAAGCGCATGGTTCGACCGGTATCGTTGTCAATCCTAGGGTATCCAGACACAAACTAGCGCCGTGCTCCCGCAATGCCTATTACTCGAATCCGCTCCTCCTAGGGCGTTGGACTAGCCCTGCAGTTCATGGTAAAGCTCGCGTTCATCTTCGGGCCGTTTCTAATCCTCTTTCCTATATTGCTCCGAACCATTGACGCGGTTGATAACAGCTTTGCCTTCACGTTCATCGCAATTGGAATAGTTATCGTAATACTTGGCGAGCTCGACAGGGCCCGTTTCGAGGAGAGAAGCTTCTCGTCCTGAACTTGCTTCTCACAAAAGTGCGCAACACATAGCTTTCTCATGCATGGCTCCCCCAACATCGAGATAGCCACGGATTGAACACTTGGAACTATGGGCAGACGACGCTGGAATCTATCCCCTACCGGGTTATGTTCGTCTTCATCTCCTTCTTCCTGACACTGACAGTCCTCATCTACGCTTCGCTGACGCCGTGGAAGATGGGCTGGGTCACCAGAACGGGACCAGACCAGCCAAAATCTCCAAAGGTCCTGCGGTAGTGGTCCCCTGTTGAGACTGTTCGAGCTTAGAACGCTTCTCGCGATTGGGGAGAGTCCAGGCTATTCAGCGAAATCAGAGGCCTTCGGCGGTTCCAAGGAAAGGCCTTTGCGCTTTCTTATTCCTTCCACGACACTCTGCAGCAATGACTGCGGGACAGGCGACCACCGAGCAAACTCTAATCCCCAGAACGCCCGACCCTGTGTCTGGCTCCTCATGACTTCTGAGAGGTCGAAGCTTTCAGCGGTAGGAATATCGCCGACCACCGACACCAAGTTTCCTTTCTGATCGACGGATACGATCTTGCCCCGCTTCTGTGTAATTACGCTAGTGACTGCGCCGAGGAAATCGTTCGGGACCCTCGTAGTGATCTTTTGCACGGGCTCTAACAGAGTCGGCTGAGCCTCTAGGAAGCCCGTGAACATCGCCCTTCGCGTCATGGGCATTATCTGGGCTGGGCCGCGGTGGACGGGGTCCTCGTGCAGTGCTACGTCGGTAATCTTGACCTTTAGTCCTCTGATCTGTTCGTAGGCGATCGGGCCCTCCTTTATGCCCCAGCGGTACCCTGCTAGAACGTGGTCTCGGACCTCTTGCATGTACTGGGCTCCTTTCGTCACGTCGAGTATCATATTGTAGGGCTCGTCGATGCTCCAGACCCCTCGCGCCTCCTCTGGCTCCCAGCCAACTGCTCGCAGCTGCTTGGCCATGTCTGCCTTGTCCATGTACTCGCTGATCTTGCCGCTCTTGATCAGCTCCATAACCTGCTCCTCGAGAGGCTCGACTTCGAGGTGGATCTTGTTGTGCCTGTTGGGCGATTTGCCCTCGATCGGGCCAGCCTTTCCGCGGATCGCTTCCCGGTAGATTACAATCGGCTTGGAGGTGACGATCTCCAGACCAGTCTTTGTTATGAGTGTCGTCGCGATCTCAAGATGGAGGGTTCCCATGCCCGAGATGAGATACTCTCCAGTCTCTTCGTTGATGCTGGTGACGAGGTTCGGATCCTCCAATGACAGCTTTCTGAGAATATCGACTAGTTTCGGAAGATCCCTGTTGAACTTGGGCTCTACAGCTATTGTCACAACGGGCTCAGTCACATAGTGGACTGCTTCGAACGGGATGACTTGTTTGACCGAGGAAATGGTCTCGCCTGCCTTTACGTTTTCCAGACCGAGGAGTGCGGGAATGTTCCCTGCGCTC
>Ga0137371_10005112_pt1 | contig 10294 bp, 14 predicted proteins | sample SagtaG_7_FD_104919 | JGI IMG/M metagenome (GOLD analysis project Ga0137371, IMG submission 104919) | Vadose zone soil microbial communities from Sagehorn Ranch, Mendocino, California, USA - Sage1_R_40_16 metaG | ecosystem: Environmental > Terrestrial > Soil > Vadose zone | place: USA... | reverse complement strand
CCGGCCAGTTGGCAGGGACCGAGCTGAAGCGGGTGCGGTGGGCGCTTGGAATCAACGGCGTCCTCTCAATCGCCCTCGCCGCGGTCATCCTCATCTGGCCCGGTATCAGCCTGTTCGCGCTTGTGATCGTGTTCGGCGCGTTCACGACCGCCAACGGAGTCGTCGGGCTCATCACTGTGATCCGCGGGCCTGCCATTAGTGGGCGCGGGTGGCTCGTCCTCTCGAGCCTGGTCAGCATCGCGTTCGGCGTTGCGGTGCTCGTCAGGACGGATCTCTCCGCGCTCGCACTGCTCTACGTGGTCGGCGCGTACGCGATCTCGCTAGGGATCATCACGATCGGCGGCGGGTTCTGGCTTCCTCTGAACGGAGGCGACAGGGCGATGCTGACGCTGACGGGCATCGTCTCGATCCTGTTCGGGATCGTGATGTTCGCGAAGCCCGGCGCTGGCGCGATCGTACTGCTCGCGCTGATCGCTGCGTTCGAGCTCGTGAAAGGCGTCAGCGAGCTCGTCGTCGCGATCGGCTGGAAGCGCCTGTTCGAGCGCGACCTGAAGAGCGCACTCGCAAGCATGCGTGCGAAGCCGCAGACGGCCTCGTCGTAGCACTCACGCGGCGCGCCGGCGGCCTCGCCGGCGCGCCGCGTTCTTCTACAGCAAGTCGGCGGTCCATCCGATGCCGCCGCGCAGACGAGGAGGGACCATGACGAGCATGATCCATCTCACGGGCACGATGCCCGCGATCGCAGCACTGGTCGCCGGCTGGCTCATGGTGCACGCGGGCACGAGCAAGCGACTGCTCACCCTACGGACGCCGGCACGCTGCGCGGCCTGCGGAAAACGCCGTACCGCGCGCGGTTGTGACTGCACAGCGATGTGATGACGACCGTGGCACGTTCGTTCATCTTGGCTTCGGCGCTCGAGCCGGAAGCGACCTGTTCGTCTACGACGCCGTCGCGCCGTTGGTCGTCGTCGACGGTCTCGACATCGTCGGCGCAGCTTCGTTCGTCCTCGACGAGGCGGCCGTGATACGCCTGGCCGATCATCTCAACCGTGCGTTGCCGCTCCCGTGAGTTCCACGATCCTTGTCTTCTTCGGGACGTTTCTCGCCAGCGCCGTCGAGGCGGTCGAGGCACTGACGATCGTTCTTGCCGTTGGAGTCGTGCGCGGCTGGCGGTCGACGCTCGTCGGCGTCGGCGCGGCCACCATCGTGCTCGGCGCGATCGTGGCCGCGCTTGGGCCCGCCCTGCAGCTGATTCCGATCGGCACGCTTCGCTTCGTCGTCGGTGCGCTGCTACTCGCGTTCGGTCTGCAATGGCTGCGCAAGGCCATCCTCCGCGCGGCCGGCTATCGCCCCCAGCGCGACGAGGCGGCTGCCTTTGCGCGCGAGCGTGCCGAGGCCGGCTCGGCTCCGGCCGCAGCGCCCAACCGAATGGACTGGTACGCGTTCACGGTGTCGTTCAAAGGCGTCTTGCTGGAGGGACTCGAGGTCACCTTCATCGTCGTCAGCTTCGGCAGTACCCAGGGAAGGCTCGGCCTGGCGGCGGGAGCCGCGGCCGCCGCGGTCGTACTCGTCGTCGCAGTCGGACTCCTCGTCCGCGGCCCGCTCGAGCGGGTGCCGGAGAACTCGCTCAAGTACGTGGTCGGCCTGCTCCTGACGAGTTTCGGCGTCTTCTGGGGCGGTGAGGGTGCCGGCGTCGATTGGCCGGGAGCCGATCTCGCGACTCTCGGCATCCTCGCCTTCCTCTCGCTTGTCTCGTACACGCTCACGCGTGAGCTACGCCGTCGCCGGCTCACGCTTCGTCCCGCCGTCGCTTCGTCGTGAGATTCCTGCGTTCGTTCGCTCTCTTCTGGTGGAACTTCATCGTCGGGGACGACTGGCAGGTCGCGCTTGGCCTCGCCGGCGGACTTGGCCTGACGTGGCTCTTGGAGCACAACGACGAGTCGACCTGGTGGCTGCTTCCGCTCGTCGTGGCGGGACTCCTCGTCGGCTCGGTTTGGCGCGAAGCGTCAGGCAGCGAGACGGTAGGCGACTAGCGCGTGCGCGAGCACCACGAGCACGGCGATCGCCACGACGAACCAGACTTCACCGATCAGGATCAGTGGCGTCTCGGCGCTTTCCCCTACGTCGGCGACGTGCTCGAGCTCGCGCAGCTTCCGCGCACCGTGGCGAGCCTCGTGCGAGTTCCGATGCATTCGTACAGCATCGACATCCTCGGCGGGCGCAGCATCCGAGGAGGCCGCGGTCGGTTGCGGAGTCCGCGCAAACGATCGGCGGATGGGCCGATGCTCGCCGCGGCATACGATCGGAAGACTTGGAACACAACCTGACGAAGGAGACCCGATGAACGATGCCCCGATCCTCATTTGCTACGACGGCTCCGACGACGCTCGGCGTGCGATCGACGCGGCGGCCGACCTCCTCGGGCCGCGCCGCGCTGTCATCCTGGACATGGGCCCGCCGCTGACGGCCGCGGAGAGCCTCGCTGTGATGGCGCCGGTGGCGCCCGGTGCGGCTTTCGAGGAGCTGAACGAGGACGACGCCCGGCAGCGCGCGCGTGCCGGGGCGGAACTGGCGCAACGTGCGGGATTCGTCGCTGAGGCGCGGTCCGGTCTCGCTGCGCCGACCTGGGAAGGGATCGTCGACACCGCGGACGAGATCGATGCGGCGTTGATCGTGCTCGGCTCCCGTGGCCTCAAGGGAGCCCGCGAAGTCTTCGAGGGGAGCGTCTCGCACGACGTCGCCGAACATGCGGGACGCCCAGTCCTCATCGTGCCGCCGCCGCACGACCGTCCTCGAGCGTCATGAGAAGACTGCGCCGGCGAAACAGCGACAAACATCGCACCCGGGAAGCACGAGTCGTCGGCGGGCCGAACAATGGCCTCCTGGTTCCTGTCAAGGAAAGAGACGGTGACTTCGTCTATTCAGACGTGATGGATTTCTCGCACTACAGCTTCGATCCCGAAGCGTGGGAGTTCCGATATACCCCTAGCGAGTAAAACGTTGACCGCTGGTCGACCGACCATCCGACCGCGCCGCGGGGAGTAGCGGTGGTGGATCCGAGCCGAGCACTTCGGCGCCCAGCGTGTTGGCGGCCTTGACGAGCCGAGCGCCGGCAACAAGGTCGGCGACGAGCTCGCTCGATGTTCTCCCTTGGAGATCGTCGGCGGCCCAGTCGTTGGTCGCGTCGATGACGACCTGACTGGTCCAGTCGAGCCCTTGCACGGCCTCGGGCACTCGGTCCCAGGGCACGGCGACGACGACGATGCCGGCCCCTGCCACCTCGTCCACCGTCACTGCCGAGACTCCCTCCCCAAGGGCCGAGACCACCGACGTCAGCGAGTCCGGGCCGCGACTATTGGCGATCACGACCTCGCGGCTGGCGCGCAGGGCCGTCCGCGCCATCGGCTGCCCGAGACGCCCTGCGCCGATAATTCCCACAGGGTTGGCGTCACTTGGGCCTATCACGGTTGCCGGTCGTACGTAGCCCTCCCTCAACGCGTCAAGTGCGGGAAACGTCATGCAGATTTCCGTCCAGAGCGCGCAGGCGATCAGCTTCCGCCGGCCGGTGCGGCAGCCCGAAGGCTTTCGCGCTCTTCACTGTCAAGACGATGTTCTCGAGCAGCAGGTCACGATCCATCGACTTGACTGCGGCGATCTGCGACGGCTGGTAGTCGATGACGAAGATCGCGGCGCCTGCGGCGAAGTCGCCGAACATGCGGGACGCCCAGTCCTCATCGTGCCGCCGCCGCATGGACGTCCCTAGCGAGAGCGGCCCGCGACGGTGGGCCGAGCCCGACCTGCTACGACCGCTTTACAACCTCTCCGAGCAGCCGCGCTCGGCTTCGCGTTCCATCCGCTCGAGCCGTTCGTAGTAATCGGGAAACCCGTTCATGTGCGCGAGCGCGATCCTGCCGGTAAGGATCGGGTCGTCGCCGGTCACTGTCGGGCCGGTCGAGAGGGATATCATCGCCGAGACATGCCGTCGCAGTTGCTGGCTGTCGGAGCGAAGAGCGATCCGCTGACCCGCGCTCGAGAGCTGCAGAGAAGCTGGGAGCGTCTGCTCGGCGGCGGCGCGCTCGGTCCCGACCTCCCACCTGGACTGCGGCCGACGATCGTCGAGTCGTGGCGGCGCTCGCTTGCCACAGGCCTCGATCCGACCGACCTGCTGGCCCCGATCGAGGCCGACGAGTCGGAGGTGCTCGGGCGCTGGTTCGAGCATCCGCTCGGGTCGCTCACCGACGTCCTCACGGAGCAGCTCCGGAAGGTGGCCGAGGAGTCGCGAAGCGTGGTCGTCGTAACCGATGCGTCGGGGCTCGTCCTGCACAGAGCGGGCGAAGAGTCGCTGAAGGAGCGCGCCGCCGAGATGCATCTCGTCGAGGGCGCGCGGTACAGCGAGGCAGCCGACGGTACGAACGGGATCGGGACTGCGCTGGCCGCAGACCAGGCCTTCCAGGTGTTCGCCTTTGAGCACTTCAACGAACGCCATCACCAGTGGGTCTGTTCCGGCGCTCCGGTGCACGACCCGGTGTCCGGCGAAATAGTCGGACTGATCGACCTCTCGAGCCTCTGGAAGATCGCGCATCCAGGGAGCCTGGAGCTGGTGACCACCGCCGCCAGGACGATGGAGCAGCGCCTCTTGGAGGTCAGGCGCGATCAAGACGCTCGGTTGAGGCGCCGCTACGGCGATTTCATGACGAGGACCACGGATCTGCTCGTCGACCGCGACGGCTACGTACTCGCAGGCGCCAAGCGGGCGCACCCGAGCCCACTCGAAATCCCGGAGGGCGGTGGCGAGGTCGTTCTGGGCGACGGGTCGGTCGCGGTAGCGGCGCCACTCGGTCAGGGCGAGGCTTACCTCCTCCGGCAAGGCACCACTCGCCACGCCAAGTCTGCCCCCTCGGTCGAGGTGCTCGAGCGCGCCGAAGAGCACGTTCGCGAGCTCGCCACCGAACAAGCGGCCTTGCGGCGGGTCGCGACCCTCGTCGCGCGCGAGTCCTCTCCTGGCCAGCTCTTTGCCGTCGTTGCGGAGCAGGTCGCCCGCGTGTTCGATGTTCCGCATGTCAGGCTGGTCCGCTACGAGCCGGACGGCTCGGTCGTAGTCGGCGGCTTCAGCGAGGACGGGAAACTTGACGAGCCGTTCCCGATCGGATCGCGCTGGCCGCTGGACAGCCCGGGTGTAGTTGCAACCGTTCGGCAGACCGGTCGCCCCGCCCGCCTCGAGGACTATGCGCGAATAACCGGGGAGATCGCTGCTGTCGTTCGTGGCGCGGGCATGCGCTCGACCGTCGCGAGCCCGATCATCGTCGAGAGACGTTTGTGGGGGGCGATGGTGGTTCTCTCGCCGCGAGAGGAGCCTTTCCCCGAAGACACTGAGGCCCGGCTCACAGACTTCACCGAGCTCGTGGCGACGGCGATCGCCAATGCCGAGTCGCGCGTCGCGCTCGGCCGTCTCGCCGAGGAGCAGGCGGCGCTGCGCCGAGTGGCGGTACTCGTCGCGCAGCAGCCGTCCCCCAGCGAGGTCTTCACCGCCGTCACTCAGGCGGTCGGGCTGCTCCTCGATGCCGACCTTGCGGTATTGCACGTCTTCCCCGGCGACGGCAAAGCGACGGCGATCGCCAGCTGGAGCGGCGACGGCCCCATTCTGCCGATCGGGACACGGTTTCCACTGGATGGCGACAACCTCGCCGCCCGCATCTTCGAGAGCGGCGCGCCGGCGCGACTGTACAGCTACGACGAGGCGTGGAAGCGTGCGGAAACGGATCTCGCACGGAGTTTGGGCATGCGCTCTGCCGTCGGAGCGCCGATCCTCGTCGAGGGGAAGCTCTGGGGCGCTTTGATGGCCGCGATTCGCGGCGTCGAGCCATGGGCCGAGAACGCCGAGACCCGTATCGCCGCCTTCACAGAGCTGGTGGCGACCGCGATCGCGAACGCCGAGTCACGCAAGGCTCTTGCTGAGCTCGCCGACGAGCAAGCGGCGCTGCGGCGCGTGGCGACGCTGGTCGCACGGGGCGCGCCACCGATGGAGCTTTTCGGGGCAGTCGCGGAGGAGGTTGGCCGGCTCCACTCCGTCGACCACGCTTACGTGACTCGGTTCGACTCAGAAGAGACCGTGACTGTGATGGCCCGCTGGACCGAGACGGGCGAAGCCCTCCCCGTCGAGTTGCCGCGACGCTTCGCCGCAGGCCCGATGAGTGCAGCCGTGCGCGAGACCGGAGGGCCCGTTCGGCTCGATACGTACAGCGATCCTGCCGCGGGCGCGATCGAGGCCGGATCCCGGTCGTCCGTCGCGGCGCCGATCACCGTTGAGGGCAACCTGTGGGGCTGCATCAGTGCGGCTTCGACGAACCCCGAGCGGCCGCCGGCGCCAGGAACCGAGACGCGGCTCTCCAACTTCAGCGATCTTGTCGCGACCGCAATCGCGAATGCCGAGGGTAGATCGGAGCTCGCGGCCTCGCGACGGCGCATCGTCGCCGCGTCGGACGATACGCGCCAGCAGATCGAGCGCGACCTGCACGACGGAACGCAGCAGCGGCTTGTCTCGCTCGGATTGGCGCTGCGCGCGGCGGAGGCCAACCTTCCCCCCGAGCGGGACGACCTCCGCGCGCAGCTGTCGGGCGTCGCTACAGGACTTGTGGCTGCGGTCGAAGATCTGCAGGAGATCTCGCGTGGGATCCATCCGGCGATCCTGTCCAAGGGCGGTCTCGGCCCGGCGTTGCAGGCGCTCGCGCACCGTTCCGCGATTCCTGTCGACCTCGACATAGCGACGGACACGCGTCTCGAGGAGCCGATCGAGGTGGCCGCGTACTTCGTCGCGTCTGAGGCTCTTGCGAACGCGGCGAAGCATTCAGACGCGTCGCGGATCGACATCTTGCTCGAACAGCGCGACGGCCGACTGCTGCTGTCGGTTCGAGACGACGGCATAGGCGGAGCGGATGCGGCGCGCGGCTCGGGGCTCGTCGGCCTCACGGACCGCGTCGAGGCGCTCGGCGGCTCGATTCGCGTCTCCAGTCGTCCGGGCAAGGGAACGCAGATCACGGTCGAGTTGCCGGTCGAGCTTGAGTTGCCGCAGCCGGCCGACTAGCAAGCTGCCGGCCCGAAGGATTCCCGTTAGCGGGGACGCGGACGCGCACCTGATTCTGGATCTTTAGAGCGTGCCGGTGAGGTGCCTCATCGTCGACGACAACGCCCTCTTCCTGGAGGGCGCCGCTGACCTGCTCGGACGTGAAGGGATGGACGTCGCCGGAGTTGCGTCAAACAGCGCGGAGGCGATTCGACTCGTGAGGGAGCTCCGGCCTGACGTCACGCTCGTCGACGTCGACCTAGGCGGCGAGGACGGCTTCGAGCTCGCGCAGCGGCTGCACGCCATCTCAGGCGATTCGAAGGTCATCCTCGTTTCCACGCACGCGGAAGAAGATCTCGCGCACCTGATCGAACGAAGCCCCGCACTCGGTTTCATCGCCAAGACGCGCCTCTCGGCGCAGGCGATTCGCGACGCGCTCGAGCGCGCGGCCTAGACCTTCTCTTTGCTGCTCTTGAGGAAAGTGACGACCGCGAGGACGCGGCGGTGGTCGTCCTTCGTCTCGGGCAGATTGAGCTTGGCAAGGATGTGCCGGACGTGCCTCTCGACCGTTCCCTCGGCGAGCCAGAGCTGACCCGCGATGCCGGCATTCGAGCGACCCTCGGCCATCAGCGCCAGCACCTCGCGTTCGCGTGACGTGAGATCCGACAGCGGGTCTTCACCGCGCCGAACCTTGACCAGCGTCTGGACGAGCCCTGGGTCGACGACCGATCCACCCGCCGCGATCCGCCGGAGCGACTCGACGAACTCGTTCACGTCCACAACCCGGCCCTTGAGCAAGTAGCCGATCCGCTGGCCGGCCGCGAGGAGGTCTGTCGCATGCTCGATCTCGACATGTCCCGAGAGGACGAGGATGCCTATCTCCGGGAACTCTTCGCGGATCGTGTGCGCGGCCTCGAGTCCTTCGGTGGAGTGCGTCGGAGGCATCCGGATGTCCACGATGACCAGGTCCGGCTCGTGCTCGCGCACGAGCTCGACCAGCTCGTCCGCGTTGCCCGCCTGGCCGACGACCTGGAAGTCGGATCGCTCGAGCAGACTCGCGAGCCCTTCGCGGAGAAGGACGTCGTCGTCGGCGACGACGACGCGACTGCGGGTGGTCGCCTGGGCTCCCACGATCGTCCCAACCTTACGCCGTGCCCGGTAGCGGGTGCGGAAAGACCCCCGCCTCCGTATGCAAAGAGGCGCACTGGTGGGGTGTCGGCGCAGCCCCCTATGACGCAATCTCTGGCGGCAAACAACGCCTCCAACAACTGCGAAGGGATCTCGCGATGTTCGAAGCCATGGATGACATTTCGCCGACGGAACTGGCGTCGCGCGAGACGAACGGCATCACGGTGAGACTGCTCTGGAGTCGATCGACGAATCTGGTGACCGTCGCTGTCGACGACGCTTCAAACGGCGACTCCTTCGAGCTCATCCTCGACGAACACGATCGGGCGCTGGATGTGTTCCACCATCCGTTTGCGCACGCAGCCGCCCGGGGGATCGAGTTCCGCACGGGTCGCCCACAACTCCTGCTCGACGCTGCGTAGTCATGTCATCCCTTGCCAACGTCATCGAGCTTCCGGTTCGCCAGGAGTTCGAGGGGCATGACTCAATCGAGCACGACCTGGTCCTGGCGCTCGCGACGGCCGATGACCTCGCGTCAGGCTTGGACGCAGTGATCGGGCGGATTCGCCGGGACTCGGGGGCCACGAGGGTCGAGTGGTGGGCCAAGGACGAGGACGGCGCGCTCGAGCTCGTTGCTGTCGATGGGATCGCTCGCGGTGGATGTCACAGCCTGCCGCTCGGGCCGGCCGGTGTGTTCGTTCTCCACGGTGGCCGTCTGGACCGGCAGGTCGAGTCGGCGCTGATTTCTCTGGCGCCGATCATCCGGCGGCGTGCGGCCGAAGAGCGCCTGGCGCGAACGACGATCCAGCTTGCCCAGCGCAACGAGGCGCTCGAGGATTTCGCGGCGCTCGTCGCGCACGAGTTGAAGACCCCACTCCAAGCCGCGTTCGTCGCCGACGACCCGTCCAGGTCCGTCGAGGACGCGATCCTTCTCGTCGATGCGCTGCTCGAGGCGTCGCAGAGCCAGCCGAGTGAGGAGACTTTCGCCTCTCTGGAAGAGTGCCTGGAACAGGCGATTGAAGATCTTCGCGTCGAGATCGAGATTACGGCGGACGCGGCCACGACGTTGCCGCTGCCCCCTGCCGCGCTCCGTGTGATCCTGCGCAACCTGCTCTCGAACGCAGTCGCTGCCGGCGCCAGGCATGCTCACGTGACCACGGTGCGTACGTCGTTCTCGTGGCGCCTGTTCGTCGATGACGACGGCGTCGGTCTCGCGTCGGTCGATCGCTACGCAGCGGGCAGCGGCCTCGGTCTGTCGCTCTGCCGCCGCATCGCCGCCCGCTTTGGCGGCGCACTGGAGTTGGCTGGGCGGCCCTCCGGCGGCACGCGCGCGACTCTCGAGTTCGCAGAGGTTCCCCGATGATCAGAGTCCTGATCGTGGACGATCACGAACTCCTGCGTGCAGGACTGCGCAGCCGGCTCGAGGGCGAGTCCGATATCGCGGTGGTCGGTGAAGCCGACTCGGCAGAACAGGCGGTCGTTGTGGCGCGTGCTTTGCAGCCGGATCTGATCCTGCTGGATCTTCTCCTGCCGCGGAAGAGCGGGTACGACGTCATTCCGGAGCTTGCGGAAGTCGCACCGCAGGCAAAGGTCCTCGTCGTGTCGTCGCAGGCGGCGCCGAGCTCGGTGCGCCGGGCCCTCTCCGCCGGCGCCGCGGGCTCCCTTCCGAAGCGCTCACCCGCTGGTGAGCTCGTGGCCGCGATCCGGCTTGTAGCAAGCGGCGCCGGCTACGTGGAGCCCGATCTCGGCGCACAGCTGATCGTTCCGAACGGCTCACCAGCTCTCGAGCCGCTCTCCGAGCGAGAGCGAGACATCCTGCACCTGCTGGCCCTCGGCTACACGAATCAGGAGATCGGCAAGAAGCTCTTCATCTCCGTCCGCACAGTCGACACGCATCGCGCGCACATCATGCGCAAGCTGAAGCTCGAAACCCGCGCCGAGCTCGTGATGTTCGCACTTGCAAACGGCGTAATCGGCCCGAACGCCGACTGAGGGAGCGCCAGTGACTCGCGTGTTGGCTGCACCGCTGGCGCCGTTCGTCGATGGCCTTCCGCTGCCGTCACGCCTGCTCCCAGCGGAGCATGACGGCCGGCTGACCGTGTCCAT
>Ga0137371_10005107_pt1 | contig 10299 bp, 9 predicted proteins | sample SagtaG_7_FD_104919 | JGI IMG/M metagenome (GOLD analysis project Ga0137371, IMG submission 104919) | Vadose zone soil microbial communities from Sagehorn Ranch, Mendocino, California, USA - Sage1_R_40_16 metaG | ecosystem: Environmental > Terrestrial > Soil > Vadose zone | place: USA: California... | reverse complement strand
TATCGCGCCGCCCTGCGGCACGTCCGGATATTCGCCGGGGAAGATGAGATTCATCCGCGTCTGCATTTTCGCGGGATCGACACCCCAGCCGGATTGGACCGCGATAAATTGTTTGTCGTCCACCTGAAACGACACGGGCACCGCGGCCACGCCCGATCCGGTCGGGAACTCCCACAGGATCTGGCCGGTCTTGGCATCGAAGGCGCGGAACTTGCGGTCGTTGGTGCCGCCCGCGAACAGCAGCCCGCCACCGGTGGCGAGCACGGGGCCCCAATTGAACGATGGCAAGTTGGTGGTCCACAACTTTTTTCCGCTGTCGAGGTCCCACGCCTGCAATTCGCCGATGTGGTCGGCGCCGGCAACCATCTTCATCTCGTTTTTCGCGACTCCCATGAAGCGCTCGCCTTGCACGTATTTGGGCGCTTCGCCGGTGAGTTCGGTGCACAAGTTGTCGTTGGCGGGAATGTAGAGCAGGCGCGTCTGCGGGCTGTAGGCGACCGGCGGCCAATCCTTGCCGCCCCACAGACTCGGGCAGAACTCGGCGGTCTTGTTGGTGCCGGGCTTGCGCGCTTCATCGATGTCCGGCCGGCCGGTTTTGGGATCGAGACTCTTGAAGACGTTCTGGCGCACGTAGGGTTGGCCGGCGATGAAGTTGATCTTGTCGTTGGTGCGCTCGAGCTGCCAGAGGTAACCGTCGCGCGCGACGTTGACGAGGCCCTTCACGTTTCTTCCGCCTCGCTGGTAGTCGAGCACAAGCGGCGGCGAGACTTCGTCCCAATCCCAGGAATCGTTGGGATGATATTGGAAGTGGCCTTTGATCGCGCCGCTGGTGGCGTCGAAGGCGACAACGGAGCTGGTGTAGAGATTGTCGCCGGGGCGCTGATCGCCGAACCACGGGCCGCCGTTGCCGGTGCCCCAGAAGGTGAGGTTGGTCTCGGGGTCGTAGGTGCCGGTGATCCAGATCGAGGCGCCGCCGCGCTTATAGTGATCGCCGCCCGCCGGCCAGGTCTCGCTTCCGGGCTCGCCCGGCGCGGGGACCGTGTACGTCTTCCACAGCTCCTTGCCAGTCTCCGCATCGAACGCCGCGAGGAAGCCGCGCACGCCCAGTTCGCCGCCGGACGCGCCGAGCAGCACCTTGCCATCGATGACGAGCGGCGCGAGCGACATGTAGTAGCCCTTTTTGTAGTCATCGACCGTCGCCGTCCATGCTTCCTTGCCGGTTTTGGCATCGAGCGCGACCAGGATCGCTTCCGCCGCCGCGAAATAGACCTTGTCACCGTAAAGACCGACCCCGCGATTGGTCGGATGCAGCGGCGTCATGTCTTCGGGGAAGGGGCGCTTATAGCGCCACAATACGTTGCCGGTCTTGGCCTCGATAGCGAGCAGCTGGTTCCCGGGCGTCGCCACAAACATCACGCCGTTGTTGACGATCGGAGGCGCCTGGTGGCCCTCCGTCTGTCCGGTGGCAAAACTCCAGACCGGCTGCAACCGGCTCACGTTGTCGCGGGTGATCTCTTCGAGCGGACTATATCCCCAGCCGTCATAGGTGCGGCGAAACATCAGCCAGTTGCCGTTCTCCGGCTTTTTCAGCCGCTCGGCGGTGACCGGCGCATACTTCTGCAGGATTTCCGGCATCGGTCCCGGCACCGGCGTCGCCGAGGCGGGTGCGATGGTCTGTTGCGCGGACGCTCCGGATATGCCTGCCGCTGCGAGGATAGCGCCCACACACACGCTGCGCATGAGAACTTTGGTCATGACGTTTCCTCCTTGTCCCAAGCAAGACCCCACCGGGTTTTGTGTGAATTGCTGCGTTGCGACTGTTCCTCCAGGTTTTCGACCGCGCCGAGCGACGGCATCAAGTCGGAACAATGCCGACGCGGCTGGTGAACGGTTTGGCCACCGCGAGCTTGCCGTCTACGAGCTTAAGCGGAAGCGCCGGCAAGGCGCGGGAGGCGGGACCGTCCATCACCGCCGCGCCCTCGCGCGGATTGTAGTGCGAATAATGACACGAGCACTCGAGAATCTGTTGCTCTGCCACCCACCCATTCACCTCGCAACCGGCGTGCGGACAAATCGCGGAATAGGCAACGACGCCGTCGGCCGCGCGATCCTTGGTTGATCCGACGAGCGTGAGCGCATCGAGCCGCAGCAGCAGGATTTTGTTGAGGCGCGAATCCTTGCGAACGGTGTTGCTGGCGGGATCCATCGGCCACGCCAGCACCGGGGGGCCGCCGATCGGAATGTCTTTGAGCTCCAGCGCGTGCGGCTTATCGCTGTCGACCGCGACCAAGAAATCCTCCTCCTTGGGCCGCTCGCTCGCCGGCTGCGCCAAGGCTGGGATGTGCGCGAGATCAAGTCCAAGGACCGAGATGGCTGTCAGAAAGCCGCGCCTGGTCGACGGCTCGATACGAAGGCAATTGCACGAGTGATCGGCCCCTTGCCCTGCCCTGCCCATCGCCCTGCTCCCACCGAACAACTCGAACTGTCGGCGGCCCACGTCGGCGGCGCAATGCCGCCATTGCGATCAGATCGACGGAAGCCCCCTGTGCCGGTGCCAGAGGTTTCCGACGCTGATAGTCAAGCCGGACGGTCATCAAACTGCAAGTCGCTCGCCGACGACAACAAGGTCAGCCATATGGACCGATTATTGCGTCCGCTTGTCATAGGTCTTCGTTAGCCCGCGCGAGTGATGTAGCCTTGGGTTGGAGCTGCCGGCAGCGGCAGGCCTCTCACTTGGACCGTCGATCCGCGGTCCGCTCGCATGGTTGCTCGCGCTCGATCGCGGTAACAGCAGGGATACGCCCATGAAGCTAGCCCGTAGACAATTCCTGCAACTGGCCGCGGGTGCTGCAGTGCTCCCGGCTCCCGTCAGCGCGCAGGCCTATCCGTCGCGTCCGGTGAAAATCATCGTCGGCCAGGCGGCCGGCAGCGCGTCCGACATCGTCGCGCGTCTGATCGCGCAGTTCCTGTCGGAGAAGCTCGGCCAGCAATTCCTCGTCGAGGTGCGGCCGGGCGCCGCCGGCAACATCGCAACCGAAGCCGTGACCCATATGCCGCCCGACGGCTACACGCTGCTGCTGGTGAACTCGCAGAACGCGATCAACGTCGCGCTCTACGAGAAGCTCAGCTTCGACTTTGTCCGCGACATCGCGCCGGTCGGCAAGGTCGAGAGCGTTCCGCTGGTCATGGAGGTTCACCCCTCGGTGCCGGCCAAGACCATCCCCGAGTTCATCGCCTACGCCAAGGCCAATCCCGGCAAGCTCAACATGGCCTCGGCCGGCATCGGCGGCCCGCAGCATATCGCGGGAGAGCTGTTCAAGTTCATGGCCGGCGTGGACCTCACGCACATCCCCTACAAGGGCTCGACGCCGGCGCTGACCGATCTCGTCGCCGGCCAGGTGCAAGTGATGTTCGACGTTACGCCGACCTCACTGCCGCAGATCAAGGCCGGAAAGCTCCGCCCGCTGGGCGTAACGACGACGGAACCGCTTTCATTTCTACCGGACGTGCCGACGATCGACAGCTTCCTCAAGGGCTACGAGGCGGCGGGCTGGATCGGTTTCGGCGTTCCAAGGGGCACGCCGCCGGAGATCATTGCGACGCTCAACCAGCAGACCAACGCGGCGGTGCTCGACCCGAACATCAAGCAGCGGTTCGCCGATCTCGGCGCCGTGGCGGTAGCGCCGAACTCGCCGGACGAGTTCGCCAAGTTCATCGCCGAAAATATCGACAAATGGACCAAGGTGATCAAGTTCGCGGGCATCAAGCCGCAGTGATCCCAGACCGAGCGCGCGCAATTCGCCATCCGACAGCGCGGGGATAATGGTTTTGCTCTAACCCCGGCGCGGGGGCTGTGGGTTGTGGGCGGGGTCGGTATCGTATTTGAACATCTTCGCGACGATCGGACCTCCGACCAGCGGCCTGAGCTCGGCCTCTAGCGTATCCGCTTTATCCTTCTCATAAACCTCCTGGCCGGCGACATAAAGCGTGAACGACTTTGAGTATTTTGCCTTCTTGGCGGGGTCGTCGACCGTTTTTTTGGTCCATTCATAAAGATGATAATTTTCGACGCCGTTGGCCTCGGCCTCGCTGACATAATCCGCGAAGGCGTCGAATTGACATTTCATGACGGCATGATGCCGGTTCAAGATATCCGTCAGCGCAGAAATCGACGGATCGCCCGGATCGTTCCGCGCCACTTGGGCGAATTCGTCGGTCAACGTCAGCCGCAACTGGAATTTCAGGTCACCGCTCATGGAGTTCTGCTATTGGCGCCAAGCCAACGTGGCATCACTGAATTACGCTTAGCGTTATTTCGGCGCCGCCTTGGGCGAGCTGGGCGAGACGGCCGGCGTGGGCGGCTTCGGCGCGGGATTCTCCGTCGCTTTGGCTGCGCCATCCCAATTGCAGGCCTCGGCCAGGCGGGAACGGATCTCGGAAATCTTGCCGAGATTGAATAATGCGTCGTTCGGGGCGCCGTGATGATCGAACATGCGGAAATAAACTTTGCCCTCATCCGCAAGCGCCTGAATCAAGGGGATCGGCGATGGGGCGACGGCCAGGTAACAGCTCGAATGCGACTTCCACGGGGTGTCTACGGCTTGGCCTTGATCGACGCGGTAGATGACGCGTATGTCGGTTCCGCATTTGATAAATCCCCTGATGCTGACCGCGAGCTCCGTCTTGCGATCCTTGCAGCGCATCAGCAGATGCGCCTTACCATCGCTCGATGGCAGCGCCGCCGAGACCAGGGGGCTGTCATCGAGGGGGGATTTTTCGTCGTTGACCACCCACGCCGTACCCGCGCCGGGCTTGCTCTCCGCCGGCCTGCCCGCTGCGTTCGCGGAGGAGGTATCGAGGCCGTCATAGCATTTCAGTCGCTCGCCATCGTCCTTGATCTGACGGCAAGACTTGAGGGTGTCTTGGGCCTGGGCGCCGGCGGCAAAGACAACGCTGGCGCAAGCGATGGTCAGTATGGCGCGCATGGCCGCATCAGAGCCGATCGGGTCCCAGCATGCAAGACCAGAGTAAAGCCTGTGCAAGCACCAAGGCCGCGCGTCGCACGCCTTGCTTCAAGAGCAGCGTACCGTGCGAATGCGGAATGCGCGGAGCGATCGCAAGCCGTCGGCCGGACGAAAGGGCAGGCTGCGCCCCGGACCAGAAAGCGAAAGCAGAGGATCAACGCCTCAGCGTCCTGGCGACCCGGAAGCCGAGCGTGTCGAACCGCACATTGATATGGCGCCTGACGCGGACCGCCGCGCGGACGAGCTCGCTGTCGTTGCGCCAGGAACCGCCGCGGACGATCCGGAAGCTTGGATCGCCGCCCGCGAGCCACGCTGACCCGTCCGTCGGCGCGCCGTCGTAGGTCTCGTGCCAGCTATCCTCAACCCACTCCCAGACGTTGCCGTGCATGTCGTAAAGCCCCCACGCGTTCGGCTTGAATGATCCTACGGGCGCCGTTTGCTTGAGATCCCATGGACTGCCGCAGCGGTCGCAATCGGCGTTGCCCGTGCCAAGATCGTCGCCCCAGGAATAGCGGGTACGGGCGCCAGCGCGCGCGGCGTACTCCCATTCGGCCTCGGTCAGAAGCCGATACTCCTTGCCAGTCAGCTGCGAGAGCCAGGCGACGTACTGCTTGGCGTCGCCCCAGCTCACGTCGATCACAGGCATCTCCCCACGTCCCCAGCGGTCTGCAAGCCGCGGGCATGCCGCCGCGGCGACGCACGCATCCCACGCCTCGAATGTCACCTCGAACTTGGAAACCGCGAATGGCTTCGCGATGGTCACCTCGTGCTGGGGGCCCTTCACTGGCATCGCGGTCCGACTCGCTCTCCGGCGAGCCCATGATGAATTTGCCGGCGGGGATGACGATCATCACGGGGCAGCCGTTCGCACATTCCTTGAAGCCCGAGCCCGGCTTTGCCGCCTTTGCCTTGTCCTGCTTGACCGTGAGCACAGTCGGGTCCATCGCCATGCGCCAGCGATACTGCCCCACGACCTCCTGTGCGCTGGCCCCTGGATCGATGAATCCCAGGCCCGCAAGATTGAGCAGGATTATGAGGCCGGCGACCAGCACACTGCCGCGGCGTACCCGCGGCAAGGATGCGCGCTCAGCTAGCCGGCAACGCTGCGGCATGGTCCAGCTCCCGCACACGATCGGCCGCCTCCTATAGGCCCCACATGCCCGAAATGGGCGTCGCTTCGACCCATTTAAATGCGGACGCGAGCCATCTGTACAGACGATCGGCTGCCCGCCACGCGTGCCCGCGAATTAGATCAAGCGGAAGGCGCGCAAGAGCTGGAATATGGAGAGCATCACGATCAGAAGGCCCACCGCGATCATCAATGCCCGCGCCGGCACGTGCTTGACCGCCCATCCGCCGATCGGCGCCGCCAGCACGCCGCCGAGCATGAGTGGAATGAGGTGCTGCAGCGGTGAGGTGCCGAGTTCCCCAAAGAACGTGGCGGCCGCCGCCACGGTCACGAAGAACTCGGTGGTGTTGACCGAGCCCACGGTCTGGCGCGGCGCATGCCCCGAGCCGATGAGCGTCGAGGTGGTCACCGGTCCCCACCCGCCGCCGCCGCTCGCGTCGAGAAATCCGGCGAGCAGCCCGAGCGGCGCAACCCAGCCGGCGGGGGTTCGTGGCCTGAGCGCGATCCGCGTCGATTGCCAGAGAATGTAGAGTCCCATCAGCAGCAGATAGCCGTAGACGAGGCGGCGCGCGGCGCCGATCTCGATATTGGACAGAACCCAGGCGCCCACAATCGCGCCCAGCACGCCGGTCACGCCGAGGCGCGCCACCATCCGCCAATCCACGTTGCGATGATAGATATGCGAAGCCGCCGAGGCACCCGTGGTGAAAACCTCGGCGGTGTGGACCAGCGCGCTCGCGTGCGGCGGCGGCAGGCCCATGGTCAGCATCGCCGCGTTCGACAGCACGCCGTATGCCATGCCGAGCGTGCCGTCCACCATTTGTGCGACAAAGCCGATTGCGAGCAGCAGCACGAATTCGGTGGTCATCAAATTTCCCCTCTCCCGACATTCCGTGACGCTGTCGTCAACGAAGCGCTCGCGCCGCCCGCTCGATACTGCGGACACTTTGCCATGCCGCGTCGGACCGTTCATCGCGCCGGGGCTCGGCGTGCGATTGGGCGCTGATCGCGGGCCGCCGCGGCCATAATCGCATAACATTTGCGTAAACGTTGGCGGTCAAGATTGGGATCCGTGCGCCGTCATGCCGCGGCCAAAATTGTAGGGTGCAAACGATGTCCGGAGATGGAGGTCATGCCATGGTGCTCATTGGAAACGGATTCGCGGTATCGTGCACGCGTCGGGGGCTTCTGGGTTTGTTGTTCTCGGCGCCTCTGGCTCTCGCTCTGTTTCATCCCGGCGCGGCCACTGCGCAGGAGGCAAAACAGATCAAGCTCACCGAGAAGCATATTCAGGGCTTCATGGCCGCCTCCAAGGACATGGCGAAGCTCTACGCGAGTGCCAATCCGGACAAACCGGACCCGAAGGTGGAGGCGCAGGCCGCCGCTGTTGCCAAGAAGAACGGCTTTGCGAGCCTCGACGAATATGACGACGCGTCGATGAATATTTCGATGATCATGTCCGGCATCGACCCGCAGACCAGGAAGTTCACCGAGCCGCCCGAACAGATCAAGAAGGAGATTGCGGCGCTCAAGGCCGACAAATCCGTCCCGGAGGCGGAAAAGAAGGAGGACCTGGCGGAGCTCGAGGCGTCGCTCAAGACCGCAAAGCCCATTCAGTTCAAGGAAAACATCGCGCTGGTGCTAAAGTACTTCGACAAGCTCGCGCCGCTCATGCAGGATTCGAACCAGCGACCTGCGGATTAGAAATTCTACTCGCATCGTAGCCAGATCAGGTGGCTGACGCGTCGTCGGCGCGTCCCCGCCGGCGCCGCCCGCCCAGTCCGTCGAAGCAGGCGGTCTGAGCCCGGCATATTTGATAGAAGTGCCGCCGTATCGCTATGCTGCGGTGTTCGAGCCTTCGCCTCGGCACGGCCATGACTGCGATTCTCGATAACAAGAACCCTTCGGCGGCGTCGGTATTCCGGCCTTCCGCGCTGTTGCGCGAAGCGCGGCGGCAAAAGGGTCTCGCCGCCGTCGATGTGCCGTTCATCTGCATTCCGGACAAGGACGGAGACATCGTTCGCCACCTCAGGCGAACCGGCGAGGCGCGGCGTTTCGAGGGCTGGCCCTGCTACCACACTACGCTCGACGCGTTCGCGCTCGCGGAGCAAACCGTCGGGATCGTCGGCTGCGCGGTCGGCGCGCCGTTTGCCGTTCTGGTCGCGGAACAGCTGTTCGCATGTGGCTGCCGATTGCTGCTGAGCGTCACCTCCGCCGGGCAGATCACTGCGGCCGGCAATCCCCCATACTTCGTCATCATCGATCGCGCGCTGCGCGACGAAGGAACGAGCTATCACTATGCGGCGCCTTCGGACTATAGCGAGGCGGACGCGCGGCTGGTGGCAACGGCGCTCGCGGCGCTGGAGGCAAAAGGCCTGCACGCGATCGTCGGTTCCAGTTGGACGACAGACGCTCCATTTCGCGAAACTGCCGAGGCAATCGCGGCGGCGCAATCCAAAGGCGTGCTCGCGGTAGAAATGGAGGCTGCCGCCCTCTACGCCTTCGCCAAAAGCACGGGCGCTCGGGTTCTCTGCCTCGCGCACGTCACCAATACCATGGGCCGAATGGGAGAAGACTTCGAAAAGGGCGAGGCGGACGGAACCCATGATGCGCTGCAAATTCTCGAAACAATCGTGCGATCAATTGAAGTTTGAACATACATTGAGTGGGTCCTCTAAACGCCGAGACGGCAAGCGGCGACGCCGACGCGCCAGCCGATTAGGCGACGTTCCGCCCTCCCCCCTCCGCACAACGATCTCAACGCACCTGGAAGACGAGCTTGCCCCTGAAATGGCGCGACTCGCTCAGTCGATGGGCGTCGGCGGCTTCGGACAACCGATAGAGCTTGATCTCGGGCGGGCGGATGGCGCCGGCCGCAAACAGTTCAGCGATGCGTTCGAGATGCCGGCGGGCGCGTCCAACCGGCGGCCTGAGCGACGTGACGTCGTCGCGGTTGGGCTTTGGTGCCTGCGCGCCCGACGCGATGAAGGCCGCGCGGCCGCCCGGCTTGAGCACCGCGAACGACCGCTGCGCCACGTCCCCGCCGACCGTGTCGAAGACGGCGTCGCAATTTTTCGCAACCTGCGTGAAATCTTGCGTGTTGTAGTCGATGATTTCGTCGGCTCCGAGGCCGCGCACATAGTCGCGGTTCGCCGTGCTCGTGGTGGTGATCACGTCGGCGCCGATATGCTTGGCGAGTTGAATGGCGAAGCCGGCGACGCCGCCCGCCCCGCCTTGGATGAGGATGGTCTCCCCGCGCCGCAGCTTCAACGTATCCTCGATCGCGCTCAAGGCGGTGAGCCCGGTGAGCGCCAAGGCGGCGGCGTTAACATGTGACAAGCCGCCGGGCTTCTTGGCGACGATCGCGGCCTTGACCGCGATCTTCTCGGCATAGGCGCCCTCTTGGCCGGCCTCGCAAACGCCGAAGACGGCGTCGCCGAGGCGAAGATCCTCGACGCCCGCGCCGACGGCGCTGATCACGCCGGAAAAATCGCGCCCCAGGACATAGGGAAACTTCGACTGCTTGTAGTCACCGGCGCGCACCTTCCAATCGGCGCCGTTGACGCTGGCAGCGACGATATCGATCACCACCTCGCCTGGCGCGGCGGTCGGGTCCGGGAGGTCGCCGTACTTCAAGACCTCGGGCCCGCCGTGTCGTTCAATGAATGCTGCTTTCATCTTGTTCCTTACCTCCGCGATCCGCAGCGGCGTGTCGATGGCTCAATGGCGCGCTCACCAAATGATAGGCCGAGGGACGTTCACTCCGCCTTGAGGCCGAGCTTCTTGATCACCGGGCTCCAACGATCGATCTCGCCGCGAATGAAATCGCTCAGCTCCTCGGGCGATGAACTCAAGAGCTCGATCGCGGCCAGCCGCTCGCCGAGATTGGGCAGCGCCATGATCCGCCGCATCTCGGCGTTGAGCTTGGCAACGATGGGTTTGGCTGTGCCCGCAGGTGCGAGCAATCCATACCACTCCGACGCGACGAGGTCGAACCCCTGCTCGCGGAAGGTGGGGACATTGGGGATCGACGCATAACGCGCGGCGGCGGTGACCCCGAGCGCGCGCACGAGCCCGGATTGGTATTGCGGCAGCGCCTGCGTCACCGTGGCGAAGGTCAGCGGAATTTGCCCGGCCAGAACATCG
>Ga0137371_10005104_pt1 | contig 10303 bp, 8 predicted proteins | sample SagtaG_7_FD_104919 | JGI IMG/M metagenome (GOLD analysis project Ga0137371, IMG submission 104919) | Vadose zone soil microbial communities from Sagehorn Ranch, Mendocino, California, USA - Sage1_R_40_16 metaG | ecosystem: Environmental > Terrestrial > Soil > Vadose zone | place: USA: California... | reverse complement strand
GCAGTCACCCTTCACCCAGCCGCGCGCCGTTGCGCGGGTCACCTCGATCTCAACGCCACCAAGGTTACCGACCTGGGCCGACCTCTGTCGGAGGTTATCCACAGCCCCCTTTCAGCCGGTCCGAAACTTGGGGCGCCGCTGGACGAACGGCTGAGCGGGCTCCTGTCAACTCCCCGAATCACCGAGCTGAGCTGCAAAAATCTTTCGACTGACAGGCTGGCTGTGAGGTTCGCCGAAAGGCGTGCGTCTCAGGGTTGAGGGCAACCGCGCCCGCTCGAAAGGACCCCCAGCCCATGCGTGCCTCCGCCCCCACGGTGTTCGCCATGCTCGATGCCGAATGGGCCACCCTGGCCCCCACCCCCGTCCCCGCCCCCTGGCGGCACCACCCTGCCCTCGCCCGCACCGGCGCCCTGCAGCCCTCGCTCGGTGATCTGCTGCAGGCCACCGAGCGCCGCGGCGACCCCGAGGCCAGCGACCAAATCCTGGCCGCCCTCGCCCGCCTCGCCACCACCGGCGACGGCGACGGTGACAACGACAACGACGGCGCTGGCCACGACCCGCTCGCCGCCCGGGTGCTCCTGCAGATGCTGCTGCCCGGCGCCAAAGCGCTGGCCCGCCGCCTCGGCTGGCTCGGCGACACCCAGGAACGCGCCGCCGCCATCACCGCCACCCTCTACGAACAGATCCGCACCTACCCGATCACCCGGCGCCCCGCCCGCATCGCCGCCAACCTGCTGGCCGACACCCACCAGCGGCTCATCCGCCGCTCCAGCGCCAGCGGCAGCGCCGGCGCCGGCAGCGGCAGCGCAAGCGGCGGGACGGCGCTGGCGGCGGTGCCAGCCCTGTCGCTGGACCAGCTCGCCGCCCACGGCGTGCTCCCCGAGCTGACCCCACCCGGCCCCGCCCCAGCCGAGGAGCTGCTGGCGCTGCTGGCCTGGGCGGTCCACAGCGGCTACCTCACCGCCGCCCAGGCCCGCCTGATCGGCCGCAGCCGCATCGCCGACATCCCCTGCGAGCAGCTCGGCGCGGTCGCCGGGCTCGGCGCCCACAGCCTCCGGCGCCGCCGCCAGCGCGCCGAGCAGGCACTCGGCCGCGCGGTGACCGCGTGCGCCCTCACCCCGGACGACCATTCGCACTTGCTGCCGTACCTGGAACAATTCGGGGAACCACTGGTGAGGAGCAGTCGGAGGCGCCATGGACGAAACACCCAGCCGTGTCGAGCTGAGCCCGGTGGGCTTCCTGCGGCGTAGCGCCGCGGTGTTCCCGAACAAGGTGGCGGTGGTGGCCGGCGAGCGGCGCTACCGCTACGCCGAACTCGCGGGGCGGGTGAATCGCTTCGCGGCGGCCCTGCGGGCGCAGGGCCTGGAACGGGGCGACCGCGTCGCGGTGCTCTGCCCCAACTCCCCGGCGTTGCTGGAAGCGCACTTCGCCGTCCCCGCCGCTGGCGGGGTGCTGGTGGCCATCAACACGCGCCTCACCCAGGAGGAGGTCGGCTCCATCCTGCGGCATTCCGGCGCCCGCGTGCTGGTCGCCGACGCGGAGCTGCGCCCGCTCGCGGCACCCGACGCGCTCGCCGGGGTCGAGGTCGTCACCGTCGACGACCGCGGCGGCGGCCTCGACTCCTACGAGGCGTTCCTGGCCGGCGCACCGGACACCGACGCCGACGACGGCCTTGCGGACGCAGGGCCGCTGCACGAGGACGACCCGATCGCGATCAACTACACCTCCGGCACCACCGGGCGGCCGAAGGGGGCGGTCTACACCCATCGGGGCGCCTACCTGCGCGCGTTGGGGAACGTGCTGGAGACCAGGCTGGACCGCGAGACGGTGTACCTGTGGACGCTGCCGATGTTCCACTGCAACGGCTGGGGCTATCCCTGGGCGGTGACGGCGGTCGCGGGACGCCACGTCTGCCTCCGCAAGGTGGACTACGCCGCCGTCTGGGAGCTGCTGGAGCAGGAGGGGGTGACGCACTACTGCGGCGCGCCCACGGTCCACATCAACGTGGTCAACCATCCCGCCGCGCACCGCCTCGCCCAGCCGGTGACCGTCCCGACCGGCGGTGCGCCGCCGTCGCCGACGCTGCTCGCGCAGATGCAGCGGCTCAACCTGCACCCCATCCACCTGTACGGCCTGACCGAGACCTACGGGCCGCACATGGGCTGCCCCCGGCAGCCGGAGTGGGACGCCCTGCCCGTCGAGGAGCAGGCGGCGCTGGGCGCGCGCCAGGGCGTCCCCTGCCTGCCGCTGGAGGAGACCCGGGTGGTCGACGCCGAGCTGCGCGACGTGCCGCGCGACGGCCAGACCATCGGCGAGGTCGTGGCTCGCGGCAACGCCGTGATGCGGGAGTACTTCCGCGAGCCGGACCTGACGGCGGAGGCGTTCCGCGGCGGCTGGTTCCACACCGGCGACCTCGGCGTGTGGCACCCGGACGGCTACGTGGAGCTGCGCGACCGCGCCAAGGACATCATCATCTCCGGCGGGGAGAACATCTCCACCATCGAGGTCGAGCAGGCGATCGCCAGGCACCCGGCGGTCCTCGACGTCGCCGTGGTGGCAACCCCGGACGAGACCTGGGGCGAGCGGCCGAAGGCCTACGTCGAGCTGAAGCCGGAGGCGTCGGCCACCGCCGAGGAGATCATCGCCTTCTCGCGCCAGCATCTCGCCGGCTTCAAACGGCCAGCGGGGGTGGAGTTCGGCGAACTCCCCCGCACCTCCACTGGGAAAATCCAGAAGTACCTCCTGCGCCAGCGCGAACGCGAGCGGTGAGGCCAATTCCCCTGCTCACTGTCCATCAGCTGAGCTCGGCGCGGTGTTCGCGCTGGAACAGGACGAACAGGAGTGCAAGGGAGGGGATCAGGAGCACCGCGCCGATGGCGAGGCTGGCGAGCATGGCGGCGAGGGTGGTGTGGGGCGCGGCGGCCTGGGCGATGGTGACGGAGGGGACCAGCAGGTAGGGGTATTGGCCGGCGGCCCAGCCCCAGATGATGGCGATGACGGCGAGGGCGGCGGTGATGCGGACCGGCACAAAGGCGCGGCGCCACAGCAGGAACAACGATGCGGCGCCGAAGGCGGCGGAGGTGGCGACCAGGGGGAGGGCGCGGCCGGTGAGGCCGTCGAAGAGGCGGGGGGCGTCGGCGTGGAGGACGGCGATGCCGCCGAGGGCGACAACGCCAACCGCCACGCCGCTGGCAAGCGCGCGGAGGCGGAACCATTCGACCAGGGTGGGGTCGTCGCTGCGGCGGGCGTCCTGGGTGAGGTAGACGGCGGCGAGGTAGGCGCAGACGCCGACGGCGAGGACGCCGCCGAGCAGGGAGGTGGGGTTCAGCCAGCTGGTGACGACGTTGCCGCGGGCGTTGCCGGGGGGGACCCGGCCGGTGGCGACCGCGCCGGCGATGGTGCCGAGGAAGAACGGGGTGACCACCGAGGAGGCGGCGAAGCAGGCGCCGAAGAGGCGTTTGAGCCACAGCTCGGATTCGGGGACGGCTTTGCGGAAGGCGAAGGCTGCCCCTCGCATGATCACGCCGAAGGCGACGGCGGTCAGCGGCAGGTACAGCGTGGACATGATCGAGGCGAATGCCAGCGGGAAGCCGGTCCACAGCACCACCAGGGCGAAGATCAGCCAGACGTGGTTGGCCTCCCAGACCGGGCCGATGGAGTGCTCGATGAGGGAACGCTGGGCTGCGCCGCCCCGGGCGGTGCCCGCGACCAGGTCCCAGAACCCGGCGCCGAAGTCGGCCCCGCCGAGCAGGGCATAGGCGGTGACCCCGACCCAGGTGAGGGCGAGGACCGCGTTGGCGAGCGTCACCGGAGGCCCTCCCTCGTCCCGGTCGTTCCGGCCGCCCCCACCGGCTCGCGCTCCTGCGGGGCGACCGGCAGCGGCGCCCGCGCCAGGCGCCGCAGCACGTACACGGTGGCGACGGTCATGACCGTGTAGACCGCCAGGAGCGCGAACAACCCGGCGCGCAGGCCCGGCGCGGAGCTGACCGCGTCGCGGGTGCGCATGATGCCGAACACGATCCAGGGCTGGCGGCCCACCTCGGTGGTCACCCAGCCGGCCTCCAGCGCGGTCACCGCCGCCACGCCCGCCAGCGACGCGGCGCGGTAGAACCAGCGGGAGCGGGGCAGGTCGCGGCGGCGCCACCACGCCAGGGCGAACCAGGCGCCCAGGCCGAGCAGCGCCAGCCCGGCCGCCACCATCACCTGGAAGGAGGGGTGAACGACGTTGACCTGGGGCCGCTGGTCGGGCGGGACCTCGTTGAGTCCCTTGATCTCGGCGTGCGGGTTCCAGCGGGCCAGCAGCGACAGGCCGAAGGGGATCTCGATCGCGTAGCGGAGCTGCCCGTCGACCGCGATGCCGCCGAGATGCAGCGGCACGCCACGCGCGGTGTGGAAGAGCCCCTCCATGGCCGCGAGCTTGGTCGGCTGGTTGTGGGCGACGAAGTGGGCGGCCCAGTCCCCCACCCCGATCTGCACCGGGGTGATCACGGCGGCCATCACGAACGGCAGCAGGAAGCCGAGGCGGTGGTAGCGGTCGCGCCGGCCACGCAGCCACGCCACCGCATAGACGCTGGCCACCGAGAAGCCGCTCACCATCAGGGCGGCGAGGATCATGTGGGTGGTCTGCGGCGGGGTGGCCGGGTTGAACATCGCCGCCCAGGGGTCGACGTTGGTGACCTTCCCGTTGACCAGGTCGAACCCGCGCGGCTGGTTCATCCAGGCGTTGGCGCAGACCACGAAGAAGGCCCCGGCGACCCCGGCGATCACGATCGGGATGCCGGTGAGCAGGTGCTGGCGGGGGCTGAGCCGGTCCCAGGCGTACAGGTAGATGCCGAGAAAGATCGCCTCGATGAAGAAGGCGAACCCCTCGATGGCGAACGGCAGCCCGATGACCTCCCCGAAGGTGCCCATCATGCCGGGCCACAGGATGCCCATCTCGAACGACAGGATGGTGCCGGAGACGGCGCCGACGGCGAACAGCACCCCCAGCGCCCTGGCCCAGCGCCGCGCCAGCAGCGCGTAGGCCTGACTCGTTTCCTGATCGCCGCCGCGCTGCCGCAGGCGCAGGGAGCGCCATTCGGCGATCAGGACCAGCAGCGGGAAGCCGACCCCGAGGCAGGCCACGATGATGTGCCAGCCGAGCGAGACAGCCATCTGCGTGCGGGCCGCCTGCAGGTCGAACGGGGTCGCGGCCGTGGTCGCCGCCAAGGTCACGGTCAAGCTGTCCTCCGTTCCCCAGCCCGCTCCCGCTCCGGTTGCTCCACGATGCAGAACACCTCCGGGTGCCTGGGGACGGTCAGTTTCTCGCCGACGAGGTTGCGGCCCCGCGGGTCTGCTCCAGCCCGAGGGTATCGGCCAGTTCGCTGGCGCGCAGCCCGTCGCATCGAGGCACCGGCGAACTCGGTATGGGATCGGTATGGGACCGGAATGTCCGGGACAGCGGACATCGGTAGGCTGAAGTCGTTTCCTGTGGTCAATGCCGGGGCGACCAGATGCAGGTGAGGCTTCTCGGGCCAGTCGATGTGGCGGTAAACGGGGTGGGCCGGCCGGTGCATGGATTGCGCCGCAAGACGGTGCTCGCGGTCTTGGCGCTGCACCGTGGGGAAATCGTCAGCAGCGGACGGCTGGTCGACGTGGTCTGGGGCGAGGCCGCGCCGCTGACCGCGATGAACACCCTGCAAAGCCACATCTCCCACCTTCGCGAGGTGCTGGGGCACAAGGACGCGATCCGGGCGCTCCCGCCAGGCTATCGCCTGGGGCTTGGTGGCGAGGCCACCGATGTCCAGGTCGCCGAACGCCTGGTCCGCCACGCCGGCCAGTCGGCCGCGGCTGCCGACCGCGCCCGCCAGGCGCGGGCCGCGCTGGCGCTGTGGCGCGGACGGCCGCTGCTGGACGTTGCCGGGGTCGGGGTGGCCTGGACCACCCGTTTGACGAGCAGCTCCACAGACACCTGATAGTGGCGCTGTACCGCAACGGCCGGCAGGCCGACGCGCTGGCCGCCTACCAGCGGCTGCGGCGCACGCTCACCGACGATCTGGGTATCGACCCCAGCCAGGCGCTCCGCGATCTCCAAGCCGCCATCCTGCGGCAGGAGCCTGCCCTGGAGCTGGCCCCGCCGCCCATCACGCTGGCGCCGGCTGGACCCGCGAGGGCACCGATGCCGCGCCAGTTGCCCGCGCCGCCGCAGTCCTTTACCGGGCGGGCCCAGGAACTCGCCCAGCTCGACGCGATCGCCGCAACAGCGGACAACCAGCCGGTCGTGGTCGTCGTCGCCGCCATATCCGGCAGCGCGGGGGTGGGCAAGTCGGCGCTGGTCATCCACGCCGCCAACCGGCTGGCCAAGCACTTTCCCGACGGACAGCTCTACATCAACCTCCAGGGCGCCACCGCTGGAATGGCGCCGCTGGAACCGCTGGAGGTGCTCGGCCGCTTCCTGCGCGCGCTGGGCGTCAGCGGCGACCAAGTGCCCGATGGGGTCGACGAGGCCACCGCCAGGTTCCGCTCCGAGCTGGCCGACCAGCGGCTTCTGGTGGTCCTGGACAACGCCGCTGACACCGACCAGGTCTTGCCGCTGCTCCCCGGCCAGTCGGGCTGCGCCGCGCTGATCACGAGCCGCCGGGTCCTGGCCGGCCTGGACACCGCCAGCCACCTGCACTTGGACGTGCTCGCGGCTGCTGAGGCAATCGAGCTGCTCGGACGCCTCGCTGGCAAGGACCGGATCGCCGCCGAGCCGGAGGCGACCTCGGAGGTGGCCCAGCGCTGCGGGTGGCTGCCGTTGGCACTGCGGATCGCCGGCGCCCGACTCGCTGCCCGACCCGGCTGGCCCGTACGGGCACTGGCCGAGCGGCTCACCGACGCCACCCGCCGCCTCGAGGAACTCGAGGCGAGCGGGTTGGCGGTGCGGGCCAGCTTCGAGGTGTCCTTGCACGCCCTGCAGCACAGCGGCGACACCGGCGACCAGGCTGCCGCGCGGGCGTTCGGGCTGCTTGGCCTGTCCGACGGGCCAGACTTGAGCCTGACAGCCGCAGCCAGGCTGCTGAACGAGCCCGAGCCCGCCGCCGACCGGCTTCTGGAACGGCTGGTCGATGCCCAACTTCTGGAAACCCCGAGCCCGGGCCGCTACCAGTTCCATGACCTGATGCGCCTGTACGCCGACCAGCTGGCCATGCGGCAGTACCCCGAGCCGGAGCGGATGGCCGCGCTGACGCGCCTGTTCGGCTTCTTCACCGCGACGGCCTGGGAGAGCCTGCGGTTGCTGCGCCCAGGCGACCGGCGGCTGGCCACCGCCGACCCGCGGTGGGCCCGGGGCGGGCTGCGGTTCGCCGACATGGCGGCGGCGCTTGCATGGTTGGAGGCCGAGCGCGCTAACCTCATGGCCGCTATCGGCCAGGCTGCCGTGGCGGCGCCCGGGATCCCGGCCGAGGTGGCATACCAGCTCACACGCGCCCTGTTCGGGTTCTTCGACTCAGCACCCGCAGGCCTGAACCTGCGGGCGTTGCCCGCCGACTACGCCCGCCTGCGGGTGCAGACCCAGTGGCCGCCCACCCACTCGCAGGTCAGCTCGTAGCCAGAGCGGGGGGAACACCGGCCGGGCCCCGGACCACCTGGCCGCCGCTGGCCTGGCTGACGACGATCCGGAGCCCTTGGCAGCGTCAACGAATGGGGAGCGGTCGTATTCGCAGGTGCCATTGGCTGATCGAGATGACGGAACCAGCATCAAGGTCCTTGATGAGTGCAGGCAGATTCGCTAACAGCAGGGCACCCTGCTGGTCGGGTGTAAGGAGATCGGCCGAGCGGAGCAAGATCAGCGATGGCCCGCGCAGGCCGCCGAGTGCCAGCATCGTGGCGAAATCGGCGTCAGCCGAGATGATCGTGCAGGCGGTTGCCAACGCGTGGGCCAAGATCGCTTCGTCGCTCGCCTCCAGAAGACCGTGATCCCGCACGTGAGATGCAGCATGACTACCCTTCCGGAGCAGCATGGCGACGCGAGGAGACAGGTTGGCGTCGATGAGTAGCTTCACGCTGGGTGTGCCAGCGGCAGCTCACGCTCTTGCATGGCAGCGGCGGCAAACTCCAGGGCAGCGAGGATGTCGGCGCGCTCCAGGTACGGGTAGTCGTCCAGGACCTGGTCGAGCGTGCGGCCGGCCGCGAGTTGCCCGAGGACAGCACTCACGGTCACTCGCGTGTCGCGGATGCAGGGCAGCCCGCCCATGCGACCTGGATCGATGCTGATTCGTTCGTACGCCATGCCGAAATGGTATCGGCCGGGACCATGAGTTGCACCTGAATGTTCTGGAGAACCCCAGCAGCGGCTGGTGGCGGTTGCGCTCGGGGTCGGAGCGGCGAATACCTCAGCGTGATCAGGACGTGGCCCGCTGGCGCCAGCCGGAGCAGCGTGCCTGCTACCCGCCGGTCAGGCTAGGTCGAACCCACGTCCTTGCCATCGCCATACGACAGGGCAGCATCGTCCGCGTGCGCCGCGAACTCCTCCGAGCGGACCTCGGCTACGCGCTCGTAGCGGGCGATGCGGTCCTCCCATGCCGCCTCCACTCCGAAGGCCAGCCGGGCGAACCCCGTGGACCGCACCGCCTCGCCCAGCGCCTTGGGGTCGTCGGGCGCGAGCACCCGGACGGGGTCGCCGACCGCGATCATGTTCGGCGGCACGAAGAACTCGTCGGGGACCACCGTGCCGCCGTGGACCAGCGCGCCTACCGCGATCGAGCCGCCGGCGCCGATCCGCGCGGCATGCAGCACGGTCGCGCCGGTGGCCACATACGCGCAGCGCTCGACCTGGCAGCCCAGCAGCGTGGCATGCGGCCCGACAAAGACGTGGTCGGCGAGGGTGACTGGCCGCGCGGTGCCGCCAGCCGCGGTGGCACGCAGCACCGCATGCTCGCAGACGATCGCGCACTCCCCCACCTCGATCCGTGCGGCCTCAGCGTCCAGCACCGCCCCGTACATCACCCGGGCGCGCGGCCCGATGCGGACGTCGCCAACGAGGGTGGCGGTGGGGGCGACGAACGCGGACGGGTCGATCAGCGGCTCCTGGCCGCGATGGCGGAGCAGCATCGAGACTCCTTCGCGTCGGACCGAACTGGAACAAGGTCTGCCGACACCACCATGCAGCAACGGCGCAAACTGGTTGCAGCGAACGCCTGGCAGCCTGGACCCATACCAAATGGGTTCGTTGGATGGAATGCCTGGCCTGCCTCGCCGCGAGCTCAAGCTGCCTCGGGCGACCAAGCTGGAGCGATAGCGTCGCTGTCGCTACTGAAGTCGACAGGTCACGCCAAGTCGAACTCGTTGTCCTTCACGCCGCCGACGAAGGCCCGCCATTCGCTGGGGGTGAAGGTCAGCGCTGGGCCGTTGGGGTCCTTGGAGTGGCGGACCTTGATCATCTGGTCGATGACGGCGACCTCGACGCAGTCACCACCCTGGCCACCGCTGCGGCTACTCTTGCGCCATGGTGCGCCGGTCAAGTTGAGCCCGGACATCGCTTGCCTCGCTTTGGTGCGATGGAAGATCACAAATCTCTTGCTGCCATCCTGATCACGTCCAAGGACTGGGCAGCACCGAGAGCTTCCACCCGCAGGTGGTCGAACGCAAGTGCATAGCGGCCAACCTCCTCAGCGCTTTCGAGGTAGAGGCAGCCGCCCAGATACTCCAGGTAGATGACGTCCGGATCAGCCGGCTCGGGGAACTCCAGGATCGAGAACGACCCGATCGGCATCGCGTGCGCATCAGAACTGAATGGCAGCACTTGGATAGTGACGTGCGGCAACTCGCTCATCGCGACGAGGTGTTCGAGCTGGGAGCGAAGAACGTCGGCGCCACCGACACGGATGCGCAGCACTGCCTCGCTCAGGACGACCCACAGTTGCGGCGGCTCCTCACGGGTGAGGAGGTGTTGGCGGTCCAGCCGTAGCTCGACCTGCCGGTCGATCTCCCCTGGTGGCGCGGTCGGCTGCCCGGCACAGAGGATCGCATGCGCGTACTCCTTGACCTGCAGTAGCCCTGGGACGAACTGCGTGTCGTAGACCTTCAGGGTGGTGGCTTCGGCCTCCAGGCCGACGCGGGCTTCGAACCAGGCGGGGAGGACGTCGCTGTAGGTGCGCCACCAGCCCTTCTTGCGGGCGTCTCTGGCGATGCTGACCATCGCTTCGCGGGCGGAATCGTCGGAGACGTCGTAGAGGTCGAGCAGCTCGCGGACCTCGCCGGGGCGGATGCCGATGTGGCCGGTCTCGATGCGGCTGATCCTCGGGCCGGAGCAGTCCTGGTGGCGGCCGACCTCCTCGCAGGTCAT
>Ga0137371_10005103_pt1 | contig 10303 bp, 6 predicted proteins | sample SagtaG_7_FD_104919 | JGI IMG/M metagenome (GOLD analysis project Ga0137371, IMG submission 104919) | Vadose zone soil microbial communities from Sagehorn Ranch, Mendocino, California, USA - Sage1_R_40_16 metaG | ecosystem: Environmental > Terrestrial > Soil > Vadose zone | place: USA: California... | reverse complement strand
TCGCCGCCGTGGCGGCCGCGGCGCTCTCCGAGATGCGCCCCGTGGCGGACGGGCACCGCCTCACCCTGGCCGATGGTGGTCCGGTGCCGGTCGAGGGCAACCCGGACGAGCTTCACCGGCTGGCCATCAACCTGCTCGACAACGGCCTGCGCCACACGCCGGCCGGGACCGAGATCCGGGTCGCGGTCGAGCGCCGCAACGGCAGCGCCGTGCTCGAGGTCTCGGACGACGGCCCCGGGCTCCCGCCCGGCATGGAGGAGCAGGTGTTCTCGCGGTTCGTCCGCGGCGCGGGCCCGGCGGACGTGGTCGCCAACAGCGGCACCGGGCTCGGGCTGGCGATCGTAAAGGCGGTGGCGCGATCCCATGGCGGCGACGTCGACGCCGGCTCCTCGCCCTCCGGAGGGGCGCGCTTCACGGTGCGGTTGCCGCTCGAGAAACCTTAGGCAGTTCTGCCCAAGACTTTGGTCAGAACGCTGGCGAAGGAGTTTTAGGAATCGTTTACACGATCCCTATACTTTCTCTCCGGACGAGACAACCCACCCGTCGAGGACACCCCCCGACACCACCTCGACGGGTGAATGTTGGCCAGTCTGAGCCAAGCGACCCGCCGGTGTTCCCCCTCCCTGACACCGGCGGGTCTATTTTTGAGGGCATCCGCGTGGGCTTCGGGGCGGCCGCAAAGCGGCGGGCGTTCAGGGGCAGGCGCTGACGGAGATCCCGCGCTTGGTCTCCATCTCGGTGCAGATCGCGGCCTTGTTGGCGCCGCCGGTCAAGGCCTGATCCGCCGCCACCAGGGCATTGACCGCGGCGTCGAAGCGCTCGGTCGGCGTGTACATGAACTGGGAGGAGAGCACGATCTTGTCGAAGGTCGTGCCGCTGATTCCGTACTGGGTGCGAAGGGCCCACAGGGCGCTCGACCAAACCTTGCCGACGCAGTGGATCTCGAACCGACAGCTGGCTTGCGCCTGCGAGAGGGTCTTGTGACTGTCCGCGCGCCGGCCGCACTTGCGGTGGAACGCCGGGACGAAGTGTCCCCAGGCGACGCCATCCCAGTCGAAGATGCAGACGTCATCCGCGTTGGTCGTGCCCGGTGAGCGGGAGGACATCACGGCCGCCCAGAAGTCGCCAAAGCCCTCGCCGATCGATCCGGCCTGGAGGCCCTCCCCGAACCCCGGGACCTGGTCGTCCTGGATCGAGTGGCCGTACTCGTGCAGGATCACGTCGGCGTCCTCGGCGTCGTCGATGCCGCCGCTGCCGTACTCGATCCTCCGGCTCCCCGGCGAGTAGAAGGAATTGTCGGCCTTGAACGCGTCCGCGACCACGACCTGGGTGCGGTCGTCGATGCCGTTCCGGGTCGCGTCGCTGAATCCGAGGCTGTGGATGTAGCTCTGGGCGCGGTTGATGTGGAAGTAGGTCATCAACGCCTCGAAGCGATTCTTGGCCCGCTTGACGCTGTTCCACCTCAGGGTCGCCTTGCAGACATCGTGGGGGTGCCGCCCGACCTTGGCGTGGACCCACCGGCCGCGCAGGCAGTTCTGGGCGTTCCTGATGTTCGGCAGCGTGACCGGGACGCGCAGCGAGGTCAAGCGCCGGGTGTTCTTGTCCTTGCGGTCGCTTTGGAGGCCCCCGAAGAAGCTGTGCCGTTCGGCCACCGGATTCGGGTCATACAGCTTCGCGTGGCCCCTCCTGAAGTGTTGGAGCAGGTCCCGGGCGCGCAGAACGCGGCCCGAGACGGCGTCGACGAGAACCTCGAAGTCGCCCAGCGGCCGGGCCGAGGGGATGACGACGCGCCAGACCAGCGTTCCGCGGTCGCTGGGCTCGATCGCCAGGCTCGCCGACCTGTGGCCCCGCAGGCGCGCCACGCCCGTGTCGCGCGATGCGATCTCGATCGCGCGGGCCTTGCCGATCCGCGGCGAAGGCGGAGCCTCGATCCGGGGCTTGCTCGAATCGGCCACCAGCTCGGGCGGAGCGTCCTTCGGGGCGTTGACCACCGCCTGGCCATTCAGGACCTTCACCCCGGAGACCCGCTGCTGGAACCGATACACCGTTGCGCCCCGCGGGAGGGGGATCGCGGCGACCTGCCCCAGCTCGCTCGCCGGCGCGCTTGCCCCCTTCAGCTTCGCGGCCGCCCTCGGCGGCGCCGCGGAGACAGAGGCCGGAGCGGCCAGCGCCGCAACCAGCCCGGCCGCAAGTGCCGCGCGGCGCATTGCACAGGCCCTCCCCGCCCCCCCGGCGCCCGCTTCAGCCTCGCCGGTCCCCTGGGCATCGCGCTGAGCGTAAAAGCCACCCCCCCTCATACCTCGACGACCACCGGCAGCACCATCGGCCGTCGGCGAAGGCGCTCATAGACGAAGGCGGCAATGTCGTCGTGGAGGTGCTGCTGGAGGAGGGCTGTCTCGCGCTCCTCGTGTCTGGCGGCGTCGGCCAGCGAGCTGCCGACCACCTGGCGCAGCTCCTCGACCAGGCCGTCGGCTTCCTCGACGAACGGCACCCCCCGGAAGATGATCTCCGGGGCCGCCACCTGCGATCCGTTGTCGGAGGAGACCGTGGCCACGACGATGAACACGCCGTCGGCCGACAGGGCCCGGCGGTCGCGAAGCGCGACGTCGTCGGGATCGCCGATGTCGACGCCGTCGACGAAGATCATCCCGGCCGGAATCTCGCGGCCGAGGCGGGCACCCGACTCGTCCAACTCGAGCGTCAGCCCGTTGCGGCCCTTGAAGATCCGCTCCGGCTCGATTCCCACAGACTCGGCCAGCGTGGCGTGCAGGCGCATTCGCTTGTGGTCGCCGTGGACCGGCATCACGTACCGCGGCCGGGTCAGGTTGAGCATCAGCTTCAGCTCTTCCTGCCATCCGTGCCCGGAGGCGTGGATGGGCGCGTCGGCCGCGGTCACGACCTGGGCCCCGATCTCGAAGATCCGATCGATCGTCTCGTTTACCGAGCGCTCGTTGCCGGGGATCGGCGTCGCCGAGAAGATCACCGTGTCGCCGGAGTGCAGCTCGACGTCCGGGTGGTCGGCGTGCGCCATCCGTCGCAGCGCGGACAGCGGCTCTCCCTGGCTCCCGGTCGAGATCGCGACGACCTCGTGGTCGGGATAGGACTCGATCTCGCGCGCCGGGATCAGCATGCCTTCGGGAACCCGCGCGGTGCCGAGGTTGGAGGCGATGTTGAAGTTCTTGCGCATCGAGCGCCCAACCAGTGCCCCGCGTCGATCGAGCTCGGCCGCGGTGTCGATCACCTGCTGGACCCGATGCACGTTGGAGGCGAACGAGGTGACGATGATCCGGCCCGGGCAGCGGGAGAACAGGTCGAGCAGGGCGGGGCCGACGCTGGATTCCGACGGCGCCACCCCGGGCCGGTCGGCGTTGGTCGAATCGCCGCACAGGCACAGGACCCCCTCCCGCCCCAGCTCGGCGAGCCGCGAGACGTCGGCCGGCCTCCCGTCCACCGGGGTCTGGTCGAACTTGTAGTCGCCGGTGATCAGCAGCGCGCCGAGCTCCGTGCGCAGGACGACCGCTCGCGAGTCGGGAATCGAGTGCGACATGTGGATCAGCTCGAGCTCGAATGGGCCGAGGCGCACCCGCTCGCCGGCGTCCAGCACCTCGAGGGGCGCGTCGCGGATCCGGTGCTCCTCGAGCTTCGAGCGCACAAGCCCGATTGTCAGCGCACCGCCGTAGATGACCGGCGGCATCCCGATCTCGCGCAGAACGAAGGGCAGCGCCCCGACGTGATCCTCGTGCCCATGGGTGAGAACGATCGCCTCGATGTCGTCGGCGCGATCGCGAAGGTAGGAGAAGTCCGGCAGCACCAGGTCGATTCCCAGCATCTCGGTGGTCGGGAACATCAGCCCGGTGTCGACCACGACGATCCGCCCGTCCTGCTCGACGGTGGTCATGTTCTTGCCGATCTCGCCGAGCCCCCCGAGCGGCAGGACACGAAGCGGAGCCGTCAACCGGCGGTGCCCTCGCCTGGCGCCAGGTGCTCGGGCACTAGCCGGTCGCGCCCCCGGCGACCAGGAGGCCATGCCGCTCCAGCGCCGTCCTGACTGCGACCCGCTCCTGCTGACTGGCGGGAACCATCGGCAGCCGCACGTGGCTCTTGACGATGCCCAGCATCTCGAGCGCGGCCTTGACGGGGATCGGATTGCTGGTCACCGTGGTCGCCTCATAGATCGGCTGAAGCTCGGCGTCGAGCTCGTGAGCGCGGGCCGCCTCACCCCCGATCGCGGCCTCGTAGATGGCACGCATCTCCGCCCCGACCAAGTGCGATGAGACCAGGATGCCACCAGTCCCTCCCAGCTCGAGGCAACGGAGAAAGACGCCGTCGTTGCCGGCCAGGACGTCGAGCCCCTCGATCGGCCCCAGGTCAGCGTCGTTGGCCTGCTTGACCGCGACCACGTTCGGGATTTCGGCCGCCAGCTCGGCAAGGAAGTCGGGGGGTAGGTTGATGACGCAGCGCGAGGGGATGTTGTAGAGGATCACCGGCGTGTCGCCGGCGGCCTCAGCGACCGCCTCGAAGTGAGCACGCAGCCCCGCCCGGTTGGGCTTGTTGTAGTACGGCGTGACGATCAGCACGGCGTCGGCGCCTAGCCGGCAGGCGCCGTCGGTGAGCTCGACCGAGTGGCGGGTGTCGTTGGAGCCGCTGCCGCAGACGATCGTCGCCTGGTCGCCGACCTCCTCCTTCACCGCCTTCAACAGGCTCAGCTTCTCGGCGTCCGAGAGGGTCGGCGACTCGCCGGTGGTCCCGGCGACCACAAGCCCGTGCGAGCCGTTTTCGACCAGGTGGCGCGCCAGGCTTCGCGCCGCATCGAGGTCGAGCGCGCCGTCCTCTGTGAACGGCGTCACCATGGCCGTGATCACGCCCGAGATCGTCGCCATCGTCCGACTAGTATCGCTCAACCGGCGGCGGGGCCGCGAACCAGGGGCGGGCCTCCTCAAAAAGCGCCCGGCGGGTTCATGGCGCGCCGCGTGATCGGGTCGCGGTAGCGGGCCGGGAGCAGCCTCGCAAGGCGCAGCTTGGCGTGCTCGCGGGCCGGGAAGTGGAGGCTCTCGCGCCGCCTCAGGGTGGCCACGTAGATCCGCTCGGCGGCGTCGCGCGGGGTGATCGCGTAGGTGTGTTTGAAGGCGTTGGCGCGGTACATCGGCGTGTCGACGAAGCCCGGGAAGACCACCGTGAAGGTGATCCCCTCGGGCTCGAGCTCGGCCCGGGCGGACTCGGCGATCGCCGCCAGGGCCGCCTTGCTGGCGCTATAGGGAGCCTCGTACGGCATCCCCACGAGCCCCGCGAGGCTGGCGATCGCGGTGACCTGCCCGCCGCCGCGCCGCGCCATCGCCGGGGCCAGATGCGAGAGCAGCACCAGGTTGGAGAGCGAGTTGACCGTGAAGTCGTCGCGCGCCTGGCGCCAGTCGAAGGCCAGCAGGGACTGGGCCCGGTCGAGGCCCGCGCCGGCGATCAGCAGGTCGATGTCCGGATGCTGGGCGACCAGCTGCGCCGCGGCGGCGTCCACCGCCTCGAGGTCGGCGAAGTCGAGCTCTCGCTTCACCACCTCCACCCCGTCCCCAAGCTCCTTCGCCAGCCGCGACAGCCCGTCGACGTCGCGATCGAGCAGGACGAGCGGGGTGGAGTCCTCGGCGACGAGCCGGCAGAGCTCCGTCCCTAGGCCTCCGGCGGCGCCAGTGACCAGCGCCTTCGTGAACCGCCGTTCGGCCCTCAGCCGCGCCGGCGTGCGCCCCGCAAGAGGAGCGAGCTTGGGTGTGACCCGGGGCCGGAACCCCATCCGCTTCTCGTACCACGGCTCCACGTGGAGCAGCTCGAGGCTGAAGCCCTGATCGTCGTTGACGTAGACGACCGACCAGGCTCCAAGCCGCAGCGGCGGGCCGTTGCGGCGCAACCCCGCCTCCAGGCAACGCTTGTGGGCGGCCTCGAACTCGGCGCGCTTGCGAAACCCGAAGGCGATGTTGAGCAGGCCCTGGTCTGAGATCCGGTAGCCGGGCGGCCACGCCATCCCCGCCGGATCCGTGTACTGGACGAGCTCGACGAGGATGTCGTCCGCCCACAGCTCGAGCGAATCGCGCTTTGCCCCCTCCAGTCCCCAAAGCGCCTCGTGCTCGGGACCGTGCAGACTCGGGCCCTTGGCGACGTCGAGCCCGAGCACCTCGGTGAACAACCGCCGCGAGCGCTCCAGGTCCGGCACCGAGAGCGTCACCGAGCGTGTGACGGCGTTCAGCGCGGCGCGGGGGCGCTCCCGGGGCTCGGTGGCGCGCGGGTCGTCCTCCATCAACTCGATCAGGACGCCCTCGGGATCGCGGACGCATGCGCGGCGACGATCGCTCCCGCCGAGCGGATCGGTGAGCGGCCGCGTACCGGCCGCCGCGGCACGCTCCAGAGTCCGCTCGAGGTCGGCGACGCAAACGGACACCATCGTGTAGCCGACGTCGCACGGCCGCCAGTCGTCCCGCAGCGGGCGCACGAGCGGGCTTCGGAACTCGAACAGCTCGATTTGGAAGAAGTCCTGGCGGTCGACCAGCCACCAGCAGGTCGAGGCCGCGCGCGGAACGCCCTGCACCATCGAGGCGAGCGGACCGGCGAACAGGTTGGTGCCACCCGCGGGCTCGAGCCCGAGCACCTCCCGGTACCAGCGCTGGGTCCGGCGCAGGTCGGTGACGCTGAGCGCGATCTGGGAGAGACGCACGGCGGATGACTCTAGAGCGGAGCGAGCACCTCAGAGGAGGCGCTCGAGCCCGACCGTGAGCCGGTCGGGCAGGTCCGCGACCCTGCGGACGGCGAGCAGGACGCCCGGCATGAACGAGCGGCGATCCGTCGAGTCGTGGCGAATCGAGAGCGTCTGGCCCTCGCTCCCGAAGATCACCTCCTGATGTGCGACCAGGCCCGGAAGCCGCACGGAGTGGATCGGGTCGTGGACGTTGCCCCCAGCATCGCGAATCAGCTCGGCGGTGCGCTTCGCGGTGCCCGAGGGAGCATCCAGCTTGCCTTCGTGGTGGAGCTCGACTATCTCGCACTCGGGCATGTGTCGAGCGGCCTCGCCCGCCATCTGCATCATCAGCACCGCTCCGATCGCGAAGTTGGGCGCCACGAACACCCGTGCCCGCTTTCCGTCGCGCGCCGCCGCCTCGGCCTCGGCATGCATCGAGTCGAACTCGAACCCGGTTGTACCGACGACGGCGTGGACATCGGCGGCGAGGCACTCGCGGACGTTCGCGGTGGCCGCCTCCGGCGTCGTGAAATCCACCACCACGTCCGCCTCCTGCAGAAGGTCGGCCAGCGGAGTCTGGAGCGCCGGGTCTGCCCGGCCAGCGAGCTCGAGGTCGCTGGCCTGCTCGACGGCCTCGCACACGGTCTCTCCCATGCGCCCCGCCGCCCCCGATACAACGACGCGGATCAACCTCAGGCCTGACTCACGCCGCGGCCAGCTCCCGACTGACCGAGACGGTGGCTTCCCTGAAGTGGTCCTCCTTGGGCCCGATGCACGCGGCCGAGAACCGCTCGGGATCGTAGAGTCCGGAGGCCAGCTCGGCGACGTCCTCGGCGCTCACCTTCTCCACCCGTTCGAGCATCTCGTCGAGCGAGAGCAGCGGGACGCCGAACAGGGTCGAGCGAGCGAGCCGCGACATCCGCGCCGCGGTCGCCTCGAGCGCGAGCACCATCCGCCCCTTCACGTGCTCCTTGGCGCGCTCCAGCTCCTCGGCGCTGACGCCGTGATCGCGAAGCGATCCGAGCTCGCGGCCGATGATCTCGCAGGCCTCGCGGACGTTTTCCTCGCGGGTACCGACGTACATCGCGACCATGCCGTGATCCACGTACTGCTCGCTGTAGGAGCCGACCGCGTAGGCAAGCCCACGCTTCTCGCGCACCTCGCGGAACAGGCGCGAGGACGTCGAGCCGCCGAAGATCGCGTCGAGGACCGCCAGCGCGAAGCGCCGCTCGTCGGAGCGCGAGATCCCCGGGCCTCCGAAGCAGATGTGGTACTGCTCGGTCTCCTTGGCCTGGAACGCGAATCGAGGCACCGCGTCGTCTGCCCCCTCGCCGGGGACGCCGTTAAGCTCGCCGGCCGGCGCGCTCAGTTGGCGCCGGGCCAGGTCGACGATCTGCTCGTGCTCGAGGTGTCCCGCCGCGGCGACGACCACATTCGGCGCCGTGTAATGGGCCTGGTGGTACGAGGAGATTTCGGCAACGGGGATCGAGCCGATCACCTGCGCATCGCCGAGCACGCGGCGCCCGAGCGGGTGGTCCCCGTGGACGGCGGCCGCGAGCACGTCGTGGACCCGGTCCTGGGGCTCGTCCTCGTACATCGCGATCTCCTCGAGCACGACCTCGCGCTCCGAGTCGACCTCGTCCTGGGGCAGGGACGGGTGAAGCAGCATCTCGGCCAGCAGATCGAAGGCCTCCTCGGTGTGCTCGTCCAAGAGCCGCGCATGCAGGTGAGTGGATTCCTTGCTGGTCGCGGCGTTCGTCGCCGCCCCCATGCCGTCGAACAGCTCCGAGATCTCAATCGCCGAGTGATGCTCGGTGCCCTTGAACAGCAGGTGCTCGAGGAAGTGCGACACGCCCGCCTGTGCGAGGGGCTCGTCGCGGGACCCCGTCCGCACCCAAAGGCCCAGCGCGACCGAGCGCACCGAGGGCACTACCTCGGTGATCACCCGCAAGCCGCCGGGCAACTCGGTGAGCTTGACGCCTTCGGGAAGGCCGGCTGGGGCGAGGGACGAGGTCCCGGTGGATCCGCCGCTCAATGTCGCCGGCGTCCGCCGCTGCGCCCGCGCCCGCGCCCGCCGTCCAGGCGCTCACGCTCCCGGCCGCCGCCGTCGCCTCCGCCGCGCGGTCCCGAATCGCCGGTCCCGACCTGTGTCAGCTCGTCGGCGGCCTTGCCCTCGACCGCGGGATCGCTGGACAGCCGCAGGCCGATGCGTCCCCGCTCGCGATCCACCTCGACGACTGTGACGTCGAGCTCGTCGCCCTGCTTGAGCACGTCCTCGACCGCGCTCACGCGCTCGCCCGGCTTCACGTTGGAGATGTGGAGCAGGCCGTCGGTGCCCTTGGTCAGTTCGATGAAGGCCCCGAATGCGGTCGTCTTGACCACCTTGCCGGTGAACCGGTCGCCGATCTCGGCCTCCTTGGTCATTGCCTCGATGCGCGCGATGCACGCATCGACCAGTGCGCCGCTGGGGGCATAGACCTGCACCGTGCCGTCGTCCTCGACGTTGATGTCGGCCTCGAACTCCTCGGACAGCGCCCGGATCGTCTCGCCGCCCTTGCCGATCAGGGCGCCGATCTTCTCCGGATCGATCTTGATCTGCTCGATCCGCGGCGCGTATCGCGACAGCTCCTTGCGCGGCTCCGGAATCGTCTCCCGCATCTTGTCGAGGATGAACAACCGCCCCGCCCGAGCCTGCTCGAGCGCCTCACCAAGAATTTGAAATGTGACCCCCGAGATCTTGATGTCCATCTGCAGGGCGGTGATTCCCTCGGATGTGCCGGCGACCTTGAAGTCCATGTCGCCGAGGTGGTCCTCGACGCCGGCGATGTCGGTCAGCACGACGTGGTCGTCGCCCTCCTTGATCAGGCCCATCGCCACGCCTGCGACCACGCTCGACACGGGAACGCCGGCGGCCATCAGCGCCATCGACGAGGCGCACACGGAGCCCATCGAGGAGGATCCGTTCGACTCCAGCGTCTCGGACACGACCCGGACCACGTAGGGGAAGTCCTCTTGGCTCGGGATCGTTGGCACCAGCGCGCGCTCGGCGAGCGCGCCGTGGCCGATGTCGCGGCGCTTCGGACCTCGCATGAAGCCGGCCTCCCCAACCGAGAACGGCGGAAAGTTGTAGTGGTGCCAGAACGTCTTGGACTCGACCAGGCCGAGGTTGTCAACCCGCATGTCCATGCGGCTCGTGCCCAGCGCCACGTTGGAGAGGATCTGGGTCTCCCCGCGGGTGAACAGAGCCGAGCCGTGCACGCGGGGCGAGACGTCCACCTCGCACTCGATCGGCCGGATCTCCTCCGCTCCGCGGCAGTCCGGTCGCCGCTTGTCGACGGCGATCTTCTTGCGGACGAGGTCCTTGTAGATCGCCTCCGCAGCCCGCTTGACGAACTGCTTCGACAGCGCGTCCTTGACGACCGGCGCCTCGCCCTCGACGGTCGCCGGGCCGACCGGGAACGGCAGCTCGACGGTGTCTACGATCCGTTCGAAGAGCAGCTGCCGCTTCGCGGACTTCAGCTCCTTCGAGTCCTGCTCCGCCTCCGTCAGCGCGCGCAGGTCGCTCTCGAACTGCTCGCGCACGGGGCC
>Ga0137371_10005102_pt1 | contig 10303 bp, 7 predicted proteins | sample SagtaG_7_FD_104919 | JGI IMG/M metagenome (GOLD analysis project Ga0137371, IMG submission 104919) | Vadose zone soil microbial communities from Sagehorn Ranch, Mendocino, California, USA - Sage1_R_40_16 metaG | ecosystem: Environmental > Terrestrial > Soil > Vadose zone | place: USA: California... | reverse complement strand
GAGCGACTGCGCCTCTGGCAACAACGCAACAGGCACCTCCGCAGCAAGCAATCGACGTAGGGCTACGATGTCCTGCCGTTCACCGGGTTACGATGTGCCTAATCCATACATGCGTGTGCCGGGCCGCTCGGGGGGAGTTCCCTTATGCTCACCGGGTTGCAGCGGACGACACGGCACACGCAAGGCATGCCGCTACGGGGCCGCGCTTGAGGTTGTACATTGTTGTGACCAGCGACGTACGGCTATCAGCGCCCATACGCCTTCTATGACACCAAACGGCCATGTTCCTGACAGCCAGCCGTAGAGCGAGGAGGCGGCGCACGCCAGGGCGAAGATGAGTATCCACCATGGCGAGCGGTTTTCGAGCGTGTATGCGATGAGCATAACTGTCACCGCACACGCACCGAACAGGGTAAGCGTATTCATGTTATTCCGTGACTGCACCCTCAGATGCCGAGGTGACCAGCTTGACATATTTTGCCATGACACCCGAAGTGTATTTTGGTGCTGGTGCCTGCCACTTCTCCAGACGGTGCGCTATCTCCTCGTCACTCAGGTTGACGGTCAGGGCATTGCGCTCCGCATCGATGGTGATAATGTCGCCATTTTGCACAATAGCTATGGGACCACCTACCTGGGCCTCTGGTGCCATGTGACCGACCATCAGGCCATGAGTGCCACCCGAGAAGCGTCCATCGGTAATCAGACCAACCGTCTCGCCATAGCCCTGGCCCACGAGTGCAGAGGTTACTGCCAGCATCTCGCGCATGCCTGGACCACCCTTGGGCCCTTCGTAACGGATCACCACAACATCACCGTGTGTAATCTTGTGATTCATGATGGCGTCGAAGGTGTCTTCCTCCGAATCGAAGACCCTGGCGGGTCCGGTATGGCTGGTGACTTTGAGACCGGCGATCTTACAGACTGCGCCTTCTGGTGCCAGGTTGCCTTTGAGAATCACCAATGGACCAGTGGGATGCAGCGGCTTCTCCAGAGGCATCACAACGCTCTGTCCCTCGGAGAGAGCGGGAGCATATGCAAGATTTTCCGCCATAGTTTTGCCTGTGACGGTCATCACATCTCCGTGCAGGTAGCCAGCATCCAGCAAGACCTTCAGAACGGCCCATGTGCCGCCGATGCGATCAAGGTCGGCCATCACATACTTTCCGCCCGGCTTCAAGTCGGCAAGGTGCGGAACCTTGTGCCCGACGCGTGTAAAGTCGTCGATGGTGAGCGGCAGGTCCATCTGGCGTGCGATAGCGATCAGGTGCAAGACAGCATTTGTGGAGCCACCAAGAGCCATGACGAGGATGATAGCGTTCTCGAAAGCTTCCCTTGTCATAATTTGCTGTGGCGTGACCCCTTGCTCAATCAGGCGTACCACAGCCTGTCCCGCCTCGTAGCAATCCATCGCCTTGCGTGTCGTGACCGCGGGCATTGACGAGCCACCAGGCAGGCTCATACCCAGCGCTTCAATAGCGGAAGCCATTGTGTTGGCTGTATACATACCGCCGCAGGAGCCAGCGCCCGGAATTGCGCTGCACTCAACCTCTTTCAGTTGTTCGCGACTGATTTTGCCCGCGCTATACTGTCCTACCGCCTCAAATACGCTGACAATATCCACATCCTGTCCGCGGCACACGCCTGGCAGAATTGTTCCGCCATACACAAATAGACTGGGGACATTCAAACGTGCCAGTGCCATCAAGCAACCCGGCATATTTTTATCGCAGCCACCAATCGCCACCACGCCATCAAAGCGCTGAGCATTGCTCACCAGTTCAATAGAATCGGCGATCACTTCGCGGCTGGGCAGCGAAAACTTCATGCCCTCGGTCCCCATCGAAATACCGTCGCTCACCGTGATAGTCCCGAAAATCTGGGGAACGCCCCCACCGACGCGCACGCCCTCGCGAACTTTTTCTGCCAGGCGGTTAATATGCGAATTGCAAGGCGTAATCTCGCTCCAGGTGCTCGCCACACCAATCATCGGCTTATTGAAATCTTCATCGGTCAGACCGACCGCGCGTAGCATAGAGCGATTAGGGGCGCGTACATCACCTTCTGTTATCGCCTTGCTGCGATTGTTTAACGTCGTGGGTATCGAATTTGTAGACCCATTCGTCTCAGGCATATTAGCAACGCTTCCTTTCTTGTCCGAGCATAATGCTCTCCTTGAACGAACGCAGAACAAACGCAATCTCGTTGCGAACTTCCATGTACTCCGTGTTCTGCGGCAGGTGCGATGAAGATTGACCAGTTGTTGTGGAGAGGGTTCCTACGGGTCAATGATTGGTTGATTAGTTCTCGCATCTGCTCAATGTTGCACCATTATACACGAGATTCGGGTCTCTTCATAGCCATAGACCCGTAGAGGCAGGCCTTGCGTCTGCCGGGCAGTGTGCAGACTCCTCGCGAGCTGCGCCCGCCCACCCGCTCGCCCGGCAGACGCAAGGCCTGCCTCTACGGGGTGCGCTTGCTATAAGAGTCGCTCTGTTTCGTTCAGGCCGTGCAGGGTCTGCTGGTGTTCAAAAGGAAATGCTTGCTCGGTGAAGACCCGCAATGCTATATTGTAACAGTTGCGTGCCTGTTCAAGATTTTCACGTCGGTTCCCATCCGTTCGTTTGCGATGGACGTTCCCCAGGCTGACCAGGGTTGCCGCGTGCTCGACCGGGAACGAATCGGGTGTATAGACCTCAAGCGCACTTTCGTAGCAGACGATAGAGCAGCGCAGGTTCATAGCTTCGCTCATATCGATCTCGTCGGCACGCGCATGGTGGAAAAGAAAGCCCAGCCGGGTGTGAATGGCGGCCCGTTCCCTTGGGAAGGTATGTGGCAGAAATACCGACAGCGCCTCCGCGTAGCACTTTGCGGCCTTTTTCAAGTTTTCGGAGCGTCCTCCTGCAATACGTTGTCGGTAGGCGTCGCCGAGATTGATCTGCGCGGTGGCCCAGACCGTTGGGAACGTTTCGCATGGAACGACGCGTAGAGCGTGCTCATGACAGGAAATAGCATATTCAAGATTATCGCGCAATTCGCCCTGCCCTCGTTGGGTATAGGCACAGCCCAGATGCGTTTGCAGCATTGCCCATTGCTCCAGGAATGTCTCACGATCGTAGACCCAGAGTGCAGCTTTGAAGGAGCCGATGGCACGCTCGATGAACTCTTTTTGCTCAATGGCTATTGCATAATGCTGGTAGACGAGCCCCAACTGGATATAGGTTCTGGCATATTGGAATGGGTAACGTTCGAATGTATAGACCTGAAGTGCAGCTTCATAGCAGCCCATCACCTGTTCAAGCATCTGCGTATATTCTGCCTGGGATTGTGGATGAGGACCTTGCAGCAAGGTATAACCAAGCTCGTTGTGGAACTCAGCAATTATCTCTGGAGCGACATTCTTGTCTTGCACGGCCCGGGTAAGTGTCTCTTGCAGCAGCAGAACGTGTTTTTTTGTCGTTCGGTCGGGTCGACGCAAGCGAACCAGGAGCGAGCGTTCTTGCTCAGCCTGTTCGAGCCAGGCAGGCATGTCAAGGACGAATCCACCATATGTGTTGACATATGCGTCCTGGATAGCTGCTGGTGTTTTGCCGCGGCGTCGTGCATCACGCAGAAGCGCTTGCAGATGCTGCATCTGCTGCTTGATCTCTATCTTCTCTTCAACCTGTGCGGTAATGAGCCTTTCTAGTTCTTTATCGGTTTCATGTTCCATGAGAAGTGCATTGGTTTCCAGGTAATGGCGCCCTTTACGATAATCTCGCATACTGACATTGAGCCACTCGATGAGCTGCTGAAACAGGTCGAAACGCAAGAGGTTATCAAAGTCTAACATGAATGAACGCTTCCTCTTCTAGCTACTGTTAGCAAAAGCCGGACCTACAAGCTGCATCAGGAAATTTATGTATAGGCGTGAATAGATATTATGCAGCAAGTAAAGGCAGTTAATAAAAAATCCCCTTAGACGCATGATAAGCTACAAATAATGGTAATGGAATATCACAGCCTTAACATTAGCTTATCATTTACGTTTAAGAGCAGGCGTCTCAAATGATACTCGCTTTTCCATGTACAACGGGATTACATAGTGTACCGGGTTGATCAATGCTAATCTGCACAGTATCACCCGCTTCCAGGGTAAAGGGGTATTCCGGGATGAGCGTTCAGGCAACACTCTGTTTCGTTTTCTGCAACCAGTTCTCCAACTCCTGAGCTGCGACAGGACGAGAGAGATAATAGCCTTGCGCTGTATCACAGCCAAGTGTGGTCAGCAGATTCCAGGTTGGTTGATCTTCCACTCCCTCTGCAACAACACTGAGACCGAGACTATGAGCCATGATCACGGTAGAACGGACAATCGCTATATCCGTCTGAGTGGTTGCCAGATGTTGAATAAACGAGCGGTCGATCTTCAGTTCATCCACTGGCAGGTGCTTAAGATACGCCAATGAGGAATAGCCTGTTCCAAAATCGTCAATGGAAATGAAGATGCCCTGTTCAAACAGTTGTCGTAACACATCCAGAGCTATGTCCCCATTGGTCATCAATGTGCTCTCTGTGACCTCGACACAGAACATGCGCGCGGGTAAATGATGTTGTTTGAGCAGCGCCGCGATTCGCCCCGGCAGCATGGTATCACGCAGGTTCCAGATGGACAAATTGACGGCCATCTTCAACTTCAGGCCCTGACGATACCAATCGCTGCATTGTCGGATGGCCGTTTCCAGCACCCTGAGTGTCAGGGGGACAATCAGCCCGGTCTGTTCTGCCAGGGGAATGAACTGGTCAGGAGGAACAGAGCCAAACTCGGAGTGATGCCAGCGCGTAAGTGCTTCAACAGAGTGGATCTCTCCCGTTTTGAGGTAGGCTTTCGGCTGGTAATATAATTGCAGTTCCCGGTTAGTGATCGCGTGGCGCAGGGCTCCAACCAGGAGCAAGCGCTGTGGACTATATTGATCGTCTCTGGCATCGTAAAGCGCGTAGCCCTCCTGGGTGCGTTTGGCCTGAGACATCGCAATATCAGCGCGACGAATCAGGGTGGTAGCATCTGTACCATGCTCAGGTGCCAGAGCGATGCCGATACTCATGTCAATGTGTAAAGGGAGGTCTGTGACAGTGAAAGGCTCCTTGAGGCTGTTTTGAAGGCTCATAGCAAGCGCACAAACTTCCGCCTTATCGGTCAGAGGCAACATGATGGCAAATGTGTCTCCTGCCAGGCGAGCGAGGATCATAGTGCTTCCTATCGTATCGGAAAGACGCATGGCGATGCGCTGGAGCAGTTGATCACCATGCTGGTGTCCAAAGGTATCATTGATTTCCTTGAAGCGGTTAACGCTCAGCAGCAGGAGTGCGACTGCGCGCTGTCCTTGCTCTCCTGACGCGAGAAACTGTTCCAGTCGTTCCTGGAGCAGGAGACGGTTGGGCAGACTGGTCAATGTATCATGGAGAGCCAGGTGCCGAAGCCTCTCCTCAGCCTGTACCCGCTGGCTCACATCAATTGCTAACCCGGTTACACCAGTTAACTGTCCTTGCGCATCACGTAGAGGGGTATAATGCGTATCAAATGACAGATCTCCTATCTTGTTGACACAGGAGAATGCTTCACCGGAGAGGGCACGGCGCAGCGCATCAAGCAGTTGTGGAAAGTCGCGGTAGACCTCGAATACCGAACGTCCAACAACTCCTGGCCTTGGCCCGAAAGCTTGTAATCCCTGGCCCTCTGAAAGGGTGATGACACCAGAGGCATCGAGGGCAAATAAGATGATGGGCATGTTAGAAACCACCATGCGGTATCGTTCCTCGCTCTGGCGCAGGTCCTGTTCCATCTGCTTGCGTTGGGTGATGTCTCGAATAATGGCATAATAGCAACGCCCGTTCATGCTAGTGATTGCCGTCAAGGAAAGCTCGATCGGGAATTCATGACCATCTTTACGAAGGCCAACCAATTCAAGAACACGATTGGAGAGGAGGGAATGTCCTGCCTGGCTGCTGCGTTCAAGGCCGTGTTGATGAGCGGAGTGAAAACGCTCTGGCATCAGAAGGGTCAGTGGTTGCCCAACAGCCTCCTCAAATGTGTAGCCAAAGCTGCGTTCAGCTCCTCGATTCCAAAACGTGATGATCCCGTGCTCATCAACTGAGATAATAGCATCATGCGTCAGACGGCTAAAGATATATAAAGGCATCTCCGAGATGTGGAGAGCGTCATCGAGATAGTCATCGTGGGTCCGTTGTGCCAGCATCCGTCACCCTCCTCTTTTTGGCCTCTTATGGAACGAGACATACATATCGTCTCAATTCTTCTATCGACACAGGAGGGAGGAAGAGTAGGGTATCAGCGAATTCCCATGCGCATAGCGCCGTCGAGTCTGATAACCTCGCCATTGAGCATTGTGTTTTCGATGATATGTTTTGCCAGTGCCGCATACTCAGAAGGGCGTCCCAGGCGTGGTGGGAAGGGAACTTGTTGGCCGAGCGAAATACGAGCCGGTTCTGGCAAAGCTCCTAACAGCGGGGTATCGAACAGTCCGGGAGCAATGGTCATTACACGAATACCGAAGCGTGCCAGTTCGCGTGCAACAGGCAATGTCATAGCCACAATGCCTCCTTTAGAGGCAGAATAAGCTGCCTGGCCGATCTGACCCTCGAAGGCAGCGACCGAGGCTGTGTTGATAATAACGCCGCGCTCATCCTCTGCATCGGGCTTATTCTCGCTCAGCACAGCGGAGGCCAGGCGAATAACATTAAAGGTACCGATCAGGTTCACATTGATAACTTTGCTAAACGACTCCAGGCTGCTCGGACCAATTTTGCCCAGCACTCTTTCGGCGACGCCGATGCCAGCGCAATTAATGACCACGTGCAATCCACCGAAGTTATCAACCGCCGCCTGTAATGCGGCCTTGACGCTGGCTTCGTCCGTCACATTGGTCCGCACAAACTGGGTTGCCGTCCCCAGTTCTTCGGCCAGCGCCAGGCCAGTTTCGCTATTCAGATCGGCAATAATCGCCTTTGCTCCTGCCTGTGTCAGTAAGCGTACACATGCTGCACCAAGACCGGATGCGCCACCTGTGACCAGAATACCTTTGTTCGTAAGCTCCACTGTATTTTACCTTTCGTCTTTGTGTTCAGCAGCCCTGCTGTGTTTAAGAAACCATGTATAGAGTTGTGGATTGGCATATGTGCGTGTCCACGCATCGTGATCGGCATCGGGGTAGATAGTGAATTGGACATTGCCCCCACATTCTTTCAGATATTCTACCATCTGTTCCGTATATTCTATCGGAATTACTGTATCTTTCGCCCCATGGAACGTCCAGACGGGCAGGCGTTGAATAGAGCAGACGGCGCTAGGATCGCCACCACCGCAAATCGGAGCAATGGCGGCAAAGCGCTGCGGATTAGCAATTGCCACTGCCCAGGTACCAAAGCCGCCCATACTATTGCCCGTGACATAGATGCGATCGGGATCAGTCGCGTACTTACTCTCGATCTCATCCAGCAACAGGCCCAGAGCATGCACTTTCGTCACCCAGCCTTCAAACATCGCACATTGCGGCGAGACAACGATAAACGGAAAATCCTGTCCCTCTGCGATAAGTTTCGGTGGTCCATGGCGTTTAACCAGCTCTAGATTCGTGCCACGTTCGCCTACTCCATGCAGATAGAGCAAAAGCGGCCAGCATCGTGTGTTTTGAGGATCATACTCTTTTGGTAGATAGAGCAGGTACTGAAGCGAGACGGAGATCGTGACCTGCCCTTGAAAGGTATGCGCCTGTTGTGTATTATCGTCCATAAGACACATTCGCTTTCCTGGATATGTTACGTTTCAATCAGAGTTCTCTTGTGGAGTCTTCTTTATGATACATTGTGGCGAGTATTATTTCCATCCCTTCAGAGCGATTCAAACGTCCCGTAGAGGCATGCCTTGCGTGTGCCGCGCGTGGGGAGGACTACCCTGATGCTCAAGCGTATTGCTCCCCACGCACCCGGCACACGCAAGGCATGCCTCTACGGGCCCAGGTTTAGAGTTGTGGCTCTTGCCGCTATATATGTTACAGTGCTAGACTTTCTAATATATTATAGATTTCTGGAAGGATTGTTGAGTTGAATAAGAAACAGGAGCGTATACATCTGCTTGAACGGCAGATTGAACGCTTGCGAAAACGGATAGATATAGTAGAGTTACGGAGTAACTGGTATTCGTGGGTGCGGGTCGCTATCTTCCTGGGGGGGCTGGCACTGGCTATACTGGCATTTTTCTTTGTGAACAGGTGGGCAGGAGCGGCACTGGCGTTTGTGGCTATCGTGATTTTTGCGATTGTTGCACGCTTCCACAGCAGGATCGAGCGTAGCCTCGTCAGGCACAGGCTCATGGCCCATATCAAGGCAACACAGATTGCACGTATACGCCTGGATTGGGAGGCTATTCCCGCCGCTCCCTCGACTGAGGTACTAGTTGAGCATCCTTTTGAGGTCGATCTCGATATAGGCGGAGCGCGTTCGGTGCATCAACTGCTCAATACGGCTGTATCGCGTGAAGGGAGTCAGCGTCTGCGCGACTGGCTATTGAGTACGAAGCCGGATTTGCAAACGATTCGCCAACGACAGACGCTGGTGCGCGAATTGACTCCGCTGACGCTGTTCCGTGATAAGCTATTGATGAATTCGTTGCTGGCCTCAAGGCGTGCTTCCGAGCAACTGGAAGGCAAACGCCTGTTGCTCTGGCTGGATATGCAATCTCAATCTGCGTCTCTACTTCCATTGCTATTGGGAGCGTCGGCGCTGAGTGGAGTGACAATCGTCCTGCTGCTGCTGAATGTCTTTTTGGGCTTCCCGTATTACTGGCCATTGTCGATACTGGCCACACTTGCCCTTTTCTTTTCGACGGCACATCTGCGCGGGGATCTTTTTGGGGATTCATACTACCTGCGCGATGGTTTCGCCACGCTGAGCACAGTCTTCGAGTACCTGGAGCACTATCCGTATGGGAGACAGCAGCATCTCAAGAAGCTGTGCGAGCCGTTCTTTGTGGAGCATGCCCATAGTCCTTCGGTACTTTTAAAGCGTACTGCGCGCATCGCCTCGGCCTCCACGTTGAAAAATAATGGTATACTGTGGCTGATTGTCAATGCGTTCGTGCCATGGGATGCATATTGCGCGTACCGTTTGAACCAGTATAAGGCGCAGGTTGCGGCACGTCTTCCCACATGGCTCGATGTGTGGTTTGAACTTGAGGCACTCTGTTCTCTGGCATCCTTTGCGTACTTGAATCCGGAGTATAGCCTGCCGGACGTGGTGCCTGCTACAGAGTTGACCCGGCACGAGGTCTTTAGCGCCAGGGATCTGGGGCATCCGCTGATTCCACTAGAAAAGAAGGTCACGAACAGTTTTGCCATCGAGAAATTGGGCGAGATTGTGATCATCACCGGCTCGAATATGTCCGGGAAAAGCACATTTTTACGTACACTGGGCGTCAATCTCTGCCTGGCCTATGCGGGTGGTCCTGTCAATGCGACAATGTTGCATACCATGCTCTTCAGAATTTTCACCTGTATTCGTGTCAGTGATTCGGTGACCGATGGCTATTCTTACTTCTACGCCGAAGTGAGGCGTCTCAAGGCGTTGCTGGTTGCCCTGGCACAGGATGAGCAATTGCCGCTGTTCTTCCTGATCGACGAGATCTTTAAGGGGACCAATAACCGCGAACGCTTGATTGGGAGTCGTTCGTATGTGCGTAATCTGGTTGGACGCAATTGTGTCGGCCTGATCTCTACCCATGATCTGGAACTGGTGCACCTGGCTGACATCTTACCGGAGGTCTCAAACCACCACTTTAGAGAAGATGTATTTGGAGGACGAATGGTCTTCGATTATGTCTTGCGCGATGGTCCCAGCCCGACGACTAATGCGCTGAAGATTATGCAGATGGAAGGTCTGCCCATCGAGGAAAATGATGAATCATAATGATCATGTGCGCCTTTTGCGCAAAGGAGTGCCTGGACCAGGTGGTGTATGGGCAGACCTTGGCTCAGGCACGGGAGCCTTTACACTGGCTCTGGCTGACCTTATCGGTGAGACGGGACGCATCTACAGTGTGGACAAAGATCGCCGCGCACTCAGGGAGCAAGAACAGACTCTACATAGCCGTTTTCCCGCGATTACCGTACAGTATCTCGTGGCCGATTTTACGCAGCAACTCACTCTTCCTCCATTGGATGGGATCTTGATGGCGAATTCGCTGCATTATGTGCGCAACAAAGATGCATTGTTGCAACGGCTACATAGCTATCTGCAACCAGAGGGACGT
>Ga0137371_10005101_pt1 | contig 10304 bp, 13 predicted proteins | sample SagtaG_7_FD_104919 | JGI IMG/M metagenome (GOLD analysis project Ga0137371, IMG submission 104919) | Vadose zone soil microbial communities from Sagehorn Ranch, Mendocino, California, USA - Sage1_R_40_16 metaG | ecosystem: Environmental > Terrestrial > Soil > Vadose zone | place: USA... | reverse complement strand
TACATTGAGAAACATAATCGTACCCATGAGACCACCTAGAGTGATTGTGACACCGTAGGATGACGTGTAAAACAGCCCTCCGCCCATCTCACCTAATCGCGCCAGATAGATGAGTATCCCTGCAAGAAAGGTAAACATCGCGCCCCAGCGGAACCACCATAGAGCGCGCGGAACGAGCTTCTGTATCGCTCCGCTGCGGACCGGCGCTTCGGTCTCCGCAAAAAAGGGCGTTTGAACAAAATTGAAATAATAGAGAAGTCCGATCCAAGTAATGCCAGCCAAAAAATGAATCCAGCGCAGGAAAAATAGAGTAACTTCCATAACTCGCCCCTCCTTCTACCCTTGACCCGAAGATCGACTAATACTTCCGAGTGCTTGTATAGTAGGCGAGGCTCATTTTTGTCAAGAAGAAAACCGGGAATTTCCTGGAGGAAATGGAAGTAAAATACTTTGGGTCAGCACACCGCGAGGTTCTCCCTCTCCAAGGATCCAGGTTGAAATCGGCTAATTACCAAAGCGCAGTAATGCTGCTTGACCTGGCCACTGAACTATGCCATTTTTCAACCAACTTTTCGCCGTGCGGGGCTTTCTGATTCAAGAAACAAAACCGAAGCTATTGAAGGCGATTTCCGCGATCGCACCCGGCATCGAACGCAAGATTCCCTCGCTTCAGGGGGCTGGCGATCCATTCAGCTATGTGAGCGAGGAACTCGAGCTCGTCGAAGACAATCTCAAGCGCGCCATCCGTTCCCGCGAGCAGATTTTGACGGACATTGCTGCCCATCTGATTTACGGCGGTGGCAAGAGGGTTCGACCAATGGTCACCCTCTTGGCGTTCCTGGCTTTTGGCGGCAAGCGGACAAAGGACATCGTCGACATCGCCACGGCGATCGAATTGATCCATACCGCAACTTTGCTCCATGACGATATTATCGATGGAGCAGAGATCCGGCGTGGCAAAGAGTCCGCCTATAAAAAATTCGGCCTGAAGTCCACTTTGGTGACGGGGGATTTTCTCTTTATAAAAGCTTTTGAGTTTGCCGGAAAATTCGACGAGACCATCGTTCAATGGACGGCGGATGCATGTGCCCTTTTGACCGAAGGCGAAATGTTGCAGGGATTCTTTAACCGAAACCGCGCGGTGACCCTGGACGACTATGTCGAAATCGTTAAACGGAAAACCGCTTCATTGTTTCAAACCGGGGCAAAAATCGGCGCTTATCTTGCCGGGGCCAACACCACACTGGTGGATGAAACCGAGCGCTACGGATTGAATATGGGCATCGCTTTTCAGATGGTGGACGATATCCTTGACGTTGTGGGTCATTCCGAACTTTTAGGAAAACCGACGGGGATGGATTTGCGGGATGGCAACCCGGCCTTGCCAATCATTTTGGCCCTTAACGAAAGCCAACCGGCCGTGTGTGAGGCGTTCGAACGCTCGCGTCCGACGGATAATCAGATTACCATCGCTCTGGATGCAATAAAGGCAGGATCGGCGATCCAACAGGCAAAGTCTTTGTCCAAAAGCTATGCCGAAGAAGCTCTCAAATCCGTCAAGAAGCTGCCCCCTTCCCTTTACCGCAACGGCCTCAAAACTCTGGTACAACTGATTATCGAAAGAGACTTCTAGACCTCAAAACCGATCGTCATCCTGTTTGGATGAGGTCTGTCAGTTACGATTCCTACTAATGCTGGCCTTCGATCATTCGCGCGACCGCGCCGTTCAAAACATGTTCGACCGAATCGCGCGGCGTTATGACCTGCTCAACCGGGTCATTAGCTTTCGTCTCGATTCAAGGTGGAGGAACCAAGCCATTAAAGCAGTTTTGACGGTTCCAAACCCGCTGATTTTAGACCTCGGGGCGGGGACCGGCGACTTGACTTTCGCCGCCGCCAAAGCCGCGCAAGGAAATGGGCGAATCGTAGGTTTAGACTTCTCTCTGCAAATGCTGAGACTCGCTCAGGAAAAAAAATCCCGCGCGCCGCAGAGGGACAACACTTTTTTTGTATTAGGCAGTGCCTTGTTGGCTCCCTTTAAAGATGCCGTGTTCGATGGCGTCATGACGGCATTTGTCCTGCGCAATGTTTCGGACCTCTCTCTGCTCTTCGCTCACGCGTTTCGAGTCCTGAAACCGGGCGGCAGGTTCGTTTCATTGGATATGTTCCCGCCGTCAAAGGGTTGGTTTTCGATCCTCTACGGTTTCTATTTTTATCGCTTGGTCCCCTGGCTCGGCGGCTTGCTAGCCGGTGATCGTGACGCCTACAAGTATCTATCAGAATCGGTCCGACAGTTTCATCCTCCCGAGACCATTGCGACGGCAATCGAACAAGCTGGATTTGAACGCGTTACGATTCAGAGATTTCTCAGCGGCGCAGTGTGCATGCACGTGGGTGAAAAGTCGATTCATTCCGCGCGCAATGCTTAGAGTCATGCAAGGCTTTTCCAGTAGTTTTCTTATTTTCTTCTATCAAGTGGCATTAGGCGGACTGTTCGCGTTGGCAGTTACGCCCTTTCACGAACTCGAAAGGGCTTTTTATAAATCGACCGGCGGGGTTCTTTTTGCTATCGGCCTGCTCGGCTTATGGGGCAAAAGCCCGCTTTACTGGGATAGGGTCACTCACGATTTTACTTGGCTTGCGGCCGCAGAGATTTTGTTTCACTTTTTCTTCACACTCTCTTTTGCCTGTTACCTATTTTCTCTATGGGGCGAAAGGCAAAGATTCAGAGCGCGAAGTTTTTCCACCAGCATTCTTACGGGTCTCACCGGTCTGCTGCTAAGCGCGCATAGCTTTTACCGCGCGCCACTCGTCTCTTTTGAGACCTTGATCTATCCGGTGAGCTTTCTGTTATCATCTTTGCTGCTCGGAAGCGTTACGGTGGGCATGCTCATCGGTCATTGGTATCTAATCGACACCGGTCAAAGCCTTGACCCTTTCATCCGCATTTATAAGTTTTTTGTCGTTGCGTTGATTGTCCAAAGTGTATTTTTGATCCTGTCTTCAATTCTACTGCATTTTCTAGGTTCGAGCGGCAGCGTGACAAACATGCAGCGCCTCTGGTCAAACCATTCTAGTTTACTGGTGATCCGATTGCTGGTCGGACAAGTCGCGCCTTTGATCTTATCCTATATGATATGGCGAACTTTGCTGATTCCGCATACCATGGCTGCGACGGGGCTTTTTTACATCGCGCTGTTGGGAGTTTTTGTCGGAGAGATCTTGGGCAGACAGATTCTCGCGCTAACCTTTCTCCCGTTCTAGGTTTGCCCGAATGGATTCATTGGAAGCTTGGGGATACGTCTTTATCTTAGTAACCCGTAGGCCGTTCGAGGTCCAGCCGATGTCATAGCCTACTCGCTCTCCTTCTCTCAAATCCTGGACTGACTTTGCCTCGCCGCAGAGAACCACGAGTTCAAATGAAAAAGGCACTTCTCGACCACTTTCCGTCCGTACAATTCCCATATTATTGGATGGGAAGAGCTTTGTGATCACTCCGTGGTGAAAGAGGTCGTCAGTCCCGCGAGAAATCTGATTTTCGTCTGGTACGCTCATGATCCTTGCTTATGCGGCCAACAAGCGGTGGCTCGTGGAGAAAGCACGGTGAAACTCGAACTCTTAACAAAATGGAAATTTTATTTCAGCGGCTGCTTTTGACTTGCTATCTTGCCCTGGAGTTCCATTAAGCCGTCAAGTACCGCCTCCGGGCGAGGAGGACAACCGGGAACGTAAACATCGACGGGAATAATTCGATCGATGCCTTGCACTGTCGCGTAATTATCGTAAAATCCACCGCTCGCCGCGCAGGCCCCGAAGGCCATCACCCACTTAGGATCGGACATCTGTTCGTAGACCCGTTTTAACACAGGCGACAGTTTGTGATTTACCGTACCGATTACCATCAATAAGTCCGCCTGTCTGGGACTAAAACGCGGCAACAAAGCACCGAAGCGGTCGATGTCGTACGGTGACATCGACAGGGACATATACTCCATGGCGCAGCAGGCCGTCGCGAAAGGATATGGGAACAAAGAATACTTGCGAGCCCACCCTACCGCCTTGTCCAAACGCGTAAGGACAACGGTTTCAGCCAATAGATTTTCCTGGCCGAATTTCGAGTTGCTCGCAAAATTATTTGGTACCATCCTGCGGTTGTTTCCTAAACATAAAACTACTATTTTTCCGTAGAACACTCAAATCAATTCACAGCGGGGCCACGGGGATCGGGATAAAAGTCGGCCGTGACGAATTTTCACACATCCGGTAAGAAAGGAAGAACAGTCTCTGAACGTATACACGGAGTCGCTGTCTAAAAAAAGTGGCAAGCCCCAAGGTTATTTCGCCGGTTGGTTCTTGCCACTTATAAGGTATGTTAGAGTTTCACAACATTGATGGCCTGGGGACCTTTTTCTCCTTGTGCGATTTCAAATTCAACGGCCTGGCCTTCATTTAACGTCTTGAAGCCATCACCCTGAATTGCTGAATAGTGGACAAAAACGTCGCCTCCACCTTCTTTCTCGATAAAACCATACCCCTTGGAATTGTTGAACCATTTCACCTTTCCGGTTGCCATCCGTAAACCTCCCTGTCCGCGCGTACTTTATTTAACCGCATGCGGACATTAAATCATATGGCTCCCCAAGCCATTTCCAAAACTTTACCTTGTCTTGTCTTTACCTGTAATTCCGGTCACGGCCGGGGGGACTCAAGCTGTGATCCAGTTACGTAAGAGAAGACGCCCCGCGTTCTTGGGGTGCGACATTAAATAAACAGGACTATGGTTGTCAAGAAAAAAATTTGCTACCGCGGATGCTAAAATGATAGAAGGAAAGAAATTCTTCAAGTCATGGGCCTTGGTAGCTCAGCGGCTAACTAGTATTCAGGAAGGCCTCTGCGAGGACCGTGCCGCTGGCTTAAAATGAATAAATTTGACCTCTCGTATCGCTTTAAGTACACTGATAAAGGAATCAATCTTAATAGAGAAAACAATCTTATATTGACTTTCGTCGAGTTTCCCATTATATATAGCATAGTTAGCCCTAATAATAGATGATCTTGGTTCAAATGGTGGTTGATTGGGGATTACGCGAGCCTGGCGATAGAAAGAAAATGAATGGCCATTTATTCGGTACTCAATAAGAAAGAAATCGCTAAACTCGCAGACGAGTTCGCACTTGGCGACGTGATCTCTTATTCCGGCATCAGAAACGGCTCAGTAAACACCCACTATCTTATCGAAACCAAGCGAGGGCGCTATTTCGCCAAGATCGATGAAGTCAAAAGCGAGCTTGAAGTAAAGCAGGAACTCGACCTCCTTCTTCACCTTAAGAAGCAAGGCTTCCCCTGTCTCCAGCCGCTTAAGAGCAAAACTGGCAGATATTATTGGGATGTCCAAGGTAAGTGCATCACACTAAGTCGTTATCTAGACGGAGTCGAGTTACCCGTCGAGTCTCTGACGACGACACACCTTGAAACCTTGGGGCACGCTTTGGCTGATCTTCATTTGATTGGAAGGAGCTACAAGAAGGGTATTGATAATCGCTTTGGGTTTAACAGAATCGTTGCCATTTATCGCGAAGTTCGGCGCCAACTGCCTTCTCATCTTAAAAACATAGTTCGAGTCCTAGACGACGAATTTTCCTACCTGGAAAACTATTTGGATAATAACCTTCCCAAAGGGATCATCCATGGAGACTTGTTTCCTGACAATGTAAAGCTTAAAGGTAACCGGCTCGTAGGCATTATGGATTTCGAGGCGGCTTGTCGCGGAAAGCTCATCTACGATCTCGCCACTGCCGTTAACGCACTATGTTTTATCGATGATCGCTATCGAATCGACCGCTTCGAAGCCCTGATTTCGGGCTATGAAAGCTTGCGGCCTCTTTCGCTTCCGGAATGGGACTCGTTTCCCAATGAACTGCGTTTTTCCGCATTACGATTCACCGTCACACGGATCAAGGATTTCTACTTGAGAAAAGTTGAGGACAACCAAAGAATATACAAAGACTACAAGGAATTTTACGACCGACTTTTGATTCTGCGACGGGAAAAAAGCGGTGGCATGGAAGACATTTTACTGGCCATGGCGACCGGCTACGATTATCGCAAATATCAAAAATCAAAACCTTCCAAATGATTTTTAGCCGGAGTTCCCCTCATTGCTACAAAATATCCTTCCCGGCCAACCCCTCTAGCCGCCGTATCTTGAACTGCGTATCGCGCCGGATCAAGCGAATGAGCGAGCACAGAGTCAGCACCGCCCCGCTTAAGAATAAGACCCTTCCACCTATAAGCACAACATAGAAAAAGTTTAGTTTGACCCTCGCGGCATTGTATTTTTCCCGGTTCTCATTGATCCGCCGGAGTACTTCTTCATTCTTTTGATGATCCAGCTCCTGAAAACTTCGGTAAGTTTCCTCTAAGCCAGTTTGAGCCGTTTTATGCAATAGGTTCTGATATTTGGTCGTTTCCACGGCTCCGACAATCCAATTTCCAATCCCCAGTACCAAACACATGGCCCCAACAATTAACAGATAACTGGAATAGATATCACGTGCTTTCATATTGATTGTTCATTTAACAGAACCAGACCTTACGGTCAATTTCTCGGCCGCGAAATCTGGGCCTCGCGCCGTTTGCTTGTTTGCACTCGCCACCCGACTAGCTTACCATGACAATTATGCGGTCTTATGTCATCGGAGATATTCATGGGTGTCCCGATGAACTGGTTTACTTAGTTCAGGCTCTTCCCCTCGAGAGCGGCGACCGTTTGGTCTTCCTGGGCGATTATATCGACCGAGGTCCCGATTCCAGCGGAGTCATATCGTTTTTACTAGAACTTCAGAAGGACCGCGGTGCCTACGAATTCGTATTTCTAAAGGGGAACCACGAAGACATGCTACTGTCCTACCTGGGCTTAGCTGGACAACACGGGGATATGTTTCTATTCAATGGAGGCAAGGCAACACTGGCAAGCTATGGTTTTTCTAAGGCGGAGATCCCATCAGATGAAGCGCTTTCACTGATTCCATCAACCCACATGGATTTTTATAGAAATCTTTTGACCTACTACGTCATGGAACCCTTTTTATGCGTCCACGCGGGCATCCATCCGTTAAAGCCGTTGAAGGACCAAAGGGAATCTGAATTGTTCTGGATTCGGGATCAATTTATCTATAGTCCCCACACGCTTGCCCATACGGTGTTGTTCGGACACACGCCTCAACATGACGTTTTCTACGATCTTCCCTATAAAGTCGGCCTTGATACGGGTCTGGTCTATGGTAACAAGCTAACCTGCTTGGAAACGACCGAAAAAGTCCTTTACCAGATTCAACGTGGCAAAAGAGCCGTGAAACGAGTCTCTATAGAATCAAGGTGGCCTACCTGACTTGCATCTTGATGCCTTGATCTTTTCCCTAAGCCATCATACTTTAAAAACGGTAAGTGGCGGTGTAGCTCAGTTGGTCAGAGCACGCGGCTCATATCCGCGGCGTCGGTGGTTCGACTCCACTCACCGCCACCAGATTTCTGCTGAGTCGCAGTTTCCAGCGCTGCCAGTGTTTCCAAAGCCACAATCAGCCGTCCTTCCAAAGCGCGAGAACCTAATACCTACTATTCCAGTCACTGCGGGAATAACGGTTTATTAACAGCTCCTCCATTCGTTCATGAGGAAAATCGCGTAGCTCGTCATTGGCTTTCCATTCTATTCTAAGAGCTTTTCGAACCTGCATAGAATCTATCGAGAGGTTCCTTAAAAACGACTTGTGTGAACGGCTTTGCCGATAGGTGGGTTGCCTTGAAGGCATACGGAGGCAAGCTTCAACGAGCGACAAATCGAAACCCAAAAGGAATGTTCCGTGAACTAGGCTGTAGACTCGTTTTCTATGTTGCGCGTTACCGGAAAACTTTTGCCCGGCAATGGCGAGATCGCTACTGCCCTCGATGTGAACGGCTCTTGATGTCAATGCCATAAAAACTTTTCGGTGAGGCTCCAAGACTCGTTTATACGCCTTCGCTATATCGCCGACGTATCCCTCCCGCTCATTCTTGATAACCAGCGTATAGTTCAAGCAGCCGCCTCCCTGGAGGACCGCGCCACCTCCACTGCACCGCCTAAGAATCGGAATGGCCCTCGCTCTACAGGCTTCGACATCAACTTCCAGAGAAATCTTGTTTGAATAGCCGAGGACGACGAAGTAGTTGGTCGGCTCCCATACTCTCAAGACCTCTTCGCCACCCGCATTGGCTTCGCAAAAGTCGATCAGAGCTTCATCACAGGCGAGATTGGGCGCCGGATCCGCAAATGTCAAATCGAGGTATTTCATGAAATTCTATTGATTTTAGTCGTATTTTGTTGTGAGGTAACAGTTTAAGGAGAGCTCCATGGAAGCTGATAAGAAGGACACGTCGAACGGTGCCGTCGGTAACGGCCCGCGCGAAAATTCCAAAGGACTCCGAAACGACAGACATAGATGGATCGCTTCTTTGGAATATATTCTCGAGTATATTCTCAAGAACGAGGAATCGGAACAAGCTATTTTTCTCCTTGAGGAGCTAATCGAGAGACTCAGAGAGTCAGGCCTCAAGGTTCCTTACGCCGTCAATACCCCCTATATCAATACGATTCCTGCGGAAAAACAGCCGCCCTATCCCGGCAATCGAGAGATCGAGCGACGCATCAAAAGCTACGTGCGCTGGAACGCTATGGCGATGGTTGTGAAAGCCAATCGCCTGCATCCCGATATCGGCGGCCATATATCCACTTACGCTTCGTCCGCGACTTTGTACGAGGTCGGTTTCAATCATTTCTTTCGTGGAGGCGACGACAATCGACTCGCAGATATGGTTTATTTCCAAGGCCACGCATCGCCCGGATCTTATTCGAGAGCTTATATCGAATGGCGCATCAATGCGCCGCGGTTGCATCATTTTCGCCAAGAGCTTTCTCCCGCGGGCGGCCTTCCCTCTTACCCCCACCCTTACTTAATGCCCGACTTCTGGCAGTTTCCTTCCGTCTCCATGGGGCTTGCACCGATTATGTCCATCTATCAGGCCCGTTTCCTTCGCTATCAGCAAAGCCGTGGCCTGCTTTCGAACGAGGAACCTAAAGTCTGGTGCTTCGTTGGTGATGGAGAAATGGATGAGCCGGAATCCTCCGGCGCGCTTTCCTTAGCCGGCCGCGAGAACCTCGACAACTTGATTTGGGTCGTCAACTGCAATTTACAGCGTCTCGACGGTCCAGTTAGAGGTAACGGCAAAATCATTCAGGAACTGGAGGCGACGTTTCGAGGAGCCGGTTGGAACGTCATCAAGGTTATCTGGGGCTCCGATTGGGACCCGCTGCTCGCCGCTGACGACAAGGGTCTACTCGTCAAACGCATGGAGGAAGCGGTCGACGGCGACTATCAGAAATATTCCGTGGAACCCGGAAGCTATACGAGAAAACATTTTTTCGGCAAATATCCGGAACTGCTCGATATGGTCAACCATCTAACCGACGATCAAATTCACAAGCTCCTGCGGGGCGGTCATGATCCACAAAAGGTCTACGCTGCTTACAAGGCCGCCGTCGACCACAAGGGATCCCCGACCGTCATATTGGCAAAGACCGTTAAGGGTTACGGCCTCGGCGAAGGCGGTGAAGGACGCAATGTTACTCATCAGCAGAAAAAGCTCAACGAACGCGAGCTGCGGGAGTTTCGCGCCCGTTTCGATATTCCGCTGGCCGACGAGGAAGTCGTTGAGACTCCCTTTTATCGCCCCCCTCTCGACAGCCCGGAGACCCAGTATGTATTGGGGCGGAGAAAGCAGCTCGGCGGATTTATATCCTAACGAAACGTGAAAGTACCCGTCCTCAAATTGCCTGACGCGATCGACTACTCCGAACTTCTCAAGGGCTCCGGTCAACATACCATGTCTACAACGATGGCCATGGTCCGTCTGTTAAGCAAACTCTTGCGGCACGAGGGAATTGGAAGACGCATTGTACCCATCATTCCCGACGAAGCGCGGACCTTCGGAATGGATGCTTTGTTCCGACAAATCGGGATCTATTCCCCCAAGGGACAACTTTACGAACCCGTGGACCGCGAGACGTTGCTCTACTACAACGAAGTCAAAGACGGGCAAATCCTCGAAGAAGGTATTACCGAAGCGGGAGCCATGTCTTCTTTCATCGCCGCCGGCACGGCCTACGCTAACCTCGGGATCAACATGATCCCCTTTTATTTCTATTATTCGATGTTCGGCTTCCAACGGATCGGCGACTTGATGTGGGCCGCGGGTGACAGCAAAGCCAAAGG
>Ga0137371_10005098_pt1 | contig 10309 bp, 6 predicted proteins | sample SagtaG_7_FD_104919 | JGI IMG/M metagenome (GOLD analysis project Ga0137371, IMG submission 104919) | Vadose zone soil microbial communities from Sagehorn Ranch, Mendocino, California, USA - Sage1_R_40_16 metaG | ecosystem: Environmental > Terrestrial > Soil > Vadose zone | place: USA: California... | reverse complement strand
GCAAGATATGGTGCCAGCCCCTTGGGCGGCTTGTGGTTCACCGCTGTGCCGAGCCCGATCTTGACCGACCCCGCGAGCCACTTCAGCCATTCGCTCTGGAGGGTCGCGCTGGTCCGGTGCGTGCTGAACGGCAGACCGCCGAACAACTCGAACGCCTGCTCCCTTCCGGCCACGAACTTCGTCTCGCGGCGGAGTTTCACTTCGAAGGAGGCTTCCAGCGAGCGGTCCAGCAGGCGTCCGTTCCGGTCCCAGTCGAGCGACGTCGTGAATGTGGGGCCGAACCTCACGATGGGACCCTTTGGGCGCCGCACCACCTGGAGCTGCTGGCCGAGCTGCCGGATCCCGACGCGTTTCACGAAGCCAAGCTGCGTCTCAAACGACGGGCTCAGGTCGAGGTACGTGGCACTGTAGTCGAGGTTGCGCCCGTCGTGCAGCAAGTCCGCGTACAAGCCGGTCCCCGACGACCGGGCGCCGCTCGTGCCCCGGGTTTGTGTCGCCATCGCCTGGCCGGAGAAGATCCAGGTCCTGGTCAGTTTCAGGCGGGTGTCGGCCGAGACCACGCGGTTCGAGCCGCCGGCGAGCGACCGGTCGCTGGCGAGCATCCCGACGGTGGACTCGCCACCGAAGTCGCGCTGGACGCGCACCACGCCGATGCCGGCTCGCCCGCCCCCGAGCGCAGCGCCCGGTGCGCGGTCGTCGGTCCCGATCGCGCCGACCGCCCAGCGACCCGCCTTTCCGGTGAGTCGCACGCCCGTCCCCGGGTCCGCGATCCGCCGGGAAAAGAACAGGTTCACCGGCGTCTGGAAGTAGCCCGCGTTCTCGATGAAGAAGGGCCGCTTCTCGGGGAAGAACACCTCGAAGCGTTCGTTGATGGTCACCTGGGGCTGGTCGGACTCGACCTGGCTGAAGTCGGGATTCACCGTGCCGTCGAGCGTGAGCGCGCCGCCCAACACCGTCTTGGCGTCGAGCCCGATGCGCAGGTCGTTCTCGCGGCGGAATGCCGGGACGCCGGCATCCAGAAACCGCGCACCGGTGAACGCGCTGTAAGGGTTGAACCGGACGTTGCGTCCCGGGGCGATGTCCTGCAGTCCCTCTAGCGTCGCGAACTGCGGCACGAAGCCAGCGACCCGCTTCGTGACATAGGGCCAGTAGGACTCTTCGTTGTAGCGCCGGATGAAACGGCCGAGGGCGATGCCCCAGGATTGCACGGCCCCGCTCCCGAACCGCAGGCTTCGGAACGGGATGGCAAGCCGCACGACGTAGCCGTCCGGCGTCAGCCGTCCGTCCGATTGCCACACCGTATCAAAGCTGTAGTCGTCGTCCTGCCCTTCGGTCATGATTCCGTCGAGCTGCACACCCAGCGGGTTTGCCCAGAACACGTAGGCGCGCTTGTGATCGTGGAAAGTGTCGAGGTACACAGCGACACCATCGTCGCCCCCAACGTCCTCGCGATTGGCCAGACTGGCCCGGACCTTCGCCGTGTCGTCCTTGCAGACGAAGACCACGTAGAGGTTGGCATCGTCGTAGCTCAAGTAGGCCGTCGTAGGCGCGCTCACCGCGGCGCCGTCGCCGGGATCACGCTGGCGGAAGCCGGTCACCGGCACTGCCCGCGTGCTGTCGGGCCTGTCCGCGCGGCCCCCGAAATCGTCGAACTGGAGAGGCTCGGACACGCGGACGATCCGGAGCGTTGGCTTCGGATCCTGCTGTGGCGCGGGTTTGGAATCCTGTGCGAGGGCCGCGGCCAGCGGCAGCGCGAGCAGCAAACTCAGAACGATTGAGAAGCGAATCGCCCTCGTTACCGGCATAGACTCAGGCGGCACCGCCTTGCCCCAAATGCGCCCCCGCAGCAGGCCGCGGACAAGATACGCTGCTCCGAGCAACGGCACAACGATCCTGAATGCGGCGTGATTTCGACTCCGAAGCTCCATGTCTCAGCCGGAATGGGTTCCTGCGTCACGCCCGGAAAACTCGCCGATCGTCCGGGTGGCGGCTAGCGGTACGGAGAAGTCTTCCATTCTCTGTTGCTTGTTTAGGAAGCCCACCAGCATCGTCGCGTAGACCTCGGTGACGAGGGCAAGCAGAACACGTACACCCATCACGACCGGCACACCCCAGGCGCTCCACAGAAAGCCGGCCAGGACCGGGCCGGCGATCTCGCCAGCATCTTCTGACAGGCACATGAAGCCGATCGTTCGAGCGCGGCGCTTCTTGTCCAGGCTCGAAACGTCGGCCATGAGCGCCCCCCAGGCGGGCTTGAAAGCGGCCTTGCCCAGATCGTCGACCGCTTTGCCTATGGCAATGCCGGCGAGGTTGGGACAAGCGACGAACAGAATGGAGGAAAGCGTGTTGGCAATGCCTCTGACCATGAGGACCAGCTTCTGGCTCACATTGTCCGACAACCAACCGAAGAGCGGCCCGGCAAAGATCACGACGAGCGTCGAGGCCGTGTAGATGACGCCGGTCTGCGCCTCGCTCAGGCCGGCATACTGCGTCGCCAGGATGGGGAGCAAGCCTCGCAACATTTGCGCTGTGCCGCTGATCATGACGCCCAGTCCAACGTACGAGAATATGGCCAGCCCCGGTCTCGAAGCCGCAATGGAGTTGGCCGCAGGATACGCGTTGCGTTCGGCAGGAACCGCCCCATCGCTCTTCCGCACGGCTTCGTCCGCTTCGTTCGTTTCGCTTCTCTCCTGAACGTAGCGCCCCACCATGAAGACCGGCAAGAGCGACAGGACAAAGGCCACGACGAAGACCAGCGAGTAGTTGGACGCGGTCAGCGCGAGCAGAACACCCGCTACGGCGCTTCCAAGCGACCCTCCCACGCTCTTCGCCGTGGAGTACCATCCAAAGGAAGAGGCGACCATCTTCTTGCCCCCGTGCTCGGCAAGAAGGGCATTGAGGGCTGGATCACGCACCGACTGAGACACTCCGTAAGCGGACCGGAAGGCGAGCAATTGCCATGGCGAACCGGCGAACGCCAGGGCCAACGAAACGGCGCTGCGAAGACCCGTGGCAACGGTGAAGCTGCGCTTCAGACCAAAGCGGTCAGCCATCGCGCCCATCAACGGTTTGAACGCCATCGCAACGACGAGGTTGATCGAGGAGAGGATCCCGATCTCCGAGAGCTTCATCCCCAGGTGATAGGCGTAGAGCGGCAAGGCGAAGCTGATCAAGCCGAAGCTGAGGCGGGAAAGGAAACCCTCGGCGACCATGGCCAACAGCGCCGCATTGCTGAAGAGCGATCTTGCTTTCACTATGCAGCCGCTCCGTTCATCCAACTCACCGCGAGCGTGGGGCAGTGCTCTTTGGTGTAGTCTTCAATGTAATCCGCGATCAAGGGAGCGGCCTTCGGCACACCGCGGTAGCTGGGAAAGTAATTCAAGTCCACGACCACGGGCCCATCGGGCCCCTCGACCATGTCGACTCCGTAGAGTCCCAGCCCAGAGACCTGGCCGCACCGCAACGCGATCCTGCGCACCCTGGGGCTGACCGTGCAGGCAGCACGCGGGCGGGCGCATCCGTTCCTTGAAGGGGGCTGACGCATGGCAAAGACCTCGTCGCCGATGACATACACTTTCAGCTCCTCGCCGCCGGCGAGGTACTCCTGGACCAACACGGGCCGCTGCGGCGGCGGGACGGACGCAAGTTCGCGCGGCTCGTTCACAATGTGGATCCCATTGCCGCGTCTCCCGTCGTAGGGCTTCATGATGAGCTGCCTCTCCGCGGCGAGGGAGAGTAGCAACTTCAGGTCACCTGTCACCCACGAGCGCGGGATCGGGACTCCGGCTGAGCGCAGCCGCCACGCGGTCATGATCTTGTTCTGGGTCGCGACGCAGGCCAGATACGGGTTGAGGAGCCGTGCACTCTGAAAGTGCAGCACACCAGCGAGGCTCAGCCACAAATCGGTGTGCGACTTGAGGATGTAGAGGTCGTGCCTGACCGACAGCTCCTCGGGCCGCAGGAGCAGACTCTCAGCGATGCCGATCTCGATCTGGAACCCCTTTCGTTTCAGGATGCCGAAAACCTCGGCCAGGACCAGGTTCGGTGCTGCTGAATTGTTGCGGAAGGCCAGCATGAAGTAGAGTCTCGTCTGTCGCATGCCATGTCGCTCCTGCGGTGGATTGCTGAGGTCAGCTGTGCTTGCTCTCGCCCGCGGGCAGCAGCGGCTCACCTCTCAACACGCGCTGTGCGGCGGCTTGGATATAGTCGGCCAGGCGCCGTGGGGCGTCGGGCACACCCATGTAGCTTCCGAACTTCTGCACATCCACCACATAGGGCTGCCCAGCGCTTACCACCACGTCCAACCCGTACAGGTCGATCCCGAAGACTCGACCACACCGCAAGGCAATCTCCCGGAGTTCCGAGGTGACGGCAAAGGGTTCGCCCACTTTGTCCTCGTACGTCCGGATCGGCCAGATCCGCTTGACACCGAAGAGTTCGCCGCCAATGCAATAGATTTTGCGATCCGCTCCGTCCGGCTCCTTGTAGCGCTGGGCCAGGATCAGTCCGTTAGGTTTCACGTCGCCCAGCTCGCCGGCATCCCGGATGATGCGGATGCCCGCGCCTCGCGAACCACGATAAGGCTTGAGGATCAGAGGCCCGGAATCCAGCAGGGGCACGAACTCGCTGGGATCAGAGGCCACGTAGGATGCGGGTGCGGGCAGCCCGGCCTGCTGCAGCATCCGCGTCACGATAATCTTGTTCCGCATCATCGCCACAGTCGGGTACGGGTTGAGCGTCACGGCTCCGAGCGCGTGCAAAGCCCCGGCCATGCTCAGGGCGAGTTCGGTCCCCGACTTGAGAATATACAGATCGTTCTCGACCCTTACCGTGGCCAGGTCCAGCAACTGTTTTTCTGGACACACGAGGTTTACCTTCACGCCTCGCGCGGAAAGCTGCTGGAAGGCTGCGGCCATGGTAGGGTTCATCCAGTCAAGGATCACAGCAATTCTCAAAGCTCCTCCTGGCTCGACGAGTGGTTCGTCTTGTTTGTGGTTCGTCTTGCTTGCGGTCTTTCACTTTCCTTGCAATTCGCGCACCACGAGCGTTTCTGGAGTTGCATTACATTTTTGTGAAACTTTTGTAACAACTTCCGAAATCGACCGAGTGTGCTATACAGATGCCACTGTGGAACAACTTCCCCGTCTGTCGAGCAAAGGGCGGAAACAATTCACCGGCTCGTCGATAGCTGAGGGTGGAAGAAACGTTCCACTCGTTGAAGCGGCGGACGGCACTATTCTCGAAAGGCGAACCCCGCGGCCAATTCGAAGCGGACCGGATGGGGCGCAAACCGGGTGGTCGTACCAGAGATGAGTTGCCGTCTTTGGGGAGGCAGTTTCGTGTGAGCGTTGACTGGCAGGTATGGTGTGGATAAGATGCACGCGGCGTCACATCACGAGTTCGAGCAAAAAAGCGAGGGTATATGAGTGGAAAAGTTATCCCGATACTGTCGGGAAGACGGTCCTTTCTTACTCGTCTGAGCGCAGGAGTGACGGCGTTTACCGCGGCTGTTGTCACTGGCGGGGCCGCGGAGGGGCAGTCCCCGGCAGGTGCGCGCTGGCAGCCGGAGCGTCATGAGACGGATGACTGGTTGGATAAACTGCCGGGCAAACATCGAATGGTGTTCGATACAACGACGGCCGCTGGTTTCGGAGAAGCGATCCTCTTTGCGAATAATTTCATGGCGGCAAACCAGTCCGGCTACGCCGTGCCCGATGACGCTTTAGCGATCGTTATTGTGGCGCGTCACAATTCCACGGCATTCGCGTACAACCATGCGATCTGGGCAAAGTACGGATTGCCGCTGTCGCTGCGGACGAATTTTACAGATCCGAAAAACAGACAGGCCCCCAAGGTCAACCTTTACAATGCGACGGACTACGGCGTCCAATTGCCGAACCGGGGCACGACGCTTGACGCGCTCGCAAAACGGGGCGTGCACTTCGCGGTCTGTCAAATGGCCACGCGCGGTATCGCCGGAGCTCTTGCCGATGTGGCGGGCGGGAACACCGACGCCATCTATAACGAACTGGTCGCTAATATCGTGACCAACGCCCGCATGGTGCCGGCCGGAATCGTCGCCGTGAATCGCGCGCAGGAACGAGGGTACTCGTTCGTGGGCGCGTAATTGGGAGCCAACGCGCAACTCGGCCTCACCAGCCAGCCGCTGAAGACGTTCGCGCTCGACTACATTCAGGCGCACAATAGTAAGTCTCTATCTTCAGAGACCGCTTGGCGATTAAAGGTTGCTGATTGTCAAACCGGCTCTTCTCGAAATTGCGAGAGGCTGGTTTTGTTTCGTCCTGAAATTCCCTAAATTCAGAGATCCTGATCTCGCCAGACAATTTGCAGCAAACGAGGAAAACAGAATGAGCTGGAATTCCCCTCCTTGGCGAAGGAGGGGTGGCTGCGCCCATCAATGAAATGTCGCGAAGCCACCTTAGCTGGGCGCAGACGGGGTGGTTCGTTCAAGCTACCGGGTTAGAATCTATTCGGAGGTTGAACGAACCACCCCGTCGGCGCCTTTTAAAAGAACGGGGATATTTTTTGATGGCGCGGCCACCCCTCCTTTGCCAAAGAGGGGATTTTTCGCTTCGTATAGGTTCATCCTGAATTCCTCGACATCACGAGTTCTGAAATTGCTGCACAATCCGCCTAACGTTTCAGTTCGAGGCGCGGCCCAATGAAAGCCGTGATTTTGCTTTTCCTTGCGCTTGCCGGCCCGCTCATCGCCCGGCAATCGCTTTCTCCGGCACAGGGCTCAGCTGGCGCGGGGGCAAACCCCCTTGCCGAATTGAAGGATGAGGTTAAGCGCTCCCTGGCAGAGGCGAGCCTCCCGTTTACTGAAGAACAGGAGCGGGCCATCGTTCTCATGATGGAGGACCGGCGGCGGGCTTCCGAAGACCTCTTCGGCGACCTGATGAACTTTCAAGCGGGTCCGACTCGCGGTGAGGATGCGGATCGTTTGCGGTCTGCGATTGAATGGATGCGCGAGGAATTTGTCAAGCGGCTTCAGGATTATTTAGGGCCGGAACAACTTGCCGCCTGGACTGTTTATTACGAAACCGCCCGAAAACAACAGACGTCGCGCAACCCGGCTGATCGCGCGCCGGAACGGCAGAACCCGCAGGCCCAAACCCAGTACGTTCGGATCAACAACAATGCTTTCACCGCGGAGGATGGTCCCTACCGGTTTGGTCAGAACGGCAGTGGGCAGCCTCCGCCCCAAGTGGTAGACCGCGGAGGCGCAGGGGCGTTTCACGGAAACGGACAATTGTTGTTCAAAGACGAATCTCTTAACGCAAGAAACCCTTTCGCCAGCAACAAGCCGCCTTACCAGGAACGGCAGGCCAACCTCGATATCAGTGGCCCCATCATTCCTCGCAGGTTGACCACGAGCTTTGCTGCCAGTCACAATGAAGCTCAGAACGTCAGCACAATCCATGCAACGCTGCCCACCGGAGCGTTCGCTTTAGGAATTACCCGCCCAACGGTGAAGCGTTCGTTCTCAACAAGGAATACATATCAGCTTTTCGAGGGACATTCGCTCTCGCTGAACCTGGGATATGCAACAGGCTCCAGCAAGAATCAAGGTGTCGGTGAATTTGCCTTGCCGGAACGTGCCTACACTTCCAACAGCGCCAACTGGAATGTGGAGGTTGTGCAGTTCTCAAATCTTTCTCCGCGGACCATTTTCGAAACACGCTTCAAAGTCACCGGCAGCGACGACGAGACCAAGCCATTCAGCGAAGCGCTCCGCATCAATGTGCTCGACGCCTTCAGCTCCGGCGGCGCTCAGAATAAGTCGGAAATCACCCGGCGCGATTTCGATTTCAGCAACTTGTATACGCGGCTCGGCGAAAAGGTAACAGTGAGGGCCGGCACTCAGGGCCGATATCGGGCCAGCCAGTCGTTTTCGCAAAGTGACTTCGGCGGAACGTTCACGTTTTCGACCCTGGAGTCCTATCTTGCCGGCAGACCTCTCAACTATCGCGTGACGCGCGGTAATCCTTTATTGGACACGAATCAGTTGGAGCTTTCGTATTTTCTCCAGAATGATTGGAAGGTATCGCCGCGGTTGACGCTCATGCTTGGCGCCCGCTATGACGCTCAAACCAATATGCGGGACCATAACAATCTCGGTCCGCGATTGGGTTTTGCTTATGCGCTCGGCCCGGCTACGGTCATTCGAGGAGGCGGTGGCGTGTTCCATCTGGGCATGCCGATTGCCGCAGTGGAGGTCCAACGCCGTCTCGACGGCGCGCGGCAATTTGAAATCGTCGTCGACAACCCTTCTTACCCGGATCCATTTCAATTAGGGACAATCCGGAACACGCTTCCATCGATACGATTCATGAATCCGAACGTGAGATCGCCCTACGTCAGTGTGGCAATGGTATCGTTTGAGCGCACGTTCTTGACGAACTTGTTCCTGAGCGCCACCTATGATTACCAGCGCGAGTATCATCGTTTACGGCTGAGAAATGTGAACGCTCCATTCGATATCACGGCGCCCTCTCCCCGATCCTGTACGCCGGCTCAAAGCACTGAAACCTGCGTACGGCCGGACTCCGGTCGCGGCGATTTGGTGAGTCTGGAGTCCTCAGCCAACTCACTCCGGCACACTCTGCGGCTGAACTACAGGCAAAGATTTAGCATCTTCAACCTGTCGGCCAGTTACCTGGTGCAGAGAGCGCTCCCCGAAACCAACCCCAATGGCGGAAACCTTCCCACCGACAACTACAACCTGCGGGCGGATTATGTAGGTTCCCACGGTACATGCTGCCCAACACATAACGTGAACGGCACCGTGAATGCCCGGCTGCCTTCGGGAATTTTTTTGACGGGCACGATGTCGATGGCTGGCCCTAACTGGTACAACGTCACTACAGGTAAAGATGACAATAAGGACGGCGTCGTCAACGACCGGCCTCCGGGGGTCCCGCGAAATAACGGCAATGGTCCGAGGACTCTCACTTTCAGCTTCAATGTCTCGAAGGCGTTTTTCTTCGGTGCGCCGCCGAACAGTAACGGGAAGGGCAATGGTGCCCGGACGAACCTGAACGTCTTCGCAAACATGACGAATGCATTCAACCGAACCAACGTTGGCAGTATGTCGGGCGTGATGTCGTCGCCAAATTTCGGGAAACCCACCGGCGCCCTGGATCCGCGCCAAATCGAAGCCGGCTTGCGGTTCCAGTTTTGAGCTTTGTTGTGTTCTCCTCTGACGCTCGACCCGCTCGACCAAACTCAGTCTGGGTCGAGTAACGAAAGTCGCGCAACTCTGAGCGCTTGCGAAGTTCAAACCTTCCGCTGGCCGGATACCGCCTCTACCGCCTGCACGATATCGGGATAGGCAGCGCAGCGGCACAAGTTGCCGGATAAATAGTGACGGATCTCGTCCGTTGTGGGGTGGGGGTGGCGGTCAAGCAGTTCCTTGCTGCCGACGAGAACGAAGCCGCTCGGCGGACGTTACGCGTGTCCACGAGCAAAAGCAGCGCCTATTGACTGATCGAGTCGTGAGCGCGTAGAGTACAATTACTACATCCCTTTTAAGCAAAGCACAGGTTGCAAGAACTGAGCACAAAAGCGGCAACCGACATGAAGCTCGCGCCCGTCACCCCAGCTGTTGCAACGGCTCTATTTTAGAAACTCAAGACGCAGGTAGTCTTGAAATGCAAAAAGAAGGAGAAATTGAGCATGTGCGACTATTCGCTTCATGGCATAGAGAATCGCCTTGCCGAAGAGGACGAAGTCCTGCAGGATCTGGAAGAGGGCCAGCGTGTCAAAGTCCTGGCGCTGTCCTCCGAGAAGCCGGGTGTTCGGGAGGAGGTTCATTCCCGGCGACGCCCAGTTTGGCACACGGGATCGCCCGACATGCACGATAGCGGCAGTTTCGCGATACCCGAAGAACTGGGCAACTTTTATGCCGACGGCGGGCCGGAGATCCCACGCTTGATCCTGCGCGGATTCGGCCGCTGAACCTCAGTCCTGGAGAGAAGCTGACGACAACGTCAGCATCGAGCTTTAAAGCCGCGGACGCCGATGCAGCCTGCGGTCATTCGTTCTACGGGATTTCGATTGTTGGACGCTCTCTTGACTGGTGAAAAGAAGCCGTTATGGAGGAAACCTTCCGCCTGGATTTGAACCAATCGTGGGAGGCCATCGACATCAAAACGGGCCACGCGGTCCTGATCCCCAAAGGTTCCCACCAGGCCTTCCGGATGCTTCTTAAAAGCCCGCGCGATCAGACAGAAGAAAACTACTTGGTGGTCAGGGTCCAACACGAAGGCAAGCCGGTGTTGGCAGG
>Ga0137371_10005096_pt1 | contig 10311 bp, 7 predicted proteins | sample SagtaG_7_FD_104919 | JGI IMG/M metagenome (GOLD analysis project Ga0137371, IMG submission 104919) | Vadose zone soil microbial communities from Sagehorn Ranch, Mendocino, California, USA - Sage1_R_40_16 metaG | ecosystem: Environmental > Terrestrial > Soil > Vadose zone | place: USA: California... | reverse complement strand
TCGAAGTGCTCACGGCTGGTGGGCATGTTCGACGCTCGTGGCCGTTGCCGGTTCGTGCTCGGCTAGGCACGCTGCAGGTTGCGGGTGGGTTTGCGGCATTTGTCAGGCGCGACGGTAGTGGTCTGTGGGTCACGCGACTGAAGGACGGCCGGACGACTTTTGTTGGGCCGGTGCGTTCCGGCGACCGCCCGCTGCTCGACGGCAGCGGCGCGGCATATCAAGACGATGTCTACAAGCACAGGCCGCTGGACCAGCCGCTTCTCAAGTTCGTTCCCAGTCGTACCATCGACGTTGAGCTCGCTCGAGTGGGACGCCCGCTCTACACCAGCGGGCCGATCCGGTCGTTCTCAGCGGACGGAACGCGGGTGGCGCTCGTTGTCGGTGGCGGTGCCGGTCGTTGTGATCGAGTGGTGTTCTGGGATCTCCCTTGGCGGTCAGCCGAGCAAGTGTCCGAGGACTCGGGCCCGACATGCGCGGCGCTTGGCGCCTCAGGCCGAATCTCGAGCGTCGCGCTCGGTGGTGCGCGCGCTCAGTGGGTGACGCTCGACCGCGGCCGGCCGATGCTCATTGCTGCCGACGACATCGGTTGTCAGGAGTGGGTGATCCGACGGCTGTCCGACCTCCAGCACGGGGTCGGCTTTGCCGGCATCGCTGCTGACGGATCGACGCTCGCGTTCGCACTGGTCAACCGGTTTCGTCACTTCACGTCCTCCCAGGTCGGCCTCGTCACCCCGGGATACCGCGGACGCGGGATCTTCCGTCTTGGCGAAACCGTCCGCGCGATGTCGGCCTACGACGGGAGCGTCGCGGTGCTCGCTGGAGACGGCTCGGTTCGCGTTCGCACCAAAAGCGGCGTCGCCATTCGCTCCTTCGTCGCTCGCGCGGCGACGACAATGGCGCTCGGTGGGAAGGTACTTGTCGTCATTACCCGTGACTACCGACTCGGCGTCTACTCTCTGGCGAACGGCCGGCTGCTCCACCGCTGGCTCCTGCCAAAAGGTGCGGCTCACGTCGATTTGCAATACGGCATCGCAGTGGTGACCGCCGGACACTCGGTCTACGCGATCAACACAGCGAGCGGGCGCATGCGAAGAGTCGCCGTGACACCTCTTGCCGTCCGCGCCCAGATCGAGCCAATCGGCATCGTCTACGCCTACTCAACGAACACACATGGGACAGCGAAACTGATACCGATGAGCCGTGTAGAGCGCGTCCTGCGATAGGTCCGCTGCGGTTACTGCTTACGAGATCGGGCGCCTAAACAGCTCTCCGATGGCTCCAGGTGACAACGGTCAGAAGCGCACGGAAGAGGGCCAGAAGCAACCGGACAAAGGCCGTACCTCGCGAATCCTGGAGTACTTCAACAAGAGCTGAGCGTCGCGGGGGACTCGCCCGGGGGGAAGCTACACTTCCCCGACCGCGGGGCTATAGCTCAGTTGGGAGAGCGCCTGGATCGCACCCAGGAGGTCGCCGGTTCGAGCCCGGCTAGCTCCATTCCCGTTGTCGCTTCGGCAATGGCGTGGGAGACTCGTCCCCACGTGAGAGCAGTGACCTTCGACCGCTACGGACCGCCGGAGGTTCTGCGGATCGAAGACGTCGATCGGCCCGCTCCGAAGGAGGACGAGGTTCTCGTCCGCGTGCACGCGACGAGCGCGACCAGGAGCGACTGCGGGCTCCGCAGCGCCGAGTACTTCGTCAGCCGCTTCCTCACCGGTCTGATCCGGCCGAAGCGGCGCAGGGTCGGGCTCGAATTCGCAGGCGAGGTCGAGGCGGCGGGCGCATCCGTCACGCGATTCGACGTTGGTGAACGCGTCTTCGGGATCTCCTCGGGCGCGAATGCGGAGTACGTGTGCGTGCGCGAGTCCGGTGCGATCGCGCCCGTCCCCGAGCGGCTGACGTATGAGGAGGCTGCGGCAGTCGCGGACGGCGCGTTGAGCGCGATGTCGCTCATGCGCCCTCGTGTCGAGAAGGGCGATCGTGTCCTCGTCTACGGGGCGTCGGGCTCGATCGGCGTCGGCGGTGTCCAGGTGGCGAAGCACCTCGGCGCACGTGTCACCGCCGTCTGCCCGACGAAGAGTGTCGACATCATGCGCTCGCTTGGCGCTGACGAGGTGATCGACTACCTGAAGGAGGACTTCACGAAGAACGGCGAGAGGTACGACGTCATCTTCGACGCCGCCGGGAAGCACTCTTTCCTCCGCTGCAGGCGCTCGCTCGCGGCGGACGGCATCTACATCACGACCGACCCGGGCTTCATGTGGCACGACGCGATCCTGTCGTTGTTCTCGAAGAGAGCGAAACTCGGGATGGTCCGCTACCGCAAGGAGGAGATCCTCATCCTCGCGGACCTGCTCGAGCGCGGCGATTACCGCCCCGTGATCGACCGGACGTACCTACTCGAGAACGTGATCGAGGCGCACCGTTACGTCGACACGCACCAGAAGACCGGCAACGTCGTGCTGACGTGCGATGACAGCGCTTGCTCGTCCGCAAAGCACGGCTTCGCGCAACCAGCCGCCTCAAGCGACCGCGAGCAGTTCCTCCAGCGGTCCCGAAAGGTTTGAGAGCTGTCCGGTTAGGTCCACTCCCGCGTGTCTTTCGATCCCAGCGCGTCCGGCCGAAGGCCGGCATCGCCAGCGGATGTTTTGATGCAAGCGGGGAGCACCCCTACAACGGCGGCACCTTCGCCACTGCGTACAGCCGCCACTGCTCCGGTACGCCCTTGAGTGTCACGACGCCACGATCCTCGAACTCGATGCCGGAACCAGCCACGAGATCCTTGACCGTGCTCGACACAAGTACCTCGCCGGGCTGAGCCTGCGACGCGACTCGCGCGCCGATGTGGACGGCGATGCCGCCTACCTTCTCGTCCAGCCGCTCGCACTCGCCGGTATGAAGCCCGGCGCGAACCTCGAGGCCGAGCTCAGCCAGGCTTTCTCGGATTGCCCATCCGCAGTGGATTGCGCGCGCCGGGCCGTCGAAGGTGGCGAAGAAGCCGTCGCCCGCCGTATCGAGCTCGAGCCCGCGGAATCGGCCGAGCTGGGCGCGAACGGCGTCGTGGTGCTTCTCTAGCAGCTCACGCCAGCCGCGGTCACCGAGCTCGGCCGCCCGGGCGGTGGCGCCGACGATGTCGGTGAAAAGAACGGTGGCGAGCACTCGGTCCGGCTCGGCCTGCCACGCCTTCCCTTCGACGACCTGCCCGACGAACTCGTCGAGCTCGGCGAAGAGTCGCTCTTGGTCGCCGAATGGGGGCCCCATGTCCGCGCCGGGCAGCGCGACGAGCCGAGCGCCTGGAATGCGTTCGGCCATGTAACGCCCGGTGCTCCGCACGGGCCCGACCGCAACATCGGCCCGGTACATCACGAGGCTGGGAACGTGGATCGACGGCAGCACGTCCCGGACGTCGACGTCGAGGAACATGCGGAAGTAGTCGGCGGCCGCGCCGGGACTGACGCTGAGTCGGAAGACACGCGCAGCACCCTGCCGCTCCTCCTCGGTTGCGCTGGGGTTGCCCTTCTTCATGCGCTCCTCGTGAAAGGCAGGCTCGCCCCAGCGGCGATGCTGCTCGTCGAGTAGTCGCTCCTGTTCGGTTTGCGTCGGCAGGGAGGGGAGATCGGGGCTGCGAACGAAGCGTGGGGCCGAGTTGAACAGGACTAGGGCCATCGTCCGTTCCGGGTACGTCGCCGCGAAGAGGGCACACAACGGGCCCGCGTCACCGGATCCGAGGAGCAAGGCCCGCTCCGATCCGGCCGCGTCCATGACGGCGCGAATGTCGTCCATGCGCGTCTCGAGCGTCGGGGTTCCGACGACACGATCGGACATTCCGGTTCCGCGCTTGTCGAAGAGCAGGAGCCGCGAGATGGATGCGAGACGGGTCAAGAACCTTGCCTGCGGTGGGTTGTCCCAGATGAGCTCCACGTGGTGCATGCCTGCCGGGACGTAGACGAGGTCAACTGGCCCCTCCCCGACGAGCTGATAGGCGATGCTCACGTCGCCTGATCGCGCGTAGTGTGTCTCGGGGACCTTCACGGCCTGAAGTCTGCGAAGTGCAGTCCGCGGGCGCAAGCAGCACGTTGAGACTGCGACGCGCGTCTTGACCGAACCTCACCCTGTCGGAAGTGGTGAGTTTTGGTGAGGAGCAGGGGAGCGGAGGGGAATCCGATCCTCTTCGAGAGCCCGAAAACGGCTCAACCGTCCCCTCCAGTCCCCTAAGTCCCCAACCGCTCAGGGATCGCACCCAGGAGGTCGCCGGTTCGAGCCCGGCTAGCTCCATGCACGACGTGCCAATGCGCCGGACCTTGGGCCTGGCGACCCATCCAACCCTCGCGAGAGGACCAGTAGACCAGCCCGCTACGATCGTTAGCCCTTGACGACGGCGCCGACCGCACTGGCCGACGCGCCGAGGGCACGGCGTAGGCCCCGTCCCTCGTCGACCTTCATGCGTTTCCTGCTGCGCCGCGCAGTCGCGCTCGTGCTGCTAGCGGTTGGAATCACGCTCGTGGTCTTCGTGCTCACGCAGCTGGTGCCGAGCAACGCCGCGGCGACGAACCTCGGCGAACAAGCGGCCGCCGACCCCGCGGCGGTCGCCGCCTTCAAGGCTCATTACGGTCTCGACAAACCGCTGCCCGTTCGCTACTGGCTCTACCTCCGGCATCTCGTTCAGGGTGATCTCGGACAGTCCGCGCTGACGCACGACGCGGTGACCCATGACCTCGGTCAGTTCATCCCCGCCACCGCAGAGCTCGCGCTGTATTCCATCGTCATCGCGGCAGTCTTCGGGATCGCCTTCGGTGTGATCGCAGCGATGCGCCGGAATCGCCCGGCCGATCACGTCCTGCGGGTGGTCTCGCTCGGCGGGATCTCGATGCCGACATTCTGGATCGCACTCGTCGCCCTCTATCTCGGCTTCTTCAAGCTCGGCTGGTTTCCCGGCGCCGAGCGCCTCGACCCGGGAGTGCTGCCGCCACCGCAAAAATCGGGGCTGTACACGGTCGATGCGCTGCTCGCCGGCCAATGGGGGCTCTTCGTGCAGGCGCTCCACCACCTCGTGCTGCCGGCGCTGGTACTCGCCGCCTTCAACGTCAGCCTGCTCACGCGCTATACGCGCTCGGCCGTGCTCGAGGTTGTCGGCAACGATTACGTTCGCGCCGCGCGCGCCAAAGGTCTCCCTGAGCGCGTCGTGGTCACTCGCTACATCCTGCGCGCGGCGCTTCCCTCAGTCGTGACCGTGCTCGGGCTCGTCTTCGCGAACGTTCTCACCGGCGCCGTCCTCGTCGAGAAGATCTTCTCCTGGCCCGGCATCGGCCAGTACGCCTATCAGGCGGCCGTCAATCTCGATGTGCCTGCGATCGCCGGCGTCAGCCTCTTCGTCGCAGTCGTCTACATCACCGTGAACTTCATCGTGGACGTGCTCTACGGCGTGATCGATCCGAGGATCCGCGTCCGGTGAGCGCGATCGCGTTCCGGACGCGTGCGCGCAGGCGTAGCGGGAGACTCCGTCCGGCCTGGCGGCAGCCGCTCGCGATCACCGGGGGCGTGATCGCCGTCGGGTGGCTCGTGGTCGCGATCTTCGCGCCCCTGATTGCGCCGTACGATCCGCTGGCGCAGACCTTCACGGCTTCACAGGGGCCGACAGGCGCGCACCTTTTCGGAACGGACGAGCTCGGGCGTGACGTTCTCAGCCGCGTCATCTTCGGCTCCCGCGTGTCGGTCCCGATCGCGCTGCTGCTCGTCGGCCTCGCCGCGGTCATCGGCGGCCTCGTCGGCGGGCTCGCCGGCTATTTCCGTGGCCTCGTCGACGGTGCCTCGATGCGCATCGTCGACCTGGTCTTCGCGTTCCCACCGATCATCCTCGCGATGGTCGTGGCCGCGGTGCTCGGGCGCGGACTCCGGAACGCCGCGCTTGCCATCGTCGTCGTCGCGTGGCCCTCGTACGCGCGGGTCGTTCGCGGCCTCGTGCTGTCCGTCGGTGACCTCGAGTACGTCCAGTCCGCCCGCCTCCTCGGCTCGTCGGCACGTCGCACGCTCTTCAGGGACGTGTTGCCGAACGTCGCCGGTCCCGTGTTCGTGCTCGCGACGCTCGATCTCGCGAACGCGATTCTGTTGCTCTCCGGCCTCTCGTTCCTCGGGCTGGGGGCCCAGCCGCCGCACGCGGAGTGGGGCTCGATGGTCGCCGACGGCGCTCAGTACTTCCAATGGTGGTGGATCGGCACCTTCCCTGGTCTCGCGATCTTCACCGCCGTGCTGGCGTTCAACTTCCTCGGTGACAGTTTGCGCGACCTCTTCGACCCGCAGACGGCGTGGGGCGGTGACGACCGGCAGTGAGCGCGCTCCTCGAGGTCGAAGGCCTCCGCGTGAGGCTGCCGACGCCGGCGGGTTACACCACGGTCGTCGACGGCGTCGACTACCTCGTCGAACCGGCGCAGGTCTTCGGCGTGGCCGGGGAGAGCGGCAGCGGCAAGACGGTCTCGATGCTGGCGCTGCTCGGACTGCTGCCGACCGGCGCGGTGGTCGAAGGCCGCGCGGCGTTCGGCGGGCAGGACCTGCTCCGGCTGCGCGGACGCGAGCTCCGCGCGGTCTCCGGGCGTGACATCGGGATGGTCTTTCAGGACCCGATGACCTCGCTCCACCCGATGCTCACAGTCGGGCGCCAGCTGACCGAGCACGTCCGCCGTCACCTCGGCCTCGGACGGCAGGGCGCGACGCAGAGAGCGATCGAACTGCTGGAGCAAGTGCGGATTCCCGACCCGAGCAGCGCCCTGCACGCGTATCCACATCAGTTCTCCGGCGGCATGCGGCAACGCATCGCCATCGCGATCGCGCTCGCCTGCGGCCCGCGCCTCCTGATCGCCGACGAACCGACGACCGCACTCGACGTGACGGTCCAGGCGGGAATCTTGCGGTTGCTCGACCGTCTGCGGCGCGAGCACGAGCTCTCGGTCGTCCTGATCACGCACGACCTGGCCGTGATGTCGTCGATCGCCGACTCCGTCTCGATCTTCTACGCCGGGCGCGTCGTCGAGTCGGGACCGCGGGAGAGCCTGTTGCAACATCCTCGACATCCCTACACGCGCGCCCTGCTCGATGCGTTGCCCCATCCGGAGGCCGCCCGCGACGTGCCGCTCGTGGCGATCAAGGGCACGCCGCCGACCCCGCAGCAGATCCCGGCGGGCTGTCCGTACCACCCGCGCTGTGCTTACGCAATCGACGTCTGCACGACCGACGACCCGCCGCTGGTTCCGGTCGACGGGCGTCGCCTGGCCTGCCATGTCGACCCGTTCGCCAATGGCGGCTAACGACTCGCCGGCGCTCGAGCTGCGCGACGTTCACGTCGTCTACGAGCGGCGCGGACGCGAGCGCGTCCCTGCTGTCGCCGGCGCGAGCCTCACGGTCGAGCAAGGCCAGATCGTCGGGCTCGTGGGGGAGTCCGGTTGCGGCAAGTCGAGCCTCGCGCGCGCAGCGGTCGGGCTCGTCCGGCCGGCCGCAGGCACGGTGATGTTCGAAGGGCGGGAGGTCACCCCGCTCAAGCGCGGCGCGCGCTCGAAGGACCTGGCCCGGCTGCAGATGGTCTTCCAGAACCCCTACTCGTCGCTGAACCCGCGCCGGAAGATCGGCTCGCAGCTCGCCGACGCGCTGGAGGCTCTGGACCTCGTCCCCCGTCGGGCGCGAAGGGCGCGCGTCGAGGAGCTGCTCGACCTCGTCGGGCTCCACGCGAACGCCGCTGCTCGCTATCCGCACCAGTTCAGCGGCGGGCAGCGGCAGCGGATCGCCGTCGCCCGTGCGCTGGCGGCAGAGCCGTCGTTGCTCGTTCTCGACGAGCCGCTCGCCTCGCTCGACGCGTCCGCGCAGGCGCAGGTGGCCAATCTCCTCGTCGACCTGTCGCGGCGTCTTTCGCTCGGTCTGCTGTTGATCTCGCACGATCTCGCGATCGTCCGTCACGTGGCCGACGTCGTCTCGGTCATGTACCTCGGAGTCATGGTCGAGACTGCGCCAACCCGGCCGCTGTGGTCGCTGCCGCTGCACCCCTACACCGAGGCGCTGATCGGAGCCGTGCCCCATCCGGACGGGCGCGGCTTCCTGCCCGAAGCGCTTCCGGGAGAGGTGCCCGATCCGGCCAGGCCTCCGGCCGCCTGCCGGTTTCATCCCCGCTGTCCGTACGCGTTCGATCGCTGCTCGAACGAGGATCCGCTCACGTTGCGGGTTGCCTCAGACCGCACCGTTGCCTGCTGGCTGCAGAGCGGCGCCGGAGCCCCGGGCCCACCGGCACAACGGGCCGCGCAGCTACCACTTCTGCGCACAGAGGAATAAGCTCACAAACCTCCGTTTCTCTGCCGGGGAGGACACATGAACCGTTTCCGCGTGGTCCCGCGCGTCAAATTCGCACTCGCAGCTCTCACCGTTCTCGTCGCCGCCGCAGTCGCATCGGGCGCCGCGAACGGGCCTTCGGCTCCGAGCGCGACCCTCGTCATCGATCGCTCGTTCGAGATCAAGACCGCCGACCCGCAACGCGCGTTTGAACCGACGGCCGCGATCGCTGACCGCGGCATCTACGACACGTTCTTCACCTACAAGGGCGGCGACCTCGCCCATCCGCGGCCTCTGCTCGTGCAGTCATGGTCGGCGTCGAAGGACGCAAAGACCTTCGTGTTCAACCTGCGCCGGAACGTGCGTTTCGCCGACGGCACGCCGCTGACGGCCGCGGACGCCGTCTTCTCGTTCAAGCGGCTGATCAACCTGAAGGGCAACCCGTCCTTCCTGCTCGACGGCGTCACCGTCGCTGCCAAGGGCAAGTACAGAGTCGTCCTGCGCTCGAAGGCTCCGAACGCAGCCCTCCCGGCAATCCTGACCAACACTTCGCTCGGCATCGTCAACTCGAAGCTCGTGCGCAAGCACGGGGGAACTGCGGCGGTGGGCGCCGACAGCAGCGACAAGGCCGAGAAGTGGTTCAACACGGCCGCCTCTCGCGGCGCCGGTAGCGGGCCCTACCTGCTGCAGGGCTACAGCACCACCTCGCAGATCACGCTGGTCCCGAACCCGCGCTACTGGGGTTCGCGCAAGGCGGCGTTCAAGACGGTCGTGATTCGGAACATGATCGCGCCGACGCAGCTGATCAACATCCAGCGCGGCAAGCACGAGGTGGCGATCGACCTCTCCGCCGACCAGGCGCAGACGATCAGGGGCAACAAGCGGCTGAACGTGAGAACACAGCCGTCGACCTGGACCTTCTGGTTGTTCGCCAACAACAACCCGGACATCTCGACTATGAGCTCGAACAAGCGCTTCCAGGCCGCTGTGCGCAACGCGCTCGACTACCGCTCGATCGTGAGCGTGGCCGGGCCGGGGGCGATCCAGGCGCCGGGAATCATCCCGTCGATGTTCCTCGGCGCTCTCCCGAGGAAGGAAGCGATGAAGCAGAACCTGGCGAAGGCCAGGTCCGAACTGGCCGCCTCGGGTGTGGGGAGCCGGACGATCACGCTCGAGTTCCCGAGCGACCTGACGATCAACGGCGTCCCGTTCGCTTCACTCGCGCAGCGGGTGCAGGCGAACCTGCAGACGGCCGGCTTCCACGTCGACCTCGGGGGCGCAACCGTCGGGACGTGGCTGCAGAAGTACCGCGACGGGAAGATGGCGTTCGGGCTCTCGTTGTGGGGCCCCGACTATCCGGATCCGTTGGACTACCTGGCGTTCATGCCCGGGGAGCTGGTCGGGACCCGGGCAGGTTGGCCGGCGGGAGCCGACGCGACGCTCGAGAGGCTGGCAGCGAAGGCGCGCATCACGACGGCCACGAAGGCCCGCCAGACGATCTACCGCCAGATCCAGCGGCGGCTGAATGCGGTTGGGCCGTTCTTCCCCCTGTTGCAGCCGACGCAGGTCTTCGTGTCGACGAAGGACCTGAAGAACGCCGTGTTCAACGCGCAGTACCAGGTAGACGTCACGCAGGTGGCGCCGAAGTAGTCAACTGTTGACGACGAGGGCGGCGGGATAGTCGTTGAGGACTCGCCCGCCGCCCTCCTCGCAGACGACGATGTCCTCGATCCGGACGCTGAACCGATCCGGGATGATGATCGACGGCTCGTCGGTGAATGTCATCCCGGGCTCGAGCGGCGTCTCGTCCTCCGGGGAGATGAACGGCCGCTCATGCACGTCCAGGCCGATCCCGTGCCCCATCCGGTGGCGGAAGTGCTCACCGAGGCCCGCCTCCTCGATCGGCCGGCGGCAGGCGGCGTTCACCTCCGCAGCCGGCGTCCCCGCAGCGGCGGCGGCGCGCCCCGCTTCCTGCGCGGCGAGCATGATCTCGTAGGCCTCGCGGTA